>Ga0182024_10024410_pt1 | contig 10748 bp, 9 predicted proteins | sample P32metaG_FD_120480 | JGI IMG/M metagenome (GOLD analysis project Ga0182024, IMG submission 120480) | Permafrost microbial communities from Stordalen Mire, Sweden - P3-2 metaG (Illumina Assembly) | ecosystem: Environmental > Terrestrial > Soil > Wetlands > Permafrost | place: Sweden: Stordalen...
CACCGTCCTCGACACGGAAACCGTCACGAAGTTCACGAACGGCGTGTATGCCGTCTGGAACATCACCGGCCACGTCAAAGTGACCGTCACTGACACGAGTTATCCGAACTCGGTAGTCAGCGGAGTTTTCTTCGGTAATGGAGGGATCTCCATCGCGTCAAATTCAGGCTCCTCCACTGGATCCAGCTCGGGTTCCAGTTCCGGATCGGGATCGGGAACTGGTTCAAGTGCGGCTTCGTCGAATCCGCCAAGCACCGGAACCGGCTCAAGCAATCCCACGCAATCTACAAACGAAAATTGTCAGTCAACGATTAACGCCGTCTCGTTTAATGGCATCGACACAACCACGCGAGGGGCTTGGAAAGGCATCGGTAATTTTAACGCTCCCCCGGCCAGCAGCTCTCTTGTCTACGGGAAGGACGGAGATATTTTACCCGACACGGAAAACTGCGATGCAGCGTGCAATCCATTCTCCGCCTACGTTTTGTTTGGTCCGCAATGCGTGAACTCTACAACGCCGGGAAATTTAGGCGCCAAGCCATACAGCACCCACGCTTACGTTGACTTGGTTCAAGGCTCTTCCGGCGTAATGGGCGCGGAACCTCAGAACACTACCAACACGGACTTCTTCCAGTGTAATTACACGAATTCGAACGCCGTTGCGCCGTGGGGACTGATGGTGGCGTGGCGGCCCATAGTCGATACGAGAGAAATCAGCAATTGGTACACCTGTTCGGGGATAACGTCCTTCTACTTAGAATTCAGTTTTGGCAACAGCACTCACAATTTTGAAGTGTATGTCGTGGACGATCAAAACGGTGGAACGCAATTGAGAAGCGAGGAGCTTCAGATTCTCGATGGAAACACCGACGCTGTTCTCTATGACTCCGGCTCTTTTACCAACTTCACTGGTGGTGTCTACTACAAGTGGATCATCGCAGGTCACGTGAAAGTGAAAGTCATAAACACGAGCACAAACGGAACAAATGCCGTCATCAACGGCGCTTTCTTTAACTGATTCACACCTCGGATCGGCGCAAACATCATCGGGTCAGAGGCTGTCCTTGCGGGGTCGAAAGATTCGACTCGTGCCAGACGGCGATCAGCCAGCGGCCGTTCTGCTTCACAACGATCCAATCGTACAGGCCCTTGACCGGAGGAACTGCTGTACCGTTCGGACCCATCACTCCGCTCGTCTCGGTATCGCTGGACACCATGGCCGTTTCCGGACGCAGAAAGTGGATGTCTCGCAGCGAAGCGTCTCTGTGCAGAGTCTTGGCGCGTCCTGAAAACAAGGGCGCCAGATGCTGCTCAATCGCCGTGCTTCCGCGGAACGCAGCTCCCCCGACGGTGATGAAATCGGCGTCGTCCGTGAACAGCATCGCGACGGCGTGTGCATCGTGGTTGTTGAACGCGTCGTTGAAATCGGTGAAGAGTTTCTTGATTGCGGCAGAATCCGCTTCGCGGGAGTCCGCGGGCTTTGCCCACGTCGCGGCCAACGGGAACGAGACAAACAATAGAACCGCCAGCGCGGCTCTCACACGTCTGAACGCCATCGCATCCCTCCTCTTCCGGAAAATTCTGGATAAGGGCGATCCTAACACAAAGGGATTTCTGTTGAGGGCTTTGGTTGCCCGCAGTGCGTTTCTCCGGTCCTCGACACGACAAATTTGCCCAAAAGCAGATCGCAGGCTTACCGACGATCTTTCTAAGTTAGTTCCCAACAGACGCGGTAATCGGCAACTTACACGTCACCCTAGCGCTCACGATTGACAAGGGAGTAAACTCACGTATATAAAACAAGCTCTCATATTTCGACCTGGTGCAGCCACCGGAGGGAACTGATTATGCGCAGATTCATTTCGATTGTCGCGTGGCTATTGTTCGTTGTGATACCGGTGCTTGCGCAGGCGCCCCCTGCCGCACCGGGTGGAGCACCACAGCAGCAGGATTGGGACAAGATCCAGATCAAACTACAAAAGCTGGACGACCATGTGTACATGATTCAGGGCTTCGGCGGAAACATAGCCGCCTATGTCGGCGACGACGGTATCGTTCTGAGCGATACCGAGCAAGTGCAGCTCGGACCGAAGATCGAAGCAGCACTCAAGACGATTTCCGACAAACCGGTGAAATACGTGCTGAACACCCACTGGCATGGGGATCACACCGGCGGCAACGCTTATTTCGGCAAGACGGCCATCATTATCGCTCAGGATGATGTGCGAAAAGCGATGCAAACCGAGCCCGACCGACTCGGTCGAATCACAAACCTGCCCGTATCGCTTCCGGTGATCACGTTTTCGGACCAGCTAACTCTTCACATGGACGGTGGAGATATCCACGCGATCTATTTTCCAAAAGGCCACACATCAAGCGACACGGTTGTATTCATGCCGGGAGGAAAGGTCGTTCATACAGGAGACGATTTCACGAATTTTATGCCCGCTAATTTTCCGGCGGTCGACTTCGAAAACGACGGCAGTGGCGGGGTGCAAGGAGTGCAGGCCGCTTGTGAATACGTGCTGGCACACACGCCGGACGACGTGAAGATCATACCGGGGCACGGAAACCTAGCGACAAAAGCCGATCTGGCAAAATATCTGGATGTGCTCAAAGGCACCGTGGCCGCTATCCAGGCGGGCATTGATCAAGGGAAAACGTTGGACCAGCTCAAACAGGAAAAGGTGCTGGACAAGTGGTCCTACATCGGCCAAGGTCCGAAGGCCGACGGATACACCGAACGAGTTTACAAGAGTTTGACTCAGAAGAGCGGCAGCGCCAAAGGTAACGGCGGGCAATAAGAATATGGTTTCTTTTCTTTGTCCGCCGTCTCGGTTTGGCTCAACAACCTTCGCGCTTCCTCTCGCAGCGCCTCTTGGTTAAGGGAATAGCCGTTAGAAGATGCCCCAGCCACGGATGGTTTTGTGATTGACAATGGCTTTTCGGTGGGGCAAAGTCAGGTTATAGGTGTATTTGTCAGTAAACTAGATAGGAATGAAGGGTTTATCTCACGACGGAGGTCCGACGAGATGAGACACTCAGGTGGTTTTCTGTTGATGGTGCTCGGTTTGGTCGCGGCGACTCCAGCCGTGGCGCATCATTCGATTACGGCGGAGTTCGATCCCAGCAAGGAAATCACCGTGACCGGTGTGCTCACGAAAGTGGACTGGACCAACCCGCATGTTTACTGGTACGTGGATGCCAAGGACGAGAACGGCCAGGTGGAAGAGTGGTCGTTTGAAGGCAATCCGCCCTCCACGCTGCACCGCGCGGGCGTGAGGAAGGAAGACTGGAAGATTGGGGAGACGGTAACGGTGACGGCGGTTGCGGCGAAAGACCACACGAAGCACTTGGGCTTCGGTAAGATGATCAAGTACCCCGACGGACACGTCCTGATATTCCGCGTCGGCGGAGAATAAGCCGCGCTTGCCGTTTCGTACGCTCCGTGAATGGTCCGACTGGGTGTCGAACAGGAGGATGCACCGATGAGGTCTTACCGTAATTGCAGCTTGGCGGCGGCCGGGGCTGCGCTGGTGTTTTTGGTTACCTTCCCCGCAAATTCGCAGAATGGGTCGTCGGCAGCCAAGCCGGCCGGAGCGAAGCCCGCCTGTGTGGGGTGCTCGGTCGATGGAAAAACGACGCCCCGGCTGCCCGATGGACACCCGGACTTTAGTGGATTCTGGAACGGCCAAGTGAACGGGGGCATCCATAGCCTTACGCAGAAAGCTCCGGACGGGTCCATCTTATTTGACTTTGGAGCAGGAAACGCAACAGGTGACAACCAACCCAGGGCCGCCGGTCCCAGAGGCCCTTCAATCGCTGACGATAATCCGACGTACAAACCGGAATATATGGCTAAGGTGAAGGCGATTGTCGATCAGCAATATGGCGATAGCACGCCCGACGATCCGCAGTACGATTGCAAACCGTTAGGAGTACCTCGCGCCATGTTCCGAGGCGGGCTCTATGGCGCATTTCAGATTGTTCAGACTCCCCAGGTGATTACCATTTTGTTTGAGTCAAGCCAAGGCATGAACTTTCGCATCATTTACACGGACGGGCGGCAGCATCCATCCGATCTGGATACTTCTTACTACGGAGATTCGATCGGCCACTGGGAGGGAGACACGCTCGTTGTTGACGTGGTCGGCCTGAACGACGAGACATGGCTTGGCGGAGGCCAGCAGGCCCCGAAGTACGCCTTGATACACAGCGACAAAGAACACGTCATCGAGCGCTATACCCGTAATGGAGACGTGCTCACCTACGAAGCGACCGTGGAAGACCCGGTGATGTTCACCAAACCCTGGGTGCTCATGCCCCGGCACATCGTCCATGCCGACGCCGATGACTATTTGCTCGAGCCCTATTGCGAGCCGCACGACAAGGGCCACATCGTAAAGCCAACGGAAGAGGACCATTACATCTGCAACTACTGCATCCCGGACAAGTCCAAGAAATAGAACTAGGCGGCTCTATGTCGAAGTCGGGCCGGATGGTTTGGGTGCAGAACGGGGTTTCCGCTACGAGTGATGAAATTCGATTTACGCAGCGAACACAGCGCAAGGAGGAAAAAGAATGAGGGAAACTTCAATTCTGGCAGGAATCCTGTGCGTTCTGGCCGTCGCGTTGGGAGTTGCAGCGCAGGACACGCCTAAGTTAGATGGAACGTGGGATGTGACAATCAACAATCCTGACCGCACAATCACTGAGCAGTGGATCGTTCAGCAGGACGGGGACAAGTTGACCGGGAAAGTGAAAAACGCGCGTGGCGAACTGCCGCTGGAAGGGACTGTGGATGGAACCACTGTCCGAGTGCAAGTCACGAATGGCGACATGCAATATCAAATTCATGCCTCTGTTGTGGGCGATTCGATGGACGGAACCATAAAGATGGGCAAGAGCGAATTCCTTTGGCGCGCCAAACGCGCGAAGTCAAGCTGACGCGGGTTTACAAAACGCTGAGAATCCAAACTCCTGGATCGGTCGTATTCCCGGACGGTCGAGTAGTGCCAGTCGTCAATTCAATAAGGTACTGGATCAGTGTGGCCTGAAACTGACCCAGTACCGGGGCTAACCTTTACACAATCAACCCGAACACGGGTGTAGAAACTCTCGTTGGAAACACAGGTTACGATCTCGGATCCATTGGCTTCGCGCCAAACGGGACGCTTTATATGACGTCAGCTGATTATGCCGACAGTGACCCAGAGACTAACTTAACTCATGTCCAGGGCAACCCTCCAGCTTTCTGCAGATCAACTGTGCACTGGACGTTCTGAACCCGACGAATGGAAACACGGTCTCATTGGTCGCAACCGGCGAGTTCTACCAAGCGTTAGGAGTTAGCAACGAAGGGGTGATATGGGCGGGTTATGGCGACGGAGCCCAAGTTTTCTTTTCACCCTCGATGCGAGCGGTACGGCAAATCATATTGGAAGTACGGGCACAGACTTTGTCGGACACATCGCGTTTCAGCCTACGCCGGAGCCAAGCAGCCTTTTGTTTGCTGTCTACAGGGCTTTTCGGGCTCGTTGGTTTCAGCCGTAGACGGCACGATCAGCGGGGTTTGATGGTGTCCGTATACGACTGTATGTAGCGGCCCAGAGTAATCACCACAAACCAGAGGACCAAGGAACTTCCGGCGATCCATTTGGCGAGGAGCGGCGCATCTTCGCCGGGACCCATGTGCTCGACGACATTGAAAGAGTTGGTAAAGTAGAATGCCGCTGCATTCAATCCAAGGAGCATGATGGCACTCATCTTCATCCAAAAGACAATGTCGTACGTGTAGAAGCCGGGCATACCGATGAAAGCCAGAACACCCGTTGTGACATTGATGCCAAACCCAGCCAGCGCCCAAGGCACCAGTTGGTGCAGCGGGCGCAGCGGTAAATCCTTAAAAAAGCCGAGCATGCGAAGGTCGAGAGTGCCTACGGCGCCGATGATCAGGGCGAGACCAATGAAATGGAGATCCATCATGAATGCCCACCAGAATTTGTTTCCGATCATGAGGTCGGTGAACTTGGCGGGTGCTGGCTCAAAGGTGGCAATGATGCCCGCGATCCCCGTGTCGACCGGTTGGGCCCCACCGGACCAAATTTCGGGATGGCGGACGTCACCGCCAGTGGTCCCAACCCGGGACATGAGTCCGACAGTAATAAGCGAAAAGAGCAGGACTGCCAGCACGTTCCAACGGGCCGGTTTTAACGACCGGTGAGTCTGCCACAGCCCGATGAGGGAGAGAGCGCCGGTGATTTCCATGAAAAGCATGGCCAGCATCGCCGCGCCTTCGTGCCGCTCAATCAAGGCGTTAGAAACACCTGGGAGTCCCCTAATTGCCCCTTGCGCGCCAACGCCGCTAAAGAATGTCGGAAGCGAGATCAGAGCCATGACAGCGAAGACGATGAGGGCGGCCCGCTTGAGATCGTCGTTTTTACCGGATAGGGAGACGAGGAGCAGACCCAGCCCGCAGATGGTGCCGATAATCGGAAAATGGTTCAGTAAAAGGTGCAAATGTACCAAATTCATGAGCAACTCCTCGAGGAAACTTGCTACTACGGAAACGTCACATACCTATATGTATAAGCGAGCAGGCGGCCCGCCGAGATCGCTCCGACCCACAAGAGGAGCGACCACCTGGCCAAGTTTGCGCCACGGGCCATCATCTCCGGCTCAGTAAGACTTGTATCGTCAAACACCCGCTTCCGGATCGTCACCAAGACCCAGATGGCGAATCCAATGATTGTCAATTTTATATAAAAATCGGGATTTGTGAGAGCTTTTGTCGGGTAGGCGGTCAGCAGTAAAACGCCTGTCGTGGCATTGATCGCGAAGCCCACCCACATGATAGGAAAGAACCGCTTGAGCGGCGCTAGAGGGATGCCTCGCATAAAGCCAAGCAAACGGAAATCAATAATCGAGTTCGCGCCTACGAGTAACGATAAGCCGAAGGTGTGAAAAAGAAGAACAAAATAAAATGCAAAAGGCGATTCCGATTCGCGCATCCACGTACTGAAACTGCTGTCTTCGATGCTCTGCAAGAACAATGGCAGGGCCAAGTTTCTCCCCCTCAATGAATTTCATTTCGAGATTCCAGCGGTGAAAACTATACGCCCGTTTTGCAGTAAGGGAAGCATTTTTTCACAACTTCCCGCTTGACCCTCGGACGGGTTCGACAAGGTGAAAAAGAAAGGAACGCACCGGCTTATAGAATTTGTCGGGCCATCTGGTTCCGGAGGAGCAATAGAGCGGCGATGGAATCAAATGCGCTAGAAAGTTTCATCAAAAAGATTGGGCACTGAAACGGTGGGACTTAGCTTCGGTTTAAGTTAAGGGCTGGAGGCACAGGAGAGCGAAAAATTTAGAAGCTCGCCGACTGCTTATATCGAACCAGCTTCATTCCATGTTCCATCAGCCGTTTTTGATTATCCTCTTCCGTGAAGTCAAGCAGGAGCCCTTGCGGCGAGGTCCAGATTAAGAACGGCGGGTGCATGGGGACCTTCAATTCGAACTTGTCAGCAGGCCATCTCGCGCCGGCAACGCGAATTTCCTCGCGCCCTAAAAAAACCAGATTTCCTTCGAAAAGCGCGTACTTGGCGCCGAACTTCACGCAGTCTATCGTGAAATCCCCGACGCTCTTGACGCTGCTCGTAATCGTTTCGTGAGAGCCCATTTCCGCGCAGAAGCTATCCATGATTTCCCCGCGGAAGGTCGTGGCGCGGTTCGGCACGACGGCAATAGCCAGTCCGAATACCATCGAAAAAGCAGCGATGCCAATCCGAGATCGTTTCATCTGACTGCTCCTTTCCGGTCTGTCTGCTTTATCAACGAAGCCCGTTCGCTTTGTATCGCGCTTCGAGGATCTGCATCGCTACCTCTTTAAAACGAAAGCAATGGATTTGTAATGACGGGTGTCACTGTCGAGTGTGATTCGGATAACAGACTCAAGTGGGCCGGAAGTTAAAAATAAAGGCGGTCAAGCTGCAGAACAAGGAGCGCTCGACCCGCCCGCGAAACAAACGTGCCGGAAGCGAAACATGCGCCACGATCGAGTGTTCCCGCCGCATATGCCTGTGCTAACCTGATTCTTACTTCTACGAAGCTAGAGCCGTTCTCGAAGCGGCCGGGGAGCGAACTGATATGTGCGGGATTGTCGGATATATCGGGCCGAAGCGCGTGGTTCCGCTGATTCTGGATGGTTTGAAGCGACTCGAGTATCGCGGGTACGATTCGGCCGGCATCGCCGTGGTGGGCGATAATGGCAAACTCGAGATCCGGCGAGCGCCCGGCAAACTGCGCAACCTCGAAGAATCGATCCGCATTACACCGCTCGAGGGACTCTACGGCATCGGCCACACGCGATGGGCGACACACGGACGCCCCACCGAGGAAAACGCGCATCCGCACCGCGATTGCACGGGTGAAATCGTCGTGGTGCACAACGGCATCATCGAAAATTACATCGAGCTGAAAAATCAGCTCATCGCGGAAGGCCACAAGTTCCTCACCGAAACCGATACGGAAATCATCGCGCACCTGCTTGAAAAATTTTCGAAGAATTCGACGCTCGAAGAAGCCGTTCAGAAAGCGGTGAAGGTGATGAGCGGCGCCTACGCGCTGGTGGCGGTCTCCGCAAAGGACCCCAATAAGATCGTGGCGGCGCGGCTTGGGCCGCCGATTGTCGTCGGGCTGGGCGAGCATGAATTTTTCGTGGCCAGCGACATCCCCGCGATTCTGGCGCACACGCGGAGCGTTTTCTTCCTGGGCGACGGCGAAATCGCCGTGCTCACGCCGCAGGGTGTGAAATTGACGGATTTTGAAAGCCGCGCGATCACGCGTCCCGCGCAACACATCACGTGGGACCCGATCATGGCCGAAAAGGGCGGTTTCAAACATTTCATGCAGAAGGAAATTTTCGAGCAGCCGCGCGCGGTGCGCGACACGATCCTCGGGAGAATTTCACAGGAAACCGGAAAAGTATTTCTCGATGAGATGGACATCAGCGAAAAGGAATTCCAGAACTTTCGCGACGTGAAGATCGTGGCGTGTGGTACGAGCTGGCACGCGGGGCTGGCCGGGAAATTCATGATCGAGCGGCTCGCGCAGGTGCCTGTGGAAGTCGATTACGGCAGCGAATTCCGGTATCGCGACCCGATTCTCGATAAGCACAGCTTGATTATCGCCATCAGCCAGTCGGGAGAAACGGCGGATACGCTGGCCGCCGAACGCGAAGCGAGGCAGAAGGGCGCAAAGATTCTGGCCATCTGCAACGTGGTGGGTGCGATGCTCACGCGCGAATCGAACGGCACAATCTACACCCACGCGGGACCTGAAATCGGAGTAGCGTCCACGAAAGCTTTTACGGGACAGCTTACCGCACTGATGCTCACCGCGCTGCACCTCGGGCAGGTGCGCGGCAAGCTGGCAGCGGCCTCGTCTCAGAACCTGATGCAGGAATTGACGCGCATCCCGCACAAGATCGAGCAGATTCTGCAGCGAGACGGGGAGATTGAAGACTTAGCGCGTCGTTTCTTCCGCCACACGGATTTTCTCTACCTGGGCCGCGGAATCCACTATCCGATCGCCCTCGAAGGCGCGCTGAAGCTGAAGGAAGTTTCTTACATTCACGCCGAGGGGTATCCCGCGGGCGAAATGAAGCACGGACCGAACGCGCTGATCGATGAAAATCTTCCCGTGGTGATGATTGCCACTCGGGACGAATCCGATCCGGCGTCGATGACGCGCTACGAGAAGACAATCTCCAATCTGCAGGAAGTGAAAGCACGCGACGGCATCGTGATTGCGGTGGTCACGGAGGGCGACCATCTCGCGAGACAGACCGCGGACCACGTGATCGAAATTCCCACTGCGCCGGAATTGCTCGCTCCGCTGCTCGAAATCGTTCCGCTGCAACTTCTCGCGTACCATATCGCCGTGCGGCGCGGCTGCGACGTCGACCAGCCTCGGAACTTGGCGAAGTCGGTGACTGTCGAATAAGTCCAGTAAATTGAACATGGATTCGGCCTCGATTGGCGCGGCCATTCAACTCATTTGGCCGTTTGCGCACGGCATTCGACCAGATAAAAAATTGTTGAAACACCTTCCCGTCTCCCGTATTCTTGTCATAGAATCGGGCAATGATTTTCAGGTACCGAACCAACCAAGGACCCGCTTCGGGTCGCTGGCTGTACGCGAAGATTGCAGTGCTCGTGACGCTTTTGCTTGCCTTCAGCGCGGCTTTGCCCGCCCAAACGACCGCGGCCGGATCCTCGCGGCTGGATGCGATCGAGATCACCGGATCGGCGCGGTTCCATTCCGAACAGATTGTTCCGGCGGCCGGTTTACGGATCGGCGCGAATGTGGCGCGCGACGACCTTCAATCCGGAGCTGACCGGCTTGCCAAGCTGGGCCTGTTCGCCGGAGTGCAGTATCGCTTCACCACAGCGGAGGGCGGGGTAAAGGTCACCTACCAGGTGATGGACCTAACGACTCTTCCAGTTTCGTTCGATAACTTCCCGTGGTTCAGCGACGAAGAGATAGCGGCCGCGCTGAAAAATGACGTCGCGCTGTTCGATGGCTCGGCGCCGGCGCAAGGAACGATTCTGGACGAGATGTCCGCGGCGCTCGAAAAGCTCGTCGAAACACGCAAGGTACGAGCGACCGTGACGCACGCCCTTGCGACTTCCTCCGACGGACAGCAAGTGCAGCAATTTCGAGCCGAAGGTACGGAGATGAAGGTCGGC
>Ga0182024_10024411_pt1 | contig 10748 bp, 6 predicted proteins | sample P32metaG_FD_120480 | JGI IMG/M metagenome (GOLD analysis project Ga0182024, IMG submission 120480) | Permafrost microbial communities from Stordalen Mire, Sweden - P3-2 metaG (Illumina Assembly) | ecosystem: Environmental > Terrestrial > Soil > Wetlands > Permafrost | place: Sweden: Stordalen...
AGTGGGTCATCTCTAACGACGCCGACCGTGTCAAGAGATTTTTCTTCTGTTTCTTGCTCTCTCCGTGCACACCCGTATGCGGGCGCAGCTGAGCCCTTCTCTTCGGCGATTGGTTCGCCGTCGATTTCTTTTCACCTGGGTTCACCCGACTCGCTCGACCCGTGTCAGTTCATCAATCCGGTGTTGCCCACCAACCATCTCTTCGATCCCTTGGGACCATGATGAGTAATTCGAACTCCCTCCCCTTCAGGGAGGCGGGTAGCCTAATCAGTTTCACAGTCTTGGAATTGCAGGACTATGACCCACCTCTGGCATCCCCGCACAGGTAGCACCGCTGTTCTGCCGCATCTGGCCACGACGACAGAACTCTGAATCATCGATTTGGTCGCGCAACATGATCCACAGCCGGATCGCCAGTTTGCGAGCTGCGGCGACTCTGGCTTTACCCAATCCCTGCGGTGCCAGCTTGCGCCGGTAGAAGCGCTGCAACTCCGGGTCTCGGCGTATCGCGTGGATGGCTGCCTCGCACCAGAGAAAACGCCATAGCGAGTTCCCTGGTTTGCTCAACCCACCAAGCCGCTGTCGACCTCCACTAGAGTATTCACGCGGGATCATTCCCACATAACTCGCCAGCGCTTTGCCGTCAGCGAACCGCGCCGGATCACCTAAAAACACGTCGGTGGCCAACGCTGTGACCGGTCCCACTCCCGGATGGGTCATCAACAACTGGGGCCCGGGGCGCTGCCAGGCTTGCGCACGCACACGTTTGTCCAGCTCCTCGATCTGTCCCTGTAACTGGTCATACAAGTCTTGCAATGCGCTGCGCCGATAGGCGGTATGCGGCGGCAGCGGCAAGGAGGCAATGGCGTGTTGACCTGCTTGGCTCCACAGCGTCTTGCCTCGCCGCAGACCGTGACTGAGCGCCATAGCTTGCAGCGTGTTCTGCACTCGCGTCCGCATCCGCACCCACTGATGACGGTGCCGCAGCAATGTGCGCAGATCTCGCAGTTCGCGCGAAGGCATCCAAATCGAGGGAAAGCGCTTTTCTACCAGGAGTTTCAGCAGCAACGCCGCATCCCGCCGATCGTGTTTCTGTTTGCGGGTCTCCGCTTTGCGAATCTCCGACGGATGACCCACCCGACAAGCGATCCCCAGCTCCTCCATCAACTCCAGAAACCAGTGCATCGATCCGCTGGCTTCCAACCCTACCTGGACCGGACCCGTCAGTGCCGAATAAAACTTCCGCACTTCGTCGCCCTCGTGCTACAGGGTCTTCTCCACCAATTCTCCTGTCTCGGTATCCCACATCGCGATCGTTTGTTGCCGTGTGTGTAAATCAACGCCTATAATTTGCATCGAGGCCTCCTCCGGCTCGAGCGCTGTTAGGGTGAACACCGAAACAGTTTACTCGGGCCGCTGCGAGGCCGGCGTCGTTATGACATCATTTTCCGATAACCGCTGGCAGCTCAACCGGCCGGTGCAACACCATCCAGTGCGTTGATTCGACATTGCTTCCGCGGGAGAACCATCCGTTTGGCTGTATTCGGTCAAAACCTAGCCAGGGCAGCGTTCCGGTAGGTCTAGCCCTAGCGAGCGATTTTAGCTTTTGTTTTCAATGCCAGGTGGGTTCGAGCTTAGTGTTGCGTCGACCCATCGAATCCACCGCGTTAATCAGGACTTGCGCGGGCGAGCTGGCGAAATCAGTCCGAGGTGTTCCCGATCACACGAAGCCGTGATCTGCGTCACAGCTATTTACGGCGAGCAGCGATACTTTTTTGCGCCGAACGGGTTCAACCAAGACGAAGGAGTGTGCTAGTCCGGTGTATACAGCGTTTAAGCTGCTTGAGAATGGCGAGTTCGTACGGGTAGCGTCCCGCGATGAGCTTGAAGAGGCCGTGCAACTGGTGGAGTCACTCAACGCCGTTTGGCCCGGAGAATATGAGGTTCGGGAATCGCATTCTCAGACGGTCAGATATGCTACGAATTTTCGGTCCTAAACTGAATCGGGAAATGTTGGTCGGTCGCGTCCGCGCTCGGAATTGTACAATTTGGAACATGCACGATTTCCGCAGGGGGATATGGTGTCTCAATGAAACTTTTACAAATTGTGCCGGCACTAATCGTCGTTTTTTGTGCGGCGGTCTTGATTTCTAAAAGAGGAATGATTTTTGTTCCATAAATCGTCTGATCAACTCCCGCCTTATCCTGCATTACTGCCACTGCGTACATCGCTGTACTCGGGCAGTACGCATGCCCTCCTTAGCGAGCTCTAGTTACCTTGCCCGATGAAGCAAAGTCCATTCACACTCTTACGCGTAGCTTGGTGCTGTGAATTTGTGCCAATTCCCCGCATGTAATTCCCGGTTAGTCGGGTGGTCTCAATGGGTCAACGCAACACTAAGCTCGAACCCACCTTGCATTGAAAACAAAAGCTAAAATCGCCCGCCAGGGTCAGACCAGCCGGAACGCTGCCCTGGCTACGTTTTGACCGAGTATGGCCAAAGAGATGGTTCTCCCGCGGAAGCACTGTTGAATCAATGCACTGGATGGTGTTGCATCGACCGGTTGAGCTCGCACACGTAATCGGAAACTAACCCACTACCCAGGTTCGCTCCTCGTTGACTTGTTTTCGCTCGCATCCTAAGATGTGCGCCACTCATGCCGGAACCTCAGTCGCCAATCGGCCGCAGGATTTCTCACTATCGCGTCCTGGAAAAATTGGGCGGCGGAGGCATGGGCGTTGTTTACAAAGCGGAAGATACCGAACTCGGCCGCTTCGTCGCTCTGAAATTTCTCCCTGAAGACGTCGCGCGCGACCCGCAATCGCTCGAACGTTTCCGCCGCGAAGCTCGCGCTGCTTCCGCGCTGAACCATCCTAACATTTGCACGATTTACGAGATCGGCCAGCAGGACGGGCATCCCTTCATTGCCATGGAATTTCTGGAAGGCATGACGCTGAAGCACCGCATTTCCGGGCGTCCGCTGGAAATGGAACTGCTGCTCGATCTGGGGATCGAGATTGCCGACGCGCTGGACGCCGCGCACGCCAAGGGCATCGTTCATCGCGACATCAAGCCCGCGAATTTATTCATCAGCGACCGCGGGCACGCGAAAATTTTGGATTTCGGCTTGGCCAAACAAATTCTAGCGGTGTCCGATGCCACGCGCACGACGAACCCTTCGGATCTCACGGTGGACACACCGTCGGTGAAGGAAGCGGACCTCACCAGCGCAGGGACGGCGGTGGGCACGGTGGCGTATATGTCCCCGGAGCAGGCGCGCGGCGAGACGCTCGACGTGCGCAGCGATCTTTTTAGCTTTGGCGCGGTGCTCTATGAGATGGCCACCGGCGCAGTTCCGTTCCGCGGAGCGACGACGGCGGTGGTCTTCAACGCCATCCTGGAAAAAGCGCCAGCACCCGCGGTGCGCTTGAATCCGGATATTCCGCCGCGGCTGGAAGAAGTGATTTCCAAGGCGCTCGAAAAAGATCGCCGGATGCGTTATCAGCACGCTGCGGAGCTGCGCACGGATCTCGCGCGCCTGAAGCGAGACACGGGGTCGAGCCGCATTTCCGGCGCGGTGATGTCCGCGCAAGCAATCGCGCAGCAGAACTCGGGAGTGCTCGGAGAGACCGCGACACAGGCAGCTCCGTCGAGCGGCCACGCGATTGCCGCGATGACGCCGTCCGGTGGAACAAACGCGGCGCCCATAACAACAGCGCAGCCGGCGGCGGGAACAGTGACGTCAGCCACCGCAGCTGCAGCCGCTTCGTCGGGCGCATCCACTGCAGTGTCGGCGCAGCCACCGAACATTGCGCCACGCAGCCGCTTACCTCTAATCATCGCCGCAGCGATAATCGTGCTTGCGCTCGCTGCAGGCGCATATTTCTTCACGCATCGCGGCCCAAAACTCACCGGCCAAGGCTCCATCGTTCTCGCCGATTTCACGAATACCACGGGCGATGCAGTCTTCGACGGCGCGTTGCGCCAGGGACTTGCAGCGCAACTCGCACAGTCGCCTTTCCTGCACATTCTCTCCGACCGCCAAATGCAACAGACCATGCAATACATGGGCCAGCCGCCTACAGCGCGCGTCACCAACGACCTCGCGCGCCAGATCTGCCAGCGCACACAAAGCGCGGCGGTCCTCGAGGGTTCGATCGCTCAAATCGGCAACACCTACAATTTAATTCTCAACGCGCTCAACTGCGCATCCGGCGAAACGCTGGCGACTGCAGCAGCCGAAGCTCCAGACAAGGATCACGTTCTTGGCGCGCTGGGCAATGCGGCCGAAGATATTCGACGAAAGCTGGGCGAATCGCTCGCCTCGATACAGAAATTCAACACGCCGATCGAAGAAGCGACTACGTCGTCGCTAGAAGCACTGAAAGCCTACAGCCTGGGTACGCAGGCGCGCGCCACCCAGGGCGAGGAACCCGCATTGCCTTTCTTCAAGCAGGCAGTGTCGCTCGATCCGAATTTCGCCATCGCCTACGCGACGCTCGGCCAGGTGGAAACGAACTTGGGCAACCGGAGCCTCGGCGTCGAGTACACCAAAAAGGCCTATGCCCTGCGCGATCGCGCGAGCGAGGCGGAAAAGTTCTACATTGACTCGCACTACCAGGGCAACGTGACCGGCGATTTGGAGGCGGCCAATCAGGTCTATCAGCTGTGGACGCAAACCTACCCCCGCGATTCGATTCCGTTCAACAATCTGGGTGTCTCCTACGCTTTGATGGGCCAGTGGGAGAAGTCTCTGCCTGTCGTTCGCCAGGCGCACCAGTTGAGTCCCGACGAAAGCATCGCCTTCGTCGCTCTCACCTCAGCCTATCTCGGCCTAGGGCGATACGATGAGGCCAAAGCAACGGCTGCTCAAGCCCTGGCGGCCAAGCTCGATGTCCCGAACTTGCACCGCCTTCTCTATTTTCTGGCATTTGTACAGAACGATTCGTCCGCCATGGAACGCGAACTTTCGCTCGTCGCTTCCAAAGGCGCGGAGAGTGCCGCGTACTCGTTCACGATGGCGGCGGAAACAGAAGCGTATGCCGGACGCATGGAAAAAGCGCGTGGCTTAATGGAACGCGCCCGCAGTGCCTACGAAGCTTTGCATCAGAACGAGCAGGCGGCACTGTGGCTGGCCGCGCTGTCCATGACGGAGGCCGAGGTGGGCGACGAAACCGGCGCGCGCCGCGCCGCCGCCGCTGCGCTCGGGAATAATTCTGCGTCTCTGCGCGCGCGCACAGACGCCGCGTATGCGCTCGCGCGCGCTGGCGACGTGGCCCGCGCCGAATCCATCGTCGCCGAGCTTGCGAGGGACAATCCTTCCAACACGATGGTGAATTCGTTCGATCTCCCCGTCATTCGCGCGACGCTTGAGATCGGCCGCAACAATCCCGCCAAGGCCGTGGAGTTTCTCCAGCCGGTCATTCCGTTCGACCTTGCCAACCAAAGGGGCATGCTCAGCACCTACCAGCGCGGCCGCGCGTATTTAGCGCTGCACAAAAGCAGCGAAGCCGCCGCCGAATTCCAAAAAATCGTGGATCATCCGGGCGTCGTGCTCAATTCGATCACCGCCGCGCTCGCGAAGCTCGGCCTCGCGCGCGCCTACACCGTCGAAGGCGACCAAGCCAAATCCCGCGTAGCCTATCAGGATTTCTTCGCGCTATGGAAAGACGCCGACCCCGGCGTCCCCATCTTGGCAGCCGCCAAATCCGAATACGCCAAACTGCAATAATCTCGCTCGCGGCGGAACACAGCCTTTTTAACGGCACATTGCGCGAATTCGTCGGCGGGAGTGCGCGGCAGATTCTTGCGCCTGAAGCGGGGGCAGGCGGTTCAGAGTTCCAGCGTGCCTTTAAGATACAAGCGTGCGCTGCCGGCGATCTTCACGCGGTCGCCACAGATTGTGGACCGCATGCAACCACCGCGCACACTGAGTTGTTGCGCGCGCAACGTGTCCTTACCGAGCCGCTCCGCCCAATACGGAGCCAGCGTACAGTGTATCGAGCCGGTCGCCGGGTCCTCATCAATGCCGATCGACGGTGCGAAAAATCGGGACACGTAATCCACGTCACCCTCACCGGGAGCGGTGACAATCGCTCCGGCAAGCCCGATGTCCAGTTTGGCAAGCGCGGCAATATTGGGCGAGAGCGCTCGCACTTGCTCCGCCCGTTCCACCACCACCAGGTAATCGCGCGATTTCGTTACCAGCGCCGCTTTCAAACCCAGGGCTGATAAGAGGCCGGCTGGCGTTTCACATGGTCGGGCTGGCATGGCGGGAAAATCCATTTCGAAGCTGGCTTGGTTTTGAGCGATGGTCAACACGCCGCTGCGCGTGTGGAAGCGAACCGGCCACATGCTGTGTTGCCGTAGCGCGAGCACGTACGCGGATGCCAAGGTCGCGTGCCCGCACAGGTCGTCCTCGACTTTCGGTGTAAACCAGCGCAAATCGAAATCGCCATCAGCGCGCGGAACAACAAAAGCAGTATTGCTGTGCCGATTCTCAATCGCAATCTTCTGCATGATGCTATCGGCCAGAAAAGCGGAAAGGACGCAGACCCCCGCCGGATTACCTGCAAACACCTCACTCGTGAACGAATCAACGTGGTAATACGGAATTGCCATGCCGTGCTCCGTTCAGCTACTGGATCCTGCTGAGAAACGGGCCATCAGGAGCGGTGAGCCTCAGCGGTCAATCGCGTTCATGGCCGCTGCTGGATAACGATCGCCTGCGATATCACTCTGCGGAACCGCAGCTTCCAGCTCCGCCACTTCCGCTGGAGTCAGTTTGATATCCGCCGCTGCTGCGTTCTCTTCCAGATATTTCCTGCGCTTCGTTCCGGGGATCGGGACCAGATCTTCGCCCTTCGCCAGTACCCACGCCAGCGCTAGCTGTCCAGGCTTCACGCCCTTGCGCTCGGCAATCGCGCGCACGCGCGCCACCAGCACCTGATTCTTGTCGAAGTTTTCGCCGGCAAATCGCGGCATGCGCTGCACGCGCGCGTCCGTCTCGATCAAGTCGCTCTTCTTGGTGATTGCGCCGGTCAGGAATCCGCGTCCCAGTGGACTGTACGGCACGAAGCCGATTCCCAACTCGCGCACCGTCGGCAAAATTTCCGCCTCCACATGCCGCTCCCACAGCGAATATTCCGTCTGCAGCGCCGTAATCGGATGCACCTTGTGCGCGCGCCGAATCGTCGCCGGCGACGCCTCCGATAGTCCCAGGTACTTCACCTTCCCTGCCTTCACCAACTCCGCCATCGCGCCCACCGTGTCTTCGATCGGGGTGTGCGGATCCACCCGATGCTGGTAATACAAGTCAATATGATCCACGCCCAGCCGTTGCAGCGAAGCATCGCACGCCGACCGCACATACTCCGGTTTCCCGGTGATGGACCAACGGTTCGGCTCCGCCTTCGTGCGGATGTTGGCAAACTTCGTCGCCAGAAACACTTCATCGCGGCGCCCGCGGATCGTCTTGCCAATCAGCTCCTCGTTGTCGCCGATTCCGTAGGTGTCCGCCGTATCCAGAAAATTGATGCCCAAATCAAGCGCTCGCAGAATCGTTGCGGCGGACTCCGCGTCGTTCCGCTCGCCGTAAAAGTCGCTCATGCCCATGCAGCCGAGTCCCATGCGGGAAACAACTGCGCCCTGCGAACCAAGTTTTACTTTTTTCATAGTCATAAACAGGTTAGATGGGCCGCACGCCTTCGCGGATTCCTTTTTTTTCAGTTCCGTCTGTAGCATCCACCTCTGCCGTGAGGTGTGCTGACCTGCATAAACGGTCCATGACGGAAGGCAAGCTGCTATTCGTAGCGCAGGGCAACCATTGGATCAACACGCATCGCGCGGCGCGCGGGCAGATAACTCGCAGCGAGCGAGACAATCATCAGCAGCGCCGCGACCGTGACGAAAGTCACCGGGTCCGTTGGCTGGACGCCGTACAACTGGCTGGCCATCAGCCGCGAGAGCGCCAAAGCTCCAACGATGCCGATGCCCGCACCGATCAGCGCCAGCAGCAACGCTTGCCGCACAACCAACAGCAGCACATTGCCGCGGCTGGCGCCCAGCGCAACGCGAATTCCGATCTCGTTCGTGCGCCGCGAAACCGAGTAGCTCATCACGCTATAAATCCCCACCACCGCGAGCAGCAGCGCCAACCCGGCGAACGCGCCCAGCAGCAACATCGTGAATCGTGCAGGCGACAAAGACGCGGACACCGAATCGTCCATGGTGCGAATATTCAGCAGCGCCACTTCCGCATCGATTTCACGAACCGCACCAGTGATCGCCGGGACCGCGCTCAATGGCGCAGCATTCGTCCGCACCGCAAGGTTCATGCCGAACGACTGCCAGTTTTCCCCTCTCGCTGCCAACATTTGCGGCAAGGGGAAGTAGAGCGTGGGCTGGGGTTGCGTTTCGTTCATCGCAGACATCTTTACGTCGGCCACCATACCGACAACCACGCGCGTCAGCTCCGGGAAAAAATAAAGCGTCAGCCGCTTGCCGATGGGATCCTCATTCGGCCAGAAGAATTTGGCCATGGATTCGCTGATCAGCACCGCGCCGGGCTGGCCAGCAACATCGGAGTTATCAATGTCCCGTCCGCTCAAGAGCGGTATATGCATCGAGCTCATGTATCCGGGGCTGATGAGGCGAACTTCCACTTCGGGCAGGTCCGCCATGGGCGCCGCCGGCCGCCCCTCCACGGAAATCGGCTGGTGCGAGCCGTCATCGCTCAGCGGCAAACTGTCAATGAGGCCTGCGGATTGCACACCGGGCAAAGTGCGAACGCGGTCGAGAACGCGATCGAAGTAAGCGATTTGCTGCGTCGGCTCCGCAAATTTGCCCGTCGGAATCGAGACATTCATCGTCACCACGCCATGAGGGTCGAACCCCGGATTTACGTTGTGCAACACCCACAAGCTGCGAATCAGCAGACCGGCGCCAATCAGCAGCATCAGCGAAAGCGCCACTTCCGATACGACCAGCACGTTGCGCGTGCGACTTCCGCCCGAATCCGCTGCAGTCCTGCCCAGGCCTTGTTTCAGCGCCTGATTCAAATCTGCTTTCGCCATGCGCAGTGCCGGCAGCAGGCCGGCAGCAAACCCGGTCAGCAGCGAAATACCCAGCGTGAACGCCAATACCCAGCAATCCAGCGTGATCTCGCCGGACCGCGGCAGCCGTTGCGCCAGGAATTTCACGATTACCATCAAGCCGAAGTGTGCGAACACCAAGCCCAGCGCTCCTCCCGCGAACGCCAGCAGTAGCGTCTCTGAAATCGCCTGTTGCAACAAGCGGCGGCGAGTGGCGCCCAACGCCGTGCGGACGGCTACCTCCTTGCGCCGCGAAAGCGCTCTGGCCAACATCAAGTTCGCGACGTTCGCGCACGCAATCAGCAATACCAGCGCGACGGCGCCTAGCAAAATCAGCAACGCAGGCCGCACATCGCCGACGAGATCATCGCGCAGCGGAATCGCAATTGCGCCCCAACCCTTGTTGTCGTTGGGATAATCCTGTGCCAGCCGGTTGGAAATAGCGTCCAACTCGGCCTGCGCCTGCCGCAAAGTCACGCCAGCCTTCAGGCGAGCGATCACACCATAGTTGTGGTCGCCGCGAATGGCGCGCTCCTGAGCGGTCCAGGCCAAAGGCTTCCACATCTGCGTTCGGGAATTTGCATCGCTGAAGATGGGAAAGTCGAACTCCGGCCCCATCACGCCGACCACGGCGAACGCCTGCCCGTTGAGCTGAATGTTTTTCCCGACGACGTCAGGATTTCCTGCGAAGTGGCTGCGCCACAATCCGTAGCTCAACACAACTTCGTGGTCGTGGCCCGGCTCATCTTCACCGTCAAGAAATCCGCGGCCCAGCAGCGGCTGCGCGTGCAAGATCGAAAGCAAGCCGTTCGTCGCAGCAACCACACGAATTGCTTCGGGATGCCCCGTGCCGGTGAGCGTGTAGCGGCCGTATCCATAGGCGGACATGCCATCGAATGAATGATTTTGATTGCGCCAGTCGAGGAAATTTGCAGGCGAGACGGCGAACGTCGGCATACCTGGGAAGCTTTTTTGCGGCGGAGTATGCCAGACCTGCATCAGGCGGTCGGGCTGGTCAAACGCCAACGGCCGCAGCAACACGGCATTTACCACACTGAAGATAGCGGTGTTCGCGCCGATGCCCAGCGCCAGCGCGAGCACCGCGGTCGCGGTGAAGCCCGGCGCGCGCAGCATGGTGCGCAGGCCGTAGCGCAAATCCTGCAGCAGAGTTTCCGCGAAGTGCACGCCGCGCGCTTCGCGGCATTCTTCCTTGGCGTTCTCGATGCCGCCGAACTCCAACCGCGCGCGCCGCAGCGCTTCTTGCCGCGGCACACCGCTGCGGACCAAATCCTCGGCGTACGCTTCCACATGGAACCGCAGCTCCGCATCCATTTCGTTCTCCATGCGAGAGCGCCCCACAGTTGCGCGCAGCCACGAACGCGCGCGGCTCCAAACCGTCATACTTCCTCCGGCGTGGTGCTCAGAATTCCGGCGATCACGTCCGCCATGCGGTTCCACTTTTCGGTTTCCGCTTGGAATCGACGCTTGCCCGCCGCGGTAAGCCGGTAGTATTTCGCCTTACGCTTGTTTTCCGATTCACCCCATTCGCTCGCGATCCAGCCCTGATGCTCCAGGCGATACAGAGCCGGATACAGCGAGCCTTGCTGAATTTCCAGGCGGTCTTTGGAAATTTGCTGGATGCGCAGCAGAACGC
>Ga0182024_10024412_pt1 | contig 10747 bp, 11 predicted proteins | sample P32metaG_FD_120480 | JGI IMG/M metagenome (GOLD analysis project Ga0182024, IMG submission 120480) | Permafrost microbial communities from Stordalen Mire, Sweden - P3-2 metaG (Illumina Assembly) | ecosystem: Environmental > Terrestrial > Soil > Wetlands > Permafrost | place: Sweden: Stordalen...
ACTCGTCTCGATCACGCAGGAAATGGGCGACGATCCCATGCACGTCATGATGCGCCAGATCATGGCGCTGTTTGACGAATACCAGTCCAAGGAGATCGCCAAGCATGTGCTGCGGTCCTTGAAGGAAAATGCCCGCCAGGGCTTCTGGAATGGGGCACTGCCACCTATCGGCTATCGTATTGTCGCCGCAGAGCAGCGGGGCTCAAAAACCAAGAAGAAGCTGGAGGTCGATCCGCTGCACGCCGACACGGTCCGGCTGATCTATCGCCTATTCCTTCACGGGGACGGCATTAGCGGACCCTTGGGCGTCAAAAAGGTGGTCAGCTATCTCAATAGCCGTCGCATCTTCACCCGGGATGGCGGGCGCTGGGGCGTGGGGCAAGTGCATCGTATCCTGACGCGTCCCACCTATATCGGCCGCCATGAGTTCAACAAACGAACCCAGACCAAGGAACTCAAGCCGGTGAGCGAAGTGATCTCGGTCGATGTTCCGCCCATCATCGACCAGCAAACCTTCGACGCCGTTCAGTCTCACCTGAAATCTCGCCATCCCAGCATCACTCCGGCGCGGGTCACCAGTGGGCCTACCCTCCTTACCGGCATCTGCTTTTGTGCCGTCTGCGGCGGCGCGATGACGCTCAGGACCGGGAAGGGCAGCCGCTACCGGTACTACACCTGCTCGACCAAGGCTCGGCAGGGCGAGACGGGCTGTAAGGGCCGTTCGATTCCCATGGCGAAGCTGGACGATCTTGTTGCACACCATCTCGAAGAGCGTCTGCTCGTCCCAGAGCGGCTGGAAGAGATTCTGGCCGCAGTCCTGGACCGCCGCCAGGAACGCTCCGAGCGGCGCCGCAATCATATCGGCGAACTCAACAAGCGGGCCACCGAAGCCGATGCGCGGCTCAAGCGGCTTTACGATGCCATCGAGAGTGGCGTAGCCGATCTGGACGACCCAGACCTGCGGGAGCGTATCGCCAGCCTCAAGGCGACCCGGGATCAGGCCCAGGTCGATGCCGAACGCGCCCAGGCCACGCTTCAGGGCTCCGGGCAAACGATCACAGCTGCGATGCTTGCCAGGTTCGCCAGGACGGCTCGTGAGCGGATGCGGATAGATGGAGGCGGCTACCGCCGCGACCATTTACGGGCGCTGGCGCAGCGCGTTGAGGTTGCGGATACCGAAATTCGGATTATGGGATCGAAGGGCAATTTGCTCCGGACTTTAGTTGCCACCGGAGGCGGGAAAACTGCTGCGCTTGGCGTTCGCAGCTCGGTACTGGATTGGCGGACAGGGAGGGATTCGAACCCTCGAACGGCTTTCACCGTTACACACTTTCCAGGCGTGCGCCTTCAACCACTCGGCCACCTGTCCGCACTGGAACGGGGGGAAATACACGGCTGGGGACCATCCGGCAAGGGCTGGGACAGGGGCAGAAAATCCAGCCGATTCAGCGCTGTCCCGCGCTTAAAGCTCCTGTATGTCGGTCCGCCCGCGATGGCGCCGCTGCAGCCAGCGCACGCCCAGAAGGTCGTGCACGCTGACCAGAAGACGCCCGAAATTGGTGTATTTGGATCGGCCCGTGAGGCGCGGGCGGTGATTGACCGGCACATAATGCACGCGCCAGCCCTCGCGTTGCACCAGCGCGATCAGGAAGCGGTGGATGTGATCGAAATAGGGCAGGTCCAGAAACGCCTGGCGGCGAAACGCTTTCAGCCCGCAGCCGGTGTCGCTGGCGCCGTCGCCCAGCATCAGGTTGCGAAAGCCGTTGCCCAGCCGCGATGCCAGACGCCGGCTGGCCTTGTCCTTCCGCTTCACCCGCACGCCCGACACCATGCCGAGCGATGGATCGGCCTCGAGCGCGTCAAGCAGCTTGGGGATGTCGGCCGGGTCGTTCTGGCCGTCGCCGTCCAGGGTGACGATGATCGCGCCTTTCGCCGCCTGCACCCCGGTGCGGATGCCCCGGCTCTGGCCCAGGTTGCGGCCATGGCGCAGCACCCGCAGCCAGGGGATTTCGCCCTTCAGGCCGGCCAAGGCCTGGGCGGTGCCGTCCGACGAGCCGTCGTCGATGAAGATGATCTCATGGGGACGGCCCTTCAGCGCAGCCGCGATCTCGCGGGCGAGGGGCCCGACATTGCCGGCCTCATCCTTCACCGGCACGACCACAGAAATGGCGACTGCGCCCGTCATAAACCCTGCTCCCGACCCCCGAATATGGCTGGGCCTTATACAGGGGCGGCCCTTTGCAACATAGGGGCGGGGCCGACATAGTTCCCCTGCATGGTCGACTCGAAAGCTCCTGAAAAGCCTGAGGAAACCGCCCCGGCGGCGGCGCCTGTGGTGGCGGTCGAACCCGCGCCCCTGCCACCCCGCTGGGTCAGGGTGCTGGCGCGGGGCCCCTATGTCCTGCTGGCGCTTCTTGGCCTGTTGTTGTGGCTGCCCGGCGTGCTGAGCCTGCCGGCGCTGGACCGGGACGAAAGCCGCTTTGCCCAGTCGTCCCGCCAGATGGTGGAATCGGGAAACTGGGTGGATATCCGCCTGGGTCAGGTGCCCCGCTACAAGAAGCCGGTGGGGATCTACTGGCTGCAGGCCGGCACCACCACCCTCACCGCACTGGTCACCGGCCATGACGACCGCATCTGGAGCTATCGCCTGCCGTCGCTGTTGGGCGGCATCGCAGCCGCCTGGCTGACGGTGTGGTGCGCGCTGGCGGTGACGGAAGCGGAAGCCGCGTTCCTGGCCGGGCTGTTGATGCTGGGTTCGGTGCTGCTGACGGCGGAAGCCACCATCGCCACCACCGATGCGGTTCTGCTCGCGTGTGCGCTGGGCATGCAGGGTGTGCTGCTGAGGCTTTATCGTGCCGCCCGCGACGAGGCTGCGCCCATACCGTCGGGCCGGCTGGTCACCTGGGGATGGGTGGCGATGGCCACAGGCATCCTGGTCAAGTTTCCGGTCGTGCCGGCCGTGGGCATCGCCACCATGATCGGGCTGGTGGCATGGGACCGCAAAGTGGATTGGTTGCGGACCTTGCGGCCCCTGCGCGGGCTCTTGGTCACGCTGGTGCTGGTCAGTCCCTGGCTGATCGCCATCGCCATCCAGAGTCAGGGCGCTTTCTTCCAGCAATCGCTGGGCAATGATTTCGCCAGCAAACTCGCCGGTGGGCAGGAAAGCCATGGCGGTTGGCCCGGCTATTTCCTGCTGCTGTCGGCGGCGAGCTTCTGGCCCGCCATCCTGTTTGTGCTGCCGGGCGTGGCGTTCGCCATCGCGCGGCGCGCCGAACCGGGAGTCCGGTTCTTTCTGGTCTGGGCCGCCAGCTGGTGGCTGATTGTCGAAGTGGTGCCCACTAAGCTGCCGCACTATGTGATCGAGGCCTATCCGCCGCTGGCCATCCTGGCGGCGATGTTCGTGCTGGATCCCAGGCCGGTGAAGTGGCTGGCGCTCGCGCGCTGGATCGGCATTGCGCAGTTCGTCATCGGCGCGGGTCTTTTCACTACCGTGCTCATTCTGGCGCCGGTCTATTTCGGTGGCGGGCTGGCCTGGCCGGCGCTGGCCGTGGCCGGTGTGGGTGCGGCACTGGCGCTGGTCGCGCTGATCCTTACGATCCTGAAGAAGCAACTGGCCGCGCTGTTCCTGGCGCTGGCGGCGATGTTTGTGTTCGCGCCGGGGCTGACCGCGCTGGTCGCACCCAACCTTGACCAGCTCTGGATAACACAGCGGCTGAAGACGCTGGTCACCGTAGCCGCCAGGCCGGGCGATCCGGCGCCGGCCCTGGCCGGCTATCAGGAGCCCAGCATGCTCTTTGCGCTGGGCGCGGATGTGGTGTTGAGCGATGGCGCCGGTGCGGCGGATGCGGGCGCGCACAGTGGCGGGCTGGCGCTGGTCGAGGACACGGAGCGCGGCAACTTTTTGGCGCGGCTGGCGGAACTGCAGGCCGACGCCACGGCGGCCGGCGATCTCTCCGGATTCAATTACTCGCGTGGACGAAAGCAGCATGTGACGGTCTACCGGGTCACCCAGCTGCATCCTCTCAATTAGGCGCGGGGCTTATGATTCCCGATTTTTCCGATGTCCAGGCCGCAGCAGAGCGCATCGCGCCGCATGCGATCCGCACGCCCTTGGTGGAAAGCTGGCAGCTCAATGCGCTGACTGGCGGACGGGTGTTCCTGAAGCTGGAGACCCTGCAGCGTACCGGCTCCTTCAAGTTTCGTGGCGCCTGCAATCGGCTGGCGCTGATCCCGCAAGCTGCGCGCCCCCGGGGCGTGGTGGCTTTTTCCTCCGGCAATCATGCGCAAGGCGTGGCAGCCGCGGCCCAGCTGTTCGCCATGCCCGCCCTGATCGTGATGCCGTCTGATGCCCCGCGGCCCAAGATCGAAGGCACGCGCGCCTTTGGCGCAGAGATCGTGGAATATGACCGGGTGCGCGATGACCGCGAGGCGATCGCGGCGAAGATTTGCGCCGAACGCGGCGCGGTGCTGATCAAGCCGTTCGACGATGCCGGCATCATTGCGGGGCAGGGGACGGTGGGGCTTGAGATCGCCAAGGCCTGTGCGCATCTGGACGTGGCGCTGGATGCGGTCCTGGTGCCGTGCAGCGGCGGTGGGCTGGTGAGCGGCACTGCACTGGCGCTGCGCGGCGCGGGATCGGCGGCGAACGTGCATAGCGTCGAACCGCAGAATTTCGCCGGCATGAAGCTGTCGCTGGAAGCGGGCCAGCGGGTGAAAGCGGCGGGCGGCGCGCTGTCCATCGCCGACGCGCTGATGGCGCCGATCCCCGGCGAGATCGTATTCGAGGTCGCACGCGGCCTTCTGGCGCCAGGGCTTACCGTCAGCGATGCGGAGCTGAAAACCGCGGTCGCCTTCGCGGCGGAAAAGCTCAAGCTGCTGGTCGAGCCGGGCGGGGCGGCGGCGCTGGCCGCATTGCTGGCCGGAAAGATCGACGCCAAAAATCGCAGCCTTGCGCTCGTTCTCTCAGGCTCCAACGCCGACTTCGCCGTTCACCTTCGTTAAGCCGTTTACCACATCACGATGCTTTGATTGGCGAAGCGGCGCGCTTGGCGCATGCTTGGTGGTGAAGACATCGGGCGCAAGAGTTAACGCCGTGAGCAACCTCATTCGCTGGCGCAATTCCCATCCCATGCTGTCCTTGCTGCTGGCGGCATCCATCATCGTGCTGCTGGCCGTGGCCGCGGCGGTGATCTGGTCGCGCGGCTCGCTGATGGGCGATGACGGCCATGTCGTGTCGCTCGATCTGATGAAGGGCGCCTATGACAAGGTCACGCCGGGCCGCACCTCCGAACCCGAACTGGCGGCGCTGGGTTTCGACTAGGCCCGCTTCAAAGCGCGTTCCCTGTCAGGCCTGGGTGTGCAGGAATATTTCATGCCGCACACCTCGGCGGATTTCGACCGCCTGGATCCGGCGGTGCAGGCGTGTTTTGACGCCTCCGCGCTTTACCGCGCTGGTCTTTCCGCTGGCCTCGACGCACAGCGCAGGCTTCATGGCCGCCAATGCCGCGCCGCGGCAGGCATCGCGTGTGGTCTTCCTGCTCAAGAGCGGGCGGGGGGCGTACAAGGCCGTGCAGCAGGGGTAAGCAATACCGCCTGAAAAGAAAAAGCGCCCGGTGACGGGCGCTTTTATCATTTGGGCTTGTTGCTTTGCGGGGGCCGGGCTTTCCGGCTCGTCGCTTACGCTCCGAGCTTCTCGCGCCGTCGGCCGCTGTCGCGGCCGACAACTGGTACAAACGCCGGAGATTCAAATGATGGTTCGAGCGCCCTACCGGGGCGCGAGAACCATCATCATCTGTCTGCCTTCCATCTTCGGATACTGTTCCAGTTTCGCGAAGATTTCCGTGTCCTTCTGCACCCGGTTCAGCAGGTCCATGCCCAGGTGCTGGTGGGCCATTTCGCGGCCGCGGAAACGCAAGGTCACCTTGACCTTGTCGCCTTCGTCAAAGAAGCGCTTCATCGCCCGCATCTTCACGTCGTAATCGTGATCGTCGATGGTGGGGCGCATCTTGATCTCCTTGATCTCGATGACCTTCTGCTTCTTGCGGGCCTCGGCAGCCTTCTTCTGCTGTTCGTATTTGAACTTGCCATAGTCCATCAACTTGCAGACCGGCGGCTTGTTGTCGGGCGACACCTCAACCACGTCAAAACCCTTTTCGTCGCCCAGCGCGAGCGCCTCATCGAGGCCGATCTCGCCATACTTGTGGCCGTCATCGCCGATCAGGAGAATGGTTTTGGAAGTGATTTCGTCATTGATGCGCGGACCATCCTTGGCCGGCGGGGGGGCATTACCCTGAAAACGTCTCGGAACTATGACTCTCTCCTTTGAACAGCCGTGCGCCACCGCGTCTCGCTGGTCCGTAGGTTCCAGGCGAAACGAGGGTCTCGATCATGGACGCAAACGGGAAACCTTTCGGCGGGGCGCCGGGTGGCGCATCCGGCAGCCATCTGCCGAACTCGAGCCCCAAGATAGGCATTCTCCCTGCCTTCGGAAAGGGCTATTCCGCCACATCCCGCCGGGATTCCGCCCCGGAAGGGAGGACATCCAGCGACGCCCTCAGCGAAGGTCGGGGGGAACTGCTTCCGCGGCCAGCGCGGAAACCGCCGCATCCAGCGCCAGGCTCTCCTGCCCCTCCGAGCCCAGTTTCCGCAAGGTTACGGTGCGGTTCTCCGCTTCCCGGCGGCCCAGGACGAGCAGGTTCGGCACTTTGGCCAGGCTGTGCCGCCGCACCTTGTAATTCACGGTCTGGTTTTCGGTGTCGAGCAGGACGCGCAGCCCCGCTTTTTTGAAGACGGCGACAACCTCACGGGCATAGGGGTCGGCATCGCCCACCACCGTCGCCACCGCGACTTGCACCGGCGCGAGCCATAGCGGGAACTTGCCGGCGTAGTGTTCGATCAAGACGCCGATGAAGCGCTCCATCGAACCGACAATGGCCCGGTGGAGCATGACCGGCGGACGCTTGTTACCGTCCTCGCCGATATAGGAGGCCCCCAGCCGCTCGGGCATGTTGAAGTCCACCTGCAAGGTGCCGCATTGCCATTCCCGGCCGATCGCATCGGTCAGGGTGAATTCGAGCTTGGGTCCGTAAAAGGCGCCTTCGCCCTTGTTGTAGGTGAAAGTCAGGCCGGCGGCCTCTGTCGCCTTTTCCAGGCTGCTCTCGGCAAGATCCCACACTTCGTCCGAGCCGATGCGCTTTTCGGGCCTGGTGGCGAGCTTCACTTTGACCTCGGCAAAGCCCAGGTCGCGATAGGCCCTAAGCAGGAGTTCGCAGAAGTCCTTGGTTTCGCCGGTGATCTGCTCATGGGTGCAGAAGATATGGGCGTCGTCCTGCACAAATCCGCGCACCCGCATCAACCCATGCAGCGCGCCCGAGGGTTCGTAGCGGTGGCAGGAGCCGAACTCGGCCAGCCGGAACGGCAGTTCGCGATAGGATTTGGTGCCCTGCTTGAAGACCTGAATATGGCCGGGGCAGTTCATCGGCTTGACGGCAAGGGTTCTGTTCTCGCTCTCGACCTCGGCCACGAACATGTTCTGGTGGAACGTCGCCCAATGGCCGGATTGTTCCCACAGCTTGCGGTCGAACAGCAGAGGTGTCTTGATTTCCTGATAGTCCGCCTCGCTAACGCGGCGGCGGATATAGGCTTCGAGCGTCCTGTAAAGCGTGTGGCCGTCGGGATGCCAGAACACCTGGCCTACCGCTTCCTCCTGCATATGGAAGAGGTTCATCTCGCGGCCGAGGCGGCGATGGTCGCGCTTCTCGGCTTCCTCCAGCCGGTGGAGATAGTCCTCCAGCTCCTTCTTGTCGCGCCAGGCGGTGCCGTAGATGCGCTGCAGCTGGGCGTTCTTGGAATCGCCGCGCCAGTAAGCGCCGGCGATCTTGGTCAGCTTGAAGGCATCGCCGATCTCGGCCGTGGTGCGAAAATGCGGGCCCCGGCACAGGTCGTGCCAGTCGCCATGCCAGTAGATCGAGACATCTTCGTTGGATGGAATGCTCTGGATCAGCTCGGCCTTGTAGGTTTCGCCGATGCCCTTGAAATGCGCCACCGCCTGGTCGCGCGGCCACACCTCGCGGCGGGTGGGAAGCCCCGCTTTGATGATCTTGCGCATCTCGTCTTCGATTTTCGGCAGGTCTTCGGGCGTGAACGGCTCGGCGCGCGCGAAGTCATAATAGAAGCCGTCGTCGATCGCCGGACCGATGGTGACCTGGGTGCCGGGATAAAGCGCCTGCACCGCCATGGCCAGAACATGCGCCATGTCGTGGCGGATCAGTTCCAGCGCCTCGGGATCTTTCTTGGTGATGATGCGGATCGCCGCATCCTGTTCGATGGGGCGGAACAGGTCATATTCCTGACCATTGACCATGATGATCAGTGCCGCCTTGACCAGGCCCGGGCCGATCGCCGCCGCGATTTCCCCACCGGTGACGCCCCGGGTGAAGGTCATGGCCTTGCCGTCGGGCAGGGTCATGGTCACCTGATCTGGGCTGGCGGACACGGGGATTCTCCAAAGGAAATCAGTGGGAGCGGACCATTGGCTCCTCCCGTTGCGCCCGTCAAGTGGCTGGTCCCCAAGGCTAATTTATTACAGACGTAGTAGCTATTGCGGACCCCCGGGGACAGGCAGATAATCACTGTCAGGGAAGGGCATAATGGAGAAAGTCATGAAAACACTCGTGATGGCGCTGATGATGGCATCGGCGGGTCTGGTGAGCGCCGCCGCCCCCGCTTTGGCGGACCATGTCTGCCTCGACGTCCGCAACATGGTGTCCAGCAAGTCCACCGACGGCAAGACCATGGTGTTCAAGATGAAGGACGGTACCACCTATGTGAACCACCTGCAGGGCTACTGTCCGGACCTGAAGTATGAAGGGTTTTCCTGGGCGCTGCGCTCGGGCGACACGATGGTGTGCGAGAATGCCCAGCCCTTTCATGTGAATCATTCGGGGCAGATCTGCACGCTCGGCAAGTTCGACGCGCCCATGATGGAAAAGCACGCCTCGAACTGACGCACGCCAACGCAAAGGGCCGAAGCACCGCTTCGGCCCTTTGCGTGCTTTCAGGACAGTGGCGGATCAGCCTTCGCCGCCGCTCAGATAGTCGGGCTTGCCCAGCTTCACACCCAGATTGCGCAGGATGCCGTAGGTGATCGTGATGTGGAAATAGACATTGGGCAGCACGAACTTGTTGACGTAATCCCCGCCCTTGTATTCCAGCGTCGCGTTGGGGAACTTCAGCACAATGTCCTTGTTCTCCGCGCCCGCGAAGCTCTTGCGGTCCAGCGTCTTGAGAAAGGCGATGGTCTTGGCCACGCGCGCCTTCAGTTCGGGAAAGCTGGTTTCGACGTCTTCGAACTTGGGGATCTCCACGCCGGCCAGCCGCGCGCCGCAGCCCTTGGCGCCGTCGGTGGCGATATAGACCTGGGCCTTCAGCGGCAGCATGTCGGGGGCCAGCCGCGCCTCATTGGGGTCGATGCCACCATGGGCCTCGCCCTTGGACAGCACGTTGGACAGGCTGCCCAGCATATGGATCAGTGATGGAACGGTCGCATCGTAAATGTCGTAGGCCATAGTTCTTCCCTTGATTTTGGTTTGGGTGGGCGGACTTGACGGCCAAATGCCTTGCGATTCAACCGCGATGGCAAAAGGGACTTGAGGGCTGGGGGTATTGCGGCCTAGAAAGCGGGGCCTTTCAGCAAAAGACGCTTCCATGACAGACGAAAATACCGCCAGCGAAGCCCCCAAAACCGCCGAGGCGGTGCCCGACCGGCTGTCCACCAACCCGGCCAGCCCCTTCCACAATCCCGAGCTGCTGGAGCGGGGCGTGGGGGTGCTGTTCAACGGGGTGGATCGCAACAATGTTGAAGAGTATTGCGTCAGCGAAGGCTGGGTCCGGCTGGCGGTCGGCAAGACCGTGGACCGCAACGGCAATGCGATGACGGTCAAATACAAAGGCAAGGTCGAGCCTTACTTTCGTTAGCCGCGGGCCTTCCTGAACCCACAATGAACAGCGTGCTCCACTGACGTTCAGGCGGGCAGGTCCACCATTGCAGCATCTTCAACAGAGGAGAGCTGTGATGAAGAGACATGTCCGCAAATGGATGATCGCCGGTCTGGTGGTGCTGGCGGCGGCGCCGGCGCTGGCCGGTTGCGTGGTCGAACTCGGCCCCGGCTATTATCACGGTGGCTGGCACCATTATCGCGATTGGCGCTAGTTGACCGCCCGAGCACGATTGCCGCCATCCAGGGAGCGTGCCGAGTAGTATTGCATTTAAGGAGGGTGATGTTGAGTGGCTGTTTGCATCGGCCGACAGGGTGGACGTGATGTTTACTCACAAAACCGGTTGTGCCGCAGTTGAAGTAAAAGCGGCTAATGCAAATGATGCAGATATCGAGCGCGGAATTTATCAATGCATAAAATATCAGGCCCTATTGAGGGCGGAACTTAAGGCCAGAAGAGAAATTCCTAACGGCTCATCATTTCTGGTTACTGAAGGCCCACTCAATTCGAAACTCAAGAGTTTGGCAAAATTGCTCGGTGTTCGGGTGATTAAGGTCAACGCAATTCGACGTGCTTGAAAATTCGCTATGCACTTAACCCCCTTATTTTAGCATTTCGTTCAGCGGCAACGTGCCACCTGCCGTCTACGCCAAACTCAGCGATCCCGTGATGCAACGGGACGGGTCGCTTGAGCTGCCATGGGGCTCCGCGCCCCGCCCCGTTGCATCACCGAGCCAACACGGCTCAAATG
>Ga0182024_10024413_pt1 | contig 10747 bp, 9 predicted proteins | sample P32metaG_FD_120480 | JGI IMG/M metagenome (GOLD analysis project Ga0182024, IMG submission 120480) | Permafrost microbial communities from Stordalen Mire, Sweden - P3-2 metaG (Illumina Assembly) | ecosystem: Environmental > Terrestrial > Soil > Wetlands > Permafrost | place: Sweden: Stordalen...
CTTTTCACTTTATAGTCTCACTCCGGAATTGGATCTTTACACCCTGCAATACTATGACAATGTCGCGACGATAAGTACGTCGAACCACGAGCCGCTCGGGCTGGCCGTGGTCGACCCAGCCGATTCGCTTCCTCAGCCACCGAATGCCGTGATCGGCGGGCCTTACTTCGCCAACGAGAACTCGCCTATAACCTTGAACGGGGCCGATTCCTACTCCTACTCTTCAGTGAATTTGACTTACGAGTGGGATCTTAACTACGACGGATTGACCTTCAACGTGGACGCCACCGGCAGTCAGCCGGTAGTTACCTTCGGCGACGACCCGCTGAGTCGTTATATCGCGCTGCGTGTCACCGACTCCGCCGGATTGAGCAGTATCGCAACCACGTTCCTTTACGTCGCTGCTCTGCCTCCATCGGCGACCCTGTCAAACCACGGCGCCGTCGACGAAGGCTCGACGGGACTTGTTACTTTTTCGGACCAGTCCGACCCCTCGCCGGATGATCAAAACCTCGGATTCAGCTACAGCTACGACTTCGACGACGACGGAACTTTCGAGATCACGGGAAGTACCAGCTCAACGATGGTTGTCCCTTCGCAGTACTTCCTCATAGGGCCCGGCACTCGCACGGTCCGCGCTCGCATCACCGATGCAGACGGCGCGTTCACGGACTACACCTCGACCATCGCGATCAACGATGTTCCTCCCGCGGTCTCCTCAGGGTCGGACGCCGTTCTCAAAGTCGGAGATTCTCTGAGCCGACTCGGATCGTTCGTCGATCCCGGCTTGGATACATGGACTGCGACCGTCGACTATGGAGATGGCTCGGGAGTTCAGACTCTCAGCCTGAATTCGGACAAGACGTTTAGCCTCAACCACGCCTATCTTTCCGCGGGAAATGACGTGGTCACCGTCAATGTCACCGATGGTCATGGAGCCGTAGGGACAAGCTCATTTCATGTATCCGTGGTGGCTCTTCCCACCGTCCAAGGGTTCGTCGTCAATGATGGTTCCGCTCAGCGGTCGATGGTCACGAGTCTGACCTACACTTTCAGCACCTTGGTCAACATTGATCCTGGGGCTTTCGAGGTGGACCGGCTCGGGGGAGGGGCCGTCGGTTTGATCGTATCGACCTCCACCACGGCAAGCGGCCAAACTCGTGTTGTGCTCGATTTCTCGGGCAGCGATATCGTCGGAGGTTCTCTCGCCGATGGGAGGTATACGGTCACTATTCACTCCCAGGACATCCACGAGACGAGCCCCCTCGCCCTGGTACTGAGCGCCGACCGTGTCGACAGCGTTTTCCGCCTTTTCGGCGATGCCGACGGCAACGGGGTCGTCAACAACACCGACATGTTTCTGATCCGCGCCTCCATCAACAAGAGCGTGGGTCAGATCGGCTATCTCGGGCTCTTCGACTTTGACGGCAATGGGACTGTCGATCAGGCCGATTACAACCAACTTCGTAATCGCTTTGGCAAGAAGATTTAGCGGGACTTAGCGTGCAAACGACCTTCATAGAGCCCATACTTCCTCAAATACCCGGCGGATACTACCATGAAACTCGCGCAACACGGACGGCAGGGAATTCGGATGATGGTTTGCCCCATGGTGATGGTGATTGGCCTCTTTGGGCCGGTTGACCTGATCGTCTCGGCCAGGGCCGGCTTAACTCTTCGTTTCGACCAGGCCAATTACACGGTCGGCGCGGGTCAAGTTTTCGACGCTCAGGTGTTCTTGGTCGAGGGGCCGGGAACAAATGTCTTGCAGACAGACGGGCTCTTCGGAGCGGGCATGGATCTCAATTACAACCTGGCACCGTCCGCTTCCGACCCGGCCCAGGTCACGTCAGTCGCGCCCCCGGTCGGTCTCGACTCCACTTCGAACGTGATCACATCGATCACGCCCTCAGTGGGATCGAACGCCGGTGTCGCGACGCTCATCTGGGACAACGGCATCGGTCCGATTCTCTTCCCTTCCGCCGGGCTGGATGAGATTTTGGTCGGAACGTTCCAATTCACGGCTGGCCTGACCCCTGGGCAGGTTACAAACCTCTCCCTCGACATTCCCACCGCTCTTGGCGGCCAGTTCGTCACGGGTGTCGGGGACGTATTAGACGCGAGCATTTCCACTGGCACAGCAACGATCACAGTCGCGTCGGCGGTTCCGGAGCCGTCGAGTCTAGTGCTTCTTGCAGGCGGCCTGATTTGCGTTTGCGGATACGCGCGCGGAGCGTGTCAACACAGCAAAGCAAAAAGATGAGCGGGAGGAGCCGCCAGTATCAATCCACAGAAAAACGGGGACATCCCACGAGTGGCTTCGCGGAGTCAAGCTTGGTTTTTGGTTTTTCCGGCCGCGCGGCGTTAGCCTTTGTTGGAATTAGGTCGCGGCGATTTCCGCGGAGCCTTTGTACGTTTCGCGCTGGCCTGATGGGCGCGGGCTCCAGGTGAAGTTGCCCGTTTGAGGCTTTCAGCCAGATCGTTGGGCAAGTTCGGGGGACGCCTTCAGCCGCGTTTCGATCCGACGCGTGAGGTAGGGAAAGCTCTCGTGCCGCTTGCTCCCGACGTGAGGCCGACGAAGTCGTCGTATGGGCCCTTATCGAGCTGTGCCATTGCCGAGCCAGTCGGACGAAATTGCGCGCTCTTCTGCTTCATCGAAAGCGAGTTGGCCAGGCACTTAAGCGGCATGGCGTGGGAAGATTGGGAACGATTAATGCCGTGGCGACTGCGGATCGGGATTATTCAGACTGCCCAGACCTCGCAGCGCAAATGCGTGGCCGAGCCGCTTGCGGCCCGTCCCAGAGTGCGGACCTACTTTTTGCTGTCCGGCTAGCGTCCACCCTGGCAGAAGCGAGTTGGCCAGAAGCGAGTTGGCGAGGCACTTAAGTGGCGTGGGAAGATTGGGAACGATTAATGCCGTGGCGACTGCGGATCGGGATTATTCAGACTGCCCAGACCTCGCAGCGCAAGTGCGTGGCCGAGCCGCTTAGCCTGGAAAGTGGAGACGACCGGGATCGAACCGGCAACCTCCTGATTGCAAACCAGTCGATCTCACATCACGGGTTCGTGTGAGCAAGTATTAGGTGCCGGCGGCAAGTAGCACGGTCAGATAGATCAGGCCGAAAACGGAGGCGCTGAAAATCCAGAAATCTCTCGGCGGAATGAGGCCGCTGCCGAAGTAGACCGGCGCCGGGACTGTGCCGTACGGCGTGAGCACGCCCATCAGTCCGATTGCATAAACCGCTGAGGGGATCGCGAATATATTCAACCCCTCAGAACCCCCGTTTTTCGTGCGTGGCCGATTCGATCTCTGCCTGGTCAGGAGGGCTCGGAAGCCACGACGATCACGCGTGACTGCTCGGGCAGTCTCACTAGCGGGTCAAGCAGGCGCACCAACCCGTTCTCCACCACCCCGACAACGGCCACCGGGCGACGGTGGCGAAGATACTTCTCCATGGGGCGCGGCTCATCGCCCGGAGCGATGTCCGGGAGCGGCATGTGCGGCTCGGAGGCGAGCTGCTCGTCCAAGGCTTTGCGGCGCTCGCTCCTCAGGTCGGGCTGGGGGGTCGGCATGGCGTATCCTCTCGGTCAGTAGGCGGTGACAACGAAAACTGGCGGCTCCTCGACCTCTCCAAAAACGTCGGGCAACTGCTCGTCGTCCCGGTCATACCGCCAGATCACCCAGATCCGTCGGCCGGACGGCACCTCGGCGAGCATCCGGAAGGAGCCGTTGCGACGCTCGTCGAGCTGGTAGACCCGGTCAAAGGCGGCCTCGACCTCCTCGGCGGAGAGGCCGTGGGCGGCAATCTTCTGCAGGTTCCACTCGATCCACTTGAACCGCCTCATCTCCTAAATATACCGTGCGGCCATCGAGCTCGCCATCCGCGTAGGGTGGCGTCGAGCCTTCGGTGAAAGGAGCACTTCGGCCATGCACGTCAAGAGGGGGCTTCCGGCAAATTAGAAAAAAGGAGGCAATGGCTGAGGGGATCGCGAATGAATGCAACCTCTCAGCACCCGCATTTTTCGTGCGTGGCCCGATTCAGTTCGAGGCAAGATGCAATCGGGTGCAGGGCGGTTTCCTTTTGATCGGAACACGCGTTGTGATGGAGATCGGAGCGACCGGTGCACTCGAAATGCCTGACCGGACGGACCGAGCATGGCGCCGGGGAACGTCTTGGATGCTCAGCTCAAGGTGATACTCTCGTTGATGAGGCACGCGCAGCGCTTTTCTTTTCCTCTGTCCTTTTCCTCACTCTACCACCGAACAACCCGCAGGCGCCGCTGATCCTTACCGTGTGAATGGGTCGGCGGGGAAGCAGGTGTCAGCGAGGAAGTTGTCAAAGTCTGCATGCGAGCGGATCGCGTCGAACGCGGTGTCGGTTCGTAATGCTGCCAGATCACGAGGCCCGACGCGACCTGCTTGCTTGAGGACGTCCATCGCTCGGTCGGCGTATCGTCGCGCTGCTGTCGCGTCCTTGGCGTTCATCGAGCAGAGCGCCAGCTCTCTCGCGATCTCGACGCGGCATGCGGAATCATCAGTACACAGTGAATTCAACTGCTCCGCAGCCTCGGCCGCCTCGGAGACCTGGCCCATCTGGAGGCAACAACGGGCGATACCAAGGAGTCCGGTTTTGATCCGCGCCCAGTTAGGGCCGAGTCGGGGATCATTCATGCCTAGGAGCTGGAGCTCCAGGTCGGCGCATTCGCGGAATGCCCCGAGGGCCTCCTCATGGCGGCCGAGCTCGAGGAGGCCGCGTGCGAGATCGCCGCAGGCTTTTGCCAGGTCTGCGCGGGCGTCCGGATCGCCCGGCCGGGATTTGAACACCTTCCTGAGAGAGTCTCGAGCCGGACCGAGCAAAGCCATTGTTTCCCCGGTACGACCGGCTTTGCGCGCCAGATCGCTCAAGTTCATGTAAGTTTTGCCCAGATTGGTGCGGTACGCGATGACGGCCGGGTGGTCGCGCACCAGATTCTCCCCGATTTCGCGAGCGCGGGTAAACGCCGCAGTTGCCTCGTCAAATCGACCGCCATGCTGGTGGAGAATGCCAAGCGTTCCGTACGTAACGACCAGCGAATCTTGGTAGCGATTTGCCGATGGGAATTCTCGGACCAACTCCTCCCAGAGATCCCGAGCTCGCTCAACCCCGGCGCGTGGGCTGCCACCGTTCGGGATATGAAATTGCAGATTGGCGAGGTTGAAGGAAGCGGCCGCCAGATTGTCTCGAAACGCTTCGTTTTCCGGCGACGAGCGCACAAGTACCTCGAGAGTCGAAATCGACTCTTGAAAACGTTCGGCGGCCTCTGGAAGTCGTCGCTGTGCCTTGAGCGCGGTGCCCAGATGCATGCCGATGAGAGCCAGTAAATCCCGGTCCGCGGGGACGACGCCGTCAGCGGCGATTGGCCGGAGCAGGTTGACTGCCTCCTCCAGGAGGGTGATGGCTACACCGGAGGAGTCGGGCGTCTCGATCAATGCGAGTCTGTCGAGCGCACCGGCGTGGATGGTGATGTCCCGCGGCGCGGAGGTTTCCTGAGCTCGCCGGGAGCGGATATCCAGAGCTTTCCTGAGGCTCGCTCGCGCTTCGTCCACGTTGCCGAGGTCGCGCTGCAGCAGACCGAGCTGCCCGAGGCTCTCGGCAAGAACAGACTCTGCGTCGTGGATATCTCGATCCCTCTTCGCCGGTCGGACAGCCGCAAGCGGAACCAGCAACGCGATGGCTTCCCGATATGCACGAACCGCGTTCGGCTTGGAGTCGATCTCGTTCAACAGACTCGCCAGCTCGTGGTTCGCCCGGGCTAGCTTGAAGGTGGTCGAATAACTGGTGTCGCGGCTTTTCTGGAGGTCTGCGCGGAGCTGCTCAAAGAACTTCAACGGCTCGCCGAGGAGCTTTTTGCGCAGCTCGGCGAGGTCGGGGCGGTTTTGGACGTCCAGGTTGTTGGTGACGGCTTCGCGAAATTGGCGAACAGCTTCGACTGCGAGGTCGGCGCGGGATTCGGCTTGCATGAGCGCCCGATGTTCACCGCGGCGCGCGAGGCTGACCACGACCGCAGTGGAGACCGCGGCAATGGTGATCGTGGACAGGACCAGCACAGCGGCGATTGTCGCGGATCGGTGTCGGCGCACCCACCGCATGATGCGATCGACCGATGACTGGGGGAGTACGGAAACCGGCTCGTCGGCCAGCCAACGCTCGATATCCTCGGTCAGCGCACCCACCGACTTATAGCGGTCGCTCGGCGCCAGCGCCATGGCCTTTACGCAGACGGCCTCCAGGGCCACCGGAACCGCCGGCTTCACCTGCCGCGGCGAAGGGAACGTGCCTCGTCTCACTCTTTCTGTCATCTCGACCGCGCTACATTCCTCGAAGGGCGGACATCCGGCCAAGAGGTGATAGAGCGTGGCCCCCAGACTGTAGACGTCGCTCATAGGCCGAACCTCGTCCCGGCGTCCGTCTTGGTACTCTGGGCTCATAAACCCGGGCGTGCCTGAACTGAACTCGGTGTCGGATCGAGCCTGACTGGGGTCGAGGATGGATTCCTCAGCCGGCGCGCCGAGCCCGAGATCCCAGGCCGAGCCCCAGTCGACGACGAGCGTCTCCTCAAAGTCACCGACCATGATGTTCCGAGGCTTCAGGTCGCAATGCAAAATCCGTCGGCTATGAGCGAAGGCGACCGTGCTGCAGGCGGACTTGAACCGGTAGAGCAAGGCCCGCAGAGCGCGGTTCCGTTCGATGGGGTCGCGGTCCGGTTGGTCGCTGGAGTGGAACTCCTCGATGGCGTCCCGTAAAGTCCGGCCCGGGACGAACCGCATGGAATAGCAGAGGCACCCGTCCTCGCCTTCGCCCATCCCGTGGATCGGTACGATGCCCGGATGCTCAAGGCGAGCCGTAATCGTGGCCTCGCGCCGGAAACGGCGGCTTGCGGTGTTGTTGGCGCGCGGATTCGGGAGGAACTTCAGGGCGACGTCGCGCTGAAGTTCCGCGTCGTGGGCCTGGAAGACCACGCCCATTCCACCCCTGGCGTGGAACCGCAGGTTCATGAACCGGGACGTTGCGATGGCGCGGCTCTTGGCAGGATCGCAATCGTCGTTGGACTCGAGGCCTGGACCCTGCTCGTCCAAGAAATGGCCCATTTTCTCCAAAATCTCGATTTGTCGCCTCATCTCCTCGGCGAGTTCAGGGCAACCTGCGCACAGCTCATCGGCAGATTTCGAGACGCCCTGGTGGTAGAACTGTTCCCAGGACGCGAGCAACTCCTGCAATCGATCTTCGAGCAACTCTTCTGTCATGACTCTCACGTCCTCGCGTCACGTCCCAGGCAAAAGGCCCCGAACTGCGTCGTGGAGTTTGATCTGCGCTGAGCGCCAGCGCCGCCCGATCGTGCGGACGCACACTTTGAGATCGTCGGCAGCCTCTTCCTGAGTTAAGCCTCCATACCAGATCACCTCAAACACCTCGCGCTCGGCTTCTGGTAAGGTCGCGACTTTCTCGTGGAACTCGGTCCACGCCGCGAGCTGACTGGGGCCGTCCGCCTGATCCGAAGGGGTGTCATATCCGTCCTGACTTTCGTCCGATGCAGAGCCGCGGGCCGGAATGAGAATCTTCCGGCTTTTGTGGTACTGGGCGAGCCTGATCAGTTCTTGCCGGATCAGCATCCCCGCCAGTCGGAAGAGATGGTCCGTCTTTTCCGGGGCGACGGCCTTGATCGCCTGCACGAGTCGTATCGAAGTCTCCTGGAGCACGTCGCCGGTTTCCTCCACGCGGCGGACGGCCGGGAATCCCCTTAGCATCCTGTGGGCCAGGCGGATCAGGCGCTCTTCGAAGTGCCTCATGAGTTCATCCATGGCCGAACTGTCCCCGACCTTAAGGCGGTGGATCCAGACCTGGAGTCTCGTGGTGTCACCAATGCTTGTGCCCATGTTGACTCCAAGATAGTCGGGATCATGTTTCGCGCCTACAAATCTTGAACCTACCTGTCAATTTGAGACTTTTCTAAAGAAATTTCAAAAAATGGTCGAATTTTCGTGTCTGATTTTACAGTTGTCAGATGAATAAGCATCTCAGGGACTCGCCGGAAGCCCATCAAGTTCATGGTCGTCTTGGAACAGGAACACGCACAGCACGCCCATTGTTCTTTGAAGATCACAACAGACGTTGATCTCAATCCGTTATTTGCTTGGCTTGGCGATCGCCTTGACTCTGTCGACCGCCGCCAGGGCCGACTTCATGATCGAGAATGCTGGTTTCGAGGCCCCCGATCTTTCGGGCGTCTACGCCTATAGAATTTCCGTCGCCCAGCAGAGCGACTCCGGCTGGACGTTCTCGGGGGATAGCGGTATTGCCGCCAGCTTGAGCGAATTCGACGTGGTGAATGCCCCAGACGGCAACCAAGTCGCATCGGATCCGCTGTCCAACCTTGTCGAAGAGATTTGAGCCGCGCGACGCTGCATGATCCGCGATGTCGTGGCATTTTGCCGGATTCAATCACGTTAGACAGCAGGAGCCAACAACGATGTTGAACCGATTTAGTGCAAGCAGGAATCCTGGAAGGCATAGGCCGAGGGCGACTTCGTTCGCCAAGCCGTCGCTCGACTTCCTGGAGATCCGTGCGCTTCTTTCGACGGTCAAAGCCGACTTGCAAACGTTTTATTTGAACGACACGGTCCAACAGTTTAGCGCTACCAGCGACTCCTCCAGCGACGGGCCTGCTGTTTTCACCGGCACCACAGCCAATACCACCGATCTGATCAACCAGAGTGATGGTTCCTGGAGTAGTGGTAGCATTACTCTCGGAGAATTCGGGTCCGCGGAATTTCAAACCGTTGCCGTTGGTACCACACATCGCAACTATTTTGTGAACATCATCCCGGCCCCCGGAGGCCCGAATCTGACGGGTCTCACCGCGACGGTGTACGGGAAGGATTTTCTCGGGAACGATGAGCAGTTCACCGTTAAACTTCCCGACACGGGCGGTTCCATCTCGACCACGCAGATCTTTGGGACCACTCCGCCCGCTGACGGGTCATCATCCCTCGATCCATCCGTCGTCCTCACTCAGATGGAGAACGAATTTAACATTTTTCAACTCTTCGAACACACCGAAGCGGATCTCGAAGCGCAATCGCAATTGATCCTCGACGAAGCCAGTGCCGACGCCATAGAGACGGCAGAAGATGTCGCGAGAGACGCGTTTGATGCCGCAGAAGACGGATTGACCGAAGGTCCTGCGGGTGCCGAATTTGAGGCAGCGATCGGCGTCTTCTCGACGTGCGTTAATCTTGGAAAAGTCTTCGGAGAGTATGCTGCCGCCGCCTATACTGATTGCACTCTCTCCGACACGTTGGATGCTCAACATAACGCTCTGATGGCGTTAAATGCTTCTGTCGGGGCGTCCGCGGCGAAGACGTTCTACCCGACTCGCGTGGTGGTTAACGGTACGTCCGATGATACAGGGTCGTCCGCCGTGGTCATCGGTGGACCGGGCCAGACCTACCACAACGTCTTTGCATTCAACGGGGCCGCCGGGCACAACTCGGGAACGAGCACTTTTTATGACGCGTCCGGCCAGATCATCGCCTCCGGCCCGATCGATACGCAGAACGAATACTACTCAGACGGCACGCTGTCGGCCTCAACATCCAAAATCTCCTTGCCTCAAGGGACGTTCCAACGGACGGCGAGTTTCACCGGTTCTCCTACTACGCAGGACAACCCGGATGGGACCGTTACATCGATCTTCCCCAGTCAATTCAACTTTTCAAATGACTCCGGGACAAATGGCACGTTTTCCGAAGGTTTAACCGGCTTCACCACCACGGGAGACGTCACGACGACATCCGCGCCCGACGGAAGCGACGCGGTCCTCATCAGCGAGGATCCGGAGAGTTCGCTTGCCTCAGTCGAGACCATTCCAAACGGTGCAAGCCCGTTGCTCGCAATGGACCTGAAGTGGATGGGGACTCTCAATACCAGCGAAGACGCCACATTCACGGTCGATTTTACCACCCCAGAATTCGGTACAACGGTTCTCTACACTTCCCATGCGACGGACCCATCTCTGCATGGTGACCAGACCACCGATCTCGTGATCTCGATCCCGTACTATCTTCAAGGTCAGACGGGGGTTCTCCGTTTTCTTCTCGACCCGTCGAGTACCGACGGAGTCGAATCGCAGGTAATGCTCGGCGGCTTCACTTTGTCCAGCGTTTACCCGCCTTCGACCTTGTATGAACTGAATAACGATTCAGGTAACCTCGACGATTCAACAGCCTTCAGCCTGCGCGGCATCGATCCCCAAACGGGCGCCGAATCGTCTGCCACCGCACTCGTGTTGCCGCCCAATGTTTACCGAGTTGATTCCGTCCTTGCTGTCAATCCTCTCACAAATCAACCGTACGCGCTTGTGGAGGATCAGACGGATTATCTTCAACACCTGGCAACCATCGATCCGGAAACCGGCGTGGTTACAGAACTCGGAGCGACGGGAAACGGTCCGTACGGTCCGTATGCTGGCCTGACCTTCGATAATAGAGGAACGCTCTATGCCGAGGTGGATTACGGAGTCCTGGTTACGATCGATCCTCAAAGCGGAGGCTATCTGGGCTACGTTTCTTATCTGACGGGTGGTTACGGCGTCGGGGCGATTGCATTTAATCGTCAAGACGGTCTCATCTATCACGTGGGGGTGGACGACAGTAACAATCTATTCTTTGAGTCGGTGGACCCCTCCTTGGGGTTCGTGAACGAGATTC
>Ga0182024_10024414_pt1 | contig 10747 bp, 8 predicted proteins | sample P32metaG_FD_120480 | JGI IMG/M metagenome (GOLD analysis project Ga0182024, IMG submission 120480) | Permafrost microbial communities from Stordalen Mire, Sweden - P3-2 metaG (Illumina Assembly) | ecosystem: Environmental > Terrestrial > Soil > Wetlands > Permafrost | place: Sweden: Stordalen...
CGCTTCGACCGGATCTTGGTGATGGACCTGGAGAATAAGAAGGCCGCCCTGGCGCTCGCGCCACGCAGGCTGCGTCGTCGCGTGCAGCTGCTGCTCGAGTACGCGCCGCATCTGGCGTCGCGGGAAATTCCGGATCCTTACTATGGTGAAATCGCCGACTTCGAGCGTGTTTTCGAACTTTCAGCGCAGGCCGCTCAGGGCCTGCTGCAATCGCTTGCCGACCAGGCGAAGATCGATAGCCGCTCGCTGTAGCCGCCGCGGCTGCCCGCATCGGGTTACGCCGCATGCCTTCCTCGATGTTCTACTCGTCATCGTTCCCCTCGTCAGTTGCGCGGCCCTGGCGTACGCGTGCAAAACCACGCCTTCCGCCCTGGAAGAATTCAAGCATGCTGCGAGCCTCGGCACTGGCGAACGTGCCGTGCTGCAAGGCCGATGCGGCAATCTCGCGCAGATTGCCCACCGGCGTACTGAGCGCGCGGAAGGCTTGCTTGATCTCGTCCATCGCCTCGCGCTTGAGGCCGCGGCGGCGCAGGCCCACGACATTCAAGCCGATGACGGCATTGCGTTCGGTGGCCAGGCAAAAAGGTGCGATGTCCAGCGATATGCGGGCGCCGCCTCCGATCATCACGCCCTCGCCGATGCGACAGAATTGGTGAATGACTGCGCCGCCGCCGAGGAAGGCCCGATCGCCAATCTGTACATGCCCGGCCAGCAGTACCGCATTGGCGATAACCACGCCGCCACCGATGCGGCAATCATGCGCCACATGGCAGGCAGCCATCAGAAAGCAATCCGAACCGATCTCGGTCGACGCGCCGGCTTTGGTGGCACGACTGATCGTGACGTGTTCGCGAACTACCGTGCGGGCGCCGATGCGCACACCGGATTGCGTCTGGGCATCGAAGCTCAGGTCCTGCGGATCGCCGCCGATCACGGCGAATGGATGAACCACCACCCCTTCACCGAGCTCACAGTGCCGTGTGATCAGCGCATGGGCATGGATTACACAGCCGGCTGCGAGCCGGGCACCATCATGGATGAAGGCAGTCGGATGAATCTGCATCGTCTGGCCGCCTCCCGCGGCCGCTAGCGCAGCGGCGAATTTGCAGCTGTGGCCTGCTCGGTCTGCCAGCCGCCGCCGAGCGCGCGGTACAGCTGCACGACCGAGAGCAATGTGTTCAGGCGCGCTGCCGACAGCGATAACTCAGCGCTGAACAGGTCGCGATCGCTGTCGATGACATTGAAATAGGACGCGTAGCCGACGCGGTAGCGCGCCAGCGCGATGGCGTTTGCGGTGCGCTGCGCCGTGACCCAGGTCTGCTCCTGGATTTGCACCTCGGCGTATTGCTGGCGAGCGATCAGGGCATCGGAGACTTCCTGGAAGGCGCTCTGCACGCTCTTCTGGTATTGCAGCAGCGCCTGCCGCTTCTGCGCATCTGCGAGATCCAACTGGTATAGGTTTCGCTGCGAATCGAGCAGCGGCTGCAGCGCGCTGCCGCCGAACGACCACAGCCGCGCCGGGCCGGTGAAAAGGCTGGACAGCGCGGTGCTGGCGGCGCCGCCCGCGCCGGTGAGCGTGATGGTCGGAAACAGATTCGCCTTGGCGACGCCCACCTGCGCGTTCGCGGCCACCAGATTCTGCTCGGCTTCACGCAGGTCGGGGCGGCGCTCCAGCAGGCTGGAAGGCAGGCCGGCCGCCGGCACCGGGGCGGGCGTGGCTGCATCGGCGGCAACGAGCTCGGAAGTCTCCAGCGGCGTACGTAGCACCTGCTCCGGGTTGTGCCCGAGCAGCACGCTGAGCTGGTCTTCCGTCAGTCCGATCTGGCGCTGCAGCTCCGGCAGGTTGGCCTTGGCTATCGCCAGTTGCCCCTGGGCGGTCGCGACGTCCAGTTCCGACACGGTGCCGCGATCGTGCTGCGCGCTGGTGAGATCGACGAACTTCTGGCGCGTGGCGATGGTGCGATTGGTGATATCTAGCTGCTCGTCGAGTGCCTGCAGCGTGAAGTAGGCGGTAGCCACGCCCGCCACCAGCCCTGCGATCACGTCCTGTCTGGCAAAATCCGATTGCAGCAGCTGCGCGCGCGCCGCTTCGGAAGCGCGGCGGTATTTACCCCAGAAGTCGACCTCGTACGACAGGTTGCCTTCCAGCTCGAAAATGTTGCTGATCGGCGGTATGCCGGGCAGCAGTTCGAACTGCGATGTTCGCGCCCGTTCGGCGCCCGCGGACACGGAGATCTTCGGCAACTGCTGCAGGCGCGTCGCGCCCAGGGCGGCGCGTGCCTGGTCAACGCGCGCGGCGGCAATGCCAACATCGAGATTGTTGGCGAGCGCCTCGCGGATCAGCTGCTGCAGGCGCGAATCCTGATACACCTGCCACCAGCCCTCATCGGCCACGGAGCCAGCGTCCGCGTCGCTGGCGAAGCGGTAATTCGCCGGAGCCTTGGTATCCGGCCGCCGATAATCCGGCCCCAGCTTGCAGCCGGCCGGCAGCAACCCGGAAGTGCATACGATCGCGACAGCGATCGCGAGCGTTCGGCGTCGCGGCGACGCTGTCATGGCGGCGCAGCCGGCAACGACGCGGGCGGTGAGGCTGGCGGTGATTCGGTCGCTGCCGGCACGTTGCGTTTGGCGACACCGCGCAGTCGCTCGGACAGGCTCTGCATCAGCACGTAGAACACCGGAATGAGAAAGATCCCCACCAGCGTCGCGGCGCTCATGCCGAATACCACCGCCGTGCCCAGCACCCGGCGCGCGGAAGCGCCGGCGCCGGTGGCGATCGCCAGTGGCATCGAGCCGAGGATGAAGGCGAATGAGGTCATCAGGATCGGCCGCAGCCGCAGTCGCGCACCCTCGATGGCCGATTCCACCAGCGGCTTGCCGCGCTCGTATTCGAGCTTGGCGAACTCGACGATAAGGATCGCATTCTTGGCCGCCAGGCCGATCAGCATCACCAGTCCGATCTGCGCGTAGATATCGTTGGCCATGCCACGCATGGTCAGGCCGCCATAGGCGCCGAGCATCGCAAACGGGATACCGAGCAGCACCGCGAACGGCACGGCCCAGCTTTCATACAGCGCCGCCAGCACCAGGAACACGAACACGATCGCCATGCCGAAGATGGCGCCGCTCTGTCCGCCCGAGAGCTTCTCCTGGTAGGTGGTACCGGTCCAATCGTAGCCATAGCCGTCGGGCAGGTTCTGGCCCAGCTGTTCCATCGCCTGTGTCGCCTGGCCGGAGCTGTAGCCGCTGGCCGGCGAGCCATTGATGGTCACGGCGCGAAACACGTTGTAGCGCTCGATGTATTCCGGCCCGGTCTTGGGTTTGATCGTCACCAGCGTCGACAGCGGCACCATGTCGTTTTGCGCGGTGCGCACATACAGGCCATCGACCGAGTCGGGCAGATTGCGGGCGCTGGCGTCGGCCTGGGCGGTGACCTTGTAGGTGCGGCCGAACATGTTGAAGTCGTTGATGTAGCTGCCGCCGAGGAACGTCTGCAGTGTGGAGAAGATGCTGGAGATGGTCACGCCCAGCGTCTTGGCCCGTTCGCGGTCCAGCACGTACTCGATCTGCGGAGTCTGGGTGCTGAACTGCGTGAACACGCGCGTCAGCGCAGCCTGGTGATTCGCCTGCCCGAGGAAATCGCCGATCACCCCGGCAAACTTGCCGATCTCGCCGCCGCTGCGGTCCTCGAGAATGAATTCGAAACCTCCGGCGGTGCCGATACCGGGAATCGGCGGCGGGTTCAGCGCCAGCACGGTCGCCTCCTTGATGCCGGCGCCGATCCGGTTGGCGCGCGCCGCCACTGCCGTGGCGCCGTGGGCCGCTCCGGAGCGCTGCGCCCAGGGCTTCAGGATCATGAACACGGTGGCCGCGTACGAGGAGTTGGTACCAGTCAGCAGGTTCAGGCCGGTGATGGCAAACACGTTTTCTATTTCCGGCTGCGCCAGCATCTGCTTGGCGAACGCGGTAGTGACCGTCTCGGTACGCTGCATCGAAGCTCCGAGCGGCAGCGATACCAGGCCGATCAGGTAACCCTGATCCTCGTCCGGCATGAAGCCTGTAGGGCGGCTCCATACCAGCCACAGCGCCGCCACGGTCAGGATCACGAACATCACCATAGACAATGCGCTGCGGCGGATTGCGGTGCGTACCGTCGTGGTGTAGCGGCCGGTGGCGCTGCGAAAGCCGCGGTTGAAGGCACCGAAAGCGCGGCCCAGCAGGCCCGGGAAATGCGACTCGGCGGTGGGCTTGAGCAGCAGCGCGCACAGCGCCGGTGTCAGCGTCAGCGCGACGATGCACGAGATGCCGACCGACACCGCCAGCGTGAGGGCGAACTGGCGATAGAACTGCCCCGTGAGCCCGCCGAGGAACGATACCGGCACGAACACCGAGATCAGCACCAGCGCGATCGCCAGCACCGGCGCGGTGACCTCGCGCATCGCCGCCTTGGTAGCCTCGGGCGGTGAGAGCTTGCGACTGTCCATGATCTCGGTCACCGCCTCGACCACGACGATGGCATCATCCACCACCAGGCCGATCGCCAGTACCAGCGCGAACAGCGTCAGCGTGTTGAGCGAGAAACCGAGCGCCGCGAATGCGCTGAATGCGCCGACCAGCGACACCGGCACCGCCAGCATCGGGATCAGGGTCGCGCGCCAGCTCTCCAGAAAGATGAACACCACCAGCAGCACCAGCAGGCCCGCTTCCAGCAGCGTCTTGACCACCTCGTGCACCGACTCGGCGACGAACAGTGTGGTGTCGAACGGGATCGAATAATGAATGCCCTGCGGGAAGGTCGGGGCCAGCCCGTCCATCACCTGGCGCACGCCGCGCGCCACGTCGAGCGCATTGGCGTCGGGTAACTGATAGACGCCGATGATCGCGGTCGCCACGCCGTCGAGCCTGGAGGAGCGCGAATAGTCGGTGGCGGCGAGCTCGATGCGCGCAATGTCCTTCAGCAGCACGATGGCGCCGTCGGCGCCGGTGCGCACCACGATCGCGCCGTATTCGTCCGGAGTGGTCAGCCGCCCCTTCACCGAGGCGACATACTGCATCTGTTGCCCCGGCGGCGCCGGCTCGGCGCCCAGGGTGCCGGCCGGTGCGACCACGTTTTGCTCGGTCAGGATCCTGCTGACGTCATCCGTGGTGACGCCAAGGCGCGCCATCTTTCCGGGATCGAGCCAGATGCGCATGCCGTAATCGCGCGCGCCGAACACCACGACCTGACCGACTCCGCGCACGCGTGCCAGCGCATCGAACACGTGCAGGGTGGCGAAATTGGACAGGTACAGGTAATCGTAGCGCGGGTTGTCGGAACCGATCGCCACCGCCAGCAGGATCTGCGGCTGGCGCTTGGCCACGACCACACCCTGCTGCAGTACCTGCTGCGGCAGCTGGCGCTCGGCGATCGCGACCTGGTTCTGCACATCGACCGCGGCAATATCCTGATCGGTGCCGACGGCGAACGTGACCGTCAGCGAATAGCTGCCGTCGTTGGCGCTCTTGGAGTCCATGTAGATCATGTGCGGCACGCCGTTGACCTGCTCCTCGATCGGTGCGGCGACCGACTGTTCGATGGTGGCGGCGTCGGCGCCCGGGAAGGCGGTGGAGACGATGATCGTGGGTGGTGTGATCTGCGGATAACGCGCGATCGGCAGCGCCGACAGCGATACCGCACCGGAGATGGTGATGATGATCGCCAGCACCGTCGAGAAGATCGGGCGGTCGATGAAGAAATCGATCATGCCCCGCTCCGCGCCTCATCACCCGCCGTTGCTCGCCGGTCGCTCGTGGAAGCTTGGGGTACGGCCGGCCCTGCCGGCGTCGTCGGCGCCGCCATCGGCACCGGTAGCACCAGCGGCGTGGCCTTGACCGGCGTTCCGGGCTTGAGGCGCTGCACGCCGTCGACGATCACGACGTCGCCGGACTTGAGTCCCTGCTGCACCTGCCAGTCGCCGCCGACGCGCAGGCCCATATGCACCTCGCGCTGCTGCGCCTTGCCTTCGGCATCGACGATCCAGACATAGTTCTGGCCCTGCTGATCCAGGATTGCGCGCTGCGGCAGCACGATCGCATCGGAAACCTGCTGCTGCGACACCTGCACGCGTGCGAACTGGCCGGCATGCAGCAGGTGCTGCGGGTTGTCCACCTCCAGCCGCATAGCCAGCGTGCCGGTGCGCGTGTCGACGGCGGGGTCGATGAAGTTGAGCGTGGGGATCTGCGGATAGAGGGATCCATCGGCCAGATACAGGCGAAACGGTGGCGGCTTGGTCGCATTCTGGTTGGGTGCGCGTCCGAGCTCGCGCTGGAAAGTAAGCATGCGCTGTTCGCTGATGCTGAAATTCACGTACATGCGTTCGGTCTGGTAGATGGTCGCCAGCAGCGTGCTGTTAGCCGTGACCATGCCACCCTGGCGCAGCTGCGCGCGGCCCATGACACCCTCGATCGGGCTGGTGATGGTGGTATACCCGAGGTTCAGCTCGGCCGCCCGGACCGCCGCCTTGCCGGCCTCGATCGAGGCCAGATTGGCCTTGTTCTTGGCCACCGCCGCGTCGAGTTCCTGCTGGCTGACGGCGTCGAGCTTCGACAGCGATTCGGCGCGTTCCAGGTCGCGCTGCGACTGCACCAGCGCCGCCTCGCTCTGTGCCAGACCCGCTTTCGCCTGGGCCAGCGCGGCGATGTAGGGTTCGCGGTCGATCACGAACAGCAGCTGGCCGGCTTTCACCTGCTCACCTTCGATCGGCACCCGCTGTACCAACATGCCGCCGACCCGCGGCCGGATCTCGACCGCGTTGATCGCCTCGGTCTCAGCGACAAAGTCCTCGGGAAAGGTGGCCGATTGCGGCCGCACGATCACGGTCGCCACGTCTACCGGGTGCGGCGCGGGCGCGGGGGTTTTTGAGCAGCCAGTGCACAGCAGAGCCAGCGCCGCCAGCGCTGTGGCCCGCTGTGCCGGGACGCGGGCGACAAGATAGAAAGTGGGCATTGCCGATTCCTTTCAAAGGCGGATCGGGCGACAGCCGACTGCGCGCCGCAGCAACGGTGCGCACGTCGGCTATTGATGCTTGAGACCCCGATTTATGACTTTACTCTGAAGTGCGTTCGGCGGTCACGCGCGCTAACGCTGCACCATTAGTGCGCCCGGCCTGCCCTAGTGCGCTGCGGGATTGCGCACCCGCTGCGTGATCCACCACATATGGCCTTCCGGGTCGAGCGCGCCGTAGCTGCGATCGGCCCAGTAGTCCTCGCCATAGTCGTGAGTCGCCGGTTCCTCGACGATGCGCGCGCCGCGGCTGCGCGCATGCGCACAATGCACATCGGCGTCATCGACGTAGAACATGATTGACTGCGTACCGGCGCCGCCGAGCGAACGCGGACTGCGCATCGCGGCTTTCCAGTAGCGTTCGGAATCCGGGTCTTCCTGCGCCACCATGACGATGCCCGCGCCATAGGTGAGCTCGCTGTGCTCGATGCGGCCGTCCTTGCCCTCGACCTTGAGCCTGACTTCAAAGCCGAACGCGTCACACAGCCATTTGATGGCGGCGGCGGCGTCCTGGTAGAAGACCGCGCTCGAGCAGCGCGGCCAGTCGCTCGGAGTGGGTTTCACTGCTGCCTTCCCCTTGGGCGCCGACCACGGGCATGGTCAGCGTTGACGCCAGCGCCTAGACCCAATACACGAAGATGAACAACCCCAACCACACCACGTCCACGAAGTGCCAGTACCAGGCAACCGCTTCGAACGCAAAATGCTTGTTCGGCGTGAAGTGTCCGCGCAACACCCGAAACCAGATGATCATCAGCATGATTGCGCCGATGGTCACGTGCAGGCCATGGAAGCCGGTCAGCATGAAGAACGTCGACCCGTAGATACCGGTCGACAGCCTCAGACCCATTTCCCGGTAGGCTTCGCCGTATTCATGCGCCTGCAAGCCGACGAAAGTGAAGCCCAGCAGGAAGGTGCATGCCAGCCAGAACGTCAGTGCGCCGCGGTGAGTGGCCCTGAGCGCATGGTGCGCCAGAGTGACCGTCAGCCCGCTGGTCAGCAGGATGATGGTGTTGACCGCAGGCAGGCTGAATGCCGGAATCACCTCGAAGGTGCCGTCGGCGCGGCCGCCGATGTGAGCCGGGCCGTTGGTCGGCCACGTCGGATTGAAATTCTTCCACAGCAACAGCTTGTTCAGGACCTTGACGCCTTCCCCGCCTTCCCACGGCACCGAAAAGTTGCGTGCGTAGAACAGCGCGCCGAAGAATGCGGCGAAGAACATCACTTCCGAGAAGATGAACCAGATCATTCCCATTCGGAACGATCTGTCGACCTGATCGTTGTAGATACCCTGCTGGTTCTCGCCGATGACCGTGCCGAACCAGCAGAAGAACATGGTCGCCAGCAGCAGCGCTCCCGGGATCAGCGCCCAGCCGCCGGCCCACTCATTGAGATAGGACACTCCGCCGAGCATCAGGCAGAACAGCGCCACCGAACCCAGGATCGGCCACGGACTGCCGTGCGGGAGGTAGTACTTGGTGGAATCCGCGTGCGCGTGCGTCTCTGACATTAATCGCTATCCTGTGGTGAAACTCGCGCTCTCAACCAGGGTTGCCGGCGCGACTGGGGACATCGTAGAACGTATAGGCCAGGGTCAGGTGCCCGACATAGCTGGGCAGCTCGGGGTCGACAAAGAACCGCACCGGCAACACCCGCTGCTCGTCGCGCTTGAACGATTGCGGCGAGAAGCAGAAGCATTCGGTCTTGTGAAACCAGGCGGCGACCTTGGAGGGCACGATATCCGGCACCGCCTGCGCGGTGGTGTCGTGGCCGGTCAGGTTATGGGCGAGGAAATCCGCCTCGTACAGCTGACCCGGATGCACCTGCAAGGATTTTGTGATCGGGCGGAATTCCCAATTGCCGACGCTGGGCAGATTGGCGATGAAGTCGATGGTCACGACCCGATGCTCATCGATCGCATCGGCGCCCTGCGCATAGGCGCGCGACAGGCTCTTCTGGTTACCCAGGCCCGTGATCGAGCACAGCACGTCGTACAGCGGTACCAGCGCAAAACCGAAGGCGAAGCTGCCGGCCACGAACAGCGACAGCTTGAACACCAGGCCACGGTGTTGCCCTGGCGTGTTGCCCTGGTTGCTCATCTGAGCCCGCGCAGCACCGAATGGACGATAAAGCTGGTGTACACCGCCAGCGCCACCAGGCCCAGCAACAGCGCGTTGCGCCGCACCCGCCGGCGCTGCCCACGATCCGCGTCCGTCTTGACTTGCATGGTCAACCGTCAACCTAGTGCGACGGTACGCCGTGGTCGAGCGTCGCCATGCTCGGCGCCTCGGCCCAGCTGTGGTAGGGCGCCGGGGAGGGCAGCTCCCACTCGAGGCCGATCGGGGTGTCCCACACCTTGCTGCTGGCTTTGGCGCCGCCGCGCGAGCACTGCCAGATCAGATACGGGAACAGGAACTGCGACAGGCCGAAACCGAAGCCGCCGATCGAGGACACCATGTTCCAGTCGGTGAACTGAACTGCATAGTCGGGAACGCGGCGCGGCATGCCGGCGAGCCCGAGGAAGTGCTGCGGGAAGAACAGCACGTTGACGAAGATCGCCGACAGCCAGAAATGCCACTTGGCGAGGGTCATGTTGTACATGTGGCCGGTCCATTTCGGCAGCCAGTAGTACACCGCGCCCATGATCGCGAAGATCGAACCGGTCACCAGCACGTAATGAAAATGCGCGACCACGAAATACGTGTCCTGGTACTGGAAATCGGCCGGGGCGATCGCGAGCATCAGGCCCGAGAAGCCGCCGATCGAGAACAGGAACAGGAACGCGAGCGCCCACAGCATCGGCGGCTCGTAGCTCACCGAGCCGCGCCACATCGTGGTCGCCCAGTTGAACACCTTCACGCCGGTGGGGATCGCGATCAGCATGGTCGACAGCATGAAGAACAGTTCGCTCGACAGCGGCATGCCCACCGTGAACATGTGGTGCGCCCAGACGATGAACGACAGGAACGCGATCGAGGCGGTCGCATAGACCATCGCGTCGTAGCCGAACAGTGGCTTGCCGGAGAACGTCGGGATGATCTCCGAGACAATGCCGAACGCCGGCAGGATCATGATGTAGACCTCCGGATGCCCGAAGAACCAGAAGATGTGCTGGAACATGACCGGGTCGCCGCCGCCGGCGGCGTTGAAGAAGCTGGTGCCGAAGAAATGATCGGTCAGCAGCATGGTCACCGCGCCCGCGAGCACCGGCATCGCGGCGATCAGCAGGTAGGCGGTGATCAGCCAGGTCCAGACGAACAGCGGCATGCGCAGCAGCGTCATGCCGGGTGCGCGCATGTTCATGATGGTCACGATCACGTTGATCGCGCCCAGGATGGAGGAGGCGCCCATCAAGTGGATGGCGAAGATCATCAGCGGCAGCGCGCTGCCGGTCTGCAGCACCAGCGGCGGATACATGGTCCAGCCGCCGGCCGGCCCGCCGCCGGGCACCAGCAGCGTGGACAACAGCAGCGTGAAGGCGAACGGCAGTATCCAGAAGCTGAAATTGTTCATGCGCGGCAGCGCCATGTCGGGTGCGCCGATCTGCATCGGGATCATCCAGTTCGCCAGCCCCACGAACGCCGGCATGATGGCGCCGAAGATCATTACCAGCGCATGCATCGTGGTCATGGTGTTGAACAGCGCCGGATCCAGGAACTGCAGGCCGGGCTTGAACAGCTCGAGGCGGATCAGCATCGCGAACGA
>Ga0182024_10024415_pt1 | contig 10747 bp, 7 predicted proteins | sample P32metaG_FD_120480 | JGI IMG/M metagenome (GOLD analysis project Ga0182024, IMG submission 120480) | Permafrost microbial communities from Stordalen Mire, Sweden - P3-2 metaG (Illumina Assembly) | ecosystem: Environmental > Terrestrial > Soil > Wetlands > Permafrost | place: Sweden: Stordalen...
ATCCTTCATGGCCTGAATGCTTACGTTTCGCCTTCGTGGTACCCGTCCAAAGCCGAGCACGGCCGAGTCGTGCCGACGTGGGACTACCTCACCGCCCATGTCTACGGTCGTTTCGAGGTCCATGACGACGCGGCGTGGGTGGAGTCGTTGGTCCGCAGGCTCACCGCTACGCACGAGGCGGGACGTCCGCGACCGTGGTCGGTCGACGACGCTCCTGCAACGTTCACGGCCGCGCAGCTGAAAGGGATCGTCGGGGTCGAGGTGATCATCAGCCGGGTACAGGTCAAGGCGAAGTGGAGCCAAAACCGGCCCGGGCCCGATATCGACGGGGTTATATCGGGCCTGGAAGCTAGCGGCCACAGCGACGCCGCCGCAGAGGTGAGGCAAGCGCGTCCCTAACCGGCTGGCCCTCTTCTCAAGCTCACACAGCTTCCACGGTTGTCACTAGACGACGCAGCTCGCCGATGCTTTTACGCACCGCCAGGTGCTCGTCGTAGTGGTAGTCCGGGTGAAGGTGGTCTATTTCGACTGCCAGGAGCCCGCCGTAGCCGACCTCCGACAGCAATCGCACGATCTGGCCAATGTCGACCAGCCCCTCGCCCACGGGGGTGCTGGAAAAAAAGAACCATGCCGCGGGGGAAGCGTCGACGCGCACTTTCAAGTCTTTTATGTGCGTAGCGAACACGTGGTCCGCCAGGTCTCCCATCGCCACCACGGGGTCGTCCAGGAGACGCACGAAGTTGCCGGTGTCGAAGTTCACGCCGAAGTAGGGCGAACCAACCGCCTCCACCAGCCATAGCATCTCTTTTGACGTGTAGTCGCCGTGGTTTTCTGCCGCAAGCTTGATCCCTCGAGTGCCGGCCTCCCGAGCCGCCTCTTGGAACCAACCCGCTAGCACCTCCAACCGCGGCTGGCGCTGCTCGTAACGCCAGTCCGTGGGCCCGGGGCCCGGCGTGACCCGCATCACCTTGGCATCTATCAGGTCGGCATTATCGATTTGAGCCACAAGATCTTCCAAGGCCGCGCGGTTGGTTCCGTCCTCGAGCCCGGTTGGGTGACCCCAGGCGTAAACGCGCTCCAGGCCATAGTCGTCGAGCCGCGCCCTCAGGTCAACGAACCATGATCTTTCCATGCTGGGAAAGAAGCAAGATTCCAGCGAGACTCCGTCCACACCCAGTTCTACGGCAAAGTCAAGAAAGTCCTCCATCGTCATCGGTTTGCCCGGAGCGGGCTGCTCGTCGTAGACCTCGCCGAAAAACCGATGGAAACAATAACTGTCGATCCCGATTTTCATGCTTCCGGGCCTAGCTCGTAGGTGGCGCCGGCCACCAGCACACCGGGCGACGATGGGTACAGGGGCGTGCCGCCGATAAGCACTCTCTCGACGCGCACCGAACCATGTGCAACCTCCAGTTCGGCGCGTAGGGCGCCGGACGAGCGGACCGCTTGGCGGAGGGTGCCCCACGCCGAACCGTTGGACCAGAACCAGCGCGTGGGCGTCTCGGCGGCGGCGAAGCTCATCACCCCGTTGCCTCCGTCGTAACCGAACCCGGTCATTGACACGACAAGGCCCCAACTCGACATGGCCCGGGCGTAGTGATGACCGCATTCGGCCTCGTCGAACGGGTTCCGGCGAGCGCCGGAGAACCGCTCCCGGGCGGCGGCGACCACGTCTTCGGCGAGTTCGCGCCGCCCAGACTGAGCCAGGCCGATCGCATAGACGTACTCTAAACCGGTCCACACCTCAGACCAATAGGGCATGGGGTGCTCGGGAAGCCCGTTCGGGTACGAAAGGATGATGTGGCCTCTCTCCCCTCTTACTGCGTAAGTGCGCTTGTAATTGGTCCAGTCGCCGAAGTCCCCTACATAGTTGAGGCGGTGAATGCTCTGTAGAGCAACGGCGACGTGCTCTGTGTCGAGCACAGGGCCGAGCCCGACAAGGCGCCCGTAGGTGTCACCGAGCATCTGGTCGATGAGGCAGCCGTCCTCGACCTGGAACTCAGGCTTGTTGGGGTCCTCTGCTCCCATATCCGTGTGCCGCAACCGAGACGCGACGCGAGAAAAGTCGCCGGGCGGCATTACCTTTTGCTGGTAGTACTGGCCGTTGAACAAGAGGCTCTCGGTCGAGGCGGCACCCGAGGTGAAGAGCTCACCGCAGGTTTGGGAAAACTCACTGTCGCCGACGGCTCGGGCCATCTCCTTCGCTGCCACCAGAGCAGCCAGGTACCAGGACTGGACCTCGGGGTTGGGGCCGAAGTACTCGATATCCATCGTATTGTGCTGGGCACCCTCGACCAGGCCGTCGCGGTCGGCGTCCCATCCCCCGTCGATCCAGGCAAACTCGAGCGAGCGCCGGCAAGACGGCCAAAGGCGGCGCAGCCATTCGTCGTCGCCCGACAGCCGCCACTCTCTGTAGAGCTTGACCACGCAACCGAACTGTCCGTCGGCGGCAACGAGGGGGTGCTCCTGCGCCTTGGCTAACGGCAACCCGATACGGAAGCTCATCGCGCCGTCTGCGTCCGTCGCGTACAGGTACTCGAGTTCCCGCATCTGTTTGGCCATCGAACCGAACAGGAACGGCGTTGCCAGCTCGTAGTTCCAAACGTGGGTGCACGACCCGAGGCAGCTCCCGACGTCGTCCAGGCAGCCCTCCCAGCCCAGAGGGTTACCGTCGGCAGAACGGAAGAAAGTCTGACTGCGCAAGGTGCTCAGGTTGAACAAAGCCGCCTCTTTGACGACAGGGCTTAGGTCGCTCGACCAGAACGAAGAGACAAAGCTCTCGGTCGCTCTTCTGAGCTCGGGCACACGGTGAGCCAGGGATTTGACGACGTCCCAGGCATCGTCGTAGCCCGTGGCGTAGAAGTTCCCAACGGTGTCCGGCCCGGCCGCTCCGGCGGGCCCGGGCCTCGGGCCCCAGACCCACGAGCGGCGGTTCGGGAAATGCCATCCCAGCAAGAAGTTGACCTCGAACCGCTCGTTCGGCGCCAGGGCCCGCTTGGCCCCGAGCGTCCCGGCAATTGCCGGCCCGTAAGTCGTCCCTGGCGACCCGCTCTCCATCCCGAACAGGCCTGATCGAGGAACGCCTGACTCCATGAAGCCCCGCCACATCGTCCCAAGGCCCTGAGCCCACTTTCCCAGGCCCCAGCTTGGGCCCACCCACACACCGTCACCCAAGGCCGCGACCGCAATGGTCCCTGCCTCCTCGAGGTCCTTGTCCAGAAGTTCATCAGACAGCAGATAGCCAACGAGGCCCTGCTCTGAGCGCTCGCTGGCCACTGGGCGGCTCGAAAGCCCGTGACGGCGGCGCGTGTGGCCCATCAGCGCTTCTGCCGACAACATCACACTGCAATCGAGCACCTCGTCAGCTAGGGGCTCTAGGGTCACTTTGACAACGGCGACGGGGAGGCTGCTCAGCGCCTCGTCGCCCGGGACCAGGGGGTTGAAGACCTCCACGGTGGCCCGCACCGGGAAGTGAGGGTCACTAAGGAGCACCCGGGCGAACGGGTACGTAGTTTCGAACTCGCACTGCGCAAAGCGCGGTAGACCGGCCAGCTCCCCTGGAGAGCCCTCCGCGCCTTCAACTTCGTCGTTGAAAAGGTCCCCCTCGAGGAGCCGCGCCTGCGGTGCCGCCCCCGCGCTCGCCACCCGGCACGCCAGAAAGGTGAGCTCCGAGGTCAGGCCCTTGGAGGGATGGTTCTCGAGCTCCCAGTCGCGAAACTGTCCGCGTCCCCCAAAACCGACCGTACCGGTACCGACACCTCCCACGGGCAGCGAAACATGGACGCGGTCTTCCCCCCGGTAAGTACGAGCCACGGGCCAACCGGGCGAGCCACTTCCAAAAGCCATGTCGTGTCCTATCTTTCTGCGTCCTGGGAACTCCGGGCGCCAAGGCACAGCGGCGCACCGGGGGCCCGTTCAGGCCGGCTGGTCCAACCGCTCCAGGTCAATATCCAAAAAGCGGCAGGCGGCGGCGAGCTCGGCAGTTATGTCGCCGGGGACGGCGTGGATGTGGTTGGCGCCAAAGCGCGACAAGAACACCTCGGCGGGTGCGTCGAAACGAGTGAAGGCGTGCGGCCAGACATAGGTGCTCTGGCGCATGAGGGCCTCGTTGGTCTCGGCGTCATAGCGCTCGAAACGGCCGAGGGTGACCTGCAGGCGGTAGCGGCCGTCGGCCCTCGAAAGACGCCCGAGGGTTATCTCTCCCGCAGCAGCCAGGTGGTGGACAGAGGCGCCTCCAGCTGGGAAGTAGAACTCTTCGGGGTAAAGGTGCACCTGGGCCATGTTTTCTGCGGGGTCCTCGCTACGGGCGGCGAACCATGTGGCGTGCTGGCCGGAGTTCTCGAGGTCCCATATCCCTCGCTCGGTGAAGTAATGGCGCACATCGGCAAAAAGCACGGGGGTGCCGGTGACCCGGTGCATTATCAACATGGTGAGAGCCCCGTCCATGTCGCACTCGGTGGCGCAGATGTGGACGGCCTTGGGGCCTTCCCAGTCGTAAGGGTCGTTCAGGAACGCTTCGGCGATATCGGTGGTGGCAAAGTTATTGGTCAGCTCGGGCTGGCCTTTGATCCCTGAGAAGTCGAGGTGCCATTCGTCGATGATGTCGCGCATGGCGTGGTAAGAGCGGACCTGGCGCTCCAGGATGTCCGGCGTCAGGAGCTTGCCGTCGTAATGGACCCCGGCAGCATGCTTTTCCAGCCATTCCCTACCAGCAACTGCCTGAGAGGCCGGCACGAGCTCGGAGCGCCGGACGATCTCCCACTGGTCTATTTCTTCGACGTCGATGCCGAAGCGGCGCATCCACTCGTCGGTCCGCGCGACCGCTGTGTACATGCCCATGGAACGACCACCGACCCGGCCGAAGGTGCACCCCTCCAGCGAGCGCACCGCGTGCGCCGCGCGTACGAGCGCCCCGAGTTGTTTGCTCACCGCATCGTCGTCGACGTCGCCCCACAGCCGTTCATGCTGGCGGCCTATCTGGTCCAGGCTCCCGCCCGCCGCCAGCAAGCTGACCATGCCCGGGTAGGCGGGGTCGATGTTCGAGAACAACAACAACGGCCCGGTAGTGGCGCGCGCCGCGTGCACAGAAAAATGCGGGAACGCCCAGACCGGGTAGTTGAAGATCGTTAGGTCCGGGCGCTCGATTGCCATCCGGCGAGCCTCACGGACAGCTACCTCGTTGGATGTGATGGGCTCGGTGCCGAGGACCACTTCGAAGCCCGAGGCGCGCAAGGCCGCTGCGATGCGACCCTCGACGGCCGCTCCGAACGAAGCGATCCCCTGGTGGACGAAGTCGCGGCCATCGCTGAAACTGAGGATCCCGACCTTAGGCAAGTGGTTCTCCTTCTCTTAGGACAACTGTGGGGTGGGTGTGGGTATAGCAAGCTGTAGCTCCGCGAGCTCGTGGGCGAGGCTCTTGGTTGCGGGGTAGAACTGGCGGTAGACCTGGTAGAGGTGGTCGTAAATGGGTTGCAAGGTGGCATTGGGGTGCACGGTCCCGGCCACCGTGGCCCACCCTGCGTCCAGCGGGACCAAGCCTGCAGCGGTGCCGGCGAGGTGGGCGTCGCCGTAGCTGGCACCGATGCTTGGCGCCGGTAGGTCCTGCTCGCGCCCGGTCACGTCCGACACGACCTGGGCCCACAGGCCCCCGCGGGTGCCCCCGCCGACGGCGACGAGGCGGCGCGGCCGTCCCCCGGCGCTCTCGATTGTTTCGAGGTTATGGCGCACACCAAAAGCCGTTGCTTCGAGCAGCGCCCTATAGAGGTGGCCGCGGGTATGGCGGAGCGTCAAGCCGAGCATCGCGCCGCGCGCCATGGGGTCGAACAAGGGTGTGCGCTCGCCGGCGAAGTACGGCAGCACTACCAGGCCGTCCGCGCCGGGCGCGGTTTGCCCGGCCTCGGCCAGGAGCTGCTCGAAGGCAGGATCGCCGGCGATGGTGCGGAACCACGTGGTGAGCGCTCCAGAAGTGGCCATCCCAGCGGCTACAGTCCGGCTCCCCGGGGCCACACCTGCGGTGAGCCAAAGCCGGGGGTCGGGCACAGCGTGGGGTGCCACGTGGACGATGAACATTGTCGTCCCGTAGGCGAGCATGGTGTCGCCCTCTGCAGCCACCCCGGCACCGAAGGCCTCCGACCAGGCATCGATCGTCCCGGCGGCGACGGGTATGCCGGAGGGGAGCCCGGTCTCCGCCGCCGCCTCAGCGGACAACGTCCCGGCGACCTCTCCGGGCCAGAGCAGTCGCGGGAACTCGATGCCCGGGGCAACCTCTTGCGCCCAGTCTTCCCGCCAACAAGAACGACCAAGGTCGTAAAGCGGGTTGCACTGGCTCGCAGAATGATGGTCGAGCACGTACTCGCCGGTCAAGCGCATCACCGCAAATGAGCTCGCCATCAAGAAACGACGGGTACTCGCCCAAACTTCGGGTTCGTGGCGGCGCAACCACAGCAGTTTTGGCCCCACAGCTTGCGAGGTGAGAGGCGAACCGCCCACCGATACCACCTCATCGGCGCCGAAGCGCTCAGTTAGCTCGTCTGCCTCGGCGGTGGCCCGGGTATCGACGCCGTAGAGGATTGCCGGCCGCAACGGCTCCCCCTTGGCCCCTATTGAAAGGAGGCAGGGGCCGATCCCGCTAACGCATACCCCGCGGACCGCAGCCCGCTGGCGCTCGTCGAAGCGAGCGATAAGGGCCTGGATGTCCGCCCACCAAACCAATTCAGCGTCATGCTCGACCCAACCCGGCTGGGGCATAGAAACGCCGTGGGCCGTTTCCGCGGCATCGACGATGGCGCCATCGGGTCGCGCCAGCACCGCCTTGGAACTGGATGTCCCTATGTCTAGGCCGAGGAGGAGCTCGTCCACTCGGGCCTCCTTCCAGAAATCCATTTCAGAAACCCATTTCACAAACCAGCTCTCGGGACGATACAGCCAGCTCAGGTGGTTGTCAAGAGCCCCGAAAGGACCTCGGGCTCGACGGGGCCGCCGGGCGATGCTCGCCTCATCAGCTACTGTGGCGGGCAGGGGGTGATGACGTGCACGGGCTCCTTCTTCGACTATCAGGCATCGACGCCGAGGCCGAGGCAGCCGTAAGGGTCATAGCAGCATTCGATCAGTTAGTAGCTCATCGAGCAGATACCGGGGCGTTGGTGAGGGCGGCCGCCGGCCTCGCAGAATGCACAGCCGGTATCCATGACCCTCTTCGCGGTGTCTTCCTCTCTGTCAGCTCAGACGGGCGAAGCGTGGCGAGCCGTGTCATCCCGGCGACGAGCACGCTCGCAAAGGTCGATGACGGCAGTGGGGCTGAGGTGTGGCTGGACCGCGTCGGTGGCCCCGGTCCTCTCGACGCGATCGTTGCGGAGCGAATGGCAGCGGCGGCTGCCATCATCCTGGACCGGATATTCGGGTCGGCGTCTTACGCGATCGATCCCGGAGCACTCGAGCTACTCCTCAGTGAGCAGGTCTCTGACGTCGACCGTGCCCGGTGCGCGCGGTTGCTCGGCTTCTCTGAGGCTCGCGCCATTCGCGCCGTCGCGTTCTTGTGCGTGGGGCCCCAGCACGACGTTACAACGCGATCGCTTGAATCCCTGACGTCTCAGATCCGCGCCGGGGGCGATATCATGCAGCTCGCCAAGATAGGTGATCTTTTTGCAGCCATTACCACGGCTGACCAGATCCCGGCCGAGCTTCCAGCACAAATTCGGGCTGGTGTCGGGCAGAAGGTAGATCCTCTCAAGGCGCCGGCTTCCTGGGCGGGCGCGCGAACCGCGTTGCGGTTTACTGTAAGCCTCCCCGGGCTAAAGCGCCCCCCGCTGCAATCTGTCGAGGATCTCGGCCCGCTCATTGCCTTAGCCAACCACCCACTCGACGATCTCCGCGCGATGCACGACGTGCAAGCGATAACGACTGTCGCCGCCAACGACCCGAGCGGTGAGCACATACATACCCTCGATGCATTCTGCCGCGCTGGGTCGTTGCGGCGAACGGCGGCCGAGCTCTATCTCCATCACACCTCAGTTGCTGCTCGGATCGCGCACATCAGCTCGGCCCTTGGATATGCGGTTGACACCCCTGACGGCGCCTTCCGTGCCCGGATAGCCCTGACCCTCTGGCAACTCTCTCAAGGCCTCGACTGAAACCGCCAGATGGTGCATGATTGAGCTGGAACAATCGACTTTCGGCGGTTGAACACGTGGGAGGGTGCAACTAGGGTTCTCCGCATGGGAGCCGAGATCGACGGCGCGGCACATAAGTCGCATAATTCGACGTTCACTGGGAACGGCCTCGAGTACAACTACGATGCTGAACTGGCAGCGGTGCTCCCTTTCAACGTAAAGATCCCCTTCGAAAATATTGTCGAAGCCCGGCGTGTCGAAGCCGAAGGAATGGCTGAAGAGCTACGAGCCCGAGCAGAGCTGCCCAAGGACCCTAACGTGCTCGTGGAGGACCATGTGCTCCCCGGAACTGGCGGGTCTTCGGACCTCCCGATCCGGATCTACACCCCCGCGCGTCGGACAACTTCGCTCGGGGCGCTGCTTTTCTTCCACGGTGGAGGTTATGTACTAGGCACGCTCGATAACGAAGAGCTCCGTTGCGTACATTTCGCTGCGCGGGTCAATTGCGTGGTTGTGAGCCCCGATTACCGCCTTGCTCCGGAGCACCCGTTCCCGGCGGCCTTTGACGATTGTTACCGCACCCTATGTTGGCTTGTCGGCGAAGGGGCGCGCCTTGGAGTAGACGTCGGGCGCATTGCAGTGGGGGGGATCAGTTCCGGAGGCGGCCTGGCCGCGTCCGTCGCACAACGCGCGCGCGATGAGCATGGCCCGGATCTTGCCCTGCAACTTCTCCTTTACCCGACTCTCGACTCTCGGCTCCGGACCGCTTCCAATGCGCGGTTCACAGACACACCACTATGGGATGCCCATAGCAACCGAGCGATGTGGCAGTACTATCTGGCCGAGTCTGACTACCCGGCCTCGTACGCCGCACCAGCACTTGCCGAATCCTTCGAAGGGCTCCCGCCGGCGATGCTCGCCGTCGCCGAGCTTGACCCGCTAAGAGACGAGGCGCTCGAGTATGCGTCGGCGCTCCTCAAAGCGAATGTTTCCGTAGAACTGCACCTGTACGCGGGCAGCTATCACGCTTTCGACTATATCGCCCCCTTCGCTCAGATCTCCCAGCGCGCTCTCGCCGATCAAGTCAGCTCACTAAGCAAAGCACTCCGTTCGTGACTCGCCCCTGATCTACCGCGTCACCACCGGGACCGTGCCTACCCACAAGGCCTACCGCCACAGGGGGCCTGTCGTCGAACAATCTCTAAGCAGCAAAACACAAATCAAAAATAACCACGAAGTAAACCAACAAGGGAGGAGATAGATCCGAGATGGACAATCCTATGGACAAAAAGGTATCACGCCGTTCGTTGCTAGGGGGCGGTCTCAAGGCTGCTGCGGCACTTGGGGCTGGGTCCGCCCTTTTGCCAATCCTCGAACAGCGGGCATCGGCTCAAAATAAGGCGTGGTCTTTCGTGAGCGATACGAAGAGCACCGGCAAGCTGACCGTGGCAATTCTTGGGAACGCCGCATCGAACACCGTCGCTCTCAAGGCGTTCAAGCAATTTCAGACGCAGACCGGCATAATCACAACACCGTTATTTATCAATGTGGCGACCTGGGTCGACTTTTTCGAACAGATCGAGACCCGCCTCATCGCCGGCGTGGCGATCGATACGATGAACCTCGCCACAGAGGGTTTCCGGCTGTTCGCCAGCAAGGGCGTCCTGGCCCCGCTGGACACTTATATCGCCGGGGACAAGGCGACCATCGACGCGTTCTACGCCGACATGAACCAGCGGACCCTTTCTCAGTTCCGCCAGCACGCCCAGATTGACGGGCATACCTACTTCATCCCGTGGGGTTACAACACCATGGGTATCTGGTACAACCGCAAGACCTTCAAAAATGGCAACGTAAGCGAGCCTTCACCGGACTGGACTTGGGACGACTTCTTGGCGGCTGCGACCGCGCTGACCAAGGCTCCGGACAACTGGGGTATGAACCTGACTATTGACGTGTTCCAGGGCATCGAGCCGTGGATCTTTACCAACGGTGGTCAGGTCCTCAACAACGCATGGACGAGTTGCGTAATTGACAACCCGGCCGCCGTTGAGGCCTGCGCTTTCGCCCGAAGTCTGGTCGCCAAAAAACTTGCCCCGTCGCCGGGCGGGACGTTCAACCAGTTCAGCTCCCTTGGTCAGGGTAATCTAGCCATGATGGGAGCAGGCATTTGGCCCTGGAACTACTATGTGGAGAACGGAGGGGGCAGCGACTTGGCGATCGTGCCGTGGCCCAAGAAGGTCCAGCAGGGCTCCCCTGTCGGCCTCGCTTCTTTCCCGATCCTTGAAGGCTCGAAGTCGAAGGATGAAGCCTGGGAGTTCGTCAAGTACTCGATCTCCGAAAGCTTCCAGGCGAACGAGGCCGTTCCCATCGAGGGTGGGATGCCGATGCGAGCCTCCATCGCCAAGAGCCAATCCTTCTTGAAGACACTTCCACCGGGCGCCGAATACTTCACGGCCGCGCTCGAGTACGCAAACCCTGTTGTCGGGGTCACCAATGCCTCGGCTGTGGAAGGTGACATCGACACGACCTGGCAGCAGAACCTTGCTGGGTCGGTATCGCCGTCAGCGGGCCTGGCACATCTGCAATCTAAGTTAAACGGCGAGCTCAACGTCAGCTGAATGGACCAAGGCGACGAA
>Ga0182024_10024416_pt1 | contig 10746 bp, 16 predicted proteins | sample P32metaG_FD_120480 | JGI IMG/M metagenome (GOLD analysis project Ga0182024, IMG submission 120480) | Permafrost microbial communities from Stordalen Mire, Sweden - P3-2 metaG (Illumina Assembly) | ecosystem: Environmental > Terrestrial > Soil > Wetlands > Permafrost | place: Sweden: Stordalen...
ACGAATGGAAGGTCAGATCAACTCCGCGAGCCGTCGCCCGACCCACACTCGACCCTGACACCCTCAACACCGCCCGAAAAGCCGCCGGGAGTCACTCCGGCAGGCTTACTGCAAGATCTGGGTATATGATGCTAAATAGGCAACTTTTGCAAAGCACCCAGAGAGGAAAATGTGGCGGTAAGGCTCAGGCTCACGCGAGTGGGCGGTAAGAAGGACCCGATGTGGCGTGTCGTCGTCGCCGACCAGCGCTCCCCGCGCGACGGTCGCGTGATCGAGACGATCGGCCACTACAACGCCCAGACGAACCCGTCGACGATCGTGATCGACGCGGATCGCGCACGTAGCTGGCTCGCGCGTGGCGCGCAGCCGTCGGACACGGTGCGCAAGCTGCTCCGCATCCAAGGCATCGAGACCCGGAGCGCGTAGCGTCCCCGGGCGCGGAGCGGTCCGGCAACCTAACGAGATGTCCAGTGAGACCCCGAGGCAGCTGCTGGAGTACTTGGCGCAGGGCTTGGTCGACGAGCCAGAGGACGTCTCGGTCGAGCAGTTCGAGGAGGAGGACGGCACGATCGTGCTCGAGCTGTGCGTCGCAGAGGGCGACTACGGCAAGGTGATCGGCCGCGGCGGGCGCACCGCGCACGCGCTGCGCACGGTCGTGAAAGCCGCCGCGACCGGCGATGGGCGACGCGTGCTGCTCGACATCGTCGATTGACGCGCGGCGCCGGCGAGTTGGAAGCGAAGGCGTGGGCGATGATGGCTGGGGGCGATCCGCCGCCGGATCTGCAGGCGGGTCGCGTGGGACGCGCGCACGGCCTGGACGGGAGTTTTTACGTGACGAGTCCCCGGCCGCAGCTGCTGGTTCTCGGGACGAGCGTGATGGTCGCCGAACGGCGCGCGGAGATCGTGCGACGCGCGGGGACCGAGCGGCGTCCGATCGTGCGCTTGGAGGGCGTCGAGGACCGGGCCGCGGCGGATGCGCTGCGCGGGATGGCGCTGACGGTGAAAGAGCGTGAGGCCCCGGCGCTCGCCGAGGGCGAGTGGTGGGGGCACGAGCTCGAGGGCTGCGCGGTGGTGGACGGCGAGCGGCTGATCGGCACCGTCAGCCGAATGATCGAGCTGCCCTCGTGCGAGGCGCTGGAGGTGCGGCGCGAGATGACCGGGTCCCACCCGCCCGGCGAGCCGCTGGTGGTGCCGATGGTAAAAGACGCGATCCGGCGGATGGCGGTCGAGGAGGGGCGGATCGAGATCGACATGGGCTTCCTCGGCGAGGACTCGCCGGAACCGAGTGAGCGCGAGGGGCAGTGATGGAGATCGACATCTTCACGCTGTTTCCGGAGTGGTTTGAGTGGTTCGCCGCCCAGCGCCACGTACGTAACGCGCTCGCGGCGGGCACGAGCCTTCGGTGCGTGAACTTCCGCGAGCACACTCAGCTCAGCGGCGGCCAGGTCGACGACACGCCGTTCGGCGGCGGGGCGGGGATGGTGCTGCGCGTGGACGTAATGGACAGCGCCCTGCGCGCCCATTACGGGGTCGATCCGGTGGAGCTGCGCGAGCAGCGCCGGGTGATCGCGCTGGCGCCGGGCGGGCGGATGCTCGACGAGGAGCTCGCCTGCGAGCTGGCGGCCGAGCCCGCGCTGACGCTGCTGTGCGGGCGCTACGAGGGCTTTGACGAGCGCATCGTCGAGCACTTCGCCAGCGAGCAGATCTCGATTGGGCCCTACGTCCTCTCCGGCGGCGAGCTGGCGGCGATGGTCGTGTGCGACACGATCCTGCGCAAGCTGCCGGGTGCGCTCGGGCACGAGCATTCGGCGGTCGAGGAGTCCTTCAGCGAAGCACTCGGAGGCAATCCGGAGTACCCCCACTACACGCGCCCGGCCGAGTATCGGGGCTGGCGCGTGCCGGAGGTGCTGCTGTCCGGCCATCACGAGCGGATCGACGCATGGCGGCGCGAGCGCAGCTCCGAACGGGGCGAGAACCGATCCCTCCCGCCCGATGAACCGGTCCCACCCACCCGGTGAACCGGTCGCTCCTGCCCGGCGCGGGAATCTCGGTGCGGCGGCGTGGGCCGGGCGTCCGCTACCATTGCTCACCGCGCCGGCCAGATGCCCGTTCGGGATCGCTTCGTCGGGTCACCAGGGCGCACCTCCCGCATCGCCTTTATCATGAGCAGCGTCATCGAAACCATCGAGCGCGCGCAACTGCGCCGCGTTCCCGACTTCGCGCCGGGCGATCGCGTGAAGGTTCATTTTCAGGTGATCGAGGGCACCCGCAGGCGTGTGCAGATCTTCGAGGGCGTGGTGATCAAGCGCCAGGGGCACGGCGCGCGCGAGACGTTCACGGTCCGCAAGCAGTCCTTCGGCGTCGGTGTCGAGCGCATGTTCCCGGTGCACTCGCCGAAGATCGAGCGGATCGAGCTCGCCGCGCGCGGCGACGTGCGCCGCGCGAAGCTCTACTACCTGCGCGATCGCGTCGGCAAGCGCGCGCGTGTGCGCGAGCGCCGCTACACGGGCCCGGAGGAGGCGGTCGAGCCCGGCCTGCTGCATGAGGCCGAGGAAGCTACCGACGCGGACGGAATGACCGCGGAGGAGACGGTCCTGGCGGACATCCAGACGGTGGAGGCGGACGTGTCCGCGGATGCTTCAGAGCGGTCGGCCGCGGACGCGCCGGAGCAGTCGGATGTCGCGGAGGCATCACAGCAACCGGCACCTGCGGAGGAGGTAGAGGGCGGCGAGCCGGCAGCCGAGGTGGACGCGACGGAGCAGGTGAGCGCCGAGGATGAGGCCGCCGGTGCAGTCGAGGCCCGGGGGGGCACTCCCGACGGCGACATCGCGGCGTGAGCCCCGGTTCGAGGACCGGCAGGGGCAAGGGCTCGGGCGCGCAGCCCGGCGAGAAGCGCTCGCCGGGAAACGTCGCCGCCAATGCCGCGCTGGAGTTGAAGACCGGACACAAACAGTCGAAATCGACGATGGGTGCGATTGTCGAGCTCGTCGTGATCGTGGTGATCGCGATCGGTCTCGCGGTCGGCATCCAAGAATTCATCATCAAGCCGTATCGCATTCCCAGTGGCTCGATGGAACCGACGCTGGCGGTCGGCCAGCGTGTCCTGGTCGACCGCATCGGCACGCACTTCAGCAAACCCCACGTCGGCGAGATCGCGGTGTTCCATCCGCCGAAGGAAGCCCAGAAGCAGGTGTGCGGGCCGACGCCGCACATCGTCAAATACGGCGGAGCGGCCTGCTCGGAACCGGAACCCGTGGAGTCGAGCGTGAATTTCATCAAGCGCGTCGTCGCCGGCCCAGGTGACGAAATCTACGTCAAGGAAGGCCATGTCTTCCGCAAGGCCGCCGGCACGAGCCAGTTCGTCCGCGAGAAGGACCCTTACATCCGCGAATGCGGCTCGAGCCCCGAGTGCAACTTCCCGACGCCGATCAAAATTCCCGCCGGTCACTGGTTCATGATGGGGGACAACCGTGGCGAATCCGACGACAGCAGGTTCTGGGGGCCGGTCCCCGAAGGTTGGATCATCGGGGAAGCCGTCGCCACCTACTGGCCCCCCGACCGGATCGGCGTCTTCTAAGCCTCCAGCGATTGCCGCTGTGGCCGCCAAGCCCACGGCCACCGCCGACGCCGTTTCCAAGCCTATCCCTCTCGCTGTCGCGGCTGGAGCTTCCCAGCGCGCGCGGGGGGGGTTGTCTGGGAAATCCGCCCGCCCGAGCCGCGCGGCGCGACGCCGCGGACGGGCAGGCACGAGCGGGCAACGACTGTTCGCGTTTGACCGCCGCCTGGGCGTGCGGTTGGTGGCGGGCGCCGACGAGGCCGGCCGCGGCTGCCTCGCGGGGCCGCTCGTAGCGGCGGGCGTGCTGTTCGACTACGAGGCGCTCACCACCCGCGAGCTGCGCAGCCTGAGCGCACTGAACGACTCCAAGCAGCACACGCCCGAGGCGCGCGAGGAGCTCTATCCACTGGTGCTGCGCAGCGCCGCGCGCGTGGTGGTCGTCTCACGATGTGCCAGCGGAATCGACGCGCGAGGGCTGCACAAGACGAACCTCGCCGCGCTGCGCGACGCGATCCGCGGGGTCACCGCCGGCGTCGAGGGCGAGGTCGCGTGCCTGCTGGACGGGTTCGCGGTGCCCGCGTTCGAGCGCCCCCAGCGGGCGGTCGTCAACGGCGACGCCACCAGCGCGTCGATCGCGGCGGCGTCGATCGTAGCGAAGGTCACCCGCGACCGCTACATGCACCACGCCGACACGCTGCACCCGGGCTGGAGCTTTGCCGAACACGTCGGCTACTCGACGCCCGTGCACCGCGAGGCGATCCTCCGCCTGGGGGTCTCTCCGCTGCATCGGATGTCGTTCCGATCGCTCGCGTATCAGCAGCTCGCGCTCTGAGGACACGAACCTTGAGCCTCGGGCGGCGGTGGCTGCGCGCGAACGCTACGCCGGGACGAGATCCGTCGCGAGTTCGACTTGGAAGACCGTCGGGAAACGGTCGGCGAGCCCGGTGGCGTGCAGCGCCTCGCTGACGACCCGCGCGGCGTGCTCCGCGGCGGTCGCGGGGTCGGGCTCGTCGTTGGCGAGGATGAACACGATCGTCGTCCCGTCGTCTTCCCAGGACCCAACCGGCCCGAGCTCGGGGTAGTTCTTGTCCAGATACCTGCTCAGCGCCATCCACTTGGACTCGTCGCTAAACGGCACATCTGCCACCGAGGTCCAGGTCCGATACTCCATGATCATGCTTTATACCCTTTCTGCTTCATCCGGGCAAGGAAGTTCACCAGCGACCGGGACGACGATGGACTTCCCGCCATAGAGCATGGTCGCTGCTGCATATCCGGCGGAAAGAACAACCAATACTCCTTGCGCTTCTTCACCCGCCACCCTTGCTCTTCGGCGCTACGTCTGATCTTCTTGAAGTCGCCTTTGGCGGTCATCTACAAGGCCTCATCTGAACGCCTGTCCGTATCTCGGGTGTCATCCCTCACCACGCCCCCTCGATGTGGTCGAGGCAGATCAGCCGGTCCTTCGTATCGAGGATCACCCCGATCGCGTCGAAGCGGATCGTGTGGGCGGTCGGGCGGATGTGCTTCTCCTCGCGCAGCCACGCGGCGGCGAGCCGGCGCAGACGCGCGCGCTGACGCGGGCGCAGCCACACCAGGGGCTGCTGATCGGGGCGAATGCCCTGTCGCCGCGCGTTCACGCGACGCGTCTTGACCTCGGCGAACACGAGCGTGTGCCCGTCGAAGGCGATCAGGTCGATCTCGCCGTAGCGCGTGCGCTCGTTGCGGCCCAGCGGAGAGAACCCGAGTCGGTGCATGTGGGCCATCGCCAGCTCCTCGCCGCGACGGCCCAGTGCCGGGCGCTGGTCGGTGCTTTGCGCCTCGTTACTTGAAGTCGTGGATGGGGATGAGGGATCGTCGGAGAGCACGATCGATCACGCTAGAGCGCAAAATGTGACGCAAGACGCCTGTCTGTGCCGATTTTGTGCCCGAACCGTAAAGAACCTGCGCCGCCATCCACAAGCCCGCTCGCGTAGCCTCCAGTCGATGGAAAACGCTCCCCAAGACTCGACGGCTCCCGCGACCGCGCCCGCCGCCGATCCTCGCCCGCCCGCCGGTGGGCCGCGGGCGCTCGACGGCGTCAGCAGCTTCATGGGTCTCCGCTGGGACGATCCGCAGACGGTTCGCCTGGAGATCAGGCCGGAGTTGATCAACAAGGGTGGCCTGCTCTCGGGCGTGGTCACCTACGCGCTCGTCGACTACTGCATGGGCTCGACCCTCTGGGTGCAGACAACCGAGCAGGAGCGGATCGCGACGATCAGCATCTCGATCAACTACATCCAGACCGCGACCGAGGGCGAGATCGTCTGCCGCACGACGCTCGACCGCCGCAACCGCAGGACCGCGGTGATGCGCAGCGAGGTTCACCACGAGGATGGTCGCCTGCTGGTCACGGCGATCGGCAGCTACTCGATCTTTCCCCCGCGCGACCGGCCCGCGACCCCACCAGCGCACTGACGCCCACAGCGCTCACGATCGCCGGCTCGGACTCTGGTGGCGGCGCCGGCATCCAGGCCGATCTGAAGGCATTCGCGCGCTGCGGCGTGCACGGGTGCAGCGCGATCACGGCGATCACGGTGCAGAACACGGTCGAGGTGCGCGCCGTCCATCCCGTCCCACCGGATGTAGTTCTCGCTCAGATACGCGCCGTGCTCGCCGATATCGGCATCGACGCGGTCAAGGTCGGCATGCTCGGCACGGCCCCTGTCACGCTTGCGGTCGCCCGTGCCTTGGACGAGCTGCCCGCCGGGACCCCCGTGGTGGTCGATCCGGTGATGGTCGCCGAGTCCGGCGCGCGCCTGCTCGACCGGGACGCGCAGCGGGCCTTGGTGGAGGAGATCCTGCCGCGCGCGACCATACTCACGCCGAACCTGTCCGAGGCTCGCGTGCTCGCCGGCTGGACGGACGCTCACAGAGACTCGGATGGGGGTCGCACCGATCGACCCGCCGGCGCGCCAGGACCCCGCGATCCGGCGTCTGGAGCGGATCGGGACGAGGACGATGAAGCCGAGGCCCTGGCCAGAGCGCTGCTCGCGCTCGGTCCCCGCGTCATCGTGCTCACGGGCGGCCATCGTGCGCGCGCGGCAGATCTCTTCCTCGACTCGACCGGCGACGGGTCTGTGGTCAGCATCGACGGAGCGCGCGAGCCCGACGGCGCCGCGCATGGCTCCGGGTGCACGCACTCCTCGGTGCTCGCCGCGCAGCTGGCCCTCGGCCGCTCGCCGCTGGACGCCGCGCGCACCGCCCGCGCGCTGGCGGGGGAGGCCGTCGCGAACGGGCTGCGCGACGTCGGCGCGGGCGCGGGTCCGGTCGACGTGCTCGACCTCGGCCGGATGCGTGCGAGCTGAAGATCGAGACCCCGCCCGCGTGCCATAATCGTGCAGCGATGATGCTGTTGCGGATGAAGCCCGGCCGTCGATGAAGTTCTTGCGTCTCAAGCCGGGTCACGGTGAGATGGTGCTCGCGGAGGGGGACGTCGAGATCGTCGAGCAGGAGCGGGAGCTGATCGAAGCGTTCAGGCGCGAGCTCGACGCCGGGATGTGGGCGGCAGTGCCGACCGAGACGCATGACGGCCGGCGCGAGGCCGAGCTGGTGAAGAGCTTCGCCGAGGTGCCGCGCGACGCCGAGCGCGTGATCTTCTTCCCCCGCGCGGCCGGCGGGGCGCCCGGAACGGCGCTCTTCTAGCGGGTCATGCTGTTCGCGTTGGGCACCGCTGCGCTCGTCTTGACAGCGCTCGTCTGGGAGCTGGCGCGGCCTGCCCTGCGCGCGGGACTCGCGCGTGCGTATGCACGCGCACAGCGGACGCTGCTCGCTGAGGCCTCGGGCCATGTGCTCGCGCTCGACTACGACCCGGGCCGCGAGCGCCGCGCCGAGCAGCGGGCGCGCGAGCTGCTGCGCTCGTGCGTGAACGAGCGGGAGTGGGCGATGTATCGCGACCTCGGCTTCCTGCGCGTGTGGGAGCGCTCCGGTGCGCGCTACGCCTACCTGATCTACCCGCACAAGCCGATCGTCGCGTACGTGCCGGAGAGCGGGGCGCTGCTCAGCGAGTACTGCGTCGCGTTCCCCGACCATTCGCGGCCGTACGGCAGCGCGCGCTTGCCGGACGCGGACGACGTGCTCGCCAAGTGGATGGCGCTCGCCGCCGACGAGCGCCGGCTGATCGCCGACGCGAACATGCACCTGCCGGGCAGGCAGATCGATCCGGATCGGGTCAGGCGCGATCTGGCCAGGCTCGCGCGCTGGGAGCGCGAGCGCGAAAGCCTGTCCGTGACCGCGGGCAACGCCACGCGCGCCGGGCATCCTGGACTGGGTGGGTGGGGTGGGCGGGGTTCCAATAATGTGCGCGCCACGTGAGCGAGCCGACCGCATTCGACGTGAAGCACCGCAGCCGTGCCCTCACCGAGGGGCCCGAGCGGGCGGCCGCGCGCGCGTATCTGCACGGGATCGGCTACTCGGCCGAGGATCTGGCGAAGCCGATCGTCGGCGTGGCGCACTCGTGGATCGAGACGATGCCCTGCAACTTCAACAACCGTGTGCTCGCGGCCAAGGTCAAGGAGGGGATTCGCGCCGCCGGGGGCACGCCGATGGAGCTCAACACGATCGCGATCTCAGACGGGATCACGATGGGCACCTCCGGCATGCGCGCGTCGCTCGTCTCACGCGAGCTGATCGCCGACTCGATCGAGCTCGTAGCCAGCGCTCACCACTTCGACGCGCTCGTGACGATCTCCGGTTGCGACAAGACGATCCCGGGGACGGTGATGGCACTCGCGCGGCTGAATATCCCAGGGCTGATGCTCTACGGCGGCTCGATCAAGCCGGGCCACTACAAGGGCGCCGAGGTGACGATCCAGCAGGTGTTCGAGGCGGTGGGAGAGTATGCCGCCGGGAAGATCACCGAGCTCCAGCTGCACGAGCTCGAGGACGTCGCCTCGCCGGGCGCCGGCGCGTGCGGAGGGCAGTTCACCGCCAACACGATGGCGATGGCCTTCGAGGCGCTCGGCATCTCACCCGCGGGCTCCTCGATGGTTCCCGCCGAGGATGGGCGCAAGCTCGAGGTGGCCGTGCAGGTGGGCGAACTTGTGATGGACGTTCTGCGTCGAGGCCAGCGTCCGAGCGAGATCGTCACCAAGCCGGCGCTCGAGAACGCGATCGCTGCCGTCGCCACGAGCGGTGGCTCGACCAACGGCGTGCTGCACCTGCTGGCGGTAGCTAGGGAAATGGGCGTGCCGCTGGAGATCGACGAGTTCGACCGCATCTCCGAGCGCACGCCGCTGCTGTGCGATCTTCAGCCGGGCGGCCAGTACGTCGCGACCGAGCTGTACGAGGCGGGCGGCGTGCCGCTCGTGCTCGCTCGTCTGAACGAGGCCGGGATCCTCCACGCCGACGCGCAGACGGTCACCGGCAGGACGATCGGCGAGCACGCCGCACAGGCGCGGGAGACGGATGGCCAGCGCGTGGTGCGCCCGCTCGCGGAGCCGATCAAATCGACCGGGGGCTTTGCGATCCTGCGCGGCAACGTCGCACCCGACGGCTGTGTGGTGAAGCTCTCCGGGCACGAGCGCCGCAGGCATGTCGGACCCGCGCGCGTGTTCGACGGCGAGGAGCCCGCGATGGCGGCCGTGCTCGCCCACGAGATCCAGGCGGGCGACGTGGTCGTGATCCGCGGCGAGGGGCCGGCGGGCGGTCCGGGCATGCGCGAGATGCTCTCGGTGACCGCGGCGATCGTGGGGGAGGGGCTTGGGGAAGAGGTGGCGCTGATCACCGACGGACGGTTCTCGGGCGCCTCGCGTGGCTTCATGGCGGCCCACGTCGCCCCGGAGGCCGTCCGTGGGGGCCCGATCGGGGCGCTGAAGGACGGCGACGAGCTGACGATCGACGTCAACTCGCGCCGCATCGACGTTGCCCTCTCAGACGAGCAGATCGCGCAGCGGGTGAGCGCCTACGTACAGCCTCCGCGTGCGGACGAGCACGTGGACGTGGCGATCCAGAAGTACGCGAAGCTGGTCGGCTCCGCCGCCGCAGGCGCCGTGACGAGCTGAGCCGGGCGGCATTGTAGGATGGCCAGCGTGGAGCTCGATCGGCAGAGCATTGAGAAGCGGGACTTCCCGATCGGTCGGCGGGGGTATGACCCCGCCGCGGTGGACGCCCACCTGCGGGCGCTGGCCACGGAGGTCGAGGAGCTGCGGCGCGCGCTCGAGCACCGCGCGGGGGAGACGCTCGGCTCGACCGCCGGCACCCAGGTGCAGGGGATCCTCGAAGCGGCAGAGGCGACGGCCGCCGACATCGAGCGGAAAGCCGCCGAGGACGCGCGCCTTACGCGCGCGCAGGCCGACAGCGACGCCAAGCGCACGCGCGCCGACGCGGTGCAGCGCGCGCAGACGCACGTGGCCGCGGTCGCCAAGGCCACATCCGTGTTGAGCGAGCGCGTCGAGTCGCTGGACGGGGAGACGGGCACGCTCGTTGACAGTCTGCGCGCCGGCGCTTCGAGGCTTGCCGCCGATTTATCCTCGGTCGAGACGAACATGGCCGAGCTGTACGATGCCGCCGCGGGCCGCGCGGGGCAGGCACCCCAGGCGGACCGCCCGCCCGCCGACGAGCCCGTGCTGGGTGCAGACACACACGCCGCCGCGCCCGTGAGACAGGGCCATTCCGAGTTCGTTCCCGCCCCCGCGTCCCCGGCCATCGAGCCCCCGGTCTCCGCGCCATCCGCGCCATCTGCCGCCGAGTCTCCCGTGGCCCCTCCGGCGACGCCGCCTCTGCGATCCCCCGCGCCATCCGGGGGGGCGGGCCATCAATACTCCCCATCCAGCGAGCCCGCGAACGGCGAGGATCTCGACGGGGCGCGCCTGATCGCCCTGAACATGGCTCTCAACGGCGAGTCGCGCGTCGCGACCGACCGGTACCTGGCAGAGCATTACAAGCTGACCGACCGTCACAAGCTGCTCGACGAGGTGTACGCGGCGATCGAGGGGTGAGCGGAAGGCCCGGGGATCCTCTACAAAGGCGAACATCTGTTCGCCGCAATAGAATGACCGGCACATGCCGGTAAGCGATCAGATCGTCGTCTCTGGGGCGAGGGAGCACAACCTGAAGGACATCTCGTTGTCGTTGCCGCGCGACGCGCTCGTGGTGATCACGGGGCTGTCCGGCTCGGGCAAGTCGAGTCTTGCGTTCGACACGATCTACGC
>Ga0182024_10024417_pt1 | contig 10745 bp, 6 predicted proteins | sample P32metaG_FD_120480 | JGI IMG/M metagenome (GOLD analysis project Ga0182024, IMG submission 120480) | Permafrost microbial communities from Stordalen Mire, Sweden - P3-2 metaG (Illumina Assembly) | ecosystem: Environmental > Terrestrial > Soil > Wetlands > Permafrost | place: Sweden: Stordalen...
CAAGGGCATCGACGAGATCGCCTGCGTCTCGGTCAACGACGCTTTCGTGATGAACGCCTGGGGCAAGGAGCACAGCGCTGGCGGCAAGGTGACGATGCTCGGCGACGGGTCGTGCGAATTGACCCAGGCGCTCGGCCTCACCGTCGACCGCACCGAGGCCGGCATGGGCATCCGCTCGCAGCGTTACTCGATGGTGGTGAAGGACGGCGTCGTCGCCGAGCTCAACGTCGAGCCGTCGGGCGAATACGGCATCTCCAGCGCCGAGGCGATGCTGGGACGGCGGTAGGCAAAAGAAAACCCTCTCCGCCCATCGGAGGGAGAGGGAGGGGACCGTCGGGTCAGTGACGGGAGGGTAAGTGGGTGTGTTCGGACGCCTCTGGAATCCCCCACCTCACCCCGGCCCTCTCCGCCCCCGAGGACGGAGAGGGAGTAGCGGCATCAGTGCATTGCTGCGCTGCTTGAGCCGCCGCCGCCGGCCAGCGCGAAGCCGATCTGCGGACGCTCGGGGGCCTTGAAGCCTTGCGGGCGGTCGTCCTCGACGATCTCGCCGTCGAGCGCCAGCTGCCCGTCGATGACGCTCAGCGACATGATCCGCCGCTCGCCGTCCTCGGGCTGATCGAGCAGGCGCTCGGAGATCGGGTCCTCGACTAGGCCCTGGATCGTCCGCTTCAGCGGCCGCGCGCCAAAGGCCGGGTCCCAGCCGAGCTCAGCCAGGCGACGGCACGCCGCCGCGTCGGCCACCAGCGACAACCCGCGATCCGCCAGCCGCTCGTTGACCCGGGCGAGCTGGATGTCGACGATCCGCGCCATCTCCTCGCGGCCTAAGCGGCCGAAGATCAGCACGTCGTCGAGCCGGTTGAGGAACTCCGGCCGGAACGCCCGGCGCACCGCTTCCATGACCTCCTGGCGCGCGTGACCGACATCCTCGTCCTCGGCCAGGGCCAGCAAGGCCTCGGCGCCGAGGTTCGAGGTCATGATTAGGATCGCGTGGCGGAAATCCGCGGTGCGGCCCTGGCCGTCGGTGAGGCGGCCGTCCTCCATCGCCTGAAGCAGCACGTTGAGCACGTCGGGGTGCGCCTTCTCGACCTCGTCGAGCAGCACGACCTGGTACGGCCGCCGACGGATGCGCTCGGCGAGCGTGCCGCCGTCGTCATAGCCGACATAGCCCGGCGGCGAGCCGATCATCCGCGACACGGTGTGCCGCTCGCCATATTCGGACATATCCAGGCGGGTGACCGCGCTCTCGTCGTCGAACAGGAATTCGGCCAGCGCCTTGGCGAGCTCGGTCTTGCCGACGCCGGTGGGCCCCAGGAACAGGAACGAGCCGGTCGGCCGCGCCGGGTCCTTGAGGCCGGCACGCGAGCGGCGCACCGCTTTCGCCACCGCGCGCACCGCCTCCTTCTGGCCGACCACCCGCCTGGCGAGGTTGTCCTCCATATCCTTGAGGCGCTGACGCTCGGCTTCGAGCATGCGCTCGACCGGGATGCCGGTCCATTTGGTGACCACGGCCGCGACGTCGCGCGCGGTCACTTCCTCGCGCTCGGTCGAGGCGCGTGCCTCGGCCTCGGCGAGCCGGTGCTCCAGATCGGGGATGATCGAGTAGGTCAACTCGCCCGCCTTGCTCCAATCGCCCTCGCGCTGGGCCCGCTCCAGACCGGTCCGGGTCTGGTCGAGCTCCTCCTTGAGCCGCCGGTCCTCATGCCGCCGCGACTGCGAGGTCTGCCATTCCTCGACCGCCGACGCCTCCGCCTTCTCGGCGTCGGCGAGCTCGGTCTCGAGCTTGGCGAGCCGCTCCTGCGAGGCGCGGTCGGGCTCGGCGCGCAACGCCTCGCGCTCGATCTTCAGCTGCATCACGCGGCGGGCGATCCCATCGAGGCTTTCGGGCTTGCTGTCGATCGCGATGCGCACCCGCGAGGCGGCCTCGTCGATCAGGTCGATCGCCTTGTCGGGCAGCCGGCGGTCGCCAATGTAGCGCGCCGACAGCTGCACCGCCGCGACGATCGCCGCGTCGGTGATGCGCACGCCGTGATGCATCTCGTAGCGCTCCTTGAGCCCACGCAGGATCGACACCGCGTCGTCGCTCGACGGCTCGTCGATCGTCACCGGCTGGAAGCGCCGCGCCAGCGCCGCGTCCTTCTCGATGTAGCGCCGGTATTCGTCGGGCGTCGTCGCGCCGATGCAGCGTAATTCGCCGCGCGCCAAAGCCGGCTTCAGCATGTTCGACGCGTCGATCGCGCCGTCGATGCGGCCGGCGCCGACCAGCATGTGCAGCTCGTCGATGAAGACGATGATCTGACCCGCCGCGGCCTGGATCTCGGCGAGCACGGCCTTGAGCCGCTCCTCGAACTCGCCGCGGAACTTGGCGCCGGCGACAAGCTGCGTCAGGTCGAGCGCCAGCACGCGGCGGTTCTTCAAGCCCTCCGGCACGTCGCCGGCGGCAAGGCGCTGGGCGAGGCCCTCGACGACCGCGGTCTTGCCGACGCCCGGCTCGCCGATCAGGACAGGATTGTTCTTGGTGCGGCGCGCCAGCACCTGGATCATGCGACGGATTTCATCGTCGCGGCCGATCACGGGATCGAGCTTGCCGTTCTTGGCTTCCTCGGTCAGGTCGCGTGAGTATTTGGCGAGCGCCTCCCAGTTCTGCTCGGCCTGCGCCTCATTGGCCTTGCGGCCCTGGCGCCACTGCTCGACCGCTTCGGCCAGCGCCTTGGGATCGACCGCGGCGCGGGTGAAGATCACGCGCAAGGCGCTTTGCCGCGCCACGCTTTCGAGCAGCCGCTCGGCGGTGACGAACTTGTCGCCGGCGCCGCGCGCCGCCTCGGCGGCGGCCTGCAGCACCGCCGCCAGCTCGGGCGCCATGTAGATCGGGAAGGGGTTGTTGCCCGGCACGCGCTCGAGCCGCTCCAGCCGCTCCTCGGCGGCGGTCCTCAACAGCGCGGGGTCGCCACCGGCGTCGCGCACGATGCGCGCGGCGAGACCCTCGCCGTCATCGAGCAGGGCTTTCAGTAGATGTTCGGGAATGCAGGTCTGATGGCGCCCGGCCAGGGCTTCCATCTGCGCGGCCTGAAGAATACCGCGCGCACGCTCGGTAAAATTCGCGAAGTCCACTGGGGCACCTCGTCATGACCCCGCCCTCGAGGAGGCGCGGGTGGCGCGTGATGCGGCCCGCCCAATGCGCGACCGCCAGCACCATGACGAAGAGATGGGCGTCGGTTCTACAAAATCAAGCTGTAGCACAGCAATTCGTACCAAATGAGTCCGATTTTTGCCGCTTCCCGGCGAAAGCCGGGACCTACGGGTCGGCCGTCTGAAAAGCGGCAAAATGGGCCCCGGCTTTCGCCGGGGAGCGTTCGTTTATCAGTTGGCGGCGGCGGCAAGCGGACTGGGGCCGGCGGGGAGGAATTTGTCCAGCAGCTTCCCCGGCCCCTTCGCGTGCGTCGCGTAATCCTTGCCGTCGTGGACACGCACGCCGTTGACGTAGACGCCGTGCACACCGACGGGATCGCGCAGCGTCCGCATGCCGCCGCCGGGCAGATCGTTGGCCCGCCGCGCCGGCGACACGCCGACCGTCGCCGGGTCGAACAGCAGAAAATCGGCATGCGCGCCGAGCGCGATCTTGCCGCGATCGGGGATGCCGTAGAGCCCGGCCTGATGGCTGGTGAGGCGCCGCACGCCCTCGACGATGTCGAAGGCGCCGCGCTCGCGCACCCAATGGCCGAGGAAATAGAGCCCGAACCCGGCGTCGCACAGATAGACCAGATGCGCCCCGGCATCGGACAGCGCGATGACCCCGGCCTTGTGCTTGACCAGCGGCTCGACCCCCGCGTCGACCGCGTTGAGGAAGCGCCCGATAAAGCCGGTGTCGAGGCCCTCGTCGAGCCCGAGATCGAGGAAGGTGTCGAGCGGGTCGCGGTTGCCGCCGGCGACGATCTCGGCGATCGAGCGGTTGGCGAGCGCGGCATTCTCCGGCTTCACCGGCGCGGCGACGATGACCCGGTCCCAATTACCCTGGAAGATCGTGCCCGGCCGTGGGTTCTTGAGATTGTCGCGGAAGCTGTCGCGGAAGCTTTGGTCGCGGAACACCGCCTTCAACTGCTCGCGGTCATAGGCCTTGATCGGGTCGAAGGCGGGGTGGCTGTAGAACGGATAGGCGGCCGCCAAGGTGAAATCGAACGACAGCGGCTGACAGGTGAACTGTAGATAGACCTCCTGACCGCGCGCCTGCGCCGCCGAGGCGGCCTCGAACATGCCGAGTCCGCGCTCCGGATACTGCTCGTTGTAGAAGGCGAGGCCCGTGGTCATGAAGATGCGGCGGCCGTGGCGGCCAGCGATCGCGGCGATGGTGTCGACCGGCACCGTGCCCGAGGCGATCTCGACGACGCCGCGTCCCGGCCCGCCCATCGCTTCGACCAGCGCCTCGAACTCGCCGATGTCGCTGATCGTCGACGGCATCGGGATGCCGCCCCACCCGGAATGGTTCGGCGAATACGAGGCACCGAGGCCGATCGCGCCGAGGCTCATCGCCTCGGCGACGAGCCGCTTCATCTCGGCAAGCTCGGCCGGGGTCGGCGCCTTGCGGGTGCCGGCATCCTCGCCCATCACCGCGGTGCGCACCGCCGAATGGCCGACGAGCACCGCCAAATTCATATAGGGGCCGCGGCGGCGCACCATCTCCTGATATTCGCCGAAGGATTGGAACTGCCAGTCGATGCCCTGGCGCAGCGCGTCGAGGTCCATGCCCTCGACAATCGCGAGGTTGCGCATGATGAGGTCGCGCAGGGGCGGCGGGGAGGGGACGATACCGAAGCCGCAATTGCCCATCACCGCGGTGGTGACGCCGAGCGAGGGCGACGGCGACAAGGTGCGGTCCCACGTCACCTGTGCGTCGTAATGGGTGTGGATGTCGATGATCCCCGGCATCAGCGCGAGCCCGCCGGCGTCGACCACCTCGCGCGCCTCGCCGGGGAGATCGCCGATCGCGGCGATGCGGCCGTTCTCAACCGCGACATCGGCCCGGATTGGATCGTGGCCCAGCCCGTCAACCACCGTCGCGCCGCGGATCACCAGATCATGCATTTCAGCTTCCTCCCGGAACAGCGGGCAGAAGGTTAGCCTAGCTTACGATCGGCCAGACCCGCAGAAATCGCATCCCGTCATTCGGGCCGCCGCAATAACCCACCGCTCCCGGCGAAAGCCGGGCCCATCGACCCGCTGTCTCTGGCGACGAAAAACGGATCCCGGCTTGCGCCGGGAAGCGATGCGTCAGAGGCCGCCCAATTCCCGCACCGCGCTGACCACCCCCTCGGGCGCCTCGCGCGGCAGGAAATGGCCAGCGACCGGGACCACCTCGCGCTGGTAGGGGCCGGTGAAATACCGCGCGTGGCCTTCGGAGCCGGCGGCGGGGCCGACCCCGTCGGCCGCGCCGTGCAGCACGATCGTCGGCACCGCAATCGTCGGCCGCGCGGCGAGCCGCGCCTCGACGGCCGCGTAGCGCGGGTCGCCCGGCGCGTTGCCGTAGCGGTGCCGGTAGGACTGGATCACCACCGCGACGAAATCCGGGTTGTCGAAGGCGACCTCGGTCATCGCATAAGTCGCGTCGCTGAAGCGATAGTTCGGCGACCACAATTCCCAGAGAAGTCGGCAGAGCGGCCCGCGATTTTGGGTCAGCCCGGCGACACCGCGCTCGGTGTGGAAATACCATTGGTACCAGTAGCGGTGCTCGGCAGCCGGCGATTGCGGCTGGGCCGCGCCGGCGATGTTCTGGATGTTGTAGCCGGTGATCGATACGAGACCGCCGACCCGCTCGGGCCACAGCGCGGCGACAACGCAGGCGGCGCGTCCGCCCCAATCGTACCCGGCGAGGATCGGGCGCTTGAGGTTGAGCGCGTCGATCAGGTCGAGCAGATCGTGGCCGAGCGCCGCCTGCTCGCCCGAGCGCGGCGTCGCCGGATCAAGAAAGCGGGTTGGCCCGTAACCGCGCAGATAGGGCACGATCACCCGATACCCCGCGGCGGCGAGCGGCGGCGCGACGTCATCATAGGCGTGGATACCGTCGGGAAAGCCGTGCAGCAGCACCACCGGCTTGCCGTCCGCGGGGCCGCTTTCCTCGTAGGCGATGTCGAGGACCGGGGTGCGGACAATCTTCATGCAGCGTCCTTCATACCGCGCCGACCCGGAAGCCGGAGAGGCCGTCCTTCTCGATCTCGGCCGGCAGATCGAGCTCCCACTGCAGATACGCCCGCATCGCCCGCTCGGCGCCGTCGGTGCCGTCGTGCCGGTCGTGGTTCCAGAAGATGAAATCGATGCGCTCCGCATCGGGCGGGGTGTCGGGGGTGGCGACGACCGAATACCCGGCGGCGCGCCACGCGGCGATGCCGCCGTCGACGATCGCGATCTGCGCCTCGCCCAGCTCGGCCAGATCGGCGACCGCGAGCTTCGCCACCGCGATGTCGTCGGCGAACACGACGATCCGGCGCGCGTCGAGCAGCCGCATCGGCAATCGCGTCAGGCGCGGCCGGATGGTCCACACCGCGCCCGGCGGGTGAGCGGCGCGGTAGGCGGCGCTGGACCCGAGCGCGATCGCCGCCGCGCCGTCGGTCAGCAATCCCGCCGCCTCGGCCGCGGTGACGATCGCCGCCGCCGGCAGGTTCGGCATCGGCGCCTCACCCGGTCCTTGTTCGAGCACGGCGCCGTCGAACGCGCGCTCGAGCACGACGGCGTCCCAACCCAATTGCTTCAGCCAATGCGCGGTCATCACCGCGCGGGCGCCGTGATCGTCGACCAGCACGAGCCGGGCGCCGCGCGTGCCGACCCAGCGGTCGATCGCCTGCACCAGCTGCCCGCCCGGCGCCGAGGCCGCGCCCGACAGATGGCCGCCGGCGAATTCCTCCGGGGTGCGCACGTCGAGCAGATAGGTCGTGCGCCGCGCCGCCTCGCGCTGCCAGCCGGCGAGCGTTATGCGGTCGATGCCGGTCACGCCATAGCGCGCCGCGACCGTGGCGGCGCGCGGCTCGGCCGCGGCGATCGCGGCGTTGCTGACCGGCGCTAGCGCCGCATGCGTGTCGCGCTCCAAATCGAGCCCGGCGAGGCGCCAGCCCTGGGTCCCGCCCTGGAGCGAGACGACCTTGTTCGGCACCCCGGCATTGATCAGCGACTGCGCGCCGATGATGCTGCGGGTGCGGCCGGCGCACGAGACGACGACCAGCGTGCCGTCGTCGGGCACCAGATCGGCGAAGCGATGGACCAGCTCCGCGCCCGGACAGCTGACCGCGCCGGGAACGTGGAAACGGTTGAACTCGTCGAGCGTGCGGCTGTCGAGCACGACGTGCCGGGTGCCGTCGCGGCGCATCGCGTCGAGCTCGGCGGCGGTGACATGCGGCGTGTGGCTCTCGATCTCGACGAGCTCGGCGAAGGCCTTGCTCGGGACATTGCTGCTCGGAAACAGCGGGTAGCCCGCCATCGACCACGCCGCGACGCCGCCGGTCAGGCTGTAGACATTCTCGTAGCCGAGATGGTCGAGCCGACGCGCCGCTCGGGCGGCGACGCCGTCATTGCCGTCGACGAGGACGATCCGCGTCGATTTACGCGGCACCAGCCGCAAGATATCGAGCTCGAGCCGGCTATAGGGCAGGTTCACCGCGAGCAGCGGGTGGCCGTCGCAATGCGGCCCCTCCTCGCGCAGATCGAGAAAGGCGATCTCCTCGCCGTCGCCGAGCCAGTTGCGCGCGGTCGCGACATTGATCGCGTTTAGCTCACCCGCCATCACACCCTCCCCGACGGCAATTCTATCGTGCTTCAACTATGGCGTGACGCGCGGAAACGCACCACTCCGGCGAAGGAGCCGGTGAAAAAATCCAATTCCGGGATGGCGCCGGGAGGCTAAAGCTTCAGCAGCCGCTTCGCGTTGCCGCTGAGGATCTTCTCCTTGTCCGCCGCCGCGACCGGCAGCCGCGCGGCCCATTCGGAGCCCGGCGGGCTGTCGACGAACGGATAGTCGACCGAGAACAGCACGCGGTCGATGCCGATCTCCTGGATGCAATGCAACAGCGCCGGGTCGGAGAAGAAGCCGCTGGTGGTGACCCAGAAATGCTCGGTGAACGCGTCGCGGAACCAGGTGGCGCCGCGCCCGTCGCGCGCGAAGCCCATGTTCACCCGCCACAGATAGAGCGGCAAGCCCTCGCCGAGATGTCCGAGGACGATCTTGAGGCCGGGATATTTGTCGAACACGCCGCTCAGCACGAGACGCACGCCTTGCGTCGCGGTCTCGACCGTGAAGCCCCAGGCGGCGCGCAGGATGGTCGGGAATTTTTCGACATAGTCCTTGTAGTAGACCTCGATGACCCGCGGGTCGGGGATCGAGGGATGCATGTAGAGCGGCACGTCGAGCGCGGCGGCGCGCTCAAAGATCGGCCAGAAGCGCGGGTCGTCGATAAAGAGCCCGTTGGTCAGCCCGTGGATCATCGCGCCCTTGAAGCCGAGCTTGGTGACGGTCCGCTCCAATTCGTCGGCGGCGCCTTTCGGATCGGCGGTCGGCAGCGCCGCGAACGCGGCGAAGCGCTGGGGATTGGCCAGCACGGTCTGATGCAGGCGGTCGTTGACGCCCTTGGCGAGCCTGACCCCGGTCTCGCCGTCGACTTTCTGCAATGACGGGGCGGCATGCGACAGCACCTGGAAGTCGATGCCGGCCTCGTCCATCTCCTTGAGCCGCAGCGCCCCGAGATCGTAAAGCCGTTCGGGGACTTTCGGCATGCGCTCCGCGCCGTGGGGCGGGACCGCGTCGAGCCCTTTGAAATGGGTCGCCAGCTCGGGGTCGAGATAGTGCTCTTCGAGGGCGATGATCTGGGGTTTTGTCGGCATCGTCATCCTCCCTGAAATCCGCTTCGTTATAGTTTCACGAGGTCGGCTGCTTGTCGCGGGCGATCATCGCCTTCAAGGCCGGATGCATCGGCGCGCCCGGCGGGAGCCGGCGAGCCGCCTCGTCATGGATCACCTGCGCCAGCTCCGGCTGGCGGCCGATCAGCTCGAAAAAATCGACGATGTCGAGGGTCAGGAGCACGCAGGGTCGGGTGGTGACGACGGTGGCGTTGCGCGGGTCGCCGGTCAACAGCGCGAGCTCCCCGACAAACGACCCGGCCTCCAGGCGCGGCTTGTCCTTGACCTCGACCTCGACCTCGCCCTCGACGATGAAATACATGCAGTCGCCGATTTCGCCGCGGCGCATGATGACGGCGTGGGGCGGATAGTCGCGCCGGCTCAACAGGCGCGCCACCTCGGCGATCAGCGTCGCGCCGAGATTGTGAAAGAACGGCACCTTGGCGACCAGCTCCCAGGTGCGCAGGAACTCGCGCCGGCGCATCTCCTCGGCGTAGCCGGTCGCGAGAATGCCGGCGAGCAGCGCGAACACCAGGATGCCGCAGACCATCACGATGCCGGCCAGCATCCGGCCGACCACGGTCTGCGGGACGACATCGCCGTAGCCGGTCGTGGTCAGCGTGACAATCGCCCACCACAACGCCGCCGGGATCGACCGGAACGGAAAGGTGGTGACGTGGTCCTGCAGCTGGGGAACATCGTGCTCCAGCAGATAGGCGATGCTCGAGGCGGCGAGCAGCACGATGACCAGGCCGAGCAGCACCGACAGCAGCGAATGCCGCGCGTTGGAGATGACCCGCTGCAGGATCACCAGCCCGGGCGAATAGCGGACGTATTTGAACACCCAGACAAAGCCGAACAGGCTGGCCTCGCGGCGGTCGATGATCGCGATGGCGCCCGGCACCGCGCCGAGCAGGTCGAAGAGGCCACCGAGCGAGATCGCCCAAGAGAGCCGCGCGCGCCACGCGCCGCGATGCTCGCTGCCCGGCGCCTCGGCCACGATGTAGAGGCGCAGCAGGTAGTCGAGCACGAAGAATCCGGCGACGACGAAGAACACGATCGCCAATTCCACCCCATAGGGGGCGCGCCACTCCTCGACGGTGAGCGCCAGGAAGACGCCGATCCCGGCCGCCACCATCGAGTGGTGGATACCGTGCCACAGCCAGCTCCCCGGCTCGGTACTTCCGGGTTGCAGCAGGCGATAAAGGCGCTGGCGATCCATCAGGCCATTGTAATCGCTGCGACCTAGAACAAGAATTTTCTTTCGCCTCGGGCGCTCAAACCGCGTCGTAATCGAGCACGAGGCGCGCGGTCAACGGGCGTGCCTGGCAGGTCAGGATGAACCCGGCCGCGATCTCCCATGGCTGCAGCGAGTAGTTGACCGCCATCTCCGCCTTGCCGGAAACGAGCAGCGCGCGGCATGAGCAGCACATCCCGCCCTTGCACGAAAACGGCAGGTCGAGCCCCTGGGCGCGCGCCGCGTCGATGATCGAAGCTCCTTCCGGCAACGTCACCTCGTGCCGCCTGCCGTCGATGACGATCTCGGCGATCGCCGCCGGTTCGGCGTTCGGCGCGCGTGGCAGTGGCGGGGTCGCCACCCGGCCGCCTTTGCCGGGCGTGAAGTATTCGCGATGGATGCGCTCGGCCGGCACGCCGAGCGCGGCGAAGACCGCGCCGGCCTCGTCCATCATCGCCGCCGGGCCGCATAGGAACGCGTGGTCGATCCGCGGCGCGCGGCCCAGCAGCAGCCCGATCCGGGCGCGGTCGAGCCTGCCTTGCAGCGCCGGCACATCCTGCATCTCGCGGCTCAGCACATGGGTCACCGAGAGCCGGTCGAGATAGCGGTCCTTCAGCGCCGCCAGCGCCTCGGCGAA
>Ga0182024_10024418_pt1 | contig 10745 bp, 7 predicted proteins | sample P32metaG_FD_120480 | JGI IMG/M metagenome (GOLD analysis project Ga0182024, IMG submission 120480) | Permafrost microbial communities from Stordalen Mire, Sweden - P3-2 metaG (Illumina Assembly) | ecosystem: Environmental > Terrestrial > Soil > Wetlands > Permafrost | place: Sweden: Stordalen...
AGTTGATTGATTGCTCGGCTGCCGCAGCCGCTCTTTTTGAACACGGCGGTTCACTCAAAGTGCAGATTGGAGGTCGACTGGCTACGGCTTCCGAAACCGCAACCAAGCGACTACGTCAGCTAGTAGCGCTGGCTGCCACTGGTGGTGGCGGGGGAGTGATGCGCCTCACGAACGCTGCCTGCGACAACTTCTGCATGATTCAGGTCGTGCCTGGCGGCATGTCAATGGACAATCCATTCGATCCTCGCTACGCAGGCTGCGCTCTGGTTTTCGTGCGGCAGCCTCCAAAATCGCGGTCCGTCGATATCCGACAAATTCGCGTAGCCTTGGATTGCACCCGGGCGGAAGCGGAGGTTGCCGCCGCTCTGGTCAGCGGGCATTCGCCGAATCGCATCTCAGCCGAAAGAGGAGTTAGCCTGACTACCGTCCGCACACAGATTCGATCTCTACTAACGCTTGCGGGACTGAATCGGATCCCTGAGTTGGTTGCGCTTCTTGCCAGCCTACGATAACCTTGGCCCTTTTTTGCCCTGCTACTGTCACGTCCACTGATCGCGGCGTGTGCGATCTCCAGCAGTTCCTGCTTCCCTCCAATTCTGCCGTTTCGGGACCGATTCCCTTTTAGGCGGCTGCTCGTTACTTAAGTACAGGTGCCGGAGACACGTTTACCCCCCGCCCACTCTCCCGTAAGTTAAGACTTCCACCCGCGCACTCTCCCCGTGGGTAGGGTTCCTCATTTGGAGCGTGTGGATGGCTACGCCTGACAAGCTTGAATTCGGTCTTCTGCCAGAGCGTCGAATGGACTGGCGCACTATAGCGACCAGCTACGGCATTGAAGCTTTTTTTGTTTTGCTGCTAGTCGGGGCCGGGTTTTTCTTTCCTGACACCTTGCGCCTCAGACAGAGGTACACGGTCACGGAACTGGTTCCAAGGCCGGATTTGAAGCCGGAACCGGTTAAGCCAAGGGTGAAGACCCATCATCCGATGGTGGCTCCCAAGTTGCCACCAGTGACGGTTCAGACCACCAAATTATTTGTGCCGAAAGAGCTACGTCTGCACAAGAAAAAGAAAGAAGAGGAAGAAAAAGCTCCCAAGCTGGAGGCCAAGTTTAAGCCGCTTGAGTTAGCACCACCGCCCAGCGCGATGCCGGCGAGGATCGTGTACACAGGCGCGTTTGGCAGCTCGGCTCCGGCGACGGTTGTGGCTCCGATACAGAAAGTGCAGACCGGCGGATTCGGCGATCCAGACGGGTTGAAAGGGCAAGGCAAAGCCAACGCCCACCTCACCAGTACGAAATTAGGATCGTTTGATTTGCCGGAAGGCCAGGGCACCGGCAACGGAGCGGGTGGAGCAAAAGGAATCAAGGGCACCGTGGCTAGCGCCGGTTTCGGAAATGGAATTGCGCAGTCAGACAATCGAAATCACGCCGCCTCAGTGCAGACTGCGGGTTTCGGCGCGCTAGAGCTAGCTCACAACGGACCGAAAATCGCTCAAGCGGACAGTCCCGCCACTACGCAAGTAGAAATTATTTCTAAACCTAACCCGGTTTACACGCAGGCAGCGCGGCAGCTCAAGCTGGAAGGTGAGGTCCTGCTCGAAGTGCTTTTTGGCGCGAATGGTCAGGTGCATGTGAATCGCGTAGTGCGCGGCCTGGGTCACGGGCTGGACGAGGCAGCCGTCGCCGCCGCCAGTCAGATGCGATTCAAGCCGGCGCAGCGGGTCGGTACGCCGGTTGATTCAACAGCGATCGTGCATGTGGTTTTCCAGTTAGCGTACTGAGATTTTGCAGAATTTGATTCGAATAGCTTCAGAGAGGAACAGAGTCATGCGTACTTGGAAATGGATGTTCACTGCTTCCCTGTTGATCTCGCTCAGCGCCATGGCGCAGCAGACAACGGATCAATCGCCGTCATCGGACCCGGTGCAGAATGCTGCCGCTTCGCAACCCGCGACCACGCCAGCGCCGACGGCTCAACCAGATGCTTCGCAGCCCACCAGCAAGCCCACGGCACAATCCGCGCCCGCGGCTACACCAAATACGTCAATGGCTCCGCCCACGACCATGGATCAAGTAGTCGATCGCGCCATCTTTCGCGAGCACGCGTTAATGGAATTGCTGAAAACGCGCACACCGCTGGTCGAGACTTATCTTCAGAATTTGAAGCCCGATCCAAAACTCGGTCCGGTGCCCAGTGAAGACCACTACTTCCTCGGCCGCCTCGACCTCGCACAAAGTGTCGACCGTCGCGACTACCTCTCCAAGGACGAAAGCTTCGAGAAAAACCTGTTAGGCGGCGTCAGCAAGATGTTCAAGTTCGAATACAAACCTATGGGTTTTTCCTGGATGATTTTCGCCGATCGCGACGACTTCGATCGCGACCATTACGGATTCAAGTACGTGCGCCGTGAATTCCTGGGCGACGTCCGCTGCCTCGTCTTCGACATTACCCCGAAAAAGGATGCCGGCAAAGGCCGCTTCGTCGGGCGCATCTGGGTCGAAGATCAGGATTACAACATCGTGCGTCTGAACGGTACCTACGCACCGCGTCCAAGAAACGCCATGTACTTCCACATGGACAGCTGGCGGCTGAACCTGATTCCAGGCTACTGGGTTCCGTCCTACATTTACAGTGAAGAAGGCGACTTCAGCTACGGCGCCAAGGACAAGATGGCCTTCAAGGCTCAGAGCCGCATTTGGGGCTATGACCTGAAGAAGGGCGCGAAGGAAGACGAACTCACTACGTTAAGGGTCGACTCGGTGAAAGATGAAACGCCGGCGACGACCGATGCGTCTCCGCTGGAAGCCCAGCGGCAATGGCAACAGCAAGCTGAAGACAACGTTATCGAACGTCTGCAGGAGTCGGGATTAGTGGCTCCGGATGGAGAAGTCGACAAAGTTCTGCAGACTGTCGTTAACAATTTGATCGTCACCAACAACATCGAGTTGCCGCGTCCGGTGCGGACTCGGGTCATGATCACTTCTCCGCTGGAAACCTTCAGCGTGGGCAACACGATCGTGGTCAGCCGTGGCCTGATCGATGTCCTTCCCGATGAGGCCAGCCTGGCGATGGTTCTGTCGCACGAATTGGGACACATCGTTCTCGGGCACAACCTGGGCAGCAAGTTCGCCTTCAATGACCGCATGCTGTTCTCGGACGAATCGACTTACCACAACTTCGGATTCCGTCACAATCCGGACGAAGAAACCGCGGCCGATGCCAAGGCGATGGAACTGCTGAAAAACTCGCCTTACGCACAAAAGCTGGACGTGCCTTCACTGTTCCTAAAAGAACTGACGGCACGCGCACCTGAACTCTCGGCTCTGCTGACCGCCCATCTGGGCAACAGCTTCACTACCGATAAAGGACAACTGCTCAGATTGACGGCGCTGGCAAGCCAGGGTCCGGCGCTCGATCCGAACAAGCTCGATCAGATCGCGGCGCTGCCTATGGGCGGACGCGTGAAGCTGAATGCCTGGACCGATCGCGTGGAACTCACCAAGTCCGCGCCGGTGGCAATTATTTCGGCGCGTGACAAAATGCCGTTCGAGGTCACGCCCTTCTTCCCGCGATTGAGCCGCCTGACCGGCGACGCCAACGTGGGGAACACAACCTCAGCGTCAAACACCACGCCGAGCAACCAATGATCTATGGAGGACGGGCGTCCACGCCCGTCTTTTCCTAAGAATAATTTTCAACAAGTTGATGGAAGCGCAGGCCGGGACCGGAAGCAATTCCGGGCTTCCGGCCTTCGTCTTTGATGGATCGGAATGAGTTAGAAAGCGGGGCGCGTTTCCATTCTTAAATCATTATTATGCTTCTGTCATTCTGAGCGCTTCTGTCATTCTGAGCGAAGCGAAGAATCCCTTTCAGATGGCACAAGAAAGCAAGGGTCAGGGAGTTTCAACATGCGTGGCGTTCGGATCGCAAACGCTGGATCGTCGCACTCATTATCCGGGTTTATTAGGAGAAGTGTTTACTCTCCGGCCGTGCAGAAATCGTGGTCAAGACTGTACGCGGAGAACACAGGCGAGTCATCAATCTTCGAAAAGACCAAGCATCTCGTCGAGTAATTGCTGAGTGGAGTTGGGGCCTTCAACTTGCAGCATGGAATCGCAATCGACCAACCGCTGTGCTTGATCGGAGGTTAGAGATTGTTCGAGTTCTTCTAAAGCATTCATTACCGACTGCACTCCTTGGAAAGCTCATCTTCTACTCCTCAATTATGGAATCAAAAGCTTACTTTCGATAGATTACCAACGGTCGTGATCTTCTTCTTGGAAAGTGGCGGGGAACGCGAACGCGAGCAAAGACTGCCGCGCCAGCGCGCCTAGCTGGCATATTTTAATTTCGGATTGAGAGATTCGACTGAAGACCATGGAGAGCGGCGAGAAACCAGAAGGCGTCAGGTTTATTTGCCGCTCTCGATTTAATTTATGTTATGGGGTCAGCTCAAAAATCACCCCGCAATGACAGGAAAGGTCGCCGCCAACTTCGGTTGTGCCGTATAGATTCCCTTTAGTGTCATCTATGACTTGTTCTGGCCAGCCACCCTGCGATTGTCCCTTAAAGTTGTACACCACTGTTTCTTTGTTGCCAGAATTCAACTTGTACACCACACCGCAGCAACCACTGCCGCCGAAGGAGGTTGTTCCGAAGATTATTCCATCTACGTCTTCGGTTAATGCGCCGGGGTAGAGTCCGTCTGAACTGTCAAACTTTATGAGCGCGGAAAAGGCGCCGGCATTGTCAATCTTGAAAACGGTTCCACATCCTACGGGTGAATCAGGAAGATGGCAAACCGCCTTCTCATCGCCCCCTAATGAAGCGGTGCCATAAAGATTTCCTGCTTTGTCCATGACCAAAAGTGCGGCGGGGAAGGCTCCATCTGATTTTCCCTTGAAGCTATACAGAACCGTCTCCTTGCCGCTGGTATCCAGTTTGTAGACCACTCCGCAGCCGCTGCCTTTGTAGAGGATACAGGACGTGTCGCCGCCCCCGAAGGTCGTGCCATATAAGTTGCCGTCGTTGTCTTGAACCACCCCGTCCGCACTGTTTCCGTGTGTAGTTCCGTTGAAACTGTGAAGTACGTGCAATTGACCAGAGGTGGTCAACTCGAATACTTCTCCATATTCTTCATAAGAGCTAGTATTCGCTGATGTCGTGCCGTAAAGATTTCCTTTGGCACCCAGGATCAGTCCGTTAGGGACCGATCCGTCCGCTCCGCCGGTGAACCTGTGTAGCAGCGTGAAGTCGCCCTCCGTGGTTACCTTGAATATGACGCCACACCCCCCGTCTTGGCAGGCTGAATTGCCGCCCGCTGCTGCGGTTCCGTAAAGATTCCCGCTGGCATCGTAAATCAAATTATTGGGCACGGCTCCATCGTTGAAATCGAACGCATGTAACACGCTGAATTTACCTGCGGCACTTAATTTAAAAACGACGCCGCACCCCTGCTGAAAATAACCGGAGCCACATTCACCGCTCGTATTGCCGCCGAAAGCGGTAGCTCCATAAAGATTTCCCTTGGCATCCCGCACGAGATCGGTGGGTTGCCCTCCATCGCTTCCGCCAGTAAAGGCATGCAGAACTTTTTCTTTGTAGTTGGTTGCTTTAGCTGTTTGGATTTGAGCTTGGGTAAGAACGGTCAAAATGCATACAGCCGCAATGGCTGCCAATAGACGAAGTGCTTTTCTCATACTGCTCCTCCTGACAGGAGCCCGACGGCCCTCGGGGTAAGTGCCTGTGCGCATCTCTAGGAATCTCTGAGGCGGCAGAAAAGATGGGGAACATACCACACTTTTCTGCCGCTGCCGGGTCCATTACGGTGTCAGCTCAAAAACCACTCCGCAACCTGCACCGGAATTCCACGGACAGGAAAGATCACCACCAATTATGGCTGTGCCGTATAGATTTCCCTTCGGGTCTTCTACGACTTGCACTGGCCACCGACCGCCAGATTGTGCTTTGAAGTTATACAACACCACTTCTTTGCCGCTGGCATTCAACTTGTACACCACACCACAGCAACCAGTGCCGCCAAAGCGGGCGGCTCCGTAGATCGTTCCATGAGCGTCTTCTGTCAACTGCCCGGGGTCGTTCCCATCTGCACTATTGAATTTGACGAGCACGGAAAAGGTCCCCGCGGTGTCGATTTTGAAAACGGTTCCACATCCTACGGGCGAATCGGGAAGGTCGCAATTTCCTTTTTCGTAGCCGCCTTGTGAGGTTGTGCCATAAAGATTGCCCTCTTTGTCCATGATTAATGAGGTCTCAGGCAAATCTCCGTCTGACTTCCCTTTGAAGCTATACAGCACTGTCTCCTTGCCGCTCGTATCCAGCTTGAAAACGGTTCCGGCGTCGTAAGTGCCGCCCTGAAAGGTTGGGCCATAAAGATTTCCCTTGCTATCTCGAATCACTCCGTTCGGAATAATTCCCTTTTTTAAACTAGTAAAACTGTAAAGTACCTTCAAGGTACCAGAGGCGGTTAACTCGAATGCTTGTCCATAACCAGTGTTACTACCACCCGTGGTGCCGTAGAAATTCCCTTCGGAGTCGCGGATCACTCCGTTTGGATTCGCTCCATCTGACCCGCCGGTGAAACTGTACAGCTGCGTGAGATCGCCCGCTGTCGTGAGCTTGAAAATCACCCCACACCCGCCGTCTTGGCAGGCTGTATTGCCGCCCCACACGGTTGTTCCATAGAGATTCCCGTCGCTATCCTGCGCTGAAATGATAGGGTTGGCCCCATCGCTAAAATCGAACGTATGCAACACGCGGAATTTTCCCGCAGCACTTACTTCAAACGCGACTCCGCAGCCATCGTATACATAAGCCGACCCACATTTGCCACTCATGTTCCCACCAAAAGCGGTGGTTCCATAAAAGTTTCCGTTTGCGTTTTGCACAATGGGGCCAGGTAACCAGCCATCGCTTCCGCCGGTGAAGGCGTACAGCACTTTTTCTTTGTAGCTGGTTGCTTTACTGGTTTGGGTTTGAGCTTGGGTAAGAACGGCCAAAATGCATACAGCCGCAATGGCTGCCAATAGACGAAGTGCTTTTCCCATACAGCTCCTCCTGACAGGAGCCCGACGGCCCTCGGGGTAAGTGCCTGTCCGCATCTTTTGAATCTCGCTTTACGAGACCTGAAATGCCACAATGATGATGGTTTTTCAAGGGAGAACAAGTCTATACAGTGAACTCGGTAGTTCCAGAAAAGCTTTGCCGGGTGCTGCACAGCCAGTGCGCCGAAGGACCAAACAAGAGGAGCGTTCCGTTAGAAGACGCGCGGCAGGCCTGCTACTCTTGCACTTTGCCTTTGCCGGGCAATCCGGCCGGATTTTCGTGGGTGCGCTCGCGGAAACTGCCTTTCAATGCTGAGGCCATGGAGACGCTCGACTCGCCGAACTTATCGCGCAGACGATCGGCGGCGGAGAGCGCTTGCTGCCAGCGTTGACGGCGACTGCCTTCCAACAAATTTTGCTGTTGCGATTCTTTCTCGAATGACGACGCATGTACTCCCAGCAAACGCACTTGCGTTCCTTTGCGCCAGTTCTTTCTAAACAATGTACGTACCTGTTCGAAAATTTCCGTGTCGAGTTGCGTCGGAGCGGGCAAGCTGTGGGCGCGGGTAATGGTCGTAAAATCTTTGTAGCGAAGCTTGAGTTGGAGGGTGCGCGCGTGCAATTGATGCTCACGCAACCGGCGGCCCACCATTTCAGAAAGCCGCATCAACGTAGATTCGATCTGTTCCGGATTGGCGGTATCTTCGTTGTAGGTGTGTTCGTGACTGATTGATTTGGGGTCGCTATCGGCGCCCACCTCGCTGTCAAACCATCCACCAGCGTCTTCGCCGCGCGCTTTGCCAGCCAGCGCCAGACCCCATTTGCCAAAATGTTCTTCTAGAAATCTATCGTCAAACTTTGCCAGATCGCCGACCTGCCGAATGCCTAAAGCATGCAGACTCTGTTCAGTGACTTTTCCCACGCCCGGAATGTCGCGCACATCAAGCGGGGCAAGAAACTTCGCCTCCTGCCCTGAAATCACCCAAAGAATTCCATGCGGTTTCGCTTTGGCCGATGAAACTTTCGCAATCAGGCGTGAGCAGCCAATTCCGATCGAACAATTCAGCTGCGTATCGGACTTTATTCGTTTATGTAGAGTATGCGCGGCGCCTAGTGGTGGACCATGCAGGCGCGACGTGCCGGTCATGTCGAGATACGCTTCGTCAATCGAGGCCATCTCGACCAGCGGCGAAAACGTCGTCAGTACCCGATAAACTTTTTCCGAGCACTCGCGATAACGCTCGGGATGGCCATTCACAAAAATAGCTTGCGGACAAAGCTTGGCTGCGGTTCGCAACGGCATGGCTGAATGCACGCCGAATTTCCGCGCCTCGTAGGATGCCGCTGAAACTACGCCGCGCTCATTGCGCTGTCCTCCGACGACCACAGCTTTGCCCTTCAGCGAAGGATCAAACAACTCCTCCACTGAGACGAAGAACGCATCCATGTCGACGTGAAAAATCGTTCTGGCGAGCGCGGACATGGGAGGAAGAGAGGATCAGTACCGGAGAAATTGTATCAGGGAAGCAACGGCGGATTTTTTTAAGTGCACCGAGTACCGACGGCCCGGTGAATGTGCGTAAGAACTCTGGTCATCCTGAGCGAAGTTGGCATCGCCCTTACTGCGGCAACACGCCAGTTTCGGCGAATGCAATTCTGGGAGTTCCCCTAATCCCATGGTTGGAAGTCAGAACACCTTTCGACATTTCTGGCAATCAGTGCTTCAGCGGGATCCTTCGACTCCATGGATGCCGCGCTTCGCGCCGCATCCATTGCGCTCAGGATGACAGGGTAGAGGTAAATCTTTCTCGTGAGGAGCCATTTTTTCATTCCGGTTTCAACGGCGCGATTAGTCATTCACTCACGATGACAATGGCACCAGCGACGGCGAACCTTCACGCGGCTGCAATTCCGGCACCTGCAAATCCGGCATGGGACGGCCGGCGAAGAGATGCTGGCACGGCTTTGCCATCCATCGAGTCCAGCGTCCTGACCAGGTTACGCGGGCGCTGTCGGTGGCGATTCCGGTATCGGCATACATCATGCGATAGATTCTGGAAATGAGCACAAATGCCAGGCGGCCACGGCTCGACTTGATGAAGCGGGACCGCTTCCAAATGGGGCCCCAACCGTAGAAACTGTCCCACACACCTTGAGTGCGGGAGCGGATCTCTTCGCCCGACATCACGGGATGGTCCCAATAAAGTTTGGGACGAAGCGCCTGGGGAATAAGCCAGCGGCGGGTCAGTGGAATTCCTGCGATGGTTGGCGGGTTATCTCCCAGAGTCTTTTCCCAGCGAATGAAATCCACGGTCCCCGGATAGGGGCTTAGTATTACGAATTGTGCGAAAGTGCATTCCGCGCTGATGGCGGCAGCGGCCGTGGCTGCGAAGGTTTCTGGACGGTCGCTGGGCAAACCAAAAATAAACGACCCAAGCACATGCACGCCGTGCTGGCGGAAAGTCCGCAGTTGCTCGGTCAGTTTCTCGCCCGCCAAGTTGAAATCTTTGTAGACATCTTTCAACCCCTCCGGAGTAACCGATTCCACCCCGACCAGCGCGCCCTTGATGCGCGCAGCTTTCATGGCATCGAGAAATTCAACATCCTCGGCCGCTTCCATCGTAATTTGCGTGAAGAAAACCATGTCATCCGGAAGCTTCGCGAGACGGGACATCAGTTCGAATCGCTCTGCGCGGATGGTTTTCAGTTCATTCAACCGGGCGGTGTTTTTTTGCTGCGTCGCCAAGCGCAGGTCGGTCAACGTGACGGGATAAAAGTTATCGTCCGCGAGAGCGATAAAGCGAAAGCCCAGGCGGCGCAACTGCACGATTTCCTCGATCACGACATCGGAAGCACGCTGCCGCGGGCGCTGGCCATCCGTGCGCCAGACCGAGCAAAAAGAACAATGTTTGGGGCAACCGCGAACCGTCTGCACCGAGGCCCACATGTAGCGATTGCGGGGAATCAGATCCCAGCGTGCGGCGACGAAATCGCTGGCTTCGATCTGGCCTCCGACGTAGATGGGCTGGGGAACTCCCTCGCGGCAATCGGCTAGCGCTTTTCCCCACGCGATGTCGCCATCGCCCTTGACCACGGCGTGTGCTCCTCCCAATTCAAGCGCTTCCTCGGGATACAGCGTGGCGTGGATTCCGCCGAAAATTACGTATGCTCCCCGGCTGCGCGCTATCTTGCCGATCTCGTAACCGCGTAGCGCATTCGCGGTATGAATGCCGATTCCGACGGCATCGCCGGCCTGAATCGAATCGGGACGCACCTGCGTCAGGGTTTCGTCGACCAGGATAGGATCGCCAAAGCTTTTGGGGGTTGCTGCCGCCAGCACATATTGCCAGCGCGGAGTGATGACCGCTGTGCCAAATGACACACTGCTCGGATTGATCAAGTGAACCTTCACGCAGGAGCCTCCTTGAAAACCGAAACACCGCGAGCAGTTGCGATGAACCGCGTCGTCGCTGCATCAAGGTGACAAGCTCCGCGTCGTTTCATTCACTCTAAAAGGCGCGGGATTTAAATGTGGCAGGGAGCGGGAGCGGACAGTGTGTTCACTCTCTCGGCCTGAAGGAACCCCCACAAGGTTCGACAGCACCGCAAGACAGGATTTAAATAGCGGCAAATGGTAGGTTAAAGGGGGCGCATCCGGTTGTCAAGATTCATGACAATAACG
>Ga0182024_10024419_pt1 | contig 10745 bp, 5 predicted proteins | sample P32metaG_FD_120480 | JGI IMG/M metagenome (GOLD analysis project Ga0182024, IMG submission 120480) | Permafrost microbial communities from Stordalen Mire, Sweden - P3-2 metaG (Illumina Assembly) | ecosystem: Environmental > Terrestrial > Soil > Wetlands > Permafrost | place: Sweden: Stordalen...
CTGCTCCTGAGCGATCGGAACCGGCAGAAGGAGCTGACCTTACCCATCGACGTCTTCTTCCGTTCCCTAGCGCAGGACTGCGGGACGCGCGCCGTCGCGATCGTCCTGTCGGGGGGCGGCAGCGATGGATCGCGCGGCATTCGCGACATCCGAGAAGCGGGTGGACTCGTCATCGTGCAGGACGTCGACAGCGCGCAGTTCGACGGGATGCCCAAGACGGCGCGGGACGCCGGCGTCGCGCAATGGGTCCTCGCGCCAGAGGACATGCCTCGCGTCCTCGTGGAGCACCGCGAGCGCCCCACGCCTGCCACGCACTCCGCTTCCGATTCCCCGGGCCTCGCCGCCGTCTATCGGATGCTGCAGGACGAGTTCGGGCTGGATTTCACGCTGTACAAGCCCACGACCGTGACGAGGAGGATCGAGCGACGCCTCGCGCTCGCGAGTACGCCCGACATCGAGGAATACGTCGAGCGCCTGAAGCGCGATCGCAACGAGCTCGACGTCCTCTACCGGGATCTACTGATCGGGGTCACGCGGTTCTTCAGAGACCCGCAGCTCTTCGAAGTCCTCGAACAGCGGATCCTTCCGGATCTCCTCCAACGGAACTCGCCCGAGAGCCCGCTCAGAATCTGGATCGCCGGCTGCGCGACGGGGGAAGAGGCGTATTCGTTTGCGATCATTCTTCGAGATCTGATGGACAAGCGGGGGGAGCGCCAGGTCAAGATCTTTGCATCGGACGTCCATCGCGGCTCGCTCGAGCACGCGACGCGCGGGATCTATCCTGCGGATGCCATTGCCCATGTCACCCCCGAGCGCCTCGAGCGATACTTTCTTCGCGCCGGGGACGGGTATCAGGTCGTCCCGGATCTACGTCAGATGGTTGTCTTCGCCGCCCATGACGTCATCAGAGCTGCGCCGTTCACACGCGTCGATCTCATTAGTTGCCGAAACATGCTCATTTACTTTCAGCAGAGCGCGCAGCAGAAAGTGCTGTCCCTCTTCCACTTCGCCCTGAACCGGGGTGGGCTGCTCGTTCTGGGTCCGAGCGAGAGCCCCGGAAGTCTCGCCAGCGACTTCGAGACCGTCGACAAACACTGGAAGATCTTTCGAAAGCACACGGACGCGCGGATGCCGGTCGACATGGGGCGGCTGCGCCCTTCCTACGCCGACCCGCGAGTCGGACTGCCGACCGCCCTCGTCTCCGCGTCGAAACCGTCGCTTGCGCAACTCATCGGCACTTACGACGCGCTTCTCGACGAGGTGATGCCGCCGAGCCTGCTCGTCAGCGAGCAGGGAGACCTCATCCACGCGTTCGCAGGGGCAAGTCGCTTTCTCCGTCCGCGCGATGGGAGGCAAGGACTCGACATTCTCGATGCGATCGACGGCGAGCTTCGCGTGGTCGTCTCGGGCGGCCTCAAGCGGGTGGTCGCGGAGCCGTCGGCGCTCGTCTTCAAAGGCGTGCGCATCGAGACGAACGGCAAAGCCGGCGTCTACAACGTTACGCTGCGACGGATCGCGAGCCGGAACCAGGCGGGACCGCACGTCCTCGTGTCCTTCGAATCTGCCGAAGAGGCCCGAGCGGCCCCGGCCGGCTCCGAGACGGAAATCAACCTCGATCAGGTCTCGCGCGAGCAATTCGCGGGCCTCGAAGCGGAGCTCGGTCATACGAAAGAGAGCCTCCAGGCCGCGATCGAAGAGCTTCAGAGCATGAACGAAGAGCTGCAAGCTTCGAACGAGGAGCTCCAAGCCTCCAACGAGGAGCTTCAAAGCACGAACGAGGAGCTCCAGAGCGTCAACGAAGAGCTCTACACCGTGAACGCCGAATACCAGCGCAAGATCTCCGAGCTGACGGAGCTCACGAACGATATGGATAACCTCCTTTCGTCCACGCAGATCGGCACGATCTTCCTCGATCGGGATCTCACCATTCGAAAGTTCACGCCGCAGATCGCCGAGATGTTCAGCCTGGTGGCCCATGACGTCGGCCGTTCGATCGAAACGTTCGCCCACAAGATGGACCACCCCGAGCTCGTCGACGACATGAAACGCGTCGTCGCGACGGGCGCACCCGTCGAGAGAGAGCTTCGCGACGTAGGGGGCAAGTCCTTTTTCATGCGCGTGCTGCCTTATCGCGCCCGCGGCAAATCGGAAGGCGTCGTTCTGACGGTCATCGACGTGAGCGGCCTCAAGGCCGCAGAGGATGCGCTCTTCCACGAACGCTACCTGCTGAACAGTCTGCTGCACGGCGTGCCCGATGCCATCTACTTCAAGGACGCGCATACGAACTTCATTCGCACCAACCAGGCGATGGCGGCCCGCCTCGGACTCGATGACCCGAAGGACGCGGTCGGCAAGACGGCGCTCGAAGTGCCCAACCGGAAGGCTGCACTCGTCTTGGATCAACAGGACGAGGGTGTCCTTCGCACGGGCCAGGCTCAGCACTACCAGCTCGAGGCTCGTGTAGATGAAGGCGGCACCCAGTGCTGGGACCTCACGACGAGGCTTCCCCTGTGGGGTGCGAACGATGCCGTCGTAGGCATCATCGTCATCTCGCGGAACGTGACGGAACAGAAGTGCGCCGAAGCCAAGGCGGAGGAGGCCGTCCGGCGGCGTGATCAGTTTCTCGCGATGCTCTCCCACGAGCTCCGCAACCCCCTCGGCGCGATCGTTACGGCGACGGCGCTTCTTCGCCGCACGGAGGCGGGGACATCGGAGATGGCGAAGCGCCCGCTCGACGTCATAAGCCGCCAATCGCAGCAAATGGCCGGCCTCCTGGACGACCTCCTCGAAGTGAGCCGCGTCACGCAGAACAAGATCGTGCTCCGAAAGGAGCGGCTCGCTCTGGGGTCCATCGTCAAGGACATGGCGGATGCCTCGCGCGAACAATTCAGCAGCGCAGGTCTCGAGTTCGGCGTGACGTACGACGGGCGCGACTTATTCGTGGAAGCCGACCCCATGCGACTCCAACAAATCATCGCCAATCTTCTAGGTAACGCGGCAAAATACACGCCGCGGGATGGGAAGGTGACGTTGACGCTCACGTCGGAAGAGGGTGACGCGGTGATCCGCGTCCGAGACACGGGTCCGGGCCTGCCGAAGAACATGCTCGACTCGGTGTTCGACCTTTTCGTGCAAGCGGGCCACACTCTGGATCGGGCGGGAGGGGGCATCGGTGTGGGCCTTACTCTCGTGCGCTCGCTCGTGACGATGCATGCGGGGACAGTAACCGCACACAGCGAGGGCGAGGGAAAAGGCTGCGAGTTCGTCGTGAGGCTCCCTCTTTCGACTGCGCGTGTCGACGACGGGGCCGCGCGAGAATCGACCTCCCGCTCTGGCGTGAGACTGCCCCCCGGGGCCAAGATCGTCGTCGTCGAGGACAACCCCGACAGTCGCGAGATGCTCTGCGAGATCCTCGCGACCGCAGGCTACGAGTGCCATACCGCCGCCGATGGCATGGCTGCCCTCGCTCTCATCGACGCGTTGGACCCCGGCGTCGCGATCCTCGACATCGGGCTGCCGGTCATGGATGGTTACGAAGTTGCGCGCAAGCTTCGCGAAGATTCGCGGCACGCCGACATGTGGCTCATCGCGCTCAGCGGCTATGGTCAAGCCTCCGATCGCGCCGCGTCGCGGTCTGCGGGGTTCGACGAGCATCTCGTCAAGCCCGTCCAGGTGGACCATATTCTGGGGCGCCTTGCAGAGATGCAGGTCCAGGATCCATAGCGGGTCTCGGGTGCGCGCCATCGGATTGGACGGTACTAGTGAACGACGGCGAGGGTGAGCCGTACCGTCACGACGCGGCCCGCCCGAAGGAGCTTCACGTCCACCTCTTCGCCGGCGTGGTGCTCGTCGAGCGTGTTGTAGAAATCGTCGTAGCCGTTCACGGGCGCGTCCCCGATCCCCACCACGATGTCGCCGAGCGCGATCCCGTCGGGCGTTCGCGAGAGGCCGCGCAGCCCGGCCGCCTCCGCTTGGCTGCCTTTCACGACGCTGACCACGAGGACGCCTTTGAGTCCCAATCGTCGCTCGCCTCGCTGACCCGGATCGACCTCAATCCCGAAGCCGAGCTCCTCGGCGTGACCCGTGTTGATGATCTGCGGGACGATTCGCGCGATGACGCGAGCGGGGACGGCGAATCCGATGCCAGCGCTCGACCCGCTCTTGCTGAAGATCATCGTGTTCATCCCGATGAGCATTCCCGACGAGTCGAGCAGGGGCCCGCCCGAGTTTCCCGGATTGATGGCCGCGTCGGTTTGGATCATGTCTCGGATCGTCACCCCGCCGACCCCTTCCATTTGACGCCCGAGCGCGCTGATGACACCGGTCGTCAGCGTGTGATCGAGTCCGAAGGGATTTCCAATGGCGATCGTCTTCTGCCCGACTTCGAGCGGCACTCTCGGGTCGACCACGTGCAGAGGAGCGAGGGTGCGGGGTGGAACGTCGATCTTGATGACGGCGATGTCCTTGCGAGGTTCGACCCCGATGATTCGCGCCGGGTACGTCTTCTGCGAGCTGAGGGTCACGGTCAGCGCCCGCGCGCCTTGCACGACGTGGAAGTTGGTCACGATGGTTCCCGCGTCGTCCCAAGCAAAGCCTGAGCCCGAGCCCGCGGGTACCTCGGTCGCCGTTCGCTGGAACTGATCGATGAGGACGCGGAGTTGGGTCACGAACACCGTCGAGGGGGCTGCGGTGCGAAAGATCGTGGTCGTGTTGCGCTCGTCCTCGGTGCGAAGCTTTCCCTCGTCGACAGGACGTGGTGGTGATGGCGCTATGGATGGGGGCGCAGCAGACGAGACCACGGAAGGGACCGCGACGACCGGCGCCGTCGTGTCCAACGGTCGAGTGGATGACGGATCGCTGCCGTCTCGATGGCAGGCAGCGAGGACAAGAAGCGCGAGAGCGCCGTAGATATAAAGAGAGAGCGGGCCCATGCGGTACATCTTCGCACGCGCGCGTTCGGCAGCGTAATCACAGCGCGGACGGGACACCACGAATGATCCTCGCTCCTCGCATTCGCTCGCTTACGCGCCTTCGGCTCACGCTCTCCATCGTCGTGGCAGCGGTCGTCCTCTCGTCCCGCATCGCCGGCGCCGCCCCGGCGGTCGTGGCGCCGCAACGCATCGGAAAGGAGGCCGTCCCATATCCGGCCGGAGGGACAGGGGATGCCTTCGTCGTGCTTGCCCTTGTCGTCGATGCCGAAGGAGTCGTCACCGGCGTCACCGTTCAGGAGGGCGCGCCCCCCTTTGCAGACGCGGCCATGGCCGCGGTTAAGACTTGGCGCTTCCGGCCCGCGACACGGGACGAGACGCCCATCGCTTCGCGTATCTTGGCGACCGTCACCTTCCACGCTCCGGTATCGCCGTCTCCCCCGCATTCGGTCGCAGCGCCTCCGGCTTCGGTGCCGGCACGTGCCCCCGCGTCGGGCACACCCGTCGAAGTGAGCGTGAGAGGCGAACACGAGGAGCTCGGCACGATCCACATTCCTCGAAGCGAGACGCGCTTCATCCCCGGCGCGTTCGGCGATCCGTTCCGGGTCGTCGAAGCGTTGCCGGGCATGACTCCCTGGCTGAGCGGCCTGCCCTATTACTACGTGCGCGGGTCGCCGCCGGAGAACGTCGGCTATTTCATCGACGGCATCCGCGTCCCTCTGCTCTTCCACGTCGGCGCGGGACCGTCGATGATCTCGCCCCCACTGGTCGACTCGGTGGATCTTTTCCCGGGGGCCTACCCCGCTCAGTACGGGCGCTATGCCGGTGCGATCATCGCCGGAACGACGACGCCGCCCGAGACCACACGGACGCGAGCCGAGTTCGGAGTGCGTGTCTTCGACGCCAACGCGTTCGGCGAAGTGCCGTACGACAGCGGGCGCGGGAGCGTGATGGGGGCCGCTCGGTACGGATATACGGGCCTCATCACATCCCTCTTCGCACCCAACTACACGGTCGGCTACTGGGACTATCAAGCCCGCGCGTCCCATCTCACTTGGGGCTCGGACACGGTGTCTCTCTTCGTGTTCGGCGCGCACGACGAGCTGACCTACCAGAAGGCCCCGACGTTCCGCGTCGAGTACCATCGGGCGGATCTCCGCTACGACCATCCGCTCCAAGACGGAAGCCTTCGAATCGCGGCCACCTTCAGCACCGACGACACGCTCACGGCGCTTCAGACGCCTACGGGAGCAGGCGCGAGCGCGGCGCTCCAAGGACCGGGCGGTCACCTCCGCGCGGAGCTCGAGGAGCGCATGACCTCGGAGATGCGTGTGCGTGCGGGGGCCGACGTTGGTGTCGCGCGCTTCGACGTCGACAACTACGACGGCGTGATCCACGCGCCGCACACGGACGTCGAAGGGGGAGTGTACTCGGACGTCGTGTGGCGCCCGAGCGCTCGCGTGGAGCTGGTTCCCGGTCTTCGGTTGGACGCTTACCAAGCACGCGGCGAGTCGGGTCTGGCTCCCCAACCGAGGCTCGCGACGAAGATTCGCATCGCGCCTGCGGTGTCGTGGATCTCCGCGCTTGGCGTCGCGCATCAGGAGCCGACCGAGGAGGTGTTCGTACCGGCGAAGCTGCCCAATCCCATCGACGAGGCGGGCGGGGGCAACAGCTACCAGGGGTCCGAAGGCGTGGAGGTGCGGCTCCCTTCGAGCATGCGGGTACGCGCGACGGCATTCTATTCGGAGCTGGTGGCGACGAGCCTCAACGGCACCGAGCGCGCTCTCGGCGGTGAGCTGTTTCTTCGCCGTGACTTTACCGAGCGCTTGGGGGGCTTCGTCTCCTACACGCTCTCGCGAACCGACACGACGTAACGCCGGAACGACGTCTCGCGCGACCTGGGACCGAACGCACGTGCTCTCGGTCGTGCTCGGCTACGATTTGGGGAGGGGCTGGCGCGTCGGTGGGCGCTTTTTTTACGAATCGGGTCGTCCCTACCAAGTGGGGTGCCCGACGGCCCACTGCGCGCCGGAACAGACGCCGGCCGCGATGGGGGTGTACACGGCGTCGGGGACGCTACCGCCTTTCTACCGGGTCGACGCGCGTCTCGAAAAGAGGTGGACCTTCGCGGGCAGCAAGTGGCTCGCGGCGACCCTCGAGTGCTTCAACGCGCTCGACAAGGCCGAACCCACGGGTGCTACCTATGTTCCGGCCGAAGGGATCGCCATTCGCTCGATGAGTCCCATCATTTTGCCGAGCGTGGGTGTGGAGGGAGGTCTCTAGCGGAAGGCGGAGCCGTCTTCCCCGAGGAAACCCTCGAGGCCCCCTAGAAGCTCACCGCCGTGGCCACGCGAAAGAAGCCTCCCTGCATGGCCAGTGCGCCGAGGTCCACGCCCGTCGTTTGGACGGGGCTGCCGGACGGTAGCGCCGGCTCGAGAGTGAGCTCTTGCCCGGCCACCCAGCCGTAGCCCCCCTCACCCTGCAACCAGAACCGCGGCTCGACCTTCGACGCCGCGTCGCGCGGCCAGAGGAGACACGCGTAGCCGGCACTCAGGTCCGTCGCGAAGAGCCAGTTGGTCTTTTCGAGCGGCGCCGGGGACGCCGCGTCGTCGACCTCTACCTTCTCCCATGCTGCGCCGGGCGCGGCGCGCAGGTACGCGTATCCCCAGCGGCCGAAATGGATCCGTCCCTCGAGAGTGACGGTGAACCGCTGCATGACGAGAGACGCCGGGTCCACCTGGCGCACTTCGGAGCTGCTGCTCCCCACGTCCCACGCCAGCCCGCCCGCGAAGGAGAACCGGCCGTCCTCGAGCAGCGTGTGTGAGGCGGCCATGGAGAACTCGGGGAAGTAGCCGTTGCTCGAGAAGGGCTGGTAGCCCGAGTCCGAAACGAACGAGCCGCGGTACCCCACTTCCAGGCGCCAGTTCCCCTCGCGTCGATCGACCGGGCGGGGAAGTTCCGCCGATTCGGGCGTGGGCGACGACGGCGGAGCGGACTGCGCCCCGGCGGACGCCGCGAATGCGGCGGGGAATGCAAAGGCGACGATCGCGAGCGGTTTCACGGGGCCTCCAGCAGCAGGGCGACGTTGGTGCGGGCGGTCGCCTGGGGAGAGATGGCGTCGAACACGGTGGCGGCGAATGTGCTTTGCGCGTCGATGGCGACGAGCGATCGGCCATGATCGACGTTCTGGATGTCGTAGACGACCGAAATGGGCGTCTGGCTCGTCAGCGGCAGGGGGTTGAGCGTGTCGAAGTCGATCTGCGCGAGATCCGTGCTCTGGTCGTAAGCCCACATCCGGAGCCCGTCGGGGGAGATGCTCAGGAGGGGCGAGGTCGTCGTGTGGATGGGGCTGGCGGTGCGCGCAAGGAGATCGAGCACGTAGAAGTCGCCGCCGACCCCTCCGGTCTGCGTGGCGAGCACCTTGAGGGTGCTGTACGCCATTCTGAGAGGGGGAGGGACATCGAGGACGGTCTGAATGGGCTCGGCGACCGTTAGCACCTCGATGCTTCGGTAGGGCTGGCCCACCGTGGTTCCCAGCGTCCAGAGCGCGACGCCCGCAGCCACCCCGGTCTCGGTGCTCCAGAGAAGCGCGACGTCCGTATTCGGGGGCGGGGGAGCGCCGCCGTCCGGGCCCGACGCGGAGGCGCCCAGAACGTTCGTGACGAGGGTCATGTTCGTGAACGGCGCCGAGAGATTCACCGGCGTCGTCTCGCTCGTATCGGGTTCGACGAGCACCGCGCTGGAGGTCGACGGCACGAGAGCGGCCACCCGGAGGCCGGCGTCGGTGCGCACGAACTGGATGTCGGAGGGGCTGCCGCCGACGTCGGTAAGGTTGATTTGCGGGAGGAAGTCGTTGGGCGAGCTGGCGGGGGCCGGCAGCAGCTGGAGGCTGTAGACGTTCGTGTCGCCGTTGGTGAAGAACGCGAACCGTCCATCCTCGGGAGTCTGGTCGACCACGAGCCCCATCGGCGACAGAGAAGAGGCGCCCGATCCGCTCGTCAGCTGCACGGTGATCTCCTTGCGGCCGAAGGTGGTGGTCGTCGACGTCGGGGGGTCGAAGGCGTGGGTCAAATCCACGATGCTCACGTCGATGTTCGTCTCGATGAAGAGCAGCCGCCGGTTGCTCGACGGTACGCCTGCCGACGCGGCGTTGGCCGGCAGGTTGAGGACTGGGCTGTAGACGAGCTGCTGCGGCGTGCCGCCGAAGCTGCGGATGTTGCGCGCGATCGGATTCGGCGCAACCGAAGCGGAGCCGAGCGAATAGGGCCGGCTGACATCGAAGATGACGATCTCGTTCGGGTTCTCCGCGAACGCGGTATCCGATCCGGACCAGGCGACGACGTAATTGTGCTTCGTCATGCCCCATAACGGGTCGATCGCGAGGTTCGACAGCGGATCGGGCATCCAATACGTTTGCGATGAGGGCCGGCGAGAGGAGCTGTCCACCTGAATGACCGTGAGCGACGGCTGCTGGTCCTGCGAGGTCTGAGCAGGCTGGTCCCCCGACGAGAGCACGAAGAGCGTCGATAGGTCGGGCGAGACTGCTGCACTCTGAAAGTTGTGGCCAATCGTGAAGGATTGCTGCACGAGCACCTGTCCGGACTTCCCCTGAAGGAGCACGACGCGGTGATTGGCGTCATCGACCACGGCGACACCGTCGGCGAGGCCGTAGGTCACGTTCGAGGTCGCGATGGGGGTGGTCCAGATGGGCGCCGGGGTCGTGCAGGCGGCAAGGGAGACTGCGAGCACCCCGCCGAGGAGGCAACGACGGGAGGCGCTCATTGGTCGGCTCCGGTCACGATGCGCGCACTCAGGTCGAAGCCCGTGATGGTGCGGGCCTGTTCGCAGGGGGAGCTTGCGTCGCACTCTTCGCTCCCAAGGTCGACGAACGTGATGCGCCCCTCCGCGTAGTTCTGCGCCACGTAGCCCCGCGACGCGCCGACGACGATGCCCACCGCGATGGGCGGGCTGGCGAGGGAGAAATGGATGACGTCCAGCGAGGGCATCAGCCCCATGTAAAGGCCATAGGTCATGGTGGTGGGATCGCTGATGGAGATGAGCGCGTGGTCGCTCGACGGCGAGATCGCGACCGCTGTGGGGGGCGCGGGGACGCCGACGATCTTCGCCGGCAGGTCGGCCGCGATGGGTACGATGCTGAAGGCCCCCTCGACGCCCGCCTGAGGGTCGGGAGTGACCGAGTGCAGCACGACCGCATACTGCGCGTCCGGCGTCGGGAACACGGCAAGGACCGGGTCGTGCAGCTCGACGACCCGGAACGTCGGCGAGGCGCCCAGCGTCAGCACGGTGAGCCGCTCGATGGGGGCGGCTGTCGTGAAGAGGAGCGCGAGCTGAGTCCCGTTTACCTTTTGAGTGATGATCGCGCGTCCGATGATCTCGCCCGAGATCGTCGTTGTCGTGAACGAGGTGGGCGCGCCGAAGATCGCGGGGATGGGAAGCGTGACGACCTGTGAGTCGTCGCGAAGCACGGCGAGGGCGAACGTCCCGTCCGGAGACATGTCGAGGTCCGTCGGAGGGGAGGGGAGAGGTACCGCGGTCGATGAGCCGTCCGAAAGAGAGATTACGGTGATCGCCGCGACGCCGTCGGTCCGGACGAGCGCGTACGAGCCGTCCGGCGTGAAGGAGACGTCGGGCGTGGTGGTGTTCGGCCCCCCGCCATCCTCGAGCAGGCCCTGGAGATTTCCGGCATCCGGGGCCGACGCCTCGCGAGTGCCTCCCTCCGGCGTGCCGGCCTCGGACGTGCCGGCCTCGGACGTGCCGGCCTCGAGCGTGCCGGCCTCGGGCGTGCCGGCCTCGGGC
>Ga0182024_10024420_pt1 | contig 10745 bp, 6 predicted proteins | sample P32metaG_FD_120480 | JGI IMG/M metagenome (GOLD analysis project Ga0182024, IMG submission 120480) | Permafrost microbial communities from Stordalen Mire, Sweden - P3-2 metaG (Illumina Assembly) | ecosystem: Environmental > Terrestrial > Soil > Wetlands > Permafrost | place: Sweden: Stordalen...
ACATTGTTTCATCACCCTGACCCTTAGCTGGGTCTGCGCGCTCGTGACGTTGGCGGCGTCGACGCGCGTATGGGCGGACCCGCCGCCTGGCCCCAGCCTGGGAGAGCCGCCTCCGTCAAACCCCGTGCGGCAGCTGTACGTTGACCGGCGCATGCTCATCGAAGCGGCTTCAGCCGACGACGCAGAGCGGGCGCAATACGGCTTCGGCCGTTCGTACGGCTACCGCATCGGCGACATCATCCCGATTGAAATCCGCATCGCCGTCAAGGATCCGCAGCCGGGCGAGCAACCGATTCAAATCAACTTGCAGTCGGTGCTTTCCGGCTCCGCCACAATCGAGAAGCTGAAGGAACCGCTGTTCGAACTGGTGCAACCGCAGCCCGAAGAAGGCAAGGTTGCACCGTGGGCAGTGGCGGTTCAGAGCCACGAGCAGGTGGCGTTCGGGCGCGGCGGCAAGCAAGCTGCTACCGTCTGGCGCTTGAAGATGCTGGTGCGGACGTTCCGCGCCGGCAAGTCGCAGCCGTTCACGGTGCAGTTCCTCTGCGCCACGAACCTGCTGCCCGACGGCAAGTCGCCGGACTGGAAGAAGATGAGCACGCCGGTGTTGACCATCGGCCGCTCTGACACCGTGGATAGTGGCGAGGATCTGCTCATGGCCGAACCCATGTCGCAACGCCAGGCGCCTGTCGCTCTGGCTTTGCCGCTGGTGGCCGCGGGCTCGCTGCTCGTGCTGCTGCCGCTGACCTGGCTCGGCTGGATGCTTGTGCGCAAGTTGCTGCCGGCTCATCTGCTGACAGCGGAAGAACTTGCCTGGCGTCAACTGCAGCCGGTCTTTGCCTCGTCCTCCAGCTACAGCTTGGCGCCGAAGGATTACAGCACCATCCTCACTGCGGTGAAGCAGTACTTTGGCATCGCTGCCTTCACTGCTGCCGAAGTAGCGGCGCATCAAGGGCAGATCTCGCAAGGTTCAATCGTGGCACTGATTGTGCAGACCTGCGAGGTCGACGTTCTCTGCCGCGGAGTCACACTCAATGCGCAGCAAAACGCCGATCTGCAAAAGCAGGTCGAACAGGTAATTCCCCGACCGTAACGGCGACCAATAATTGCCAGTGCGGCCGCTAGCGCCTCTGGTCTCCGCTCGAAGGTAATGCCTCGGTTCGCCGGGCCTTACGTGGAGCGGACCTCAGTCGCTTGCGGCCGCACTCGGATGCAGCAATGCATCCAGAAAGGTAACAATGAAAGTGAAAATTCGTTTCAACCTCATCGCATTGGTTCTGGCGTTGTCGGCTCTGGTCGGCAGCGTTAGCACTGTATCTGGTGGCACTGCCGCCGCAGCTTCGGCGGCCAAGCCGCCGCCGATCGCGGGGCAGCCCAGCCTGCGCGACTTCCTCAGCCAGGTGTTCGGACCGGCAACGCAGCCGCCCGACGAGAAGTTCAACGGGCCCCAACTTTACGCCAAGGCTATCCACGCTATCGCCGAGACGCATATCAAGCTGGTCGATCCGGCGCAGCGGCAGGCGTTTCTCAAAGAGTGGGAGCACAAGTTCGATAACACGGGCATGCTCGACACCGACGAAGGCGTCGACATCGCTGCCTCCGAAGCGCTCTACAGCTTGAAGCAGCGCTTCGACAGCTACCTCAACGTCAACAACACTGCCGCCGAGCAGAAGATGATCGATCCCACAGTTGTGGGCATCGGCGTGGCAGTGACCGTCAAGTCGCAACTGCCGCCGGATTTGCTCGAGGAAATCCTCAGCAAAACGCAGCCGGCGAAGGCACCAACCAATGGTCCGGCGACGAAGCCGGGGGCTACGACGGCACCGGCATCGACGAATGCTCCGAGCACGCAGCCGGGCGCTACCACGAAACCAACGACAGCACCTACGAGCGCAACTCTGGTGATCTCGCAAGATGATCCGTTCATCGTGATCGAGACACTGGAAGGAAGCCCGGCGGAGCAGGCTGGTTTGAAGCCTGGCGACGAGATCGTCAAAGTGGACGATCAGCCGCTGATCGGGCTGACGTTCGACCAGGCGCGCGGCAAGATCACAGGCAAGGAAGGCATCGCCGTCAAGATCACCATCGATCGGCATCATCCGGACGGCACCGTCGAGCGCAAGGACTTCTCAATCGTGCGCAAGCGTGTCATTCACCATGTCGTGCATTCGAAAGACCTCGGCGACGGCGTCACCTACGTTCGGTTGGATGACTTCATGTCCAGCTATGCCGAAGCGGAGATGAAGGATGCGCTGACCAAAGCTGCCAAAGGCAAAGGACTAGTCTTTGATCTGCGCGGCAACGGCGGCGGTCGTGTCGATGCAGCTCGCACGATCATCAGCTACATGATCAACGACGGCACGATGCTCGTCATACTCGAACGCACGGGCGACCTGGTGCCCGAGCACAAGTGGGTGCTGACACCGAACTCGGTGATCGAGTACGTGCCGGACGATACCCAGCCGAACGTTTACCGGATCCAGGTGCGCCCGCGCGATCCGGTGATCATCCCTCCCGACATGCCCATCACTGTGTTGATTGACGGGCACAGCGCCAGCGCTTCGGAGATGACTTCCGGTGCGTTGCAGTTCAACCATCGTGCCAAAACGGTAGGTGAGAACAGCTACGGCAAGGGCATCGGGCAGTCGATCATCTCGTTGCCCTGGGGGCGCGAGCTGCATGTCACTTCGCTGGAGTTCCGTCCGGCAGGGCATGCGATCGACTGGGTCGGAATCATCGCCGACGTTCACGTCGCCGCTGTCAAAGGGCACGACGCTCAGCTCGACGCAGCAAAGCAACTTGTGCTCGACGAGTTGCGCGACAAACAGGCGGCGAAAGATCTGGCTGACCAACTGGCGAAGAAGCACAAGGAGGAGTCCGAGACCCACCTGAGCCAGGTGCGCAAGACTTTCACCGACCAGGATGCGCAGTACCGCAAGCAGCATCCGAGCAAAGCTTCAACCACAGCTCCTGCTGCAAACACGCAGCCGGAGCCAAGCGAGCCCGATGGCGATTGAGGTGCCTGTTAAGGCACCCGCCAAAAAGGGTGTCACAGGCAAACAATTGTTATGGGGGATCCGGCTTCAAGCCGGGTCCCCAGGAAAGGTAAACAATGAATGTTCCTCACATGCAGCCGCCTCGATCGAGGCGGCGTAATTTGCGATTGCGGCAAGCCCGCCTGCCCCTGGCGGCGGCTGCTGCTCTGTCATTGCTGATTGTGATCGCTGTTTCGTTCGCACTCCACACCGGTCCGACGCTGCCACCGCGCACGGTGCACGGTTTCTTCGTCAACGACCGGTTTTCGCCGACGGCGACACCGCAACAGCTCGCTGCCACGTTTGAGAAATCATGGCAGCTTGCCGGCGATCACTTCGTCGACCGTGAAAAGATGCAAGACTGGCAGCAATGGCAGCACGCTTACGACGGCGACCTGCACACGCGCGCTGAACTGCAGTCCGCGCTCAACGAGATGATCGACTCGCTCGGTGACGACAACAGTGGCGCCATCGGCGAGAGCGCGTATCAATCGTACAAACTGCTCACCAGCTTGACTCGCGTCGGCGTCGACTTCAAATTGGAATTCAACAGCGAGAAGTCGCAATGGTTGATCAGCTCCGTCGTCAAAGACGGGGTAGCTGAGCGCGCCGGACTCAAGGTTGGCGATGTTCTCGAATCCGTCAATCGTTATCCGGTGAAAGACATGGGTGAGGTCGAGGAAGTCGGTGATCGGCTCTCCATGCTAATCTCCATCGGCAACCTGGGCAGCAGCGTCGAACTGACGTTGAGCCGCGACGGCAAGCTCTACGATGCCAACGTGGAGCGAGTGGCGTATGAAACTCACCCGGCTGCCAGCCCCAGCCTGGCAACATTGCCATCGCAAACCATGCCTGGGATGCCGGGAACGGCGACCAGCGTTCCCGGACTAGGCATCGTCGGTGTCGCCACGTTCCGCCAGCCCGACATGGCGGCGCAGATTCAGTCGTGCCTGGCGAACCTGACCTTAAACCAGCTCTTGCACGGGGAAGCTCTGCGCGGCGTGGTGCTCGACCTGCGCAATGTGCAAGGTGGAACGCCGGAAGATGCCGCCAGAATTGCTGCGCTGTTCATCGATCACGGTGTGATCATGCAGCAAATCCGCGTCATCCACGGCGAATATCGACTGACGACCTACTCAGTCAAAGACGGTCATCTATGCACTGAAACCCGCGATGCAACCCACGTTCTCTCCTCGGCTCAACTGCCGGGCAGCGTCGGTATCTTCAAAGGCGAAGTGGTGGTACTCGTCGATGACTCGATGGCCGGCGCCTCAGAGCTGGTCACCGCCGCGCTTCAACACAACAAGCGTGGATTCGTCGTCGGGCTCGGCACCGCCGGCAAAGGCACCGGGCAGACCTACTACGACGTGGGTTCAGACACGCGTCTGGCGCTCACCACCTCCCAGTACGTCTTCCCCGATGGACGCAAGCTGGACGGCGTTGGCGTCACCCCCGACGTCGGCTCCGATCAGGTGGCAGACTTCGACACCGGTCGTTTCCTCGCCATCACAGCGCTCCAACAGCGCCTCAATGTCCTGCATCTGACTCCGTCAGACCCAGTCAAGTAAGAATCAGCACTGCCAGTGGTGGCGAGAGCGAACCCCTGCTCTCGTCACCCTGGCAAGAACCCATCTGACGCGCTGGCTGTCAGATGGGTTCTTTTATGGGGTATGTTGCTATACCATATCGTTGCATCCAACCCTACCCCGGCGACGACACGCGAGATTTCGATCGTCAAGCGCAAAATATTCCCGTGGGGAATATTTTTTCGGATTTTTTTATTCCCTACAGGAATGTTTTGGCTTGACTGCCTCTTTGACCCTGCGCAAATCAATTCCGCCTGATCAATTCAAAGCGGCCAAACAATCGATCAGCGTTTTTATGTTGTTATCTTCCGGATAGAGTTCGAGAGCTTTTGCGACAGCGTTTTGAGCTTCAGGTATGTCGAGTTCAGCGGCATAGATCCGGGCGAGAATGTCCCAGGCTTCTGCATGATCGGGATTGATTGAAAGCAACTTGCGCAGCAAGAATTTTGCTTGTTCCATTTGCCCGTCACGGTAATACGCTGTTGCTAGATTGAGATACGGCCACTCGAAATTGGGATAATCGTGCATGAGCCCTTCAAAGACCTCGCGCGCCTTTGGCAGGTTGCGCTTAGCCATGAAGTGATAGCCTTCGAGGTTTCTCTGTTCGACCTCCAGTGTTACTCGCGGTTTTGGCACTTTAGTCAGTAAATAGCGCCTCGCATCGGTTGCGGTTGCAGTATCTGGTGCCAACTCCTGCGCCCGTGCCAGTGAGTCCTGAGACAACGTGATCCAGCCGTTTTGTTTGTATTGTTTTCCCAGTTTGAGATATTCGTCTGCCGACAGCCCATCCGGCAAAGACACGCGAGCAATCGCTCTGGGCAGCGCGTCGAATTCATCGGAGTCGGAAGTTTTGGTCGATGCGTTCTTTCGATTTCGCTTCGAATCGAGCCATGTACCGGCGTTCTGCCACACTGCAGAAACAGTGCCCGCCATATTCCATACGAACTTTGCTGGTGGCACAACCAGGCCCAGGCACGCATCAAAGGCGAAAAGCGCCACCAATACCAGATAATACTGAATCCGATTGAGCTTGATGGTGTTCACCGGAGTGCCAGATCGCGCACAGTACAGTGACAGAAACTGACTTCCGTATGTAGAGTGTCCAGCCATCGCTCTTGCCGCGGCTTTGAGCGACATTCGAAGCGAACCGAGCCAAAAATACTGCACGCAGAGAACGAAGTATTCATCAGGGCTCAAGTGCTTGGGCAGCTTCTTAGGCGGAGGATCCCGTTTAGCTAACACCTATCTTTACTCCGATCTTGCAGTTCCTTCTTTCACAATAGCTAGCCGAAAGCAGCGATGCCACATCCTTAACCCTGAATTAATGCAGACGTCCAAAGCTAACGGTGAATGAAAAAGAAAGTGATCGCTATTACAGTGTACAGTCCCAGCAACTTAGCCCCTTCTTCCCATGTCGATGTTCCATCATTGACTATCAGCGACATGAGAAACATTGAGGCGAAGACCGCGATTATCTCAGGCAGGGAGAATCTGAAATCCATCGGTTGTCCAAAAAGGAAACCGGCAATGACAATGATTGGTGCTACAAACATCGCGATCTGCGTGCTGGAGCTGAGGACGATATTGAGCGAAAGATCCATCTTGTTTTTGCGTGCCATGAGGATGGCTGTGCTGTTTTCGGCTGCGTTGCCGATGATCGCCAACAGGATGACGCCTACGAATACCGGAGTTAGCCCCGCAGTCTTTGCTGCTTGCTCTATAGACCCGACTAGATTCTCGCTTAAGAACACTACTGCAGCGGTGGCGAGGAGAAGCATCAATATTGACTTTTTCAAGCTCCATCCCGCCACCATTAGCCCAGGATGGCTATCGACCTCTTCTTCTACCGGCTGCATCAGATGGACGTGCGTCTTGAGCTGGTAGAAAAGATTGAGAAAATACATCAGCATCAGCACGATTGCGATCGCCAAAGACATACGAGTGGCATCAGTGGTCGACTGCGATCCCGCAGCGTATGTCAGAGCTGCCGGCATCATCAAGCTGAAGGATACGAGGGCCAGAGAAGTCACCGCTCCGCTGGCTAAATGTTTGTTGAAGTGCTGCTCTTTGTACTGGATGCCGCCCGCCAGCATGGCGGCGCCGAGTACCAGCAAGACGTTGCCGATGATCGATCCGGTAATGGAGGCTTTGACGACATCGATCAGTCCGGCCTTCAACGCGAATATCGCGATGATCAACTCTGCTGCGTTGCCAAACGTGGCATTCATCAGCGCGCCGGCCGCGGGGCCAACTTTGGCAGAGATGTGCTCTGTCGACTCACCCATCAGCCTGGCAACTGGAACTATACCAACGGCCGCAATGATCGTTATCCAGGTGGGCGACCAATGTAAGAAGTCAGCAATCGCCGTCAAGACAACTGCGATGAGCAGCATTGCCGGCACTCCGTATTCTTTCACTGGGCGGCAATCCTGATCAAGGCGAGTTCGTTGCCGGTGAGACTGACATTTGGTCGAGCAAGTACATCTTCATGAATTCGATTTGTGTGTAGAAGAGGTAGTCGCTGTTTTTCTTTTTGCCGAAGCCGTGACCCTCGTCGTTGGCCATGAGGAACCATACGGGCGTGCCGCTCTCGCGAATCGCTTGGACCATTTGGATAGATTCGCTGGCGGGAACGCGGGGATCGTTTTTGCCCTGCACCACATATAGTGGCTTTCTGATTTTGTCCGCATTTTTCGCTGGGGCAATTTTTTCGAGGAACGCCCGCATATCCGGGTCGCGCTCGTCGCCATATTCGGCGCGGCGAAGGTCCTGCCGGTAAGGCTGGGTGTGTTCCAGGAAGGTGGCCAGGTTCGACGGACCCACCACATCGAGGGCGCAGCGGATCTTGTCGCTATAGTTCGTCGCCGTGGCCAGCGTCATGAAGCCGCCGTAGCTGCCGCCTGTAACCATGATCCGATCGCCGTCGAGATCGGGCTGTTGCTTGATCCAATCTAGCAACGTGCCGATGTCTTTGTACGAATCCTCGCGTTTTTTGCCGTTGTCCATCTGCGAAAAGGTTTTACCGTAGCCCATGGACCCGCGGACGTTGGGAAAAATTTCGACCACTCCGAGTTCATTAATCAGATAATTGGAACGCCCCAGAAAACGTGGTCGCCATTGCGATTCCGGGCCTCCGTGGATGTTGACCAGCACCGGGCGTTTGCCGGTGAACTTGCCGGCTGCCGGAACATATTTGAAGGCCGACATCCGCCGTCCATCAAACGAAGTCCAATGAATCAGCTGCGGCTCCGAGAAACGGCTGGCGTCCAACATGCCAGTTTCGCTTTGGGTCCAGCGGTCGATCTTGCCGGTGTCGGTGTCCAGTGAATAGACATCCGATGGCGACCTGGCGCTGTCCAGGTCAAATGCCAGGTCGTGGTTGTTTTTGTGCCAACGCAAAGCCGTGACTTGACCCGACGGCAGCTGCGGCAGCGGCAACTCCTTCATCGTCGTCGTGTCATACAGATGCATCGCCGTCAGCCCGTCTTCGTTGGTGATCACGGCTATTTTCTTGCCGTCCCACGAAAGAGCGAACACGTCTACATCCCACGGAATGTTGCCGGTCAAATACGTGTATTTGTGCGATTCCAGGTCGAGGTATGCCAACTGTTGAAATTCAGAATCTCTGTCGGTGGCGACGTAGATTCCTTTGCCGTCTTTGCTGAACTGCCCGCCGGTATGGGCAACTTTTTCCTTAGCGGCCGTGGTCAGTCGAGTTTTGGCACCGGATGCTGTATCAACTAGCCAGAGGTTACTTTCGTTGGCAGAAATGTACTCAGTCACCAGCAGGGTTTTATCATCCGGCGACCAATCCATGGCTTCCCAGCCGCCGCCCTGATTTTGCATGAGCAGGCGGTCGCCGACGCGGTCGGTGGGATCGATTACATGAATATCGACATCCTCGCCGTTGCGGCGCGTAGATTCGTAAGCCAGGCGGTCGCCCCTGTTCGACCAGATTCCGCCTGTGTTGCGCGATTTGCCGTCAGTGATCAAAGTTACTTTCTTGCTGCCGACATCGTAAGTGTATTTCTGATAGAACTCGCTGCCGCCAGTGTCTTTGGAGAAGACGAAAAAGTCGCCGTGCATCGGTTGAAACTCGGCATCATGCGCGCTGTCTTTGTAGAACGTTAGCTGCGTCCTGGCACCACCGGGAGTACGCACATAGTGCACTTGCGGCGTGTCGGCAAATCGCGTTTCGATCAGCATCTCGCGCTTGACCGGATGCCAATCCTCGACACCGGCACCACGAAATTCCGAAAAGCGGTCGGCGTCCTCCACCAGCGACAGCGGCGGCGATGGCACACCTTCAATCACCAGGTTGCCTGGGGGTGTCAAGACTTCGCTGGCATTGTCCGGAGCGGACACATCAGCAAATGCTGCAGCGCCCGTCGTAGCTAATGTGGCAACCAATGACACGATAATTCTCTTCATAGTGACCTCTAAGGAATTCCGCGCCTTGAAGATTAGCAGACTGCAAGGTGCTTGAATATTGTATGATAGAGGATAGTATTAATGCCCCGAAAATAATTTTTTGAATGACCAGAGAAGGTGCAACAGTGGAGGTCTGGGGGTGTGTGTCGAGGTAACTCAATCTTAAGCTTGGCGCTGTTCAGTGGGAAATCTGAACTTCTATACAGAATAAGGTCAGGTTTATCCCAAACGCACGAAGGTGGCGAGGCGGTGATAGGCATGCTCACGCTCCGCCCGGTCGAGGACTGCAACATAAAGCTGCAGCCTCGCCGGTGGAACATGAAGCGATTGCATGACGTGGCAGCGATGTGCCCGAGTTGAGCGATTACGACCACGGGGCGCCGATCGTGCCGAGTTGAAGGGATTGACGACCACGGGGCACCGATCGTGCGGATTACGCTGGCGGGTCGGCGACGGTGTCGCTGCAGAGCAGGGCGGCTGAGAGTGAGTAATAGGCGAGGCTCTTGACGGTGCCGACAAAGCCTTCCAGCGTGGCGACGTTGCCGTAGGCTTCGTTGTTTTGTGCGGCACTGATGTGGGGACCCCGGCTGCCGGGCTGCAATGCACGAATGGCGCGATCTCGAGCTTCTCGCAGCAGGCGGTCGGCACGATGCATAAGCGCGTCCAGTGAAGTGTGAAACTCACAGACCTGACCGTCGCAAATGCGATCGTGTGCCAGCGCCTGGCGCGCCATTGCAGTCACTTGTTCGGCGATGCTGAGCACCTCCGGTGCGCTCTGGGAAGAATTAATAGCAGCATGCGCCTGGCAGGCCGCTTCGATCTGAGGCTGCAACGCCGTCAGTCTCTGCTCGATAAGTTCTGCGGGTCGATTGAGAAACATATGGGTTGGCTCCTTGTTTTTGCAAATGACGTTGTGGCGCCGGATTCGGTCGACAACGGTAAACTGCTTCGCTTGTACGGCGAGAATGATGTGGATGACGGCTGGCGCTAGCGCGGCTTGATAAGCCACTCTTAGCGCGACGAGCAAATTCCGAGGCGCTCAATAGCGTTCCTTTGAATTTGCTTTTGCTTGTGGGAAGAGGATTTTGAGTTCGCGGTGAGCGTTGATTCCTGGGGTTGTGAAAAACAGAGTAATTGGAAACTAGCACCGGCACTGGCGTTTCAGCAAAGGTGAAAGGGCATTTATTACTTAAAAGTTCATTTCAAGAGGCGTTCGCGCGAACTGGCGCCGCTAGCGCAAGTTCCCGAAAGCTAAACCAGACAAGCGGTTTAAGAAACGATGAAAGTTCGCGCGAACGAATGTAAGAATTTGGATCGCAAAACTTCTTCGTAAACCCAAGTCTGGTCAGGATCTTCGCCTCTTCTTTGTTACAGGTTTCTTGGCGGTCGCTTTGACCGGAGCGGGCGAGACCATTACTACGTCTACGGCTCGGGGAAATCCATCCATCTCTGGAGTTAATTCACATGTAACAGTGAGTTCGAAATGCTGTTCGTTGACTGGCTTTCCGTCCTTTGTCGAAATCTGCTTGCCAGTGACTTTGAAGCGAACATCATTTTTTGTAACAGGATCAAGCGGCGTGGCACTATCGACTACGACCTGATTGGAGAGATGTTTTTCTTTCGATTCATCGACAATTTTCAAAATACTAATGTCTGTTTCCGGCAAAAGGCTCTCCGCCTGAAGCTTTTCAAACAT
>Ga0182024_10024421_pt1 | contig 10745 bp, 8 predicted proteins | sample P32metaG_FD_120480 | JGI IMG/M metagenome (GOLD analysis project Ga0182024, IMG submission 120480) | Permafrost microbial communities from Stordalen Mire, Sweden - P3-2 metaG (Illumina Assembly) | ecosystem: Environmental > Terrestrial > Soil > Wetlands > Permafrost | place: Sweden: Stordalen...
CACCAACGATGGCAAAGGTTCCGCTTCCTCCGATTCCACAGGCAGATACACCACCGCCACTTCCAACAATGACGGCTCCGGTTCCGCCGCATCAGATGCAACAGGCCATAGAACTACAGCCACTGCCGACAACACCGGCAAAGGCTCTGCCACCTCCGATGCTCATGGCGTTGGCACTACAGCCTCGGCCACCAACGATGGCAAAGGTTCCGCTTCCTCCGATTCCACCGGCAGATACACCAACGCCACTTCCAACAACAACGGCGATGGAACTGCTACCGCCGATGCTTCCGGACGTAGGAGTAGCTCAACCGCGATCAACTGGGATTCTGGAAACGCTCTCTCGATTTCGCAATCGGACGGCGGCAACTCGCTGTCATTCAACGATGGCGGTAACGCACTTTCAATTACCACCGGCAAAGACGGCAACTCGGTTGCGATCAACTTCGATCCAGGTTATGCGGAAGCAATGGACTTCGGCAAAGACGGAACATCCGTCGCCTTCAATGATGGTAACGGCAACTCTCAAGCATACGACAATGGCAAATACGGATATGCCAGCGCCCTCAACCAGGGTGATGGAACCTCGTACGCGAAAAATGACGCCTTCAAAGGCGACGCAGAAGCTGTCAATCAGAACTGTGATGACTTCTCGTCGTGGGCTGATAACCTGATTGCCCAGGTGACCGCCGACCCGGGCGCCTAGTTCTCATATAGTTTTACTACGCGATCGACCCGATGAGCAGCAGCTTCCGGTCCACAAGGCCGGGAGTTGTTGTGTCAAGGCCAAACAAGGCTAAGCCAGCCACACTGCTGCATGCTGCATCTTACGAAATAGATCCTAGAGAGGCGTCGCGCACTCCTTTCAGATTTGCCAGCGTGCTCTGCCAGATGCGGCTGGTGCCAGCGGCATTCCAATTTCGTCCCAAGGCATAGCGTAGATTATCAAAACCAGTTTGTGTGCCGCCGATTCGTTCAGCAAGCGAATCAATCAGCGCAGGCGACCGGAGTTCTGTTAAGGCATAAAGTTCGGGATCTCTGAATCCGCGCGCCAGACGAAAAGGTTCGAGGCTTCGAATAGCCGTATCCAATGGCGTCGTTCCTGCTGAACGTTCCAGTCCGGCAGCAGCGTCACTCCATAGTTGTGTGGTGCCAGGCGCGACCCAGCCTCGATCAACAGCGTCGAAAATTTTCACCGCCGCTCCGGCCGGATCTTGGGCGCCCATATGCGCAGCCAACTGACCGATCTTGGAGCCGTCCGTTAAATAAGTAAGGCCGAAAGTGCTCACGTCGCCAAATTTCGCAGCAGTGGCCTTTGGCCCGAGCTCCGCCAACAGGGAATCGATCGGCTGCAAGTGGGCACCGACGACTTCCGTGCGGTCAGCGGCACCAAGTAACTTCCCAGCTCCATATCTCAGCGCCAACAAACTAAGCGCCGCCTCAGAGCCCGCTTCTACGTACTCGCCCGCACTGGCTCGACCGTGTAACACGTTGGACCACGTCTGAGCGGTATGATCCGCCAAATCCTCTATACGAAAGCCTATACCTTCACTCATCTGCAGCCTCCAACTAGAATCGGCAAAAAATTTGCTATTTGTTGCTCCGGGGCATCCACAATGCCTCGATCGCTGTGTCACGCGTGTGTCAAATTCGATCGCCCCTTTGCGGGAAATACGCGCAAGTGAAGCACACGCCCATTCGGTATTGGATAGAGAGAAACCTTAAACGGTGACGACACCCACTCGTCGTGGAGAAATCCCTGACCGACAGATTAAGCAAGCGCGAGTTACAATCCCGTGACACTTTCACAATCCTCAGGAGAGAGATTAAACCGTGACGGCAATCTAGGGCCACGCGGTGATTCTGACGAACAGATTAAGATCGCTCGGTTAGACAATCGAACTGTCATAATCGAATGAGCGTCTGAGGAATTTTTGAAGAAGGAAAAACGAACTGGAAAAAGGTGCTTTTAAAGGAAGTGCTAACACGTTCGAGACGACGCATACTTTAGTCAAGTCGCCGCGTAAAAGGGAACAGTTGCTCCGCCAAGGGGCGCAGGTGAACACGTATGTCAGCAAATACAAACCGGGAAGAAATTGATCGCAAGGTGAGCAAGCATCTAGAAAGATGGCACCGAGTTTTAACAAAAACTTCGCCTACCAACCAGCAAATGGCGGTTGATGCAATCAAGGATCTATATGTCAGACTAAAGAAGCCGGCACCAGCAGCGGTGCTTTGGTGTGAGAGCCCTTATCAAATGGCCGTGATACCACCTCTGGTGACAAACATTGTGCAGAGCGCGGATTGGGAGCGAACCGTTGCCAAAATGAGAGAGTTCGAACGGTCCGGGAAAAAAGAATGGTCCGCCTGGCTCAACCGGCCTGACGAAAAAGACTTGCAGTCTCAAGGCGAAAAAATCTCGTTCAGCCAAAGTTATCCTGGTTGGATGCCTGGCAGTAAAGAGTGGGAAGCTGAGTTTGAAAGACAATATTTATTCCTCAAAGCAAAATATGTGGATAGGCTCGCCCGCAAGACTATCGACCACAAGACCTATGAATCAGTGAGCAAGACCACCAAACTGGCGGCGGCTGCAAGACTGAAGGCACACCTCCATTCCATATTGGCAGAAGGGAAACTGAAGCCAGGCAGCATGGTGGAGAAAAAGCAAAACAACGGTTATGACTTGCCGGCGCAATTGAATGTGGAATTCTTCAAGCATTTTGTGACGCTGCCGGCCAAGGTCGAGCACCGCGCCCAGTTGAAGTTGGAAGGACGCGGTCTGTGGATGACAGTAGCAGGAACGTTTTGCGGCAACTGGGATCCTCGATTAGTAACGCAATTTGTTCCAGCAACCGAGTCGCTGCTGAATCCGAAAACAAAAGACGAACTATCGCTCAGAATAGCAGCAGAAATCAAATCCAAGTGCGTTCCGTTCGAAGATAGAGCAAACGAACTGTTCATGTGGCATCTCGTTATGTTTCCGGCTGAGCCCTTGCCACCGCCGCAGATAGATACGTCCCAATTGCCGACCAGCTCGCCCTGGCAGCTAGGCAAAATGGCTCTGGAAACAGGCTTAGAGACACATAGAATAAGGCAGGAGAGGATCAAGCAATCGCCCAATTTGAGCAACGCGTTCAGCGTCTGGTTGCCGTCGGCGACATCTTGGTTGCCGTTTGCGCTGGCACTGCGTTTCATCGATCCGCACTTTCTTGAAAAACAATTGAACGATGATATCGACACGATTGCGTTCTTGAGTCACGCCGCTTCTGGTTATCAGTTTAGTCCAAATGTATGCTTTGCCTGCAGCAAACCACTGGTGTTTGAAACAACTGATGAAGGGCGTTTTCACAACCCAGACGGACCAGCAGTAGCCTGGTCAGACGGACTGAAGACGTATGCCTGGAAAGGCGTAGTTGTCTCTGCCGATTTAATTGAAGAAAAAGAATCTTTGACATCCAGCCGAATTTCCAAAGAGAACAACACGGAGATCAGGCGCGTGATGATGGAGATTTTCGGTGAATCTCGCTATCTGATGGAATCCAATGCCAAAGCGATCAGCTGGGATCAATACGGAACACTGTATCAACTCGAAATCCCCGGTGACGAGCCATTATGCATGGTGCGCGTGCGCAATTCGACTAGCGAACCTGACGGCACATTCAAATACTATTTTCTGCGAGTGCCACCAACGATCAAGACGGCAACAGAAGCAGTCGCCTGGACCTTCGGGTTTGAGGAAAGGAAGTACCGTCCTCAGCACCAAACATAACCATCGGTTTACATCACGACATTGACTCACTCAGGCGAAAGAAAGTGTTTTGAGTTTCAGTCCACCTGAACGAACTGGACTTCGGACGTCCGAAGTCCAGAACGAAGGAGATCGGAGAGCGTATGAGCAAAGAGTTTGATTGCCCTAAGTGCCAGAGTAAGATGGAGAACGGTTTTGTACTCGATTGTGCGAAACGTAATCTGGTCAGTCATTGGGTTGCAGGCCCTCCACAGCAAGACTACTGGCTTGGGGGAGTCAAGGCGCCAGCGGCGGCGTTAGAAATAACAACCTATCGCTGCAGCGACTGTGGCTTTCTCGAGTCTTATGCCTGGTAAACGTCACATTGTCTTGTGATTAATCCAACCTGTGCGTTCGTGGCCGAATGCAAAATCGTCAGGATGAATTAGTTCTGCCATAATCTCAAGCGATTCGACGACGCGTGGGCCGGGCCGGTTAAAATATTGATTGCCGTCGCCGACGAACACACGGCTAGACTTAGCGGCTTTTAGCTGGGAAAACTCGGGTTTGCCGGTGATCAGATGCATTTCTTGCATCGTGCGTTCTATGTCGAAACCGCAAGGGCAAACAACGATTACATCAGGATTGGACTCGACCAGCTGCTCCCAGGTCATCCAGGGGGAGTGCTTGCCTGCTTCGCCGAAAAGATTGACGCCGCCGGCGAGTTCGACAAGTTCTGGCATCCAGTTGCCGGCCGCCATCAAAGGCTCTATCCATTCGACGCACGCGACGGTCGGTTTGGTTTTCAATGCAGCTGCTTTTGCTTTGATTGCGTCGATTCGTTTGTGCATGTCCGCCGCCAGATTATCCGCAGACTGCTTGGCACCAATGGCGGTGCCGACCTTGTCGATATCTTCGAATATATCGGCGAGTGAATTTGGTTCCAACGAAACAATTTGCGGATGCGAATCGATCAGCTGGCAAGCAGCCTCTTCCACATCGCGCAGGCTGACGGCACAGACTTCGCATTGCGCCTGGGTGATGATGTGAGTCGGTTTCAACTGGTCGACGATGTCGGCTTTCACCCGATAGACACTGAGGGATTCTTGCACGATTGCTTTGACGCGCTGATCGATTTCATAGCTTGTGCCGTCTGTACGAAATTTGGGTTCGGTGCAGACCGGCAAATTCTTGATCGCATCGTAAGGATAATCACACTCGTGCGAGCGTCCGACCATCTCGTGACCGCGTCCAAGCGCGTGCACGATTTCGGTGGAACTGGCGATTAAGGAGATAATTCGGTTCATTTACTGTTCTCGTTCTGAATCGTGTTTCCGGTCTGCATCGAGTTTATCTCACCAGCAAATCTTCAGTGATTGAGTCTAACGTGGGACAGCCAGACAGCGCCATCGCCAGATCGAGTTCGGTTCGCAAGATTTCCAGCACGCGTGCCACCCCTTGTTCGCCCTGGGAAGACAGCCCCCACAGGATCGGGCGTCCAACCAGAACAGCTCGGGCGCCGAGAGCAAGCGCCTTGAGAACATCGGTGCCTCTTGTCACGCCGCCGTCGACCAGCACTTCGGCCCGACCAGCAACCGATTGAACCACCTCCGGCAATGCCTTGATCGTAGCAATGGCTGTGTCAAGCTGCCTGCCACCATGATTGGAAACGACAATTCCTTTCGCACCACATTCGATGGCACGGATTGCATCGTCACCGCGCAGGACACCTTTAACCAAAAGCGGCAACTTCGACAAAGAGCAAATCCATTCAAGGTCTTTCCAGGTCAACGACGCGTCATACAGATCGTGTATGTAAGCAAACAATCCTGAATCCGAAGAGGCTTGCGGAAATCGTTTGAATTTGTCCAGCACGATATTAGCGATCTTCAAATCATCCGGCAGCTGAAAAAGGTTTCTCACATCGCGTTCGCGGCGGCCGAGCAGCGGTGAATCAACCGTCAGCACTAATGCCTTGTAACCCGCAGCTTCAGCTCGTTGCACCAGATCGGCAGTGATGCCTTTATCCTTGTAGACATAGAGTTGAAAAAACAAAGATCCGCCATTGCTCGCCGCCGCGACTTCCTCTATCGAATAATTAGCCAGTGTGCTCACACACATGATCGTGCCCGAAGCTGCGGCAGCACGGGCGGTGGCACATTCTCCATCGATGTGTGCCATGCCTTGAAACGCCATCGGAGCTACCAGTATCGGCATCGATACATCGGTGCCGACAACAGTCGTTGCCAGGTGACGCGTGCTTACATCGACAAGCACGCGAGGGCGCAAAGACAGTTCTCGAAACGACGCTCTGTTGCGTTCGAGTGTAAGCTCATCGGCAGAGCCGCTGGCATAGTAATCATAAGCAATCTTCGGCAGTTTCTGGCGGGCGATCTCTTCGAACTCCGCAATATTGATCGGCTCGTTATGGATTTTCGCTTCCGTCACAGAACGTTCCCCACCGAAGCTATTTGCGTCAATGTCAAATTCTAATCGATGAGACGCAATCGGTGTGTTGCAAAAAGAACATGAAACCAGCACCTGGGATTGTGCTGGCTTCAGCGCTTCGCGAGAAATGGCTGCAAACATCGACGTCAGCGGCTGGTTTGCATGCTTACACTCTAGCTTTGACATTTGGCAAAGTGCTGGCACGGAATACGCATCAACGCCAGCCAGCCTGGTATAAATACAAGACCAAACAGGCTGGGAGTTGCCATGAAAATCCTTGTCGTCGGCGCCGGTCCCACCGGATTGACAATGGCAAGCGAGCTGTACCGACACGGCTTGCCATGCAGAATTATCGACGCATCGCCGCAGCCGTGCGAGCAATCGCGCGCTCTCGGCATTCATGCTCGTAGTTTGGAAGTATTTGAATTCATGGGAACGGTCGAGCCATTCCTCCAACAAGGATTCAAACTTTCCGGCGTATCGATGTTCAATCGTGGCGAAAAGGTGGTCACCCTGGCTCTTGACGAGCTGGACAGCCCCTATTCGTTTTTGCTGTCGCTGCCACAAAGCGAGACGGAGCGAATTCTTGCAGCGCACCTGGAGAGCTTCGGCGCGCGCCCGGAACGCTCTGTAAAACTTGTCGAATTGACACAAACACCAGGCGCGGTGACAGTCACCCTGGAGCATCCGGACGGCGAGCGTGAAACCGACACGTTCGATTGGATAATTGGTTGCGACGGCGCCCACAGCCAGGTCAGGCATAGTGTCAACGCCAGCTTTGACGGCAGCCAATATCGCGAGCACTTTGTCCTGGCTGACGTGGAAATACGCTGTCCGACTATCGACTTCAATCAAGGATCAATTTATTTGTCGGAGGAGGGGATGATGGCGGTTCTCCCCTTCAGCCAGCTTCGCGGCCGTGTTCTCAGCGATTTGATGCCCGAGGCACTAAAGCCCTCCGAGATGGCCGACGAACCCACAAGCCGGTTGAAACCGCCCGCGCCGACACTCGAGCAAATGCAGGACTTAGTCAATCGCCGTGGTCCGGCCAATATGACGATTGGCAATCCCGCCTGGCTTGCCACCTTCGCCATCAGCCAGCGCCAGGTGAAACAATATCGGCATGGGCGTGTTTTTCTAGCCGGCGATGCGGCACACATCCACAGCCCGGCGGGCGGACAGGGCATGAATACGGGCATTCAAGACGCTTTCAATCTGGCGTGGAAACTGGCGCTCGTCTGCAAAAAAGTTGCGCGCGAGTCCATACTGGATAGCTATCAGATCGAGCGGCATGCAACCGGCGCGGCGGTGCTGAAGTTGACAGACTTCCTCACACGCGTGAACGTTCTGCGCAATCACGTTGCCCAAACCGTGCGCAACGTGCTGGCACCGATTCTGGCATCACAAGAAGTGATTCAAGATCGAATGGCCCAAAAGATCGCAGAGCTGGCGGTCAACTACAGGCACAGCCCTATCGTCACCGAAAATAAACTCAGTCTTGTGCACGCAAAATTGGTCGGACATTCCTCGGGTGAACAGCCGGAGTTGGGTGAATGGTTCGCCTTTGACAAAGGACCTCATGCAGGCGACCGCGCACCCGATGCTCACCTGCAAGACGCCGCCAACAATGAGCACATTCGCCTGTTCGAGCTGCTGCACGGTACCGGGCATCACTTGCTTCTGCTCGCCGGCGCCCGCACCACAAGTAGTGGCATGCGCAGCCTGAGCGAGATCGCCAATTCGATCGTTGATCTCTATAGCAAGCAAATCAAAGTGCACATCATCGCCAGAGATGCGGCAAGCGATCAGAACACCGAATGGACCGGCTCGCGCCTGATCGACCCCGATCTCTCGCTGCATCACAAATACGGCGCCAGCTCCGAGTGCCTCTATCTAATCCGCCCCGACGCCTACATCGGCTACCGCAGCCTCCCGGCGGACAAGCTCGCGCTTCACGGCTATCTGGAAACGCTCTTGATCTGAAACATACGCCAATGAGGCTGTCGGCATTCTCTGACAGGCCGCTTGCATTCTCCAATCAATGGATGGGCAGACTTAGAAAGTGACTCCGCCAGTCCAGCCGATCGTGTCATCCGTCTAAACTGACCTGGCAATGGTGTAGACCGCGTAAATTCCCCACGGATGTCGGAAACGTAATGTCATATTGCGTTCACCCCGATAGTTCACATGTGTATAATCCATTCGTGAACCACAGATCCGACCACGTAAAGCCTGTGAAAATGGAAAGTGACTCAATCTTGTGGCGCATGATTCGTGCGGCGCAAATGATTGACAATCGCATTGATGCGGTACTCGCTGATGTTGAGTTGTCGCGAGCTAAACTTGCAGTCCTGCATCATCTAAACGACGCTGCCGAGCCGCTCTCGCTGACGAAGCTGGCAACGATGCAGTGCTGCGTTAAATCGAACATTACCAACTTGATCGATCGTATGCAGTCCGAAGGGCTGGTTGAGCGGCTCAGCGACGACCAGGACCGAAGAAGCGTGCGGGTGCAAGTGACACGCGACGGCAGGCGTTTGTATACTCACGGGATCGACCTTGTCGCTAAGGAAGAGCGACAATTGTTGAAGAACTTCAATTTCGATGACCGGGAACAGCTCGCAGAGCTGATTTCCAGGTTCGAGTAATCAGGTATGGATATGATTCGATTTTACATCCTTTTAATAGCAATTCTAATAGTGCCTGTGCTGAGCGCGTGTGCAGGAGCAGGTCCTGGTGGCGGCGGCTTCGCCAGACCGGCGGTCAGCGTCAAAGTAACACCAGCGCATTCAGGCGTGATTACAGAATCCACGATTTACACCGGCACAGCCAAATCCCGCCATTCAGTTTCGCTGACTCCGCAGATCGACGGACAGGTGACAAAGATTCTCGTGCAGGCGGGTAACACGGTCCGCAAGGGCACTCCAATGATCGAGATTAGCCCGGAGAAACAGCAAGCCTCGGTCAAAAGCTTCGAGGCAGCAACAGATTCGACCCAGCAAGATCTCTCCAGCGCCAGGGCAACCCTGCATGCTCTGGAATCACAAAAGATTGAAAGAGTATCCAACTTAAAGCTTTCCATAACCAATCGCGATCGATATGCCACTCTAAGTGCAAGCGGTGCCGTTTCCAAAATGGAATACGACCAGCGCGTCAACACATGCGAAGCGGCAAAAGCTGAGGTTGATTCTGTTGACGCACAGATCGCATCACAGAAGGCGACGATTTCAAAAATCGAACGCCAGGTAAAAGAATCAAATTCAAATTTGAAACAGCAGCAGGTGCAACTGCAGTATTACACGATGCGGGCGCCGTTTGACGGAGTCGTGGGCGACATTCCAGTCAAGCTAGGCAACTACGTCAACACATCAACTGTGTTGACGACAGTAACGCAAAACAATCCTCTGGAAATTTATGTGGAAGTTCCCGTAGAGCATTCGCAAGACATCAAGTTGAATACCGCCATCGAACTCCTCGACCAGCGCGATAAGCTGATTGGCACCAGCAGTGTCTTCTTCATCGCTCCAAACGTTTCTCCCGACAGTCAGACTGTGCTCGTCAAAGCAAAATTCGACAACGCGCAAGGCAAATTGCGGTCCGATCAATTGCTCAAAGCCCGCGTCGTCTGGCAGCGGCGCCAGGGCGTCACCGTACCAACGGAAGCGGTCAGTCATCAAAGCGGCGAGGACTTCCTCTTCATCGCCGATGCCGGCACCGGAACAGGTGGCAAATTGACTGCCAAGCAAATTCCCGTCAAACTTGGAGATATCGAAGGTTCTAGCTATCAGGTGATAGCGGGCGTTAAACCCGGCGACAAGGTAATTGTTTCCGGCGTGCAAAATCTAGCTGACAAAACACCGATAAGCATCGCTCAATAACTCAAGACAACAGGTGACACCGTGTTTGCTGATTTCTTTATCAAAAGGCCCATCTTCGCCACGGTGTGCTCGCTGATCATCGTGCTGGCGGGCGCGATCAGCATACCTAATTTGCCGGTATCTGAGTATCCAAACATCACGCCGCCCCAGGTAATGGTCAGCTCGACCTACATCGGAGCCAACGCTCAGGCGGTTGAATCGAGCGTCACTGTACCGCTCGAGCAGCAAATCAACGGTGTGCAGGGCATGAAATACATGTCCTCGACCAGCGGCAACGATGGCACCAGCACGATCAATGTCACCTTCGATCTCGAACGCGACATCGACAATGCCGCGGTGGAAGTGCAAAACCGCGTCGCCACCGCTCAGGGACGGCTGCCGGCCGAGGTGCGCTCGACCGGGATCACCGTGCAAAAAGGATCGAGCGGCTTCATCATGGGCATCGGCGTCGGCAGCAAACACGGCGAATACAGCAATCTTTTCCTGAGCAACTACGTCGACAGATACGTCAAAGACAGCTTGAAGCGGGTCAAGGGCGTCAGCGACGTGCAGATTTTTGGCGAAAGAAAATACGCCATGCGCCTCTGGCTCGATCCAAATAAATTGGCGAGCCGCAAGCTGACGCCGATGGATGTCACCAAAGCGCTTGCAGAGCAAAACGTGCAAGTGGCAGCCGGGCAGATCGGACAGCA
>Ga0182024_10024422_pt1 | contig 10745 bp, 9 predicted proteins | sample P32metaG_FD_120480 | JGI IMG/M metagenome (GOLD analysis project Ga0182024, IMG submission 120480) | Permafrost microbial communities from Stordalen Mire, Sweden - P3-2 metaG (Illumina Assembly) | ecosystem: Environmental > Terrestrial > Soil > Wetlands > Permafrost | place: Sweden: Stordalen...
AACCCTCGACCCTGTCAGCAACAAACGATTCGAAAAATGCTAAACGTCGCTTCGCAGGAGGCTGCGTCAATTAGTAATCCCGCTGGTACTACCCACGCCTGCGGACAGTCCGCCGTCGACCACCAGCGCGTGACCTGTGACGAACGAGGCGTCATCGGACGCGAGGAACAGTACGCATCGGGCGATCTCGGCGGGTTTGCCCATGCGGCCCAGCGGATGGAATCGATGCATCGTCTCGCGAATCTCCTCAGTCGCGCCGAATGCGCGCGCGACCAGCGGCGTATCGACAATGCCGGGGCAGATGCAATTAACCCTCACACCCGCGGGAGCGAATTCCAGCGCGGCGTTGCGGGTCAGGCCAACGACGCCATGCTTCGCGGCATTATACGCCGAGAGCCCGACACTGCCGCGAATGCCCGCCACTGACGCGGTGTTGACGATGGCGCCGCGCTTTTGCGCGACCATGATCTGGCCGGCGAACTTAAGCCCCCAGAAAACGCCGTCCAGATCGATCCGGATCGTATTCGAGTAAAGCTCTTCGTTGGTCTCGATTAGCGGCGTGACGATGCCGATACCCGCATTGTTGAACATGATGTCGAGGCCGCCAAATTGGTCGCACGCGGTGCGCACCAGCCGCTCAACTGACTTTGCTTCGCGCACATCGGTCGGAACGAACAGGCCGCCGACCGCCTTCGCGATGTCCTCGCCCGGACTGGTCGAAAGGTCACCGATAACGACCTTCGCACCTTCTTGCGCGAACAGCTCCGCGGTCGCTTTGCCGATGCCCGAGGCGCCGCCGGTGATGATCGCAATCCTGCCATCGATTCTACCTTGAGCCATTTTCCCTCCATTTCGTAGGCAACAATCTCACTTTGTTACGTGGGCAATAGCTGACCTCGCAGAGGTTGTACAGGATTCCGTTCTAGTCCTTTTGAGGCGGCGGTTAAAATACGCCCCGCAAATAGACCGCGCGATCAGATGCGAGCCAGCTCGACCGTTGCCTTGCCTCTCCCAGTTCTAGAGCACAAACACCCCAAAAGCGGGCACGGAGGCAGATGAAAAATTGACTTTACGTAGCGATTTCCATTTTTAGTTCGGGTCAGACTGGCATATATAGCAGTCATCGGGCCATTGCTTAGCCCCGGCCGCGTCCTGAGTCTTTAGAACGGCCGAAAATTCGTGGCACGGCGCCGCATCGCATGCGCGGCCAACAAACCCAGAGGAGGCGATGATAACCGATGGCGGGCAACACCCAAGGCTGGAAGGAACAGACGGTGCGGGTTGCGGGCACCGATCTGAAACTGATTCAGGGCGGCAGCGGCAATCCGCTGCTCGTGCTGCACGAGGAGTTGGGGCATCCCGGCTGGTCGCGATGGCACGAGGAACTCGCGCGCGACCATACGCTGATCCTCCCGCTTCACCCCGGATTCGGGCAATCGCCACAGGTGAAGTGGCTACGAAATGTGCGGGACCTGGCGTGTTTCTATGGGCGCCTGGTACGCGAACAGTATCCCGGTGCGATCGATGTAATCGGATTTTCGCTCGGTGGATGGATTGCGGCGGAGATGGCGACGTTCGATGCCCGGCAGTTCCGTCGTATGGTGTTGGTGGCGCCGACCGGAATCCGGCCGCCGCAAGGCGAAATTAAAGACCTCTTCACCGTTCCCGCACGGACCTACCTCAACGCCAGCGTGCATAATATCGAAGGCACCCCGGAGTTCGCCAAACTCTACGGCGGGGAACAGACTCCAGCGCAGTTCGAAGCCTGGGAGGATGCGCGCGCTGAAGCGGCTCGTCTCGCGTGGGAGCCCTACATGTTCAACCCGAGTCTCCCGCAATTGCTCGAGGGTATCGCGGGACTGCCTACCCTGTTGGTCTGGGGGCAGCAGGATGAAGTAGTGCCGGTTAGCGCTGGCGAGGCGTATCACAAGTCGATCGCTGGCTCGGAATTCCTGATGCTGGACGGATGCGGTCATCGACCGGAAATTGAAAAGCAGGCGGAATTTACGGAGCGCGTAATAAAGTTTCTGGCCTGATCAGGCTAAGGAGGCATCGCTATGCATATCATGACTTTTTCCGAGCGTCCCTATTTGCACGTCAATGAGGACGATATCATCGCGAATGGCAGTAGCTACTTTGGACTGCCCAATTCTCAGTTCGATGCCGTCAAAGGCGGCAAGCTACTCAATGAGTATCTCGACGAGCGCGTCTATGCCGAGGAGTTGGGCTTCGACGGCGTGATGCTTAATGAGCATCACCAGACGCCCTTTTGCATGGGCTCGGTGATGGATGTAGAAGCCGCGATCCTCGCCCGCATTACCAAGCGGGTGAAAATCGTCTTACTGGGTAATCCTCTGCCAGTCGCGGATCCTCTGAGATTGGCGGAAGAACTCGCGATGATCGACATGATTTCTGGTGGGCGCCTGGTACCGGGCTGGGTTCGAGGAGCTGGCAGCGAGCAGATCGCCAATAATATCAACCCGGCGTATAATCGTGAGCGCTTCAATGAAGCCCACGACTTCGTCATTAAGGCCTGGACCACGCCGGGTCCGTGGCGTTATGAAGGCGAGCACTTTCACTACCGCTTTGTGAACCCGTGGGTATTGCCGCAGCAAAAGCCGCATCCGCCCATATGGATACCCGGATTAATCAGTCCGGAAACCGTGGTCTGGTGCGCTCAACATCGCTACCCATACATCGCGCTATGCACGAGTATCGAACCGACTATTGAAATGTCGAATCTCTATGCCGACGTCGCCGCCAAGATGGGTTATCAGGCGGGACCGGAAAATTTCGGCTACCTGCAGAATGTAGTAGTCGCAGAGACCGAAGCGAAAGCGCATGAGCTAGCCCGAGGATTCGTATTCGGCGGCGGCTTTGGCGCCTTCGCCCGTCCCGAATGGATGTTCCCTCCCGGGTACAACTCCAAGGACGCGACCAAGCGGTTGGCGAAGATGCTAGTCGACCCGCGCACGGGTGCGGAAATCATTCGCTTCACGCAGGGAGAAATCGATGTCGAAGAGGTCAAGCGCGGCATCGAAAAGAATCTGCAATCCTCGATGGATTTGGGGCTGATTATCGCGGGCACCCCGAAGACCGTGATCGGCAAGCTGCGCGGCCTGCTGCAAACGCTTCGACCAGGCATCCTGGCGCTCTGGTACCATCATGGACAGCACAGCGCTCAGGATCGCAGGAACACCTTGCGGCTGTTGGGACAGGAAGTGGTGCCAGCCGTTCGCGAGATAGCCACAGAACTCGGATTGCCCGGCCCGTTTGAACAAAAGCCTGGCATGCGACCGCTCCCGGCTTCGGGCAAGCGCGAATCTGTGGTCGGCGAAGGCACCGGTGCAGCGACCTAGAAAAACTCGCTACTCCGCATTTGCACCAAACATTCGATCGACCAGCGGAGAGGAGCGCGGCCACCACGCTCCTCTCTGCGATCGGCGGACCCGACTTCCTGCCGACACCTGTGAGAGATATCCTTAGCTGCTATGATTAGTGGTAGCGATAAATGAAAGTCTTCTTCAAGGATTAAGTATTCGATAGTCAAGTGTTGCGGGCGCTCAACCATGTCTACTATGGAGGCGCTGACATAGTGAGTGTATTTCAACCGCAGTGCGCATCCGCGAAACCGACGCAACTACGAATGAGGAAGGGGGCCGGCGAACACCGCGAGGACGGCAATCGGTTGCTATTTCATCAATGCGCTTTTCGACTGGCTAGACGCCGCAATGGCCCCGTAACGCAATGGCCCGATAACGCGCCGATCCGATCACGCCGATCGATAATCCCCAGCCCCGAACCTGCGTTGGCCCGCGACGCCCTGGTTATCAGCCCTCCGGCTTGAGTTGCTCTGCGAGTGCGACTTCCTCCGCACTCCCGATATAGACCGGGACGCGCTCGTGGATTTTGCTTGGGACGAATTCGAGCGCCCGCCCGCGTCCGATCGAGCCTGCGCCGCCGGCTTGCTCCGCCAGCATCGAGAGCGGCGCCACCTCGTACATCAGGCGCAGCTTGCCCGTGCTCCTGCCGCCGGCATTCATCTCGCCCGGATAGAAGAAGATTCCGCCGAAGAGCAGGCAGCGATGGAAGTCGCCAACGAAAGCGCCGCAGTATCTTAGCGAGTAGCCGCCGCCCGCTTCCTTTGGCCCCGTGAGCCGTTCCAGCAGTGCGCGCGCCCCCGGATGCCATCGCGCAGCGTTTGCCTGATTTACGGCGTAGGTCTTACCGCGTTTCGGCATCTCAATCTTTTCGCGCCACAACAAGAACTTGCCGGTGGCATTGTCCAGAACGAACGCGTGTACTCCGCTACCCACCGTCCATACCAGCATCGTCGCCGGTCCGTAGAGCGCGTAGCCCGCCGCTATCTGTGCGGTGCCGGGCACCAGCACGTCATCGATACGATCGCCATGGCTGGCCTTGCGTTGGTATACCGCGAAAATCGTCCCGAGCAAGCCGTTGACGTCAACATTGGATGAGCCGTCGAGCGGATCGAAAAACAGGGCGTATGAGTCCGCTTTGCAGTTGCTCTTGAGATGTCGCGGATCGTCCATCTCCTCTGAGATCAGCGTGCATACCGGCCCATCCTCGGCAAACGTTTGGAGGAACACATTGTTGCACCACGTATCGAGCTTCTCGACCTCTTCGCCATGCACGTTGACGGCGCCGCTGTAACCCAGTTCGTCCTTCAGCGCGGCTCTGCCAAGTTCGCCCGAGATGCGCTCGACCGCGCGCGCTACCTGTTCCAGCGTCGCGATCAATCCCGCTTCGATCCGTTGGCCGGTGCGCAGATAGCGATCCAAAGTTATCATCGATGCCTTAATCATGATTGCCCTAGCCTCCGGTTTGGGCTCGTGTCTGATGAACTATATAGCGTGTCAACGCAATGTACTGTAAGCCTTAATGTCGCAATTTTTTCGCCGCGCGCCAGCGCTCTCGTTGAATCAGGAGCGACATTTAAAGTCCCCGACAATTTCCCTAAGCGTTACAGCCCGTTGCAGCCAGAGCCTTCGTGTATTACAGCCTGTCTTGTCTAGAACGATCTGCCAGAATTATTTGCAGATTATTCGGAGGTTCCGATTGAATGGATGAGCGCAACCTACTGTCCGGAATTCGCGTAATCGATTGCGGAACCTACGTCGCGGGACCCGCGGCCGCTACTGTGATGTCCGATTTCGGCGCCGACGTGATCAAAATCGAGCGGCCGGGAGGCGGCGACCTGTGGCGATTATTTTCGAAATTGCCGGGTACCGCCAAATCTGACGCCGACTGGTGCTGGATTCTCACCAACCGCAACAAGAAAAGCGTGGCGCTCGACCTCGGCGATCCGGCCGGACACGAAGCGATGATTCGGCTCGTGCGCACCGCCGACGTCTTCCTCACCAATTATCAACGACCGCTGCTCGATAAATTCCGGCTGTCATGGGACGATCTGTCCCCAGTCAACGATCGCCTCATCTATGCACATCTGACCGGCTACGGTGACGCGGGCGAAGATGCTGACGATCCGGCCTTCGATGCGCTGGCCTATTGGGCGCGCTCGGGCCTGATGATGTCGGTGACCGGCACCGACGGATCTCCCGGAGCGCCGCGGCCCGGCATGGGCGACCATCCGACTTCGATGTCGATGTTCGGTGCAATCATGCTCGGGCTGTATCAGCGCGAACGCACCGGACGGGGCTCACGCGTCACGACTTCGTTGATGGCGAGCGGCGCATGGGCGAACGCTTGTGACATCCAGGCGAAATTCTGCAATGCGACCTTTCCGGTACGCGGCGAAGGCAAACATCCGCCCAACCCGCTCACCGCCGCGTACGTCAGTCGCGACGGCAAATTATTTCTGCTCGTGCTAATCGATCCCGACAACGAATTTCCGCGCCTGTGCCAGGCCTTCGGGCAGCCCGAGCTTGCACATGGTGAATTATTCGCGACCAACGCGGCACGTGATGAAAATGCCGGCGCGCTTCACGCGATCCTGCAGTCGCAATTCGACACCCGCGACCTCGCCGAATGGCGCCTGATCTTCAAACGCAGCGACATCAAGTTTGCGCCGCTGCCTAAGCTCGACGACGTCGTCCAGGATCCACAGATGCGAGCCGCCGACACCTTCATCGATATGGAATATCCCGGCATCGGCCACCTCGAGACAGTGAATAGTCCGATCTTCGTTTCAGGCGTGCAAAAGCGCAAGCCGACGGCCGCGCCAGCGGTCGGTGAACATACCCGCGAGATTCTTCGCGAACTCGGTTACAGTGCTGATGCAATCGAGGCCCTGCTGCGTAATTCCAGACTGGCTTAAGCTGACACGATTTCTGCCGCCCGTGAGGCCCCATATCGGTGGCGTCGCGGCGCGAACCGGATCTGATTTCTGCATTACATGCGCGCGGGCGGTCGATAGGATTCCTATCAACCGCCCGCTTGGTCGTCGTGGCTCTCTTTGACCAGCGCCTTATGTTACTGCGCATCCGCGCCTCGAATGACTATTTGATAGCGATCGGATTCACCGCTGATCCGCATCCATAAACTAGCTTCAGCGGCGCGCCCGCAAAGAGAAACGTATACTGGCCATCCTTCGCACAATCCGCCGCGAGATCCTTCAGCCACACTATCTCGTTGAATATCACCCCGAGGTTGCATAGCAATGCCGAATGGAGAATGCCCAACCCGCCGGTTTCCTTGTTCAGACCCTGCTCGCAGCCGATGGTATCCGCGGTAATCGACGGAATCTCCATCTCGTACCACCACTGCACCAGCTCCTTGCTGTACTGGAGTCCGGGTTCATCGAACACCTGTCCCTCGGGAAAAAGCGCCTTCTGACCTTCCTCGTAGAAGCGATCGAGCCATCCTGTGTGCAACACGATGATATCGTGCTTCTCGATCGTCACCCCCTGCTTCTTCGCCGCACCCAGAAGATCGTCGAGCGTAAACCCCTCGTCGCGATCAAGGTGCTTCTTGCCCTTGTAACGCGCCGCGTCGATCAATACACCGCGCCCGATCACGCCATGCTCAGCGATCGGCTGTATTGAGCATTTCTGCAGGCCGCCGATCGTGGTCTTCGGGTCGAACCCATTGTATAGTTTATCGCCATACCATGCATGGCCTAGGGCGTCGTACTGAGTAGTGCCCTGCGGGAACATAGTGACTACGTCGTCGGAGTACTTGAGGCCCCCGGGGAACGGCTTGATCCGCCCGCTAATGAAGAATCCTTCGTCCGCCGTCATCGTATGAATCGGCTGCGCGCGGATCGGATGGAGCGGGTCGCCCTCCGGACGCGCCACCGGCACGCCCAGCATAAAGACCTTGCCTTGCTGGACCGCCTTCACACCGCGCAGGACTTCCGCGCTAGTCAGAAAATTGAGGCTTCCAATCTCGTCGTTCGCGCCCCATCGGCCCCAGTTTTTGGGCAGTCCTTTGAGAACCTCGGTAAAATCCTTCACTTCGGCCATTTATAAATTGACTCCTCTGTCGAACTTCCGCGACGCCGCACCGTCCCGTTCGAGTGCCTATAGGCTCCGGGACTTGGAGCCCCGGAGCCTATAGTCCCCGCAGCCTAGAGCCCGTACAACTCCGCGACGTTATCGTGCAGCAGCCAGTCTCTTTCCTGACTATTCAGCCCAACCGTATGCTTCTCCAAAAGCGCCTGCGAATTCGGCCATGTCGAATCGCTATGCGGAAAGTCGTTGGCCCACATCAGGCGCCGCGGATTGGACATATCCTTCGTCTTGAAAGCGACCCAGTCGTCCTGGAACGTCATATATACATTTTCCAGGAAATACTCACTCGGCATTTTCGAGAGCTTTCCTGTAGTCATCCAGTACCGATGGCGCTCGAATGCATGATCCATGCGATACATGAAATGCGGCGCCCATCCCGCGTCGGCCTCGACACACACGATTTTCAGCTTCGGGTTACGCTCGAATACTCCGCTGAAGATGAACGTCCCGATGATGTCCTGGTTACCGCGGATGATCGACATGAATGAGTTGATGCGCGGTCCACGAGGCGCACGCGCAATGCCTTCGTTCGAGGTCAGAATGTGGAAGCTCAGCGGCAGCTCTTTTTCGATCGCGGCCTGCCAGAAATCATCGTAGATCGGACTGTCGTAATCTTCCTTGACCGGAAACCCTGGCATCATCACGCCGCGCAGACCCTGCGCCTTGATTCGATCGAGATCCTTGATGCCTTCTTCGGGCGAGCGCATCGCCGTCTGTCCCAACCCAATCAGACGGTCCCGATGCGGGCTGCAATACTCGGCAATCCACAGGTTGTAGGCATCGAAGCAGGCCTTCTTGTAATCGGGATCCGGATGGTTGCAGAGGATCATGCCGACGCTCGGATAGATAACTTCGGCCGCGATGCCGTCGCGATCTTGATCACCCATACGCGCCTCAGGATCCCATCCGCCGCGATGCAGATCGGCAAATTTCGCACGCGCCGAGAGGCCCGCCAGTTCCTCGGCCTTCTTCCCAGCCGCCGCCACCAGGCCCATCGGAATCGTTTCCTTCATCCCGTCAATTACATAGGTGTCGCCGCGATTTTCGTCCCATACGACCCTCGGCGCCGTATCCTTATATTTCTTGTCGATGTGCGCGAGGTAGGTATCGGGTGGTTCCATGATGTGGGAATCCGCGGAGATTATCGGTTTGTTGGTAACCGTGCTCATAAGCGTCGCTCCTTCGGTAGTTTTGGTGCGTGCCGCTTTGCCGCGGTCACGTCAGATCATCTTGTTAGTCCAGTTTGGGGACGGCGTAAAGCCAAACGAGGTTTCTCCATTGAGCACATTCGCCGCGTATTCGCCAAAAAGGAATTACAGGAACCGAAAACGAAGCGGGGCAATCACTCTGCTACCAGCGGTTGATATATCCTTTTCAACCGCCTATCAGTAATGAACCGGACGGAGGATCTCGATAATGGATATTGCGGAACTCGAAAAACGCGTCACTATCTGTGAAGACATCGAAGCGATCAAACAGTTGAAAGCGCGCTATTGCGCCGTTTGCGATGATGATCACAACCCAGACAAAATCACCACGCTATTCGTCGAAGATGGCATCTGGGAAGGCGCAGACGTTGGCCGCCATCAAGGGCATCCTGCGATTCGCGCGCTGTTCCAGGGCTTCAAGGAGCGGATCAGCTTCTCGCAACATAATGTGATGAATCCGATCATCGAGGTCAACGGCAATCGGGCCAAAGGAACTTGGTATTTCCTCGGACCATTCACCTTTCGCAAGGGCAATCGCGCCCTATGGCTCGCGGCACGCTATGAGGATGATTACGTCAAGGTCAACGGGCAGTGGAAGTTTCAGCATCTGCGCGCAATCGGCCGGATGGCCGCGCCCTACGAAAAAGGTTGGGCCAAATAGACTGTCGAACCAGCTAAAGGCGAGTTGCATCGCCTCTGCACCGGCAATTGGATTTAATCGAGTAGCTATTCATTAGCGCCGTCGCGCGCGTCACCTATCTAACGCCTTGTTACGCGTTGTCATTATCATTGGTAGGAGGGTCAGGGCTCATGCCCTGACCCTCCTACCAAGCAATCCCGGAACGCCCAGCTTCGCTCCCTGCTCCGCACCTAAACTGCGGATATTGACCGCTGGGCCGCTTACCTAGCGCAGTTCCGCTACGAACTCCTTCAGCGCAGCATTGAACTCCAACGGCTTTTCGAGCTGATGGAAGTGTCCAACGTCCTTGACTACGATCAGTTTCGCACCCGGTATATTGTCGGCGAGAAACTTGTTCGCTGCCACTGGAGTCGCATTATCTTCCTCACCCGCGATCACAATCGTCGGCGTGTGAATACTCGACAGCCGCGTTTTGATATTCCAACCGAATACGCCGTTGGGATCCGCCATTGACGCATCGAATACATGTTTGGGGAAATTCGATTCAACCGTCGCATGAGACTTCATTACTTCCAAAATCTCCGGACGCTCACGCTTCGTCTTCGCCGAAACCGCCCCTTCCAGCAGCGCGCCGAACGTTCCGGCAAAGTCCTTTGCGAAGGCATCCGCGGCTTCCTTCGGCATGCCCTCGCCGAGTCCCGTCCCCGAACTCAGGATCAGGTTGCCGAGCACCCGATGCGGATGGTCGAGCGCGAACTGCATCGCGATCATTCCCCCGATCGAATTGCCGACCAGCACCGCCCGCTCGACCTTGGCCGCATCCAGCACCGCCGCCACGTCGCGCGCGTGCTCCTGGATCGAATAGCCACTCCTCGGCTTGTCCGATCGGCCATGGCCACGATGGTCGACAACAATGACCTTATTGGTCCGTGCAAACGGAAAGACCTGGTAGTACCAGATGTAGCCGTTGGTCGTCCACGGATGCAGAAACACGATCGGCGTGCCTTCTCCGTAAGTGTCGTAGAAAATCTTGATTCCGTTGTTGTCAGCGTATGGCATCTGAGTACTCCTTCTTGTGCCGCCATCGGTTTCCCTATTCACCGATTGTTCAGACTGGCATATACATCACTCGGCCCGGATTTGCACGGTCCGCCTTCAAAACGGTAGTGGGCGGTTCTGGCGCGCGCCGATTTGGGGATACCGCGCTTACTCGTTGACCGAGGGTCTCATCGATAAGCGTCGCAAGACCGCTTTGCCGCTTGGCCCAATCGAAAGTGCAGTCCCACAGGCCAGCCCCCGTTGCGCTGATGGTCAATCACTTACCAAAACTCAACCGCTCGCCTTATTGTTTCCGCATGGTTTCGCCGGTATTCGAGCGACGCGAGCATTAGTCATTGAAAAAGG
>Ga0182024_10024423_pt1 | contig 10744 bp, 8 predicted proteins | sample P32metaG_FD_120480 | JGI IMG/M metagenome (GOLD analysis project Ga0182024, IMG submission 120480) | Permafrost microbial communities from Stordalen Mire, Sweden - P3-2 metaG (Illumina Assembly) | ecosystem: Environmental > Terrestrial > Soil > Wetlands > Permafrost | place: Sweden: Stordalen...
CGCGTGCTCGTCGCCAGACTGCTCGACTTCGTGGATGCCGGCGGCAAACCGCAGCTCACGCAAAATTCCATGGACGCCGTGAGTGACCGCGATTTCGCCGTCGAATTTTGCGCCGCCGCCGCATTGCTCGCCGTCCACCTTTCGCGGCTCGCGGAGGATGTGATTCTCTGGGCGAGCGCGGAATTTAAATTCATCAAGATTGCCGACGCCTACACCACCGGCTCGTCGCTCATGCCGCAAAAGAAAAATCCCGATATCGCCGAACTCGTGCGCGGCAAGACCGGCCGCGTCTGCGGCAATCTGATCGCGTTGCTCACACTGCTCAAAGGTCTGCCGATGACCTACAACCGCGATTTGCAGGAAGACAAGGAACGGCTGTTCGATACCGCTGACACCGTGCGCGCCTCGGCGCGGCTCATGGCTGCAATGTTACAGAACACGAAGATTAATCGCGCCGCCTGCGCCGCCGCTGCGGGCGACCCGGCATTGCTGGCGACCGACCTCGCGGATTATCTCGTCAAAAAGGGAATGCCGTTCCGACAGGCGCATCACGTCGTTGGCGGGGTCGTGGCGCTGGCGGAAAAAACCGGCAAGCCGCTGAACCGGCTCACGCTTGCGGAACTGCAATCCGTGGACCCGGTGACCGGGACCAAATTTTTTGGCCGTGACGCGCTCGGCGTCTTCAATCTGCAACGCGCGATGGCGAAACGGAATTTGGTTGGTGCACCGGGAACGAAGGAAGTCGCGAAACAGTTGGTGAGATGGCGGGGACAATTGTAATTTTTCACCGAAGCGAATGATTTTAGAACAAACCATTTTATCACCACCGGAAAACGAGCAGAAAACCCGGCGGCGCGAGGATAACAAAATTCTATGGCAAGATCGCGCAGCACATCAATGGTATCGTTTCGTGCTTTCATTTCCACCGCATTTGGTTCGCGATTACATCAAAAAATTTGAACTCGACGGGTCGCATCGAGTGCTTGATCCCTTTTGCGGAACAGGCACGACCTTGGTGGAATGTCAGAAACTTGGGATTCAAGCGGTGGGTTTGGAATCAAATCCGGTGGCTTGCTTTGCCAGTCGCACCAAACTCAACTGGCAGGTCGAGCCGGAAGCGTTATTGAAACACGCGCGGAAAATTGCTGCGATTGCTGAAGTAAAATTGCAAGACAGTGGTTTTGAAAATAAAGGCGGCCTGCTGTTATTCAAAACCTCACGCAAACATTTGTCTCAAGAACTATGTGGGCTTCCAGATCATTTGACCAAGCTGATTTTGAAAGATTCCATCAGTCCGTTGCCGTTACATCGAACGCTGACATTGCTGGCGACATTGGAGGAAAACCGAGATGACCGTTTTTACGACCATGAACGGTTGGCTTTGGTCAAAGCCTTGGTAAATGAAATCAGCAATTTGCATTTTGGGCCAGAAGTGGGCATCGGTCCGGCTAAATCAGATTCGCCGGCTGTTTCGTTGTGGTTGGAAAATGTGCGTGCAATAGCAGAAGATTTGGAAAATCTGCAAATTCATCCGCCAAATGCGGTTATTCACCAAGCGGATGCCCGTGAAATGTCCCGTATTTTAAAACCGCAATCAATAGATGCAGTCATTACTTCGCCGCCATACCCGAACGAGAAAGATTACACGCGGACCACCCGGCTCGAATCAGTCTTGCTAGGCTTTATTCAGTCGAAAGATGATTTGCGCGCTTTGAAACGAACCCTGATCCGCTCCAATACACGTGGCGTTTATCGGGCAGACCAAGATGATTTGCTAGTCGCCGGTCATGTGGAGATTGAGCGAATCGCGGCAGAGATTGAACAACGCCGAGTGGCACTTGGAAAAACTTCCGGCTTTGAGCGTCTCTATGCACGAGTAACCAAATTGTATTTTGGCGGAATGAAGCAACATCTTGCAGACTTGCTCATTGTATTGCGACCGGGCGCAAAACTGGCTTATGTGGTTGGCGACCAAGCCTCATATCTTCGCGTGATGATTCGCACCGGCGAATTGATCGCTGACATTGCAACTTCGCTAGGCTACGAAGTCATGGGCATTGATTTGTTTCGCACGCGGCTGGCAACGGCAACGCGTGAACAATTGAGGGAAGAAGTTGTTTTATTGCGCTGGCCGGGCAAAAAATAATCCAATGTTTATGAAGAATAAAAATCGTTACGCAGCCATCATTGAGCAAATCTTCAAATCGAAGTTCCAGCCGGGACAACGCCAGGTGGACTTTTTGCGAGAAGAGTTGGTAACGGTTGCCCGTAGGCTTCGAATCAAGTTGCCCAAGAACCTCGGCGATTTGATTTACAGTTTTCGCTATCGCGCGGATTTGCCGGAAAACATCCGCAAACATGCTGGCAAAGGTGAGGTTTGGATTATTCGTCCGGCGGGACATGGCAAATACCGTTTTGTTTTAGTGCCGGACAAACCGCTCGCGCCAAATCCGAACCTTGCAGTGACCAAAGTGCCGGATGCCACGCCCGGAATCGTCAGCAAGTATGCCTTCAAGGATGAACAAGCTTTGCTGGCCAAGTTGCGCTACAACCGGCTTGTGGACATTTTTACCAGCGTCACCTGCTATTCACTGCAAAATCATTTACGCACAACGGTTGCAGGCATGGGACAGGTTGAAACCGACGAGGTTTATGTGGGTGTTGATAAAAAAGGAGTGCACTATATTTTCCCGATTCAAGCCAAAGGCGGTTCTGACAAATTAAACGTGGTGCAAATTGAACAAGACTTTGCCGTCTGCACTCATAAATTTCCTTCGCTGATTTGCCGTCCGATTGGAGCGCAATTCATCGCCGATGATGTGATTGCCTTGTTTGAGTTTGAGCAAAGCAATAGTAATGTTCGGATCAGTTCTGAAAAACATTACAAGCTTGTTGCTCCCAAGGAAGTCACCGAGGCCGATTTGTTGAATTACCGGCAACGGATGAGTGATTAGTTGCATGAGCAATCAACTTCCTGCTTTGCTCAAGGCGACGTCGCGCTCGTTTTATCTGACGTTGCGCATGCTGCCCGTGCGCGTGCGCCCGCAAATCGGCCTCGCGTATCTGCTCGCGCGCACGAGCGACACCATTGCCGACACCGAACTCGTCGCGCCCGCCCAACGGCTCGATGCGCTGCAAAAATTACGCGGACGGATTCTCGGTCAAAATGCCGAGCCCCTGAATTTCGGCGAACTCGCGCAACATCAAGGTTCGCCCGCCGAAAAACTGTTGCTGGAAAAAGTCGAGGACAGTCTCGCATTGCTGAAAACTCTTTCGTCCGCTGATTTGAAATTGGTTTGTAATGTCCTCACGACCATCACGGGCGGCCAGGAACTGGACTTGCGCCGGTTCGCCAGGGCATCCGCCGAAAAAATCATTCCGCTCGAAACCGCCTCCGAACTGGAGGATTACACTTATCGTGTGGCCGGCTGCGTGGGCGAATTCTGGACAAAAATCTGCCGCGCGCATCTGTTTCCTAGGGCGCGGCTGGACGAGGCGCAACTAATCAACGACGGCATCCGGTTCGGGAAAGGTTTGCAACTGGTGAATATTTTGCGCGACCTGCCGGCGGATTTGAAAAAAGGCCGCTGTTACCTGCCGCTGGAAAAACTGGAGCCGGCGGGTTTGTTGCCGGAAGTTTTGCTGTCGCCCGCGACTGGGGGAAAATTCCTGACGGTCTACCACCGTTACCTCGACGAGGCGCAGGCGCGGCTGGCGGCGGGCTGGCGTTACACGAACACTTTGCCGTTTGGACAATTTCGCGTTCGCCTTGCCTGTGCGTGGCCGATCTTGATCGGCGTCAGGACGATCGAGCGGTTGCGCGCCGGCGGTGTCTTTGACCTCCAACAGCGCATCAAGGTTTCGCGCGGCGAAGTTCGTTGGATTATATTGCGCTCGACGCTGGCCTATCCGCTGCCGTTCGTGTGGCGGAGTTTATTTCCCACGGACGGGAAAGCAGTTGCGTCGGACGCGAAATTGGCGTAAAGAACGGGAAACATTATGCGAGTTCCCAAGTTGCTTTTGGCGGTTTGCGCGGCGACCGTTTGCGCAGGTTTCATTTCCGTCCGCGCGCAGGACAATCGGGATCAGGCCGCCGCCCGCGCGGCGTTGGAGCAGAAGATGCGCGAATTGGATGCGCAATCGTCTCAAACGAACGCCGCTCCGGTTGTGCCGCAAAATGAAACACCGCCGGCGCAACCCGCGCCACATGTCCGCACCGTACAAACACCGGTGCCGTCCGCAGCGGCAGTTTCAACTCCGCCCACGGTGTCGGACAAGGAAGCTCAAGACCAGGCGCGGGCGGCGTTGGAACAGAAGATGCGTGAATTGGACCTGGAGAGGGAGCAACAGAAACAAGGCGCGCCGATCCTGGTCAATTCGTCCGGCGCAGTCGTCGTCGAGGTACAAACCAACCAGCCGGCACCGGAGATGGCCGCGCCGACCGCGGCACAGTCTGTCATAACGCCGTCGCCCGGCGGTTCAAGTTTATTTGCACCCGCCACGCCAGCGTCGCCGGACGCCGAAGCCCAAACCGCCGCGCAAGCGGCTTTGCAACAAAAGATGGCCGAGCAACCTGACGCGTCGGAAACCCGATCTACTTTATTCAGTTCGTCACCGTCACCGGCCAATGCAGCTTACGCCGGCAAAGAACCGGGTTTCCAGCCGATCGTGGCGCCGCCGCTGCCGATTTCAGCAGGCAAGGAAGCGCAGCTTCAGGCGCTGAACGCGAGATATATGGCCAATCAAATCCCGCCGGCGGAGTATTTCAAACAGCGCGCGCAAATTCTGGCCGCGCCGTAAAAACAAATTGATTCGCGCCCGCCGGATTTTGTCCGGCGGGTTTTTCATTTACCGACCTTGAACTTTGAATGCCGGACCCTAAACTCCCATTGTCATGCACGATTTTCGTTACGCCGGTAAAAAATTATTTTGCGAAGGCGTTGCCATCGAATCGCTCGCGCGCCAATTCGGCACGCCGCTTTATCTTTATTCCCAGCGCACACTCACGGAACATTTTCAGAAGCTGGACCGTGCGCTCGCGCCGCTGGACCATCTGATTTGTTTTGCCATGAAGGCGAACTCGAATCTTGCCGTGATGCGCGTGCTGGCGAATCTCGGCGGCGGTTTTGATGTTGTCAGCGGCGGCGAATTGCAACGCGTCATCGCGGCGGGCGGTGACCCCAGAAAATGCGTTTTCGCCGGCGTGGCCAAGACCGAACCTGAAATCGAATTCGCTTTGAGCAAAGGAATTTATTCGTTCAATGTTGAAAGTGTGCCGGAGCTGGAACGCATCAACCGGATTGCCGCACGGCTGAAAACAATCGCGCCGATCGCCGTGCGCGTGAATCCAAACATCGAGGCGTTCACGCACGCGAAAATCACGACCGGCACCTATGAAAATAAATTCGGCATCGCCTTCGAGCAGATTGAAGGCGTTTATGCCCGCGCGGCCAGACTGGAAAATCTGCGGCTGCGCGGAGTGCAAATGCACATTGGCTCGCAACTCACCACCCTCGCGCCGTTTGAAAAGGCCGTGCGCAAGGTTTTGCCGCTGGTCAGGCGGCTGAAGGAACAATACGCGCTGGAATTTTTCAGCATCGGCGGCGGACTGGGAATTGTTTATCAGCCCGCGCTCGCCAGCGGACCGGAACATTGGTGGCGAACGGCGGCAGCTAAAAATATTTTAACCCCGCAAAAATACGCCGCCCGATTGCTGCCACTTTTGCAGCCGCTCAGTCTGAAGATTTTGATGGAACCGGGACGATTCATTTCCGGCAACGCGGGCGTTTTGATCACGCGCGTCGAATACGTGAAGCGAACGGGCAGAAAAACTTTCGTCATCGTGGATGCCGCGATGAACGATTTGATCCGTCCGGCGTTTTACGACGCTTATCACGAAATCGTGCCGCTCACGCGCAAGACTCGCGCCATGATAAAAACCGATGTTGTCGGGGGCGTTTGCGAATCCGGCGATTATTTCTGCAAAAACCGTCCGCTGCCAAAAGTCGGCGAAGGTGATTTTCTCGCGTTATTGAGCGCGGGAGCGTATGGTTTTGTCATGGCGTCAAATTACAACACCCGTCCGCTCGCCGCCGAAATCTTGGTCAGCGGTCGACGCGCCGCCATCGTGCGCGAACGGCAGCCGGTCAAAGAAATTTGGGACGGTGAAAAAATCGCGCCGTGGCTGAAATAAAATTGTGAACAACGAATTTTCCATCGCGGCTTGCTGGCAGGGCGATTTCGATGAAACCGCCCTGCGCCAGTGGGCGGAAAATTTGCGCGCGCAACTCGGCGCGCAGCCGGTTTCGCTCGGCCTCGTTTTCATGTCGCCGAAATTTTTCCCGCACGCGCCAGCCACCCTGGAAATCTTGCGCGTTCATGCGCGGATCCCGCTGCTCGCGGGTTGTTCGAGCACGAGTCTGGTCGCCGGTGCGCGCGAAATTGAAAATGCGACCGGCATCGTGCTCGCGCTTTATTCGCTGCCGGGCGCGGAGTTGAAAGGTTTTCGTTTCACGCAGAAACAGGTCGAGGAGGCGGACGGCGCGGCGTATTGGCCTTTGGAAACCGGCATGGAATCGAAGCGTTCCAACGGCTGGCTCGTGTTCATTGATCCGTTTCATCTCGACTCGGAAAGCTGGATTCGTTCGTGGAACGCGGCCTACGCGCCGTCGCCCACGTTCGGCGGACTGGCCAGCGGAATTTTTTCCGACCAGACAACGCAGGTTTATTTGAACGGCGACGTGTTCGAGGAGGGCGGCGTGGCGGTTTCCGTCGGCGGCGACGTGAAATTGTCCGGCGTCATTTCGCAAGGCTGCACGCCCATCGGCGAGACGTGGACGCTCACGCGCGTCGAACACAATTTGATTCATCAAATCGCCAACCGCCCCGCTTACGCCGTGCTCGCGGAAACGGTTCAACAACTTTCCGCCGCCGACCAGCAAAAGTCACGGGGCAATCTTTTCATCGGCCTGGTCGTCAACGAATACCTTGAGGATTTTCATCGCGGCGATTTTCTCGTGCGCCAGCTCATCGGCGGCGATCCGAACTCCGGCGTGCTGGCCGTCGGCGCGTTGCCGCGCGCGGGGCAGACCATGCAATTTCACCGGCGCGACGCGGCGGCGGCGACCGAGGACATGGGTGAACTGCTCAAACGCACCAAAAAAAATCTCGGGGTCACCATGATTTACGGCGGCTGCCTTTGCTGCTGCAACGGTCGCGGCCAGAATCTTTTCGGCACGCCGAACCACGACGCGGAACTGGTGCAAAATGAATTTGGTCCGCTCGGCCTCGCCGGATTTTACGGCAACGGCGAGATCGGCCCGGTCGGCGAAAAGAATTATCTGCACGGCTTCACCGCGTCGCTGGCTTTGTTCGTAAAAAAATAAATCCCCGCGAAAAAAACCGTTGCGTTTGGCGGGCAGGGCGTCATGCTCGTTTCAAAATGCCAGAGGAACAGCCGGTGGAATCAATTCAGCCCGCGCCGCCAAAAAGTTTGGGCGGTGGAAAACGCCGTCGCGGACATCGCGGTGGACGCGGACGGCGCCGTCCCGCGCCGGCCGTTTCACTTGCGGAGCAACCAGCGCAAACAGAATCACCGGCACAACTCAAACCGCCCGGCAGCCCGCCCGAACTTCCCGTGCGCCCCGCATTGCCGAGGCAGAAATTTCAACCTGCTGTTCCCGCCCCACGCGCCGCCAAACCGGACGGTTCCGCCATCAGCCGGGCCATCACCGAAGTCACGCAAATCGTCGAGTCGTTGCGGCAGACACTGGAGCAAATGGAGGAAGTTCTGGAACTGGTCGAACTTGCCGAACGCCAGAAACTCACCGATGAACGCGAAATCGAATCGTTGCTCCGCGCCCTGCGCCAGTTGCAATCACGCGGCGGGCGACCTGAACGGCAGGAGCGCAACGACTGATTTTTGCCCGACGGTCATTTCAACAATTCTTTCACCTTCGTTGCTTCGCGGGTCGGCGGCCGGCAGGAATTTCCGGTGCAAAGATAAACGACCGTTCCATCTTTCGCGGACAGGGTTTTGGCAAACTCCTCGACTGCGCCCGTGTTTCCCAAAACAACTTTGTTCGGTTGATAAACCGAATGCGCGGCGCGCAGCAGTTCGCGCGCCTGGGCGGAATTGAAATCACCCGCCACTACAATTCGATTCGGTTCTTGCAGTGAAAAATCCAGTGCGTGCAGCATGAACGGCATGGCTTGCGGAAAATTTTGCAGGCGGTGCGCGAACCGGCGCAAAGTTCTTTCGGCGGCATCGGTGAAATTTTTCCGACCGGTCATCGCGCCGAGTTTCAGCAACGTGAGCGTGGCGACGGAATTGCCGGACGGTTCGGCGCCGTCGTAATCATCCTTCACGCGCCGGATCAAATCCTTCGCCCCGGCGGCACTTTGCCAGAAGCCGCCGTTCTCCGCGTCGAAAAATTTTGCGATCATCGCCCCGGCCAGTTCAATGGCAAAATCCAGGTGCCCCGGCGCGAGCGTCGCTTCATACAAATCAATCACGCCGGACAAAAGAAACGCGTAAGCTTCGAGCAATTGCACCCGGTCGCGCTCGCCGTCGCGCCAGCGGTGGAAAAGTGTTTTCGTTTTTGCGTCCCAGAGCTTCGCTTGGATGAACGCCAGGTTTTTCTTCGCCGCGACGAGATGGTTTTCATCGCCCAAAATCATCGAAGCCCGCGCGAACGCGCCCAGCATCAAGCCGTTCCACGACGTAAGAATTTTGTCGTCGAGCTGCGGACGGACTCGTTTCGCCCGTACGTCACTCATTTTCCATTTAGCGGACGCAAGCAATGGCTGGTCTTCGGCCCGCACGTTCGCATCAACGACGCGCAACACATTTTGCCCCGACAACGGTTGCGGATGGCTGTGGTCGGTGAAATTTCCTTCCGCCGTGATTCCAAAATAGCGCCCGGCGATGTTGAATTCATCCACGGTCAGCAATTTGGAAAGTTCGTCCTTTGTCCAACAGTAGAACTTTCCTTCATGGCCTTCGCTGTCGGCGTCTTCGGCGGAAAAAAAGCCACCGTCGGGATGCGTCATTTCGCGCCGGACGTAACTGAGAATGTCGCGCGCGGTGTCGGCGTGGCGCGTGTCGCCGCTGACCAGAAAGGCGTCAAGATAAAGCTGCGCGAGTTGCGCGTTGTCGTAGAGCATTTTCTCGAAATGCGGCACGAGCCATTCGGCGTCCACGGCATAGCGCGCAAAGCCGCCGCCGAGCTGGTCGTGGATGCCGCCTCGAGCCATCGCCTCGCAAGTATGAAGAACCATCCGCGCCGCTTCTTCATCTTGAAATCGTTTGGCGTAATGCAACACCAGCGACGGAATGCCCGGCTGCGGAAATTTCGGCGCTCCGCCAAAGCCGCCGTGGCGCGGATCGTAGCTTGATTTGAAAATTTTGCCGGCGGCGCGCAACCCTTCCGCCGTCAACGGCCAATGGGGCATTGCTTCATTGATGGTCGTCGTTTCAAGTAGTGCCTGGATTTCATCGGCGGACGCGGCAATTTCGCCTTTTCGTTCCTGCCAGAGCGCGGCGATCTGCTGGAGCAATTGTAAAAAACTCGGGCGACCGTGGCGCGCGTCCGGCGGAAAATAGGTGCCCCCGAAAAACGGTTTCAGCTCCGGCGTCAGAAAAACATTCAACGGCCAGCCGCCCCCGCCAGTCGTGGATTGCACGAAGGTCATGTAAATTTTATCCACGTCCGGGCGTTCCTCGCGGTCCACTTTGATGCTGACGAAATGTTCGTTGAGGAATTTACCGATCTTTTCATCCTCGAACGATTCGCGTTCCATGACGTGACACCAATGGCAGGTCGAGTAGCCGATACTCAAAAAAACCGGCTTGGTTTCGCGCCGCGATTTTTCAAACGCTTCGGCGTTCCACGCGAACCAGTCCACGGGATTGTGCGCGTGTTGCAAAAGGTAAGGCGATTTTTCACGGGCGAGACGGTTCGTGTGCGCGTGTGCTGCCGCTGGATGGGTTGTGGTCACGGAATCTTGTTTCTTCAATTTTTGACGCCACGCTAAAACTACCGGCGGGGCAGGGCAAAGCAAACATCAAAGTCCGATTGATTCCTTTCCCAACCCGGCTACACTCGCCGCATGGGCACGCTCTATTACGGCGACAACCTCGAAATCCTCAAGCGTTACCTCAAGGACGAATCCGTTGACCTCGTTTATCTGGATCCGCCCTTCAACTCCGCGCAGAACTACAACGCCTTTTTTCAGGAAAAGGACGGCACCGCCGCCGCCAGCCAGATTCGCGCCTTCGAGGACACCTGGACGTGGAATCAGGAAAGCCAGCGCGTCTATGAAGAACTGATTTTGTCGCCCGGCAAGGTCGGCGAAGTCATGTCGGCGTTCAAAACCTTTCTCGGCACGAACGACATGATGGCTTACCTCGCCATGATGTGCCCGCGTCTCGTCGAACTCCGCCGCGTCCTCAAATCCACCGGCTCGCTTTATCTCCATTGCGACCCGACCGCCTCCCATTATCTCAAAATCCTTTGCGATGCGATAATGGGAAAAGATAACTACCGAAACGAAATAATCTGGAAACGTTCAAATCCTAAAAGCCTTAACACAATTAACTTCACAACCTGCACCGATACAATTTTGCGTTACACAAAAACCAACAAATATACCTTTCATCAACCATACGAGGAACATGATCCCGAATACGTCGAGTCAGCCTACAAATACACAGATAAACAAGGACGCTATCGGTTGTTGCCGC
>Ga0182024_10024424_pt1 | contig 10744 bp, 7 predicted proteins | sample P32metaG_FD_120480 | JGI IMG/M metagenome (GOLD analysis project Ga0182024, IMG submission 120480) | Permafrost microbial communities from Stordalen Mire, Sweden - P3-2 metaG (Illumina Assembly) | ecosystem: Environmental > Terrestrial > Soil > Wetlands > Permafrost | place: Sweden: Stordalen...
AAGCCGGTGGAGGTTTACAACACGGTGGCAGAAATTCGCGGTAGCGAAAGGCCAGACGAAGTCGTGATGTTGGGAGCACATCTGGACTCGTGGGATCTGGGAACGGGTTCCACAGATAACGGCACCGGATCGATGGCGGTATTGGAAGCGGCGCGGGCCCTTGCAAAGCTGCAATTGAAACCAAAGCGAACGATCCGATTCGTGTTGTTCACAGGCGAAGAAGAAGGATTGGTAGGTTCCGTTAACTATGTAGAGTCGCATAAAGGCGAGCTCGACAAGATTTCCGGGATTTTGGTCCATGACACGGGTACAGGAAGAGTGCTGACGCTCGGTTTACATGACAATTACCAGGACCGAGAAATCGTAGACCGCGAGATTGCACCGTTGAGTGAATTGAAATTGCTGGAACCGAGCATGCGACGCTCGTTTGGAACTGATCATGCGTCGTTTGATGATGTGGGCGTGCCTGGCTTCTGGGTGATCCAAGACAGTGCCGAGTATTCGAAGACGCATCACAGCCAGTCGGACACCTTTGATAAGGTCTGGAAAGACGATTTAAATCAAGGCGCGCAGGTTTTAGCAGCCTGGGCGTACGACACCGCGCAACTTCCCGAGATGTTGCCGCGGCGACCCATGACCAATGCGGCAAAAACGGAAGCGACAAAGCAAGAAACGAACCAGACTGAAGCAGCGAACGCAAATGCGAATACCAAGCCCTCCAGTAGTGATGCAGGCGCAACGGGGAACCCCAAGGCTGATCCGATCGGCGAAATGGATACGAAAATTCTGGCGCAGGTGAAGGCCGATGAGCCAGAACTAAAAACCAATCTGGAATTTTTGGCCGATCATATCGGGCCACGGTTGACCGGATCGGAGCAGCTCGAACTTGCCAGTCGGTGGATGCTGGAGCGGTTCCAGCAGGCGGGCCTGGCCAACGTGCATCAAGAGCCCTGGACGATTGCCAATCGCTGGACCCGCGGTCCTGCGACGGGCCGTTTGTTTTTGAATGGTCCGTCAAAAGCCGGAGAAGAGTCCACGACGCTGAACCTGACGATGGCAACCGCCGGATGGTCAGCGGCTACCAGTGGAACGGTGCGGGGGACGGTCGTGGGCGTGGCAGTGGAAAAAGTCGATGACTTGCAGCAATACAAAGGCAAGCTGGCTGGCGCGATCGTTGTTTTAGGACGGCCCATGGAGATGCAGACGCCTAGAAGTCCACTATTGACGCCGTGGGGTGAGGAAACGATTCCCATCGCTTTTCCAAAGAGCGATAAACCGTTTGATTTTGCGGCATATATGAAATTGCGAATGGCGGAATTGAGCTTCTTTGCGGAGGAAAAGGTTGCCGCGGTGTTGCTAGGGTCGGAGAAACCGTTTGGGTTAATGAATATGAGCATCAGCGGTCGGAATTACCAGCCAGGAACCGTGCCGACGGCGTACCTTGAGAGGGAAAATTACATGCAATTGTGGCGGCTACTGGATCAAGGCCCGGTGCATGCGGAGGTAAACATTGGCAGCGAGTTCGGTGGCAAGCCCACGGAGGTTTATAACACCGTCGCGGAAATCGTTGGCACTGAAAAACCGGATGAAGTGGTGATCATTGGCGCACACCTGGACTCGTGGGACTTAGGAACAGGAGCCGCGGACAATGGCACAGGGTCCACCGCTGTGCTAGAAGCAGCGCGGGCACTGCAAAAGTTAGGAGTAAAGCCGAAGCGCACGATTCGGTTCGTGCTATTCACAGGAGAAGAACAAGGATTGAATGGGTCGAAAGCGTACGTCACGAAGCATGCCGATGAACTGAACAAGATTTCGGCTGTACTCGTGCACGACAGTGGCACCGGCAAAGTATTGACGGTCGGACTGATGGGAAATTACGCCGCGCGGGAAACGATGGACCGTCTGCTGTATCCATTGGCGCGAGCCAAGGAAATAGGATTGGCCGAGCCAACGTTGCGCAGCGAAGGTGGAAGCGACCACACGCCGTTTGATGACGCTGGCGTTCCGGGTTTCTGGTGCGTGCAGGAGGTAGCAGACTACGATAAGTTGCACCACTCCCAGGCAGACACACTGGATCACATTCGCTGGAATGATCTGGATGAAGGAGCACAGGTGTTGGCAGTTTTTGCCTACAATATGGCACAGTTGCCGGATTTGTTGCCTAGAAAGACTGGGAAGTAGCTGTAGCTTCAGGCGAACATGCAGAAGGGTCGGCGGCCTTATGCGAGCCGTATTGCAACGGGTCAGCCGTGCACGAGTCACGGTTGAGCAACGAGTGACCGGAGAGATCGCCGCCGGATTGATGGTATTACTCGGCGTGGGCGCCGGCGATCTCGCGGCTACGGCTGCTTCGATGGCGCAGAAAATTGCGCAGTTACGCATCTTCGAAGATAGCGATGGGAAGATGAACCGGTCACTGCTAGATGTGAAAGGAAGTGCCCTGGTGGTTTCACAGTTTACTCTGTACGGGGACGCGCGAGGGCAGCGCCGTCCAAGTTTTGTCGCGGCGGCACGACCCGAACATGCAAAATTACTTTATGAAGAGTTTTGTTCTGCGCTGCGGGGAACCGGGGTTCCAGTAGAGACTGGAGTTTTTCAGGCGATGATGTCCGTGGAATTGGTGAACGAGGGTCCGGTGACAATTTTATTGGATTCAGACCACACGTTTTGATTGCGAGTGTCTTCGCACGAAATGAAGTCAAGCAAAACAGCTCAGAGGTCTGCAAGCAGACAAATATCGATAAAGATCCGGCTCGCACGGAGCGGTGATGCGGCGAGGATAGCGGAACTTTCCGGGCAACTAGGCTATCCCGCCGAGCGGCACGAAATCTCAGCGCGCTTACGGAAAATCAAATCTGCCTCCCACCATGAAGTATTCGTAGCCGAAACACTTGAGCGAAAAGTGATTGGCTGGGTACATGTCAGCGTCACACCTTTGCTTGAGGTAGAGCTTCGCGCGGAAATAAACGGTCTGGTAGTGGACGACCAGGAACGCAGCCGCGGTACGGGAGCGTTTTTGACTCGCGCAGCCGAGAGATGGGCACGCGAAAAGGGTTGCAAGAGCATGTCCGTGCGTTCAAATGTAATACGGGAGCGCGCACACCTGTTTTATCTCCGGAACGGATACGAACATTACAAAACGCAGAAGGCGTTTCGAAAACTCATTTGATTCATGATCTATTTGCAATCCTGACAAATCGTTTGCCGTTAAGCGGCCCTAGGACAGGGTAGGCTCTTACCCCGCAGGGAAACCCTGAACCAGAATCGAATTTGGCAGATATATCGCATTACGATATACTTTAATTATGCGAGGTGCGATCTCTGACACTGAATATCGCGCGTTAGGGGAATTGCGCTATCGCATTCGCCATTTTCTTCAGGAAGGCGATGCAGCGGCAAGGCGATTCAATCTGGAGCCGCAGCAATATTTGATGCTGTTAGCCATTCGAGGCCTACCGCCTGGCGAGGAGTCTACGATTCGTACGCTGGCCGATCGTATGGCGCTGAAACACCACAGCGCGTGGAACTGATTGACCGCATGGAGGCGCACGGTCTTGTTCGCAGAAGCCGCGGCGGAACTGACCGGCGCGAGGTATTTGTCTCTTTGACGCCAAGAGGCGCAAAGTTGCTCGAAAAAGTGGCACGGCAACGAATCGGCGAACTGCGCGCGAGTGGGGCAGCGCTTGCGGACTCTATTGCAACACTCGTCAACAAAAGAGAACAACCGGTAAAGGCAAGTGAAAGGAATCCAGCAGTCGTCCATTCAAAGCAGCTTGAACGGCGGAGGATTCGCCGTGCCTAAGAGATCCCCGAAGAGCGGCCACGATGCCGCTGTCAGTTCCAAGGCGCGAAACGTCGCTTTAGGGGACTTTACCACCACCCCGCGGGTGATCCCCATTTCCCTATTGGCCATGGCGATCGGCGGTATTTGCGCGTTTGTCGCCCTGGCTTTGTTGCGCCTTATCGGATTATTTACAAATTTATTTTATTTTGGACGATGGAGTACATCGATGGTGTCGCCAGTGGGCAACCATCTAGGAATTTTTGCCGCGCTCGTGCCAGTCGTAGGAGCGCTCATTATCGGTGTGATGGCGCGGTACGGATCTGAGCGAATTCGCGGCCACGGTATACCGGAAGCAATCGAATCCATTTTGTTGAACGGAAGCCGCATAGACCCGAAGATCGCGGTGCTTAAGCCAGTCTCTTCGGCAATTTCGATTGGATCGGGAGGCCCCTTCGGCGCGGAAGGTCCGATCATCATGACCGGCGGGGCGGTAGGGTCGATGATCGCGCAGTTCTTTCACTTGACCAGTGCGGAACGCAAGACGTTGCTGGTTGCGGGTGCCGCAGGTGGAATGTCGGCAACGTTTGCTGCTCCCGTCGCGTCAGTGCTGCTTGCAGTGGAATTGTTGCTTTTTGAGTGGAAGCCGAGAAGCCTGATCCCAGTTGCCTTGGCAAGCGCGGTGGCGGCTGTCGCACGACGCTATTTATTGGGTTTTGGGCCGTTGTTCCCCGTGCCTGAACATCCGCTTGTCATTGGACCAGCAGGGTTGCTCGGGTGCGCGCTGGTTGGTCTTCTGGCCGGAGGCTTGTCAGCGTTGCTGACGGTTTCGGTATATGCGGCTGAAGACGTGTTTCAACGATTGCCCATCCACTGGATGTGGTGGCCTGCCATTGGCGGCCTCGCGATCGGACTGGGCGGATTGATTTTTCCGCAAGCCCTGGGAGTCGGCTATGACACGATTGGTGCGCTCCTACAGGGAAACGTAACCGCGCACGTGATCCTGGGTGTGCTGCTGGTGAAATGGTTCATATGGGCCGTCGCTCTGGGTTCAGGAACGTCGGGTGGAGTGCTGGCTCCGCTCTTGATGATGGGAGGGGCGCTGGGTGGGCTGGAAGCGATGTTTTTGCCAAATGAGGGCTTGGGCTTCTGGCCTTTAATCAGCATGGGGGCCATCCTGGGCGGTACGATGAGATCCCCTTTCACGAGCATCGTCTTTGCATTTGAATTGACCCACGATGCTAATGTTTTTCTTCCTCTGTTGGTGGGCAGTGTCATTGCGCACGCCTTCACGGTGTTGACTTTGAAGCGTTCTATCCTGACCGAGAAAGTCGCCCGGCGTGGTTATCACCTCAGCCGCGAATATGGGGTTGATCCCCTCGAGGTCTTATTTGTTCACGAAGTCATGCGAACCGCTGTCGCGGTGTTGAGTGCCTCAAGCACGATTGGCGAAATCCAAGATTTGCTGAAATCGGACCACCGTCAAAAGCAAAGGCTATTGCCGGTGGTGAATACCGATGGAACGTTGGCAGGAGTTCTCACGCGTAAAGATATTCGCGAGCGCATCGATCAGGAAGGTGAGTCCGCACTGCGGCGCCCGCTGAGTGAAATCGTAAGGGTTAATCCTGCAGAAGTATGTTCTGATGAACCATTGCGGGTAGCGGTTTATCGTATGGCGGAAAAGGGATTCACGCGCATGCCCGTGATCGAACGGGGCACTGGCAGATTTCTTGGATTGATCTCGTTGGATGATCTGCGGAAAGCGAGAAGCCGGCATCTCGAGGAAGAGCGAGTCCGTGAGCGAATTCTAAAATTGAGATTCTTTATGCCTGAGAAGGGTGCAAACAAAGAAAAAAGCGTGTCCACTGCACCCTGACACAACATCCAATCTCGGTCGATCACCCCAGTATAGTGATTAAAGAAATAATGAATCGATAAGAATGAGCACAGTCGTCATACCAACACCTGGTGAAGTGCTTCCGGCTGCGAAGGCACAGTGGTGGCAAGCCCCGGCACGCCAATGGAGAGCACTTCGCGAACAGCGCGAGGAACAAGTCTTTCTCGTGCTTACGCTCCTGATTGGGGCACTGGTTGGATTGACAGTGGTGGCGTTCATTCTGATTACGGAACGGTTTGGCGCGCGGCTTTACCCTCTTGGAGCGGCAACCTGGCGCAGGCTTCTCGTTCCGGTCATCGGTTCGCTGGGAATGGGCTACTTGCTCTTCCGGTTTTTTCCGGACGCGCGCGGCAGCGGAGTTCCGCAGACGAAGGCGGCGCTCTGGGCGCGCGGCGGAATAATTACACCGGGAACAGTGTTTGGAAAATTCTTTTGCACCTCGGCAACACTGGCTTGTGGAATTCCTCTGGGCCGAGAGGGGCCGGCGGTGCAGGTCGGCGCTGGAATCGCGTCACTGCTCGGCCGCTATTTAGGGCTGCGGCCGGAGAAAGTAAAAGCGCTGATACCCGTGGGTGCGGCTGCCGCCATCGCGGCGGCGTTCAATACCCCACTCGCGGCGGTGGTTTTCGCATTAGAGGAGGTTGTTGGAGATTTACATGCGCCGGTGCTGGGCTCCGTCGTACTCGCATCGGCAACTTCGTGGGGAATGTTGAGAATGCTGCTGGGCAACGACCCGCTTTTTCAGGTACCGCAATACCAGTTGGTACATCCGGGGGAACTAGCGATCTATGCGCTGCTGGGAGTCTTGGGCGGATTCATCTCCGCGGCCTTTTCGAGGTTATTGCTGGGGATGCGCGCGTGGTTTTTGGCCCGCCCCAAGAAAACCGTGTGGTTCCAGCCGGTAGCCGGTGGTTTGACTGTCGGGTTGATGGCGTGTTTTGTACCTCAAATTCTTGGAGTTGGGTACAAATACGTCGGGGATGTGCTGAACGGGCGAATGGCTCTGAAACTGATGGTCTTGCTGCTGGCGCTCAAGTTGTTTTCCGTGACCATTAGCTATGCATCGGGGAACGCCGGCGGAATTTTTGGTCCTAGCCTATTTCTGGGCGCTGCGTTGGGTGGAATTGTAGGAACGATGGCGCATCATTTTGCGCCTGGTTATGTCGCTACGCCAGGTGCGTACGCGCTTGTGGGTATGGGGACCGCGTTTGCGGGAATCGTGCGCGCTCCGATGACCTCGGTGCTGATGATTTTTGAAATTACCAGAGATTATGCGGTGATTGTGCCGCTGATGATTTCGAATCTGATCAGTTTTTTCATTTCGTCTCGCTTTCAGCCTGAACCCATCTACGAAGTGCTGGCGCACCAAGATGGCATCCATTTGCCGACCGCTGGGTCGCGTATACAGGAAGGCCAACGCCAGGTATACCAAGCGATGCACGCGGCCACCGAAGTCCTGGATGCGAACGCGACCGTTCAAGAGGCACTGAACAAAGTGGCAACCAGCCAACAGCATGCCTGGCCCGTCATTAATGACGGTGGAGTAGTCGCAATGGCCAGCCTGAGCCGTTTGCAAAGGGCGCTGACCGAAGGCGACACAGAGAAGCGCTTGAATGAAATCTTCACGGATATCGAATTTCCGCATGTGCATGCCGACCACTCGTTGAATATGGCGCTAGATCGTATGGGCGCCAGCCAACTTGATGTTCTGCCGGTAGTGAATCGAGCTAACGTTCACAAGTTGGAAGGAATCGTGACGCTCCAGGACGTCTTGAGACTTTATGGGGTGGGGCCAAGAGAGACAACGGTTGCATCTGGAGAACCTGCCGTGCCTACGCCCCAGCACTAATTAGCATTGTACAAATTTTAGCGGGCTTAAAAACCTCCCCCGCCGCCTCCGCCGAAGCCGCCTCCAGAGAACCCGCCCCCGCCGCTAAATCCAGACCCGCCGGAGCTACGAGGCGCAGATGCCATCACGGCGCCTGCACGAGAAGACATTGAGCTCAGGTCGTTCGTAAAATTAACGGGATAAAACACTGGACCGCTACCGCCCTGATACCAGCCCGGTGGCTGGGTCATGACTCCCTGGAACGCTTTGCTCCAGTTTTTCTCAACGCCGAGTGCCATCGCGAAGGGTAGAAATTTTTCGAACATCTGCGGTGTCTTGATCGTGCGGTTAAAGCGATCTGATTCAACGTGCGCAAGAAAGTCTTCGAACCCCAAAACGTTTTCGAGCGCACGTGTTCCCTGCTCGGTGTGCGCGGGCATAAACCAACCGAAAACACAGATGATCACGGCGGAAAGAACCCCTCCAATGAGAAAGGGGAGATAACTCATGCCCAGAGTCGCGGCGACAGCCGAGCCGCCCCAGAGCACTAAGACACCCACCACGATACCCCCGCCGACATAAGCGGAGCGAACGCTGTCGGGACGCCGGCGATAGTAACCTTGCGAAACCAGCGATTCGAAAATGCGGCTCTTCATGTCCGGAAGGTTTTTGTAGAAGTGATTCTGAAGGCTGTCCATGGAAATGGTTTCACCAGCCGTCCCGGCGATAAAAAATCCATTCAACAGAACTTGTTCGTGAGGCTTCAGAGTCGCCCATTGCGGACGATCTTTTTGCAGGATGAAGTTGTAATCCTTGCCATGATAGAGGTCCAGCATATGCTCTTTCTGGACCTCCTGGATGACCAAATATCCACGGACCGCGAGGTCCACGATAGACGCAGTGATGTCGCGCATGTCGGCGGAATTATCCACCAGGGTTCCGGCCTCCCCGGGCGTCAGGTTGTTGGGAGGCTCATACTGGGCTGCGATCGGCCGTATGCGGGGGTCGCGGCCGCGAGTCCACCATAAATAGAACATCAAAACGAAGACCAGAACGGGTAAGAGTAGGGGCCAATCGCTTCGCAGAAAACGCCCGATAATGGTCAGGGCGGATGGAGGCTCGATTAGCCCTTTGTCAAAAGCGACGGCGACTGTAAGGCCGGCGTGATACGGAAGCGGAGCGGTGGTATGAACTTCGACGCCGTTGCTGGCAACGTCAGTCTCGGCGTCTCGCGCACGGGAGCCATACACTCCCGTAAACGTAGTGGCGCGAACGTTGCTCGCTCCCGTTGGGAGAATAATAGTCGCGCTGGCCGATTGAATCGGTACATCCCACTCGTCGCCGGTAACGTTCCAATAAAGCTCGTCGTGATCGTCAAAGAACTTTATGGCATCGGATATCATGTATTCGATGTTCACCGTTTGAACGGAGTCGTCCGCGTTGGGGATGTAGATTTTCAATTTGCGGTAATGTCGCACGCGGCTGGAATCGAACTTTAGGGCGTGACCATTGGCGTCGGTGATGCTCTTCACGCTGAGGAAAAGTGAATAGTTCAACCCCTGTGGAGTTACATATTCGATGGGAATCGAGCGATAGAGTCCGTGCCACGGGCCGCCGATGAAGTGCGCTTCGATTCTCTCGGAAACGTCGATAGTGCCGTCGCGTGCGATCGACACATGGTCATTGAAACTTTCTATACGCAGTTGCTTGGCACCGCTGCGGCTTGCGGCCAACAGGGAAATAAGGCTGATTAGTGAGGTTAGGAGCAACCCGCGCATCGTTGGGGCGAGCGTAAATCGTCGTATAACACACAAAACACCGCGTGAGTGAAAGTTAGGCATGACGCGAATCCAGCAGACTTATGCCGAAGCGGCAGGTGGAGCGTTAAAGCTAACTTTGGGAGCTTCACGTTCGGCCGGAGCGGAGATTTCAAAGAATTCGCGCGGTTTGAAGCCAAGCATGTTGGCAAAAATGTTAGTCGGGAACTGCTGAATCTTGGTGTTGAGATCGCGAACTACGGCGTTGTAGTACCGGCGGGCGTTCTGGATAGTGTCCTCAATTTGGGACAAGGACGCCTGCAGGGCGGTGAAACTTTCTACGGCGCGAAGCTGCGGATAAGCCTCGGACAGAGCGAAGAGGCTTTTGAGTGCGCCGGAGAGCATGTTTTCTGCTTCGGCCTTTTCAGCGGGGCTGGTGGCGCTCATCGCGCGATTGCGCGCGTTGATTACAGCTTCCAGGGTCCCCTTCTCGTGAGCGGCATAGCCTTTGACGGTTTCCACCAGATTTGGAATCAAGTCATAGCGGCGTTTGAGTTGCACGTCGATGTCGGCCCACGCGTTGTCGCACTGCACTTTCAAACGCACCAAGCCGTTGTACATGCCGATCACAAAAATCAAGATCAGAACCAGGACGCCCAAGATGATGAAGCCCGTCATACACACAACCTCTCACACAGAGTTAGCAGATCTGTAGCGAGCCAATATACGTGGGCAGGAAGTGAGTGTAAAGCTGTGGGAACAATTCCGATCTGCGTCGGACGATAGTAACTGTAGAGTATAGTAACAACATATTCTATACTGGCATACATCACGACTAGCGGCTATCACCTCCCGCTCCGCGTTTCTAAGACGATAAGTTTAGTGCCGAGCTCACATGCATGTTATTTAAGACGATTAGCGCTTCCGTGTATGGAATTGATGCCTACCTCGTCGAGGTAGAGGTCGATGTAGGTTCAGCCCGCATGCAGGACTTCAACGTAGTGGGTTTGCCCGACAATGCAGTAAAGGAGAGCCGGGAGCGCATTAAATCGGCCCTGCGAAATTGCGGATTCGAATTTCCATATGGGCAAGGTGTGACCATCAACCTGGCGCCTGCCGACGTGCGCAAGGAAGGGTCCGGATTCGATCTGCCGATGGCGCTGGGATTGGCAGGGTGTGGGGCAGTTTTTTGGCAAACCGCTCGACCAGTGTATGTTTCTCGGCGAACTGTCGCTCGATGGCGGCGTTCGGGCCGTGCGCGGCGCTCTATCCGCTGCCTTGGCTGCGCGCGAAAGAGGGCTGAAAGCGATTGCCGTGCCAGAAGCGAATGCTCGCGAGGCGGCAGTAGTCGAACGTGTAAGCGTATTCGCTCTTAAGTCGCTGCCCCAAGCCGTAGATCTGGTCAATTCACCGGAATCATTCGCGCCAATCCGGGTGGACGCTAAACTGATGCTCTCGGAGGCGTCCCAGTACAGCGTGGA
>Ga0182024_10024425_pt1 | contig 10744 bp, 11 predicted proteins | sample P32metaG_FD_120480 | JGI IMG/M metagenome (GOLD analysis project Ga0182024, IMG submission 120480) | Permafrost microbial communities from Stordalen Mire, Sweden - P3-2 metaG (Illumina Assembly) | ecosystem: Environmental > Terrestrial > Soil > Wetlands > Permafrost | place: Sweden: Stordalen...
CTCCTAATCGCGTCCTGGGTGCATGATGACATCAGGCACCGACATTCCCGCGGCTAGTCGCGCGTCTGGCCGCTGTGCTGGCGCGGGTCGCGGGTCGGCGGCGGGGTTGCCACAGCGGCCTTATGTTCCGCATGTTCCGCGGCGGCGCGGTTGTCCCTTGCCGGCGCGGCGCTGCGGGCGATGAGCTCTCCGAGGCCGTCGGGCAGAGGGTCCGCGGACAGAGGGCTGTCCGGTACCTGGCCGGGCGGGAAGTCGCCGCTGGCGACAGCTCCCTTGACCCGGTAGTGCAGGACGCTGGCGACGCGGATGGACGGGGACCGGTCGTCGTCCTCCCAGTCGCGGCAGGTGACGGCCTGGGTGAGGAGGGCGGGGACGTTGCGCCCTTCGGCTGCCGCGGTGGTGATCAGCTCGGCGACCTGGCGGCGTTTCTCGTCGGCGGCGTACTGGGTCCAGCGGTGCTCGCCGAGTAGGTCTCGCAGGTGGGTGTCGTACGGGGTGACCGGCATCGGCTCTCGCGGCGCCGAACCCTGGCGTGGCACCTTGCCGGTGCGGCCGCCGGCGGTCGCGGTGCGGGAACCACGTGCCGTTCTGAGGTCCTGGGCTTGTTCGCCGGCCGGAGGGAGGGCGTACCTGCGGCGGGCGCGCGGGTCGGCGAGCTCGCGGGTGATCCGGTAGGCCAGGACGCGGGCGATCGACTGGGACGGGGAGTGGGCATCGTCCTCCCAGGCGCGCTGGCCGAAGACCTTAGTAAGCAGGGCGTTCATGTCGTAGCCGGCCTTGGCGCCGTCGGTGATCGCGGCGGCGCACACGATTCTCGCGGGGTCCTGGACGTACTTCGCCCACCGCGCCTCGCCGAGGACCTCGCGCAGGTGCGCGTCACAAGGTGTCTCAGCTGTATAGCCGGCGGCTTTGAGGGCCGCTACGTCCTTGGCGTCGCCGCCGGCCGGCTGGCCGGTCAGGGCACGGTAGACCTCGATGCCGAGGACTCCGGCCTGGGTGAGATGGCGGAGGAGGTCTTCCTCGTAGGTCGGCTCGTCCATGGCGCAATTCCCCCTGTCGTAGATCGGGATGGCGGGCAGCGTGGCTGCTGCCTGCCGCTCGGCTGCGCTGGTCAGCTCGGCGAGGCTGGCGCGGACCAGGAAGCCGGCCCGGGTTGCTTCCTTGGCGGCGGTCTGGGTAGTCCCGGCGGCCACGCAGGTGTCGACCAGTTGCGCTACCTGGCGGACCAGGATCAGGGTGGCTTGCGGGGCAGGGGCGGTTCCGGCCTCGGTGAGGGTGACGAACGTGCTGGCCATGGCGGCGACGACTGCGGCCAGCTCGGGGTGCGAGACTCCGGCGGGCTGGGCGCAGGCGGCGCGGGCCATGTGGCGCGCTGCCCTGGCGAGCGGGCCAGGATGGTCTGGTTCGCAGGCCGATGCCACGGCGGCCAGGGCGTCGGCTGCGGCGGTCGCCGTGTCGTACTGGCCTGCCCGTGGTGCGGTGCTCCCCGCGGGTGACTGGCCGTCGAGAGTTAGCGCTCCCGACCAGGCGGCCAGGGCCTCGGCCCGGGTTATGGCGGGGTCTTTGCCTGGGGTTTCCCAGCGTTCGCGGAGGCGGGGCAGGGCAAGGTCGGTGGCCAGCTTGCCGCCGCCGAACCAGATCGGGCCGGTGACGCCGGTCCTGGCGCTGCAGGCATGGCGGGTGTCGCGGACGGCAACCGCGTAGCCGGTCACCTCTGTCCTGGTGGCGGCGCTGACGTAGCGGGGGCGCAGGATCAGGCCGCGGGCTCGGGCCAGGGCGATGAAGTGGGCCTCGTTATACGCGGCGGCGGCGCAGGCACGGACGGTGCGCTCCAGCCGGATCCGGAGCGGTTCGTGCTCTCCGTTCCTAGCGGAGATCTCCCGATCGGCGCGGGTGGGTTCCGGAATGCTCCGGCCAGTGCTCCGGCCGGGAACGTGCTGCAGTCCGAAGCGCGTCTCCAGTCCGGCGCAGGCGCGGGCAACCTTGCTGTAGTCGTTCCAGGTGCTGGCGATGGTGCTGTCCTCGCGGACCAGGTTGACCGCGATGTGGATGTGATCGTTGCCGCCGGCGGACAGGCCATGGCGGACGGCCACCCAGCGGCACGGCGACTTGCCGTCGGCGCCGGAGAATCCCAGGGCGTCGGCGACTGCATGGGCGGCCTGGGTCCACTGGGCGTCGGTCAGCTGGCCTTCTTCGGCCTTGATGGACAAGGAGCAGTGCCAGACGTACCCGCCGGCGGCATTGGCGCGCCAGCGTGACCTGGGGAACTCGACCTGCCAGCCCAGGTCGAGGGCTTCCTTGCGGATACGCCGCTGGACGCCTGGCTGCTGCCGCCAGAGCTCGTCGTGGGCGGTGAACACCGCGTCGGCGTAGCCCGCCACCAGGTGCTGGTTGACATGCTCGTCGGACTTTCCGGGCCCGAACAGGTAGCTGATCAGGTGCGGCATGTCGTTGCCGCGGACGACCTCGCCGATCATTCCGGCGTCCGGTGATCATCGGAGCAGCCGCCATCCGGGTCGCTCCGGTGGCGCGGACGGGTATTCCGGCACGCTCCGGGAAGATCACCCTGGCGTGGCACCTGGTCCTGGGCGCACCGCGGCTGGGACGGCTTATGGGGCGGAGCCGTGCCGCGGTGCCGGTCGATGCCGTCGAGGACCACGTCCAGGCGAGACATCGCGTACCGGGCGGCGGCCATCGATGGCGCGATGCTGGCGTCCGGGGCGGCGCCGGAGTTCAGCTTGCGGGCGATCTGGTTGATGTTGTTGGCCGCGTTTGCGATGAGGCGCTTGACCGCGGTGATTTCGGCCATGAGGGCAGGCGATGCGATTTGCGGCTGCGTCGCTTCTGCGAGTGCACTGTCGACCAAGTACCGCGGGACGCTCAGCCCCGCCTCGGCAGCAAGAGCAGCGAGCGCGTCGTACTCGGGGCCGGTGAACCTCATCGTCATTCCGTAGTGACGGCCCTCTTCGCGACGCCTGCGGGCGGATCCGCGGGCTGCCGACGGTACCGGCAGGTCCCCCGGACGGTGAATGTACTCAACCATGGTTACCATCTCCTTTCGTTGGCAACCATAGTACCTCCAGCAACTCCAGTTGCCAACCCTGCCCCACCAGAAATTAGAGGTCAGCGAAGCTGACCCCATACCTTGCTAATGGGGCACGTGTGAGTGGTGTTGCGAAAGCGCGCTCCGGGATTGTCGGGCCTTATGAATCGTCGTTGTGGGCATGCGCGGCGGATCCAGAGCAGCCAAGTGCGAATGGCATGATTTGTGCCGTGTCATCGAGGGCTCCCGCAACCCCTTGCTGGACGAGGCGCCGATCACCCGGGCCGGGTTGGCCTCGCCCCTCGCATGCAGGACGTCCTGCACGCCGCTTTGCACGAGGGTTCCTGTTATGTCCTGGACCAGCTGACCACGCTCAGCTCCGACCAACCTGGCCCTGTCGCTAGGCAGCCCGCCGCCGGCCGGAGCCGACCTAGGCCTGGACGCTGGCTAGATCGTCCGCCGCCCCGGGCGCTCATTCCAGTACTGGAGCAGGTCACCGACCCGGTACCTGCCGTCCGGGTCGCCATCTGGGAAGCCGGGACGCGACCGGTGCTGGGTAACGGTCTTGCGGTCCTTGCCGATCATGGCGGCGAACCGGCTGAGGGTAACCCGATCATCCGGATCGGCCCGGAGTGCAGTCAGATCGATCCGCTCGGGCGGAGCGAGGTGTGCCTGCGCAGCCAGCCAGGCATCGAGTGCGGCCTCGTCGAAGAGCAGCTGCCCCCGGCCCCCGCCGCGCCGGCCGCGTGAGGGCAGTTCGCCGACCGGATCGGGGAACCCGGCCTGCTTTCGCCACTTATGCCGTACGGCTTCGAGAGTGCGGCCGTGCCGGGATGCCCAGAGCCGGAGCGTTGTCAGGCCGGGCGGAACCGGATCGGCATCGGACGGTGGTGCCATCGTCCTATGATCGGGCAGCAGCGGAGTGCGGCGCTACGCGCCCCTCCGCCGTCGGGTTCGCGTGGAACCCAGGACGGCCGGCGTGTGCCGCCCGCCTCGTGCGGGCTCGCCGGCCGTCCGCCAACGTAGCGGGGGCACCCCGGGCACATGCCCGACGGTGCCCCCGCACCTCAGGTTCAGAGCATCGCGAAATACAGGTCGTGGCAGGCCAGATACCCGCCGCCCAGGTCGGCAGCGTGGCCCGCATCGATGCCATCTCGCCTCGCGGCGGTGTGGCCGGCATGGCCGGGCCGCAACGGCTGCTGGTCGGGGAATTTGCGGTTGAAGGTCTCGTCGACCCTGATCTCATGGCTGGCCAGGATCCTGGCCAACCCGGCCCCCATGGCCGTCATTGTCTCCGTCCGCAGGGAACGGATCTGGTCGGATACGCCGAGGCCGAATCCGCGCAGGTACTCGCGGAAGTACGGCGTTACCAGGGCACGACGCCGCGCGGCGGTGTCAACCTGCGGCAGCGCTTCCCGGACGGACGCAGCATACGCGCGGGCTGCGCGGCGGGCTTCGCGCTCCATCTGAAGCGCGAGTGACGGCAGGAGTATCTCCAGCGCGTCGAGCGCGGGCCGGGGCGCGATCACGATCAGGAACTTGTCTCCGCGGGTCTCGTTGTAGCGGAAGACGGCGACCCGGGAGCCGTAGGCCGCGATCACCGGCAGGAGCGCGTCGACCCTGGCGCGGCCGTGCCCGCCGGTACCGGGGGCGATGTAGTGATCCGTCTCAACTGGCACGCCTGGACTGCCTGGCACGACTTCTTCACGGTCGTTTCGCGAGGTCCCCGCGTCTTCACCCGTGACGAGTTGCGGGTACCAGGCAGAGACTGGCGAACAGGGCCGCTCTGTCAAATCGAACTGGGAAGCGACGCCGGTGACTGCTTGAAGAACGGGCATGACGGTGTCTCCGATCGATGTCGAGTTTGCGTGGATTCCGTTGCCGGAGGATGTGCCGTCCTCCGACTACGACATGTTCACTCTACCACGCACGACATTGCCACTGGCAAGAGGACACGCGACTGCCAGGCGCACGCCGCCGCCCGGATCCGGCAATCTAGGCCTTGACGCCAAAGCGGGCCGACGCCAGGTAACCCCGCTGTCGGCCCGCCCGCAGCTGCGGCGTGCGTTCTCTTCCGCAACTAGTACTTAGCCCACGCAATGCCACTTGCCTCCGGCCTCATCTCGTGCCCTGTCGCGATCCCATGCCCTGTCACCGCGAGCCCGGCGACGATGCCGACCACGATAGCGATCATCATGGCCAGCACGATGGCGCCACCTATGCGGCGCACAATCCAGTTGACGGCCGATACATCCGGCCGCGAAATAAATGTCCCGTACATCCCGATCACCTCCCTTCCTCGCACGGGCTGATGATGCTCCCGGTGTACCGCTGGCCAGCCCCGATGTAACGCAAAACAGTGACGGCTAGCTTTCATATGACCACTACACGTCATGCTTTCCTGGTCTGGGGCGAGCGCACGGGCGATACGTTGGGTAGCAGTCACTGTGAGGACGGTGGCGGGGTGGCGGGGAGGTCACGAGAATGGCAGGCAGCAAAGGCAACGGGAAACGGCCCTTGGACGGCCTGGTGCCCGAAGAACTGGCTGCCGGTCACGGGTTGCTCTTCACCTGCGGCGGAGTCCCGAAAGACCGGGCCGACGAGGCCCTAGGCGCCGATGTGGTCCGCGAACCTGACTGCGCGCGGCCTGGCCCATGTCGCGCCGCACACCCCGACCACAGCGGCCTCGTTCCAGGCCGTGTCACCGGATCTGGCGCTGCTCACGCTGCTAGCTGAGCTGCAGGCCAGGACTGCACAGGATCACGACCTGATCATGAAGTGCCTTGAGCGGCTGCGCGAGATCCTGCCTGGGCCAGCGCGTGGCGGCAGTGAGGATCCTCGGCACGTTGCCAGGATCCTCACTGACAAGGAGGAGATCCTCGCGCTGTCGATGGACCTCATCCACAGCCCGAACCGGGACTGGATGACGCTGGAAACCGCGACCACCGACATGCCGATCACCGAGGACTGCGGTATCGCGATCCCGCTCGCGCACCGCGGAAAGGTCCGCTGCCGGGCTATCTACGACCAGGCCGCGATCGAGCACCCGATTTTCCTGAAGAACATCGAGCGCAGCGTCGCGGAAGGCGAGGAAGCCCGCGTCGCCAAGGTGGTGCCGATGAAGATGCAGCTCGCCGACGTGTTCGCCGCCCTGCTGCCCCTGTCACCGACTGCGAGCGGCGGCGCACTGCTGATCCGCGGCAGCGGCGTCCCGATCCTGCACGCGCTGCGGGATTACTTCGAGCTCAAGTGGGCGTCGGCAACCCGGTTCGGGAACAGTCAGCCCCCGCCGGACTGCCCGCTCACAAAAGAGCAGCTCCAGATATTGAGGCTGATGGCGACCGGCCTAACCGACGGAGCGATCACGCACCGGCTCGACATCAGCGAAAGCACCATGTCCCGGCACGTGACCGCGATCCTGAAGCAGCTGAACGTACCGACCAAGAGCCGTTTCGTCGCGGGAGCGATCGCACATCAGCGCGGCTGGATATCAGACCCGGAAGGGGCGCAGTGAGTAACTACGAGGACTTCCTCCCCGCGCAGCGGCTCGGCCGGTCGCTGTCATTGTCAGCGGACGGGGCGATGATCGCCTACGCCAGCGACGCGTCCGGCCAGTTCAACCTGTGGATCCAGCCAGCCAGCGGGGGACCAGCGCGGCAGCTGACCTTCTTCACCGACCGCGCGGTCCGCGAGGTGGCCTGGTCTCCGGACGGGAAGGTGATCGCGTTCACCGCGGATGCAAACGGCGACGAGCAGTACCAGGTTCACGTGATGCCCGCAGCCGGCGGGGACCCGGTCATGGTGTCAAAGGGCACCGGTCAGCATTTCCTGGCCGAGAAGGCCCCATTCGGCCCGAAGGGTCAGCTGGTGTACAACGGCCCCGGCGAGGACCCCGCGATACCCGACCTGATCACCTGCGACCTCGCCTCAGGAGTCGAGGAACGCTGGCACGGGCCGGTGAACGGCTACGGCTTCGCCGTTGCGGTCTCGCCCGACGGGGAGCACGTCCTGGGCGGCACCCTGGCTTCCAACACCGAATGCCGCAGCTGGCTCGGTCACACCGACACGCCCGGCACAGCGCTGGAACCGGTAACCGATACCCTGCCGGGCGGGTACTGCTATCCGGGTCCGTGGGCAGCGGACAGCCAGAGCTTCCACGTCCTGGCGACGGGTACGGACCAGGATCATGTCAGCCTGGCCAGGTTCAGCCCGAGCACCGGGAGGCTTTCCGTCATAGACAGCCCGCCATGGGACGTTGAGGACGCCGTCGCGTCAGCGGACGGCCGCACTCTGGCCTGGACGGTTAACCAGGACGGGTATTCGGTACTCCGCGCCCTCCGCGACGGCACCCGCCTGGAGCTGCCGCCCGTCCCGGGCGGCGTTATCTCCGCGATGAGCCTGTCCGCCGACGGCACTGTTCTCGCGGTCCGGCTCGACACACCGGGCCGCCCCGCGACTCCGGCCATACTCCATCTCGGCACCAGCGAGCCGCCCCGTTACCTCACCGGCACGCCATCAGCAGGTGTTAACGCTGGCTCCGCGCAAGGGCCGGAGCTAATCCGGTACCGGTCCGCTGACGGCACTTTGATCCCGGCCTGGCTGCACCTGCCCACCGGGCCGGGACCGCACCCTGTCCTGCTGTCGGTGCACGGCGGCCCCCAGGTACAGGCACGCCCCGAGTATGACCCGCTGCACCGGTGCCTGCTCGCCGCGGGGATCGCGATCCTGGAACCGAACATCCGCGGCTCCTCCGGCTACGGGCACGACTGGCAGAACCGCATCGACCGGGACTGGGGCGGTGTCGACCTGGACGACCTGGCCGCCGCGCACTCGTGGCTCACGGACCAGTCGTGGGCTGACCCGGGCAGGATCGCCGTGTACGGGATGAGCTACGGCGGGTTCGCTGCCCTCTCCTGCATGACCCGCCTGCCCGCCCTCTGGGCAGCCGGCGTATCGGTATGCGGCCCGTCGAACCTGGACTCCCTGGCCCGGTCCATGCCACCCAGCTGGTCCGGAATGGTCATTGCGATGTTCGGGGACCCCGACGACCCCGGCGACGCGGAGGAATTGCACAACCGCTCCCCGCTCACCTACGCCGGCCAGATCGCCGCGCCGCTCCTGGTCATCCAGGGCGCCAACGATCCCCGCGTCCCCAAGGCCGAATCCGACCAGATCATCGCGGCCGCCCGCGCCAACGGAGCCGACGCCCGCTACCTCGTCTTCGACGACGAGGGCCACGGGTTCACCAGCCGCGCCAACGACATCAAAGCAAACCAGGCAATCGTCGACTTCCTCACCACGCAATTGCTGCCCGAGGCAAACCGGCCCGCCACTGCACGCACCGGAGGCTCCTGACCTGCCTTGGCAGACCCTCAAGGCAGAACGTCCCGGTCAGTCCTTCTTCGCGGGCTGCTACATCACCTGCCCGTAACGTGGTATGCAGAGCCCAGGCGCGTCAGCGCCAGCTGCTGTGAGGAGCTTTCGTGGGACGCAAGGAATTCGGGCCGAGCGTGATACCCGAATTGAGGGAGATCCTGCTCTCAACGTCCGAAGTGGAGCCCTACGATCCTGACGGCAGGGTAACCGAGGTCCGGGACATGCCGTTCCTGGAAGAATGGCAGCTCAGCCGACTGGGCTTCGACCCGGACCTCGGCGGCAGCAGGGTCGTCTGCGTCCTCGCCGGAGCGGGCAGGACAGTGACGGCGACCATCGATGCTGACGACTTCCCTGACTTGAGGGACAACGCGTCGGCAAGCCCGGAGTGGAACAGCTCCGCCTACCACGACCTCGCGGTGCTGCTGTCGACCCTGCTCCAGGAGCAAGTCCTGACCTGGGATCCCGCCGAGATCCCCACCGGTCAGATAAGCATCCAGCTCCCCTCCGATCGCGGCTTGCTCAAGCCGCCGCCGCGCTGACGGCCGGGAGCACTTCCTGCCGTGGCTACAGCCTGGGGCCAAGGGTCGAACCTGAACACGAGCGCCGCGGCATCAGCCGGGAGACGTTGGCAGCGAGTGTCCCCGCCAGCCGCGGGACGCTCACTGACTCGGAAGACCTAAGGGCAGAACGGCCTGTGGTTCCCGCACTCACCCGACGCACGTCAGAGCGTCAGGCTCCGTCCAGTCTTCAGCGCACCGACGGCTGTAACTGATCCCCAGCTTGTCGGCGAGCACCTGCGCGAACACCGACGCCATATGTTCCTCTCCGTCGCTGAACAGGCGGCTGATCCCGTCCTCGACTGGTTCGTGCAGGCTTCGGTCGAGTATGCGGCGATCATCGGCGTCCAGGCGGGCGGCCGTGCACGCGAGCTGCCCGCCGTCGCGGACGGGACCGCAGTGCCCGAGGACGAGATGCCCGATCGTGTGCCCGGCCAGGCTGATCTCATGTTCGGGCCAGTCCCGGTTATAGCCGATCCGGTCCGAACCGGTGCAGCCGAGCCACACCGCCGTGCACGGTGCCGGCAGCTGGACCGCAACCATCCCGCACCGTGCCGCCGATCAGCCGCCCTAGTACTGCGCTGAGCCGCTCCTGGTCATAAGGGCCAGGAAGGTCCAGACAGGCGACCACCTCCCGGCACTGCTCGCGCGCCTGCGCGAAGTCGGTAACTCTAGTCATCCGGCCCACCCCCTTGGTCAGAACTTCCGGATGCCTTCGTTATTCACAGGGCCGGGTGAGGTTAAGGGGGCGGCAAGTGCTCAGATGACCGGAAGGGGTCACTGCGTCGAGCACAACTGTGCTCGGACCCAAGACCAGCACGGCATTGTGTGACCGGACGGCGGGTGACCGGTTACCGTCAACGTGACGTCGAGCAGTCACAGTGGCCTGCGCTCGGCCGGGCCGACCGCCCGGGTCCGCACGACCCACGGGCCCGGACGATCATGGCTGCATGTCACTGGCTGAGGCTGCCCGCAGGCTGCAGGACACGGCTGCGCTGTGGAGCATCGGCGCGGCGACCGCGGCGGCTGCGGTCAGCAGCGCGTGCGATGCCCTCGTCGCAGGCCTGGACACCCCGTCACTGCGCATGCTGGCGGGCTGACCCGTGCCGAGGCCGCCTATCACGTGCCCGAGCTCATGGCCGCCGCCTTGTCCGAACTCGGCTTGGACTTCTATCCGCCCGGCAGCCGCAGCGGCCAGGAAGCCGCCGTCCGCGCGCTGGCCGGGCAGGCTGTCTCCGGCTCGCTCACCCCGCAGACGCTGGCCGCTGCCGTTCACCAGCATTTCGGCCACCGCCTCCCGCTGGCCGAGCGACTGGCAACCCTGGACGACAGTATGACCTCGGCGATTACGCCACCATGACATCGGAGCTAGTTGACGAGGCAGTCATGGCCGAAGCCCGTCAGCTCACACGCGAACAAGATCGACTTCACCAGGCACGCCTCGACCGGCACACCAGACCGTGACCGACTGCAAGGGCTCCGAGCGGAACCTGGCATCCCAGAACGCCGAATAGGAATCCCGACTGATTCGGTAGACTTCTCGCCCTGGCTGCGCTCAGATTGTCCAATCAGTTCCGTCCTCCGGCTACTTGCCGTACTTCTCGGTGACCTCCCTCCTGATCTCTTCTGGCGGGTTTTCACCGAATCCCGAGTGCAGGATCTCGCCGTAGTGACTGGCGTTGAGCGACCCGGTCAACAGTGCCTGCCTGAACGACGCCAGCTTTGAGTGGTCGATCTTCACAAAGTGCCAGGCCGGCCGCCCCTCGTC
>Ga0182024_10024426_pt1 | contig 10744 bp, 9 predicted proteins | sample P32metaG_FD_120480 | JGI IMG/M metagenome (GOLD analysis project Ga0182024, IMG submission 120480) | Permafrost microbial communities from Stordalen Mire, Sweden - P3-2 metaG (Illumina Assembly) | ecosystem: Environmental > Terrestrial > Soil > Wetlands > Permafrost | place: Sweden: Stordalen...
GGGCGCGAGCCGGTAATCGACCGCCACCACGACGCAACCGGCGGCGAGACAGAGATGGCGGCACATCGCATCGTGGGTCTCGAGGTTGCCGATGACGAACCCGCCGCCATGGAAATAGACCAGGAGCGGAAACGGATCCTCGCCGAAGGGCGTGTAGATCCGAATCGGAATCTCGCCCCCCGGTCCGGGAATGGAGCGATCCGCGATGCGGGCGACATCGGGCGGCGGCGGGGCCAGCTCCCGCGCCGCCACCATGTTGGCGCGCACCATATCGACGGGCAGCGTATGCGTTGGCGGCAGCAGCTTCAGGGGATCGAGAAAGGCGGCGACGGCGGGATGCAGCGGCATGATTCCTCCACTTCGTCTCTGGGACTCGAAGCTATTGTCGCGAAAGACCGAAACGTGGGCAACAGGGGCGGCTGCGTTTGTCGTGAAAGCGCCTATTGTCTTTACACTGGCTTCGCGTTCGCTCCGGCGAACGAGGCTTGCGCTTTCTGCCCGAGTTCGCGGAATTTCGCCGAGATTTGATCGAGCCGGGCAACCCAGGCTTCATTGATGGGCTGATGCTCGATCAGCGCGTGGAAGCGCACCATGATCATGATCAGGAAGAGCGGTTTGACGAAGGCGGCGCGGATCGCCCAGGCGAACAAGATGGCGATGACGATCGTGACGACGCCGCCGACTTCCCGCACGGCGTGCGGCAACATGACGGTAACGGCTCCCGCCGGGATCAGGAGAACCAGCCACAAAATCGCGCTGAGCACGATTTCGAGGACGACGATCCAGGCGGACGTCTTGAGGATCGGGCGCGCGTCCTGGCAGTAATAGACCACCCCGTCGCGCGCGCTCCGCCACGGGTTTTCGTCGTTGCGCGCGAGATTGTAGGAGAAGATCACCTTGTCCATGTAGCGCGTGGCGGCGCGCAGGATCATCGTGATGATGTTGGCGATTGCGGTCAGACCGGGGACGGGAAGGAGTTCGGAGATCGAATCGAGCGTCCGGTGAAAGGCGTTCAGTATCCCACGGACCAGCATGTTCATCGCGAACAGGATGTTGACCTCGCCGAAGCGCGCGATGACGATCCGGCGGCCATAGGCGAACATCGATTCGTTGCCGTTCGCGACCGCGCCATGGACGATGAGTTCGGTCAAGACCGCGACATGACCGCACTCGATCAGATGCAGCGCGTAGCGCAGTAGCGCGACCCAGAACCATCCCGCGACGGCGACGCAGCCGATGAACCAGACCCAACCGAAGGCCTGGGCGACGTGGCTGCCGAGCCAGACCGCGCCGCCGATCATCACCACCATCCAAACGATGCCGCCAAGAGCGCAACCCAGCAGCAGCGCGAAGCGCACGAGCGCATAGGGCAGGCTGCGCAACAACAGCCCGAACGCCGAGGCCAGGCTGCTGTCGCGAATCGCCAGGGGATAGCTTTGCGGAACGGAGGGACTGGACATATTTCTTCGACCTTTGCGGCGATTCGCCGCCGCGCCGTTCCGGGAGACAAAGGAGCGAGCGAGTAACCCAAACCGCGGACGAATGTCAATTCGGATGCCGCAATCGTTTTTTCCCCAGGCCAACGGTATGATGCGGCGGCGCGCGCCCGAACGCGCGGCTGTGGGAGGAAACCATGTCGACGCAATCGCGCTACGTTCTGCCCGTCGGCGAGATGGGCTGGACCATGACGGCGCCGCTCAAGACCGCCTTCACCTGGGAATATGACGACGGCCGGGCCGACCTCCTGGCGCTCTATGAAAAGGGCAAGAACCAACAAAGGAACGCCCGCGAGCGCATCGACTGGTCGGCCGAGCTCGATCCGGAAAATCCCATGCTGCTGCCCGACGAAACCATGTCGCTGTGTGGAACCGAACTCTGGCACCGGCTGTCGCCGCGGCAGATCGTCGATCTGCGCCGCTATTCGCAAGGTTTGCAGATCTCGCAATTCCTCCATGGCGAACAGGGCGCGCTGATCTGCGCCGCCAAGATCGTGCAGCAGGTCCAGGGCATCGACGCCAAATTCTATGCGGCGACCCAAGTCGTGGACGAGGCGCGGCATGTCGAGGCCTATTCGCGCTTGCTGCACGAGAAATTCGACATCGTCTTCCCGATCAACAAGCATCTTCAAGCGCTGATCGGCGACGTCATCGAGAATCCCGACTGGGATTTCACCTATCTCGGCATGCAGGTGGTAATCGAGGGGCTGGCGCTCGCGGCGTTCCAGGGCATTCGCGACAACACCAAGAACCGCCTCGCGGCCCAGGTGAACGCCTATGTCATGCAGGACGAGGCGCGCCACGTCGCCTTCGGCCGCCTCGCGCTGCGCGAATATTACCCTCAGCTTACCGAGACGGAGCGCGACCGGCGCGAGGAATTCCTGGTCGAGGCCTGCTATCTGATGCGCGACCGGCTGGAGCCGGCCTACGCCTGGGAAGCGGCGGGCCTCGACGTCAAGGAATGCCGCGCGCTGCATGAGACCGCGCTGGCGACGGTCAAATTCCGCGCCCGCCTCTTCAGCCGGATCGTGCCGACCGTGCGCGACATCGGGCTCTGGGGGCCGCGGGTGCGCAAGGCGTTCGAGGATCTGGGCGCGATGCAATTCGCGGACCGCGACAGCGCCGCCATGCTGGCCGAGGACAACCGGGTCGCCGAGGAACTCGACGCCCAGCGCTTTGTCGCTCGCGCGCTCTCGTGATTTTGCCGGAGGCGCGCCGACCACACTCGGCCCGACGCATTCCGGCGGTCGGGGGCCTACCCGGATGAGCAATGCCGAAAGCAAATTTCAGGAGGAATCGATGCCAGACCAATCCGAACCTCGCGCCAAACCCGTTTTGCTGGCGCAATTGCCGTCGCGCCTGCACCATCACGCCTATGCCGTGAAGGATCAGGAAATCAACAGGCACTTCTTCGAGGACGTGCTGGGCCTGCCGTTAGTGGCGACCTGGTGCGAGCGCAGTTATCGCGGCGATGTCGGGCGCGACGTCGATTATTGCCACACCTTCTTCGGCATCGGCGATGGCGGCGCGCTGGCGTTTTTCCAGTTCGCGGACGAGGAAGTCTGGGAAAAGACCAAGGCGATTCACCCCGAAATCAGCAATTTCTGGCACATCGCGCTCAAGGTGACGCGGTCGAGTTTCGACGAGCTCGTCCAACGCCTGACCGCGGCCGAGGTTCCGTTCCGCAAGATCGATCATGGCTATTGCTTGTCGCTTTATGTGACGACCCCGGATGGGCTGCCTCTCGAGTTCACGGTCGATCCCTCGAATGCGGCCGAGATCGACGCCATGCGCCGCGCGGATGCTCACGCCGAACTGGCGCGGTGGCTCGGCGGCGACCGCCGCACCAACAATACCGATCGTCCGCACTAAAGCCGGCCGAGCGGCGCCCGGAGATTTGGAGATGAGCGCCGGCGGTTTTGCCACGGCGCGGCTTGGCCGCATGCACGACATCATGGCCGGCCATGTCGAGCGCGGCACGGTGCCGGGCCTCGTGATGCTGGTCAGCCGGCGCGGCGAGGAACATGCCGACGCCATCGGCATGAAGGCATTCGACGGCGGCGAGCCGATGCGGCGCGACACGATCTTCCGCATCGCCTCGATGACCAAGCCGATCACCGCCGCGGCGGCGATGATCCTTATGGAGGAATGCAAGCTGCGGCTTGACGAGCCGGTGGACCGGCTGCTGCCCGAACTCGCGAACCGCCGTGTGCTGAAAAGCCTTGAGGGGGCGCTCGACGACACAGTGCCGGCGCGCCGGCCGATCACGCTGCGCGATCTCCTGACCTTCCGCCTCGGTCTCGGCATGATCGTCGGGCCGCCGGATCGGTATCCCATCCTGAAGGCGATTGCAGATCTGGGCATCGTCGGCTTCGGGCCGCCCCAGCAATCGACGCCGCACGATCCGGACGAGTGGCTGCGGCGGCTCGCGACCTTGCCGCTGATGTACCAGCCCGGCGAGCGATGGCTCTACAATACCGGATCGTATGTGCTGGGCGTGCTGATCGCGCGCGCCGCGGGCCAGCATTTCGAATCGTTCCTGCATGAGCGCATCTTCGCGCCGCTCGGCATGCACGATACGTCCTTCAGCGTGCCGACGGAAAAGCTCGACCGGCTCGCGACAAGCTATTGGCCCGATGGAGACACCGGCGCGCTGCGTCTCAACGACGGCGTCGCCGACAGCCAATGGCGGCGCCGTCCTGCCTTCCCGGATGGCGGCGCGGGGTTGGTCTCGACCATCGACGATTATGCGGCGTTCGGGTCGATGCTGCTGAACAAGGGAACGCACGAGCGCGCGCGCATCCTGTCCCGACCCTCGGTCGACCTGATGACCACCGACCATCTGACGCGCGAGCAGAAAGCCTTGTCGGGATTGATCCTCGACCCGGCGGGCCATCGCGGCTGGGGCTTCGGCATGGCCGTCGTCACTGGCCGCGACCAGATTTGGGCGACGCCGGGACGGTTCGGTTGGGATGGCGGCTATGGCACGTCCTGGGCCTCGGATCCGAAGGAAGACTTAGTCGCGATCCTGATGACGCAACGCGCCGGCCTGCCCTCGCTCTCGCCGGTCTATCTCGATTTCTGGAACTCGGTCTATCAGGCGATCGACGATTGACGCGGCCCGAGACGTGCGTCCCGTTGCGGCAACGCTGGCAATCGATAATGTAATGTTATAACATTACCTCATGCGCACGCAACGGCGGGAGGGTTACCCCGTGGGCCTCGCCATTCTGGCGTTGGCTCTCGCCTTCATCGCCGTCTCTTCGGTTTGGGCGCAATCGAGTTCGGTGGAGGGCGTCGCGCGCGATGCCCTCCAGCGTCCGCTCCCGGACGTGGCAATCCGTGCCGAGACGCCGGAGGGCAAACCGGCCGCCAAGGCGACAACGCGCGCGGACGGACGCTTTTCGCTGAGTGGTCTGATGCCCGGCGTCTATGCGCTGATCGGCGAGAAGGCCGGATTCGACACCGCGACCGCCATTGTCACGATCGGCGCAAAGACGGCCGCCGCCGATCTGACGCTCGCCTCGAAGGGAGCGCTCGACCTCAAGGTCACGGCGGAGCGCTTGGCGGCGGCGCGCGGCACCATCGAGCCGCGCGTCGGTGCCACCATTTATACGTTGGGCGCGCAAGCGATCGACGCGCAGCCCGGCGGCGAGGACATCCCGCTCAATCAGACGCTGTTGCAGGCCCCCGGCGTCTCGCAGGATTCCTTCGGGCAAATTCATCTCCGCAACGACCACGCCAACATCCAATACCGCATCGACGGCGTCATCCTGCCCGAGGGCATCAGCTTTTTCGGCCAGAGCCTGACGACGCGCTTTGCGAGTTCCGTCGACCTCATCACCGGCTCGCTGCCGGCCCAGTACGGGCTGGTGACGACGGGCATCGTCGATATCCAGACCAAATCGGGCGCATTCGAACCGGGCGGCTCGGTCGGGTTCTATGGGGGCAGCCATGGCTGGATGGAACCGAGCGCGGAATATGCCGGCTCCGTCGGGCACTATAATTATTACGTCGCCGGCGATGATCTGCGGGACGCTATCGGCATCGAGAATCCCACTTCCTCCTATCACCCGATCCATGACGAGACCCAGCAGGGTCACGCCTTCGGCTACATCGAGGACATCATCGATTCGACCAGCAAGATCAGCGCCATTCTGGGCCTCTACCAAGGCACGTTCCAGATTCCCGACAATCCCGGCCAAACGCCCGTGTTCCAATATGGCAGTCGAACCAGTTTCAATTCCGCGACGCTCAATGAGAACCAGACGGAAAGCAACGATTACGCCGTCCTGTCCTATCTGAAATCCGAGCAGGATTTCGATTTCCAAGTCTCCGCCTTCGAACGCTACAGCCGGCTTGCCTACGCGCCCGACCCGATCGGCGATTTGATGTTCTATGGCCTGGCGCAGACCGCGATTCGCAGCGACATGGCGCAGGGCCTCCAGACCGACGGCACCTATCGCCTGACGACCACCCACACTCTGCGCGCCGGCGCCCTCGTTACCGCGGAACGCGCCACGTCGAGCACCAATTCGCTGGTGTTTCCCTGCTTCACGCCCGATTGCTCCAGCGTCGGCACCAGCCCGGTATCGATTTCCGACAGCGGGGCCAAGACCGGCTGGACCTATAGCGTCTACCTCCAGGACGAGTGGAAGCCGACGCCGAGCCTGACGCTTAATTACGGCGCCCGCTTCGACGTGCTCAATGCGTACACCGACGCCGAACAGCTCAGTCCGCGCATCAACGCGGTGTGGAAGCCCGATCCGGACACGACGCTCCACGCCGGCTATTCGCGCTATTTCACGCCGCCGGCGATGGAATTGATTTCCGGCGAATCGATCGCGAAATTCGCCGGCACGACCGGCTATCCCGCGGGCTACACGCCGGCTTCGCCGCCGCTCGATTCGCCGATCCTGCCGGAACGCTCCGACTATTTCGATGTCGGCGCCGATCGGACTTTCCGGCCCGGCCTGAAATTCGGGATCGATGGCTATTACAAGCTCGCGCACGACCTGATCGACGAGGGGCAGTTCGGCGCGCCGATCATCCTCTCGGTCTTCAATTATGCGCATGCGAATGTCTACGGGGTCGAATTCACCGGCAGTTACAATGTCGGCAACTGGTCGGCCTATGGCAATCTATCGATCGGTCGGGAGCGCGCCACCCAGATCGTGTCGCAGCAATTCAATTTCACGCCGAGCGATCTCGCCTATATCTCGGACCATTATATTTATACCGACCACAGCCAGTGGGTCACCGCCTCGGGCGGCGTTTCCTATACTTGGTCCGGTACGCGTCTCGGCACCGATGTCATCTACGGCTCGGGGCTGCGGCAGAATTCCGGCGATATCCCGAACGGCGGCACCGTGCCGCCTTATACCCAGGTGAATTTCGGCGTCTCGCATCGCTTCGAAAAGGCGCCGGGCGGACCCGTCGAACTCAGCCTCGCTCTCATCAACGCCTTCGATCGAGTCTATGAAATCCGGTCGGGAAGCGGGGTGGGCGTGTTCGCCCCGCAATTCGGACCGCGCCGCACAATCTTCGCGGGCATCCGCAAATTCTTCTGACGGCGACAACGGGCTTCCCGGGATTGCCGTGGCGGCGGCTGGCCTGGATTTTGCCGGCCGCGCTGGCGATGACGGCGCTTGAGGTGACGGCCTTCATCTACGGATTCGCGCGCATGCCCGCGCCCGAGCCGGTCGTCATCGCCGTGCGCCTTATCGAACTTCCCGCCGAACCGCCGCTTTCAATTCCCACACGCCCGGCCGAAACGGTTCCCGAGCCGCCGGCGATCGATACCCAGCCGTCGCCGCCAGCCCCTGCGCAACCGCCGCCGCCGTCCGCCGCCGCGGAACCGCCGCCGACCAGGATCGAGTCGCAATCGGCGCCAGCGCCACCACGGCTATCGCGATCTCCCATCGCCAAGCCGAGCCATCCGACAAGGCCACGCGCGCCGATACATCCTCGAGAAATTCCACAACGCGCTCCGGCGACGCCCACGCTAGACTTAACTCCGTCATCGGCGGCCGAACCCAGCGTGGCCGCGCCGAGCGCGGCTCGAACGCAAGGCGGCGGCACCATGGGCGCGCGGGCAATCTATCGGCCGATGCCGGACATTCCAGAGGAACTGCGGCGCCGGGCGCTCAATCTCGTCGCCGTGGCGCGTTTTCACGTGGCGGCCGACGGCCGCGCCGAGGTCGAACTGACGGCGGCGACGCCCGATCCGCGCCTCAACCGAGTAATCGTCGAGGCGCTGGGGAAATGGCGCTTCGTTCCGGCGATGGCCGACGGGAAGCCGATCGCCTCCACCCTCGAGATACGCATACCGATTGAAGTGCAATAGCGTGACGAACGCCGGCGTGCTCGAAGGCAGGATCGCGCGACGCCTAGCCAAGATCGAAAAGGAGTATCTCCGCTTGCGTGTCGGCGACAATTGTGAGCCCGGCCTCGGCCTCGATCGCGGCACCATCGCCCTCGCGCATTTCGGTGCCGTTGAGCGCCACGATTCCGCGCGCGATCTGCAGCCATGCCCCACGTTTGGGCGCGAGATCGTATGTGACCTCGCTGCCCGCCGCGAGTTTCGCCGCCAAGAGCCGCGCATCCTGGTGGATCGCGATCTCCCCCGCCGCGCCGTCGGGCGACGCGATCAGACTCAGTTTTCCCGCATCCTCGGCAAGCGGGAAGGCCTTTTGCTCGTAGCTCGGCGCCAGGTCGCGCTCGCTCGGCACGATCCAGATCTGGAGAAAATGCACGGGTTCGGCCTGGGAATGATTGAACTCGCTATGGACGATGCCCGTCCCGGCGCTCATGCGCTGCAGCTCGCCGGGCCGGATGACCGTGCCGTTCCCGATGCTGTCCTTGTGTTCGAGCGCGCCCGAAAGGACATAGGTGAGGATGTCCATGTCGCGATGACCATGCGAGGGAAAGCCCGCGCCGGGGATGACCCGATCCTCGTTGATGACGCGCAAGGACCGGAAGCCCATCTGCGCGGGATCGCGATAATCGCCGAAAGAAAAGGTGTGGCGGCTGTCCAGCCATCCGGTCTGAGTGTGGCCGCGCGCCATCCGGTCGCGGAAGGAGATCATGTCGCCCTCTTCTGGCCTAATCGCCATTGGAAATCGCGCAAGCGCGGCAACGAACGAGAGGGATAGTATCGCAGGCTTGCTCGCGGCTGCCAAAGCGGAGACTGACCATGCGCGCGATCGAAATTCTCTTGTGGGTTGGTTTGATCGGCGTGGTGGAAACCGGCGCCGCGTTGTCGTCGGGCGTGGCCGCGGAATCGGCGGAACCGAACGTCGCGGTCGGCCCGCAATACGATTCGACGCATGTTTATGTCGCGCCCGACGATGTCGACCGCTTCGTCTCGAGCTTCGTCGCGACCTTCGGCGGTACCACCTCGAAGCAGGCCGTCGTCACGGTCACCCCGACGCCGACCAGCACGATCTCGCAGCTCGTCCTGACCCCGGTCGGCACGCTCTCGGTGTTCGGATACAAGACCCCCATTCCCTACCCCTTCGGCGAGGAGCGGACCGGCTATCTCGTCACGGATATGGAAAAGGCGATCCGCGCTGCACGGTCCGCCGGGGCCAGCATCATCGTGGCGCCCTTCGACGATCCGATCGGCCGGGACGCGGTGATCCAATGGCCCGGCGGCGTCAATATGCAGCTCTACTGGCACACGACTCCGCCTTCCTATGCTGCCCTGCGGACCATTCCCGAAAATCGGGTGTATGTCTCTTCCGACAGCGCGGACGAATTCATCCGTGGTTTTGTCGCATTCGCGCAGGGAACGCTGGTTTCCGACGATCGCGACGCCTCGGGCGTCGAAATCGGACGGCCGAGGGATAGGTATCGGCGCGTGCGCATCGAATCGACATTCGGCAAAGTGGCCGTCCTCGTGACCGACGGGCATCTGCCCTACCCGTACGGGCACGAGCTTGCCGGTTACGAGGTCGATAAATTCTCCGATACGCTGGCCAAAGCGAAAACGGCCGGCGCAACCGTGCTTGCCGGCCCCTACGACGCCGACCGCCGAGAGGCCGCAATGGTGCAATTCCCGGGAGGCTATGTGGCCGAAATCCACGCTCCCAGCGCCCATTGAGCAAACCCGCCGAGGAGCCAGGTCACATATCTCCTTGGTCCGAGGCGTGACGAGAGGAATAGGAACGAGTCCGGCTCCTTATGCCCTTCGACTCGGTCGGCGATCGGATGTAAGATGGCCGCTCGCCGCGATCCTGTGCCAGGGCACGGATCGCAAACGGCCGGGAGGGACATCGGCGATGCAAATTTCGATCGTCGCATTCGACAAATTCACCGATATCGACGTCTTCATGCCGTGGGACCTGCTGAACCGCGCGCGAACCGCCGGGGCGCGCGATTGGAAGGTCAAGATTCTCGGCAAAACTCCGCACGTCACCTCGGTCGCGGGGCTGACGATCCCGACTCACGGACCGCTGGAGGAGACCTCGATCAGCGACGCGGTGATCTTCGGCAGCGGGATCGGGGTCGAGGATTGCATCAAGGACCCGGCCTTCATGGATGCGCTCGATCTCGACGAGAACCGGCGGCTGATCGGCTCGATGTGCGCCGGCGCCATCATCCTTGCCGAAAAGGGCCTGCTGCGCGGCCGTCGCGCCACCACCTATCCGACCTATTTCAAGCGGCTGGCGGAGTATGAGGGCGTGCAGCCGGTCGAGGAGCCGTTTGTGCGGAACGGCAATGTCGCGACCGCCGGCGGCTGCCTCGCCGCGCAATTGTTGAGCGAGTGGGTGATGCAGATTTTGGCCGGCCCGGAACTGGCCGAAGCCGTTCTGGCGTCGATCCTTCCCGTGGGCCAAGGCTGCAAGGCCTTCGCCGGCTGGGGCGACCCCGCCGCCGCCAAAGCCGCCGCCGCGGAAGAGGCTCCGGCGCAAGCCGCGGAATAACGGGGAGCCGTCCGCGAAGAGCGGTCAAACTCACCGCGAGGGCGGGTCCTGAGCCTCGACGAATGCCCGGAGTACGGCGTTGATGCGCGTCTGATAGCCGCGACCCGCCTGCCGAAACCACGCCACCACATCGGGATCGAGACGCAACGTCACCATCTCCTTGGCCCGCGGGGTCACGAGGCGGGCGCGCTCGAACCATCTGGCGTCCGGCACGAACGTATCGGGATCATCCGCCACGGCCTTCTCGATCTCGGTATCCGCGAGGCCGCGCGCCCGTTCTTCACCGATCTTATCCTTCATCGCCAGCGCCTCCGGCGGCAA
>Ga0182024_10024427_pt1 | contig 10743 bp, 11 predicted proteins | sample P32metaG_FD_120480 | JGI IMG/M metagenome (GOLD analysis project Ga0182024, IMG submission 120480) | Permafrost microbial communities from Stordalen Mire, Sweden - P3-2 metaG (Illumina Assembly) | ecosystem: Environmental > Terrestrial > Soil > Wetlands > Permafrost | place: Sweden: Stordalen...
AAGGATCTGCGTATCGCTATCCGCAGGCGGGATGGATCGTGGTGCATGTCGAAGGCGAGCCATATGAACGCGGGCGGCAGCAGGGGAAGCTCTTGTGGCGCGAAATCCAGAATTACGTTGCCTGCTTCGCAAGTCAACAGTCCAGCACGGCACCGACGGAGAGCTGGCATCTGATGCGCACCATGGCCGATGCCCTGTTTCTGCGGCGGTTCGATTCCGAGCTGCTTGCGGAAATGAAGGGAATCGCCGACGGCGCGGCCGATGCCGGGGCAAAGTTTGATGGAAAGCCGCTCGATCTGACCGACATCGTCGCGATCAACGCCTGGCCGGAAATGATGACGTTGAACAGCGCGCTGCGCGCCCAGCCCAATGGACTGGAAGGGAAGAACTTCGATGGTGTTGCCTCGAGCGCCAAGCCCGCCCCGCAGATTTCGCGGTGCAGCGCCTTCGCGGCGACGGGAGCGGCGACCCGCGACGGCAAGGCGATCATCGGACATATAACGATGTTCGACCTCTACCCGTGCAACTTCTTCAACGTCTGGATCGACGTGAAACCGGCCAGCGGCCATCGCCTCGTCTTCCAGGGCGCTCCCGGCAGCGTTCAAAGCGGGATGGACTGGTATATCAATGACGCCGGCATCGTCCTGACGGAAACAACGATCCGCCAGACGAAATTCAATCCCACCGGCCTGTCGATCGGTTCCCGGTCCCGCCGCGCCATGCAATATGGAGATGGAATCGATTCAGTCGTCAAGCTTTTGGGGGATGGCGGCAACGGGCTCTACACCAATGAGTGGCTGCTGGCCGACATGCACACCAATGAGATCGCGCTCTTCGAGTTGGGCACCACGACCAGCCGGCTGATGCGCAGTTCCAAGAACGAATGGTTCGGCGACACCACCGGCTTTTACTGGGGGAACAACAATGTCAAAGACCTTGCCGTGCGCATGGAGACAATCGCCGCGACCAACGACCGCCCCGCCGACATGACTTTCTGCCCGGAGATCCGCGACCGGGCGTGGATTGCGTTGTACGAGCAATACAAGGGGAAGATCGACGCGGATTTCGGAAAGCTCGCCTTCGGCAAGCCGCCGCTGGTCTCCCGCGATTCGTGCGACGCCAAGTACACGACGGCGGACATGGCCCTGCGGCTCCAATCCTTCGCTCACTGGGGCGATCCGTACGGCCAGCTTTGGGAACCGGCGCCGGATACGGCGAAAAGCTTCCCCGAGGCCGCTGCGATCGTTCCCAACGAGTGGACCGTCCTCTCGACCGCCGCTCCCCCACCGTCGGGAGCCGATGCAAGGCTTGCCGCGGATCTCAAAGACAACAGCGGCGACGACGCTGCCGGAACGGATGCGGCCAAGGACAAGGACAAACATCCTGAGCCGCCGCCCGCCTGGCACGGCACAATTCTCCCAGCTGGCTATGGCGACCTCTGGCTCACCAGCGGCTTCGCCCGGTTTAACGATTACGCCGCGCGAGAGAGGCAACTGATCAAGAGTCACGAGAACGACAAGGACAGCGACAAGGATCATGCACGGGACAGTGGCAAGGACGGCGACAAGGGCAGTGGCAAGGGGAATGCCAAGGACAAACCAGCCGATCCTGACAGCGGCAAGGGCAATGCCAAAGACAAGCCATCCGATCCTGGCAGCGACGACGTGCTGACGCAGGACGAGCGCGACGAGCTGGCCGTCATGCTGTTCGACTCCCGCAGCGAGGCGCTGGGTGAAGGGATGGACCGGCAATCGGTGGCGCTTCGGGCGATAAAATCCGACCTCACGGACGACCGATGGTTCCGCAGCGCTTCCGGCCGCGGCGTGATGCTGCTCAGCGAGTTGCGCCGCCGCCTCGGTCCCGACAAATTTGACGCCGCGATGGATGCGTTCGGACGAGCGCGTGCCGGCCAGCCGGTGGAGAGCCAGTCTTTCATCACCGCGATCAATGCCGCCGCCGGCCAGAATTTGGACAACATCTTTACGCAGTGGCTGGACGGCACGGACGCGCTGCCGACGCTGGAGCTCTCGCCCGTCTCCTCAGAGGAGAAGGACGGGAAGTACATCGTCTCCGGCAAGGTTCTCTCCCGCGGCGGCTCCACACCCTCAAACATCGACGTGACCGTCGAAACCGATGACGACGAGACGACCACCGCGTTTCCGTTCGCTGGCGATGCCGCCGAGTTCCACGTGACCAGCGACAAAAAGCCGGCGTGCGTCATCGTCAATAAATATGGCCGCACCCCCTGCGTGAACGGATGGAATTGGAGCAGCTCGGCTTACTTCCGGGATCTCGAGCACACGCTGATCGTCTACGGCACGCGCGTCGACGCGATCGGCAATCGAATCGCGGCAGAAAAGTTGCAGCAGGCGATCGTCGATCAATGGGAGCATTTGGTAGTGCCGATCAAACCCGACACACAGGTCGCCGATGAAGACCTGCACGGCCACCATCTCCTGCTGATCGGCCGCCCCGAGTGCAGCGAGTTGATCGAAAAGTTGTCCAAATCACTGCCGGTGACGTTCGGGCCGCGTTCGTTCACCGTGCGCGGCCAACTCTACGCACACGCCGAGAGCGCCGTGATCGCGGCGGCGGCCAATCCGATGGACGGTCGGTATTCAATCGTCTGCGTTGCCGGACTCAGCCCGGGCGCGACGTTGCGTGCCGCAAAACTGCTGCCCGAGGACTCACCCGCCCCGGTGAAGCTGATGGCCGCATATCAGAACCCCAAGGACATTGTTCCGCCGGCTTTCGAGCTGACGCGCGAGTTGAAATGAATTCGAGAAAGCCACCTATCAGAGTCGAACTGATACCCCCCGCTTTACAAATCAGAAAAAAAACTGCCACGGCGCAACGGGATCGGCGTTTTGGCACGGGACCAGCTGAAAAATATGAGCCACGGGAAATAAGCGCATGATTCAGGGGCGGTCTACGGGTTATCCAGTTCTCGAAGTTTCTCATCATAGCGGCTGTTGATTTCTTGTTCCTTCGCACGGTATTCAGCGTCGTGATTATTCTGCCGGAGTTGCCTTTCAATCCGTTCACCTTCGGTCGGAAGACCGTATTGACTGAGTTTCGCTTCCCCTTCCAGTTCCGAAACAGACCATTCGTCATTCTCGTGAGCCGCATTCACGAGTTCCTGATTGCGTTGAACCTCCAAGTCGATACGCGCCTTGCGTATTCTCGCTGTGTGCTGTTCACGAGTAACGACTATCACCACAGCTATGCAGATTACGATGATCCCGATGCCAATCGTGAATTTGCGTGTCATGGTCAGTCCTTGAAGCGCCGGCAGCCGGCAGTTCAGCCGATATGATCCTTCATCCACTCTGCCAGCGCCTTCGCGATGATGTCTTTGCCTGTGTCGTAGACGAATCCGCCTACCTTTGTCGTAATCTTCGCCAGGCTCCCTGGTTTCACATCAGGTGCCCTTTGCAACGTCGTCAGGAGGCGATCTTCCAGTTCGCGCATGAAGTTTTCCCCGTTTCCTGTCAGGAAGACGACAAAATCGTTCATGTTCCCATAGGTCACATCTGTTGGGCGCGTCAGCCGTGCCATCCCCACTGATGAAAGATAGGACGCTGACTTCTTCACGTCTTTCGGGTCCAGACCTGTCACTTTTGCGATTTCGTCCACTTCAAAGGCGGAAGATTCATCGTAGGCTTCGGCGTTCTGGTGCAGGTAAGTCAGAACCGCAAATTCATCTCTGCTGATTCGAGGTTGCATGGGCGGATTATACCAGTTTTCGGAGCGCAGCTTCCATTACTCCCCGTTCTCGGCATCCCAGATGAATTTGTCCAGCGTGATCTCGTAGGTGGGCTTCGGCTGCTTCCCTTTATACCAACGAAGGTGTCCACGGCTGATGCTCAAATACCCCCGATGTCCGCCATCACCGTCCTGAACCTGAAGTGTTATACCGTTGTTCCCGAGTTGCATCGTTACGGCCAATTCACTCACCACCACACGATTTGCCATTTGGATTCTCCGTTGCTCTCGAATTGGATTTGCAGCCCCATCGCCCCAAACCCATCGAAAGGTCGGTGGATTCTATCGGGCAGTTCGGGTTTTCCACAACTTTCGGCATTCCCTTCGACATACGCCCCATCAATAGCAGTACGGCGTTTCAGCAGTGGCGTGCCGGTCCCTTTTGTTCCAGCGGCTGGGCGGCCCGACCTGCGAGACCTCCCACTTTTCTCTTCCTAAGACCCTGCGGATTCGATTCGCCAGGGCGTCCCCGTCTGGCGGAAACTCGCCCCACTTGACCAATGCACGGGGCTTTCGTTTTAGGTGAAGTGTGATGCCGTGAATCTCCCTTGTTGACGGTTTAACCGTATCGAGGATCGCCTGTACCTTCACGCGAAGGATCGGGTCGCGAATCACTCTATCCAAAGAAATGGGCGTATTCGGCATGAGTATGCCCTCATTGTATCCATTGTTTCGCTCACCAGCACGTCAGGGTAAAATCGCCCACATGAAACGGATCAAAGTCAATCCAACGTACCTCGACGGCGGATCGCCTTCTGGATGGAGACTTGGTTCGTCACGCGGAAAGCCCATCGGAAAGTTCGTTGCCGGATGGGCTTTGGTGGTAATCAGCATCCTTCTGTTCCTTCGCGCCCATGTGGTGAATTCGCACGCTAAAGACGAAGCCAATGAGATTCTGTCGCAAAGCGATATGGTCACGGAGCAGTATAAATGGAAGACGAGGGGCGAGGACGCAAATCCACTTTCGCCGCCCGGTTCGCTGGCCTCGTCAATGTCCCACGATGCGAACGAAGCAGCCGAGAAAGCCGATATTCTCGAACTTGAGCGCCAAGCCACTGAGGTGATTGAAAACGGCTCTCGTGAAGCATGGATTTGGCGTAGTTTTGCTATTGCAACGGGGCTAATAGGGATCGCATTGATAGTGTACTGGGTTGGCTCAACGCCGTCCGATGCTCGTCGCTATTGATGATTGGTGGGTTGTTGCGCACCAGCCCGATGAGTGAATGAGGACGAAAATCTACTGCTGCCAACTGCAGACGACGTAATGGACCCCATAGGCAGTCGTCCTGTCTGCTATCATGTACGGTGGAAACACACCCTCTTCGAGCAGCGTGACGTTGGGGAACGAGCGGATGGATTCGGCCATCATGTGTCTCGACCACGGCACTTCCTTCAAGCTGCATTCCGCAACCTGATGATCGAGCTGATGGGTAATCCAAGGGTGATTCGGGATCGCGCCCATGATCCCGTTGCAGAGATAACCACTTTGACGGTAACGAGGGACGAAAGCGGACTTTCCCGGGCAAAATCAGAGAATCTGATTTTCAGAGTGAACCGAAAACGGACCTCTCGGCGAAAAAGAGAGGGCGCTGATTGGCCTTTCTTGGAGTGAAGACCCCTACCCTACATGCTTCGGGGCGCTCGAAACTTCGGTGCTAATGGTTTGGCAAGGGTGGGTAAACCGTTTGGCCTCTCTCAATGCTTGTCCGCTATATTCACAAGGATGAGAATGATGAAGGCGATGATTGACAGTATGCTCCACAGTGTGACCCAGAATGAAATCTTTCGGACGTAGATGAGTTGCATGTGACTGACGACCGCCGCTCTCTGGTCAACTGTGAGATATTCGTCGGAACTATCGAGGACATCTCGGTGAATATCTTCGAGCGTGAGGTAGTTGATGGTGTTCACAGTGACGCCTTGCGTTGCGGCATAATACCGTGCGGCTTGCTGATCGGCCATTCTGACTTTGGTGCTGTAGTGCTTTCCGTTCTGGGTGCCGTTGATCTCGTAGAATTTGGTGAGGCGGGTGATTGCTGGCGTGTTCGTAGGCATAGGTTCATTGCATAGAGTGATTTCCGAGACGAGGACGCCTTTTTGTGAGGCATATTCTCTGGCCGCGTCTTCATTCTCGCACTGGAAGAACTCGGCGTAGTCAGCCCCGGTCTCCTTGACGGCACCTGTGATTCTGTAGGTATTCATTTGGGATCGTCCTTTCTGTTTGCGCTATTCCATTAGTTCGGCCTGTATTCAATTTGGCCGATGGAGACTGGAACCGAACGATTTCACATTGCAAGAGCGAAGGGATATGATCGACCCGAAATGAGGCCCATCGCATTGACCTTCGCGTACAAATTGAAGCCTTTCAGACTTTATCTCGATGATCTGTTGATAATCGAGGGGCTGCTCACTGCGAATGGTCGAAAGCTCACCATCGAGGCCAACGATCACCAGTATGACTCTGTTGCTGAAATGGTAGGGCATGCGCCGAAGCAACTGAACTACTTTGAGCTTGTCTCTTCCGCGCCGAATGGACCGACGATTTGTATCACAGGAAGATGGTTTGATCACGAAATCATTTGTCTTTCGCAAGACGAAGCAGCTTGGGGCCTTGCTTCCAAAGTTGCCGCCATTTTCGACAAATCCACGATCCCCCTCTGGAAAGTTACCCATCAGCATCGGTGGATACTGACGATCTTTTGGTCGTGGCTGCTTATCGAGAACGTGTTTGTGCATCCCAGCCCATTGGTCGCCATTGCCATAGACGGTGTTGCGTTCTTGATTGTCGGCGCGGTGTTGTGGAACAAATACAGCAAATGGACGGTGCTGGTGCTTAAACAAAAGAAAGATGCACCCGGATTCTTTCGGCGTCACGCCGACGAATGGGCGAGCAAAGCGTTTTGGGCTTTGATAAGTGGAGCCGTCACTGGCGTTGTCGGCTTTGTGATCGGCCAGCGGATGCCAATTGTCTTGCCGACGACGACACATCCCGCAGCCGTGACGCAGCCATCGCCTACGACTCAACCGTAGGCGATGGCGAAGTGAATCTTGCCGTCACCCCCAGTGCTTGATGATGATGACGACGACAGCCACGGCAATGACCACGACGATTATCGCCTTAATCCCATCGACGGACATCCTGAACTGCTGGCGCTTTTTGTCCCACAGGACGACAAGGGCGTTTCGGTGAGAAGGGGAAGTTCGCATGTTATTTCCCTTCCTTCCGCTGCGAGCCTGGAACAATGTCCGTAAGCCGGATGAAATGCTCATTTATAAGCCGGATATTCTCATTGACATCATCAGTAGCCGAGGCTCCAATCCTTGTGCGGGCGGCGCGCTCGGCGCTGATGGGCGCTGCATTCAACATCACTATGAATTGGTCGAAATCTGCCGTCGCGCCAGCGATCTCATGCACCAGTTGATCCTGATGGTCGCCAATTGCAGCCAGAAAATCAGGGAACAATCGCATTGCAGCAATCTTGATCTTTAACGGGGCGTCGATCAGTGGCTTGTATTCGGTCGTCGAATCAGGGTCGCCGGTAGCCAGACTGAATGTGGAATACGACAACGCCCACGATTTGCCGCTGCGATGCAGTTTGATGGAAAACTGCATCGCTTTCTTCTCCTCCAAGGTAACGGCATCCGGGTGCGTGCCGAAATACTCGGTGTCCACGCGACCGGGGAGTTTAGAGAGATACTCCTCGAAGAATTTGATCCGCTCGGTGAGCGCGGTGGCGTGCTCCCTAAGCTTCGCAGATTTCTTGCTGATTGAATCGAGAATAGATGCTGGGGAACGAGAATCGCCTGACATGAAAACCTCCAGCTCTTTGACGAGCTTGTGTCTGCCGCCACGTTGCAACACGCAGCAAGCTAATGTGAATAGGTCAATCGCCGAGCGACTGTGCCCAGTTCGCCCATAGGACGAACGCAAGTAGTTTCAGCACTCCCCGCCGGAAAGTCAACCTCGATGTGCGCAAAAAAACCGCACCTTGACGGGCAGGGTGGTGATCGCATGTCGTGTCAGCAGGTGCTTGACGGACTGGAAGTGATCCGCCGTCCTGCCTTTTGTGGAATCGGCGTAAAAAAACCCTTATTTTAAGGGGGTTCATCGCTTCAAGCCACCTATCAGAGTCGAACTGATAACCCCCGCTTTACAAAAGCGGTGCTCTGCCAATTGAGCTAAGGTGGCGACAGGTTGCCAACCTCGGAATGTATCTTGCGCAGCGGGAAACGTCTACGGTTCGGTAGTTTTCAGTTTTCAGTTTTCAGCTTGCGCGGGTCCGGCGTTCCACTGAAAACTGAACACTGAAAACTTAACACTACCTACCGGTTGGCACCACGGTGGCGGCGGCGCTGAGGATGGCTTGGCCGCCGTCGGGTTGAAGCTGCCAGTGTTCGTCGAAGAATCCCGCGGCGGCGATACCGCCGGGTGCCGATCGGCTGGCGGGGACACTGAGGTCAATGACGGCGTAGTCCGGGAGCTTGGGCGTTTGCCGGGCGTTGCTGGTGTAATCATTCTCGCGGAACGTGAAGCCGCTGTTGATCACCAGATAATGTTTGGGATTCAGGGGATTGGGATAGATCAGGATCGGCGCGTGATGGTCGGCGGCGAATGATTGTTCACCGATGGCGATCTTCTCCTCGGTCCATTTGACCGGCAGCTTGTCGGCAATGCGGCCCAGGATCCGGTTGCTGGAGGGATCGCCAAAGCAGATGAGATTCCCCGCGGCGATGTCGGCGTCGGTGATTTGAACGTCATCTTTGATCGGCGGCTCGCCGCGGAATTGCCGGCGCCACTCGCTGGTGGCGTGCTGGAACTCGGAGGTTGCCCAGGCGCCAGTCGCGGCGTTCATCGGCTTTCCCGTCGGACGGACGAAGACAAAGTGCGAGATAAACGCATCGTCGATCGGGCCTTGAAGGCCGTGCACTTTCTGCAAGCCGGCTGCCGGCGCATCGGGGGCCGCGGCCCAGCCACTTGCGCTTTTCACGAAATGCCCCGTCCAGCTTCCATCCGCCGCGACTGCGGAGCCGGTGAGCGCGGCGCCATCGATCTGCACGGTCGGCTTCTTCTCCTTCTCCACCGGGCATTCGCCGGCGGCGAAGTTGAGCGTCAGGGCGGTGACATTTTCCGTCTTGACGGTAAATCCGGTGGCGCAGCAATCTCCCGGCTGCACAAAACCGGCATCGGCACGCGCCCGCGTCCATTCTCGCTCCATGCCGTCGATGGTGATCCAGAACATGTGGTTGTAGCGCAGCGTCCAGGTGGTGAAGCGAATCGTTTCCGGCGTCGGATTGCGACCCGCGGCCAGAAGCTTGTCCAATTCCTTGTCCAGCTCCACCTTGGTCGCCTTCTCGTAGGCGTGCTTGGTATTCGGCCCGATCAGGCGGCGAAGCGTGAGTCCTTCGCGAGCCATCGCCGCCATCATGATGTCGCTGGATTGCTTCTGCGGATCGATCTCGCCGGCGTAGGCGATGGTCGGAAGCTGATTGAGATTCACCGCGTAATCCGTGCAGTCGTACCAGCGCCAGAGCACGCGCTCGAACCAGGGAATCGGATCTTCGGGATGCAAATGCAGGAATTGTGCCGACTCGGCAAAGCCGGCCCCCGGCGAGGCGGCGGCGAACATATCCGAATAGTGCGTCGCAAACTGCCACGCCGATGCGCCACCCATGGAAAAACCAATGTCGAGCACGCGGCTGCTGTCGACGTGATATCTCTTCTGCACATCCGCCAGCGCCTCGAGTGCATCGATCTCGCCGGCGAATTTGCTGGCGTTGCAATAGCGGCCATAGAGTTTGAGAACGATCTTTCCCTGCGATGGACCAGATTTGCCGCCGACAAATTTCAGCTCCGTCAGTGTTTCGTCGCGGCCATGAAAGGTCATGTCCACGCGCAGCGGCGCGTGATTGGCCGTCATGTCAGCGGGCAGATCGATCTGGTAAGGCTGAATCGAGCCGTCGATATCGGAGACGTAGGCGCGGACGCCGCTGACCAGCGTCCAAGGCGTCTTGCCTTCATGCAGCGCCTTGGCCCGTTCCAATCCTTCAGCGATCACCTTGCGCGCGACGGCCGGCTCGACCAGTTCGTTATCCGCCAGCGGGAACCGGACGGCTTTCTCGAAAATCATGACATCCGGCAGAACGGCACGAAGCTCTGGCTTGGCCGCCAGTTCGGTTTGCAGCGAGGCGATTTCTTTGCTCAATTGATCCAGCCCGGCGTTGATCTCTTCGAGATCCTTTCCGGCCAGAACCTTGTCTGGCGGCGCGGCCGGAGGAATCGCCTTGGCCGCCTTTGCCGGCGCGGGAACCGGATCGGCGGCATGGGCCAGAGGCGCGAATAAAATCGCACAAAGCAACGCGGCGGCTGTGGTGGTTTTCACAACTCGAAATACCGCCGGCCGGATGAATTGTTTGTGGGATGCCCGCGGCCAAGCCAAATCAATGAATGAATTAACAAGGAACAATTATTAATTATTAATTGTTCATTGCTAATTGCCCGCCGGCTGCGTTGCCGGCGCGGCGGCCAGCTTGGCCTTGGCCTCGTCGGGAACAGTAATGGTCGTCGAGCCGACATCGCTGAATTCCGTGGTGCTCGTGCGGTCGACGTCGCGGTCGTTGCCGTTGAAAGTTACGGTTCCGGTTACATGGTTTTCAACCTTGGTCACTGCGCCATCCTTGAGCCACACCTTGACTGACGCCTTGGCATTGCTGACCTCCGGCGCTGGCGCCCCGCCGGCGTTGGCGCCGCCGGGGCGGCGGAACGTCAGGGCGGCCTTGGCGGCGTCTTCCGAAAGATCGGCCGTATAGACGCCGTCGGTTTGCTGCAGGTTTTGCAGCTTGCCGAGCACGTCCTGGGCCATCGCCACGGGGGTCTTGAAGTTGCGAGCCATCATGCCGATGAATCGGCCCGGCGTGGGGCCGCCGTTACCGCCGCCACCGCCGGCGGCGGCCATCTCGGCGGCGGACTTCCAGCCGTCG
>Ga0182024_10024428_pt1 | contig 10743 bp, 9 predicted proteins | sample P32metaG_FD_120480 | JGI IMG/M metagenome (GOLD analysis project Ga0182024, IMG submission 120480) | Permafrost microbial communities from Stordalen Mire, Sweden - P3-2 metaG (Illumina Assembly) | ecosystem: Environmental > Terrestrial > Soil > Wetlands > Permafrost | place: Sweden: Stordalen...
GACTTGTGGATATGATTTCATTACAGGGATTTGTACAACCATTCGATGTAATACGTCGCAGGCCGTCTAACCAGCGATTACTCAGCCGGACGGGCCGCACTAATTCAGAGATAATCCTAATATTTCGTAAGATCTGATGCCAGGCTTATTAAATGCAAAGGAACTGCGATCACCGATCGCTATTTTCTGAAGACTATTATGTTTTCAGTGCGCATTGTCGCCGACACACGGTTCCGTAGCGCCATGCGTTTTGACGGAATATCGCGTTTGATAATTGCAATCGACCGTGAGCTGTAATTTATTAGGAATTCCGACAGGATACGGTCTAGTGGGATCGTCTTTCCCCCAACCCGTCGATTTCCGAGTACCCAAATCATCACGGCGTCAGGCCGCATAACCGCCAGAATTGGTTCGATGCATTTCTCAAGGTCGCGGCAGAATGCAACCACGCGTTGTGATCTGTCAGCTGGCTCACTACGCAAAGCTGCAATGCTCTTGGCGAAGGTTGACGATTTGTCGGCAAGGTGTTTTACGCCAGAACTGGCGCCGCGTTTTGAGCCGCCCAAACTGTGGCTATCAATCGCATGGGTTGAAGACAGGCAGTCGACATCGATTTCTGACGAAATGTCTGAAAGGTCGATCCATTGCAATGGCAGGTATGAATGCTGCCCGTAAGGGACTGTCGTGGCGTTGTCTCCGTAGGGTGGCGAAGTCACCAGGATGTCGTGCTTGAGCTCACCGTTTGTCAGATGGCGAGCATTTGTTGAGTTGGCTACGTTAACTTTCACTTGGCCGATGTAATGCCCTCGCTTGATAAATCCCTTCTCGATAAGACTTTCCTTTTGAGCGCGTAAATGCTCAATATTGCGCTCGCCAATGCGCAGGAATATTTCGATCGGCAGGGGGCGTCGTGACTCAATATCGTCTTTTGATCGAATATGAAGTTTGAAGGTAGACGTCCGTGAATTACTAGTAATTCGCACAGTTTCGGCTAGCGCCACCCAAAAAAAGCGACGTGCCCAGAGCGTCGATTCCGCGCGAATTGCACGGCGGAGTCGTGATAGACCAAGTGTGACCGGATTCGAAAACCACTTTTTTCGACCTGCGAAACTTACCTCAAGTGATCGCTTACTGTCTGAGCGTGCGATCGCGACTATTTCGTCAAGTTTGTCGACTAGGGCTGCGTCAAAGAACGGAATGGATTTGGCCTGGCAGAGCAGTACCGCCAAAGGATTAATGTCTTGGCCGTTGAAATCGAGGCCACGCATCATGGCCTCAGTTAACGCTGTGCCGGATCCGGCGAATGGGTCGTAAACACGCCGGATATTCGGGTTATTGGCCGAAATGGCTGTTAGAAGGTCCCCAACCATTTGGGGAACCATCATCGCCGGGTACTGAAAATAAGCGTGCCCATGTTGCCGGGAAGCATTTCCGCGAAATGACCAATGGTCACTGTCTTTTTTCTCATAAGCGGATAGTCGGGACAATAACGCGGAGTCGCCGAGGGAACTCAACGTGCCCATATTGCCCATTGCTACAGCCTTTTGCGATGGCCTGAGGTGGTCCATGGGCGGTCGATTACTCGCGTGATTGTAGCCACTGCTATCAATCTCGGCTATGCGTCCCAAAACGCGCAGCTTTACTTGTGGCCTAAACGGTACGATCGATACGGCGCCGGCGCGCGGCGATAGTCGTTGGCACTGTTTCACGCATGCGGTGCGGCGGAGCCAACTCCGCTTGGCCCGAGAATGTCGCTTGCTCAAGTAGCGCAAGACCTGTTCTTCAAAATGGATATGAATCGTCTGGACGCGTTACGCCAATTGGGGGCGGCCAGGTTCCGGCCGTGCATGCTTCGCCCGACGCGAGGCCTGGTTGAATTGGTCGATTTTCACAATTCCCTTCGGGAATTTTGCCAGAACCTGTAGTTCGCCGCCCAGCGCCGCGACGATCTTTCGTAGGGTAGATATCTGCATATCCGCCTGTTTCTCTAGCTTTGACAAGCTGGGCTGCTTCATGCCGAGACTTTCGGCAACTTCTTGCTGGCTCTTGCCGGTTAGCTCTCGCACTTCGCTGAGCAGCAGTTCCCCGAGCAGCACCTGGGCGCGGCGGGCGGCCTTGGCCTGCGTTTTCTTGGTGGTCGTTCGCTTGACCAACTCGTCGAATGATTTAGCCATTTCAATGATCCTTTCGCTTCCGCTTTGCCTTCAATTGTTCCAGGTGGACATCGAACAGTTCGTCCGCCTTGGCGATAAGTTGCTTGTAGAACCGCCTTTGGCTCGCGCCTGATTTGTCTCCGGCCACGAGCAGAATTCCGTTTCGCTCGGGATCGAAAGCGAAGGCAACGCGTAACACCTTGTCGGCGGTGTCCGCCCGGAGTTCCTTCATGTTGGCATGCTTCGAGCCGTTGAGAGTGTCGGCGGGGGGCCGGGCCAGCTTTGGCCCGAGGAGTTTCAGTAGCTCCACCTTCGCGATTAATTCGGCCTGGCCGTCTTCACGCAACTCGGCAAACCACTCATCAAATACATCGGTCGTCGCCAGCTGCCACATCGGTCAAACATAGCTTATAGGCTATGCCTCCGTCAATAGCTTTAAGGCTATATCGTAACGGGCGCTATAGCCGCTTTAAACCCTCTTCGATAATCGCATAGAATTCCCGGTCGGCGTCCGGCCATTCTTCCTCCCGCAAGCGCCCTTGGATGACGTGCCGGCATTCGTGAGCAAGTTGCCAAGCCAGCTCTCGAAGATGCGGCGGGACGTGTTCGCGAGCCGAGCAGGGCACCTGCGTGGACAGTGTAACTGTCTCGATCAAGGCCATTACCGCCAAGCGGATCGAGCTAGGGAGGGCGTCCCATGATGAAATCAGCCGTTGCAGATCAGCGTCGAGCGATGCCAACCAATGTCTGCTGCAAGCTCCGGAATGCGGCGTGAGTCCGGCATGGACACTTTGGTCCACGTCACCGTTCCATTTCATAGTCGCTCTCGATCCCAGGAGCCTCGGATGCCCGGTCCGACGCTTCACGCAGGATTTCCCTGAACCGATTGACGAGCGGCGTGGATTCAGTTCGGCCGTCGTCCGGGAGTAATTCGGCCAACCCATGCAATTCTCGCTGACTGGTTAGTACGAGGCGAAGCGACGCCTCGGCGGTATCGCCGATCGCCTGACGGGCAGTTGACGCGAATTGTTCAAATGGCACGTCGTAGATCGCAGCGGCGCTAGAGATGTACCCCAGTTTTCCTTCAGGCGACAGCTCCGCCCATAGCCGGTGGCTGCCATCGGTTTCTTCAAAATAGTAGTCCTCCGTCTGGTCAGCCTTAACCAGCGCTTTAAAACCTTCCAGCCGATCCTTCTCATTCATGATGCCACCTCCGAAATGCAAGCTTCGTGCTCAACGTGAGCTCGGCGGAACGGTCGCTACCAAGGCCATCATCGCTGCACGAATAGGTCCCGGCAGAGCCGGCCAAGACGCGATGACACGGTGCAGATCAGCGTCAAGCGACGCCATATTGAGCCAGGTAGAGCGTTTAGATTGCAGCGCATTTGCAGCGCGGCACTCCTCGCAAAACACGCAACCGCAAGGCAGCTTGCCGGTTGCGTCGAAATCGCTGGCGGGTTCGATTCCCGCCGCCTCCATTCGACTCGCTGCGCGGTCCTGAGCGAGCGCAGCGAGTCGACGGGCGCTCGCTCATGGCAGGCCATCCGACTGAGCGTGTTTGCTCTAAGGTTGGCGACTTGTTTGACCCGCTCGCAGCGAGTCGAATGTCCTGAGTAAGCGCAGCGCATCGAAGGGCCGGAAATGATTGCATCTGCGTCAGCAGATTCCTTAGATTCCTTCTTCGTCTACATTGTCCGCTGCGCTGACGACAGCCTCTTTATCGGCCATACCTGCGACGTAGCATCGCGAGTTGATCTCCACAACCAAGGAGGCGGTGCCCTTTGGACAGCCCGCCGGCGGCTGGTTGATCTCGCCTACCAGGAGCGCACCCGCATGAGAAAAAAGCGATCGCGCGCGAGCGGCAACTCCCATGAACCGTTCGGTGCGCATTGGCCGACTTCATCAACCCTGCGGCGCGCCGTCGTCGCGCAACGCGGCGAAGCGAGCAAGACAATCGATCGTTTCCCGACGCGCCGCCTCCAGTTCCTCGGTTCTTTGCCGCAGGGCGGCTTCGAGCACCTTGGAATAATCACGCCAATGATCTTGAAAACTCGTCGCCATCAAGATGTTTCGCAAGCGGGCCAGCAGCTCGCCGCGGTGGACGGGCTTGTGCAAGAAGTCGGTCGCTCCTAATTCGAGCGCCCGCATCTTCTCTTCTTCGTCCGTGGATGAAGTGAGAATGACAACAGGCGTCCTGGCAAACACCCGGTTGGCGCGAATCTGCTGGAGAACCTCGAAGCCGCTAAGCTGAGGCATGTGGATGTCAAGGAGGATGGCGTCGGGGCGTTCGCCTACGGCAAGCGACAGCGCCTGAGAAGGGTCATTGGTGAAGACCAGATCGCGATATCCTTCCAATTTCAGATACTCGGCGACCACCAAGATATTCAGCTTTTCGTCATCGATCATCATGATCTTGGAGTTCGTCAGCAGATTGGACCATGACGCTATTGCCCTGTTGAACAGGAACGGCACCCTCTCCGCTTGTTCGGCATACGTCAGCGGCTGATCAGCTTGCGTCTCGTGATGGTCGTCTAGCATAAGTCTTCCTCACCTTTCTTGTATTGACACGCCAACCCTTGAGTAGCAGGCTGCCTTTCGGTGTCGTGCCGTTATACGGGCACGGCGATGCGTTGGACGAGCGTGCCGATCTCTCGAATAGCCTCGTGGATGTGTTCTGTCCGGCCTTCTTTTGCGAGCAGTTCCAGTCGACGGGCCGGTTTGGTGAAACAATGAAAGCCGACGGTGCCGCCGGAGCCTTTCAGCCAATGAGCTAGCTCCGCCAATTGTTCCAAATCGGCGTCCTCATAGGCCGTTTGCATTTCAGCGAGCCGGCCGTGCAGTTGATCAACGAAGGTTTCGACAATCCGCGCAAACTCCGGGTTGCCCGTTGGCAACGTCGAGGTGATTGCCGGCAATGAATCGGTCGAAACCTGTTCTGCGGCCCAGCGGTCTCTTGCGTCGTGGCGAGACGATTCGCCATTTCTTCCGGCTTGGTGCAACGCCGTGGCGACAGTCTGCAACAGTTCATCCATGTCGATCGGCTTTGACAGATAGTCCGAGCAGCCAGCCGCCAGACACTTCTCCTTGTCGCCGCGCATGGCGTGGGCGGTGAGTGCGATAATGGGTAGGTTGCATCCCCGCTCCCGCAGACGCTTTGCGGCCGTGTATCCGTCCAAAACCGGCATCTGCATATCCATCAGGATGACGTCAAACGTGCGGCTGCCGGCCGCATCCAGTCCTTCTTGACCATTTTCCGCGACGACCACTTCGGCACCGGCCTGCTGCAACACCAGACCGATAAACTGTCGATTACTCTGCCCGTCCTCGACCAACAGGATTCTCACAGAGTTAAGCCTGATTGCTGGCGTTGGATTTGACGCGCTGGCGGATTTTAGCGCCTCGGTCGGCGGTGATTCTAAAATGCGGACGTTTTCGAGTGGCCCCGTCGAGAGCGTGACCCGAAAGACGCTTCCGCGGCCCGGTTCGCTTTCGACCGTAAGTTTGCCGCCCAAGCCATCGACGATTCGTCGGCTGATCGCGAGTCCCAGGCCAGTGCCGCCAAAGCGGCGAGTAATGGAATTGTCCGCTTGCTCGAACGGAGAAAAGATAGCGTCGATGCGGTCTGCTGGAATCCCAATCCCCGTATCATGCACCTCGATCAGGAAGCGTGGCTCGGGAGAATCGGGCGCAACGGTCGCCACCACCTTGATGCTGCCTCGCTCGGTGAACTTGATTGCGTTTCCGACCAGATTTGTCAGCACCTGCCGTAATCGGGCCGGGTCGGTCAAAATCGTTTCCGGAACCCGGCTGGTCCAACGGCATTCCAGGCGGTGGCCTCGTTCCTGCGCGGGAACGCGCAGAGTGGACAACACTTCGCTGATGATCTGGTGCGGAGAGCAACGAATTTGCTCAAATTCGAAATGGCCCGCTTCGATCTTGGACAAGTCAAGGATGTCGTTAATCAATGTCAACAAATGCCGCCCACTGGAGCTGATCGTGTCCAAATGCGCACGGTCCTGGTCGCTGAATCCGACGCCGCGACGGAGCAACTCGGTGAAGCCCAAAATGCTGTTCAAGGGCGTTCGTATTTCATGACTCATATTGGCCAGGAACTCACTCTTGGAGCGACTGGCCGACTCGGCGGCATCCTTAGCGTGGCGGATTGCGAAGTAGGCCAGGGCAACCGCCAGGACCACGGCCACGCCCGCCAGAGCCAGCGACACCGTTCGGCGGCTGGTGTATGAGGCGATTCGCGCGACGAGCAACAGATCCACCTCTTCCGCGGCGACATTCCATAGATCGAAGCTGTCGCCCCGCGCCCTCAGCCCAGTCGCCTCAAATGCCTCCGGCGCGACGCGACGACCAATCGGATCGGCCGCCTGCCGGATCAAGCGGATGAAGTCGCGGGTCGAATTCTCATAGGCCGCCAATGCCACGGGAAGCCGCTCTTGCAAGGTCGCGCTGCGCCCGTAGAAATTCGGATCCTCGTTCAGTGATGTCTGGGAACTGGCGATGACCCGGTTCAAGTCCGCCTCCTCCAGCAGGGCCGCGTACACTTCGAGCTTCGTCTGTTCCTTTTGAGTCAACTCGCCGCGGGACAGGATCTCGAGTCCCAAGCTGACGATCTGGGCGATACGGTCTTGAGTCTGCGGCAGCGCCAGCAAGGTCACGTCCATCAGGTAGTAGCTGTCCAGGTCGGGGTCGAGGATCAGGTTTGAGGTGTCACCGGCGTGTGTAATCATCGTGCGAATCGTCGCTACGAGCTTGGTGTACTGATCCTGAATGTCCTGGGGTAACTTGTCGTCCACCGTGGCAATGGGCACCGCGGAGTCCAGGTTCTGCCATTCCACGCGGAGGTCATCCACACGGCAGTTGATACGACCTCGCTTGCCCAACCCCTCGTCGGTAAATTGAAGATCCGCGCCAAGGCGCACGTCGACCTGACGCAGTGCGTTCATCGCCTGCTCGATTCTCGCCCCTGTGGTCTGAAGTCGGGCATTGCGATCTTGATCGGTGCATTGCGCGGCGATCTGGTGGTCCTGCACATTCCGTAATAACTCCTCCAAGGGCCGCTGGTAGGCAATTCCATAGGTTTCCCAACGAGCGAAGTGGATAAACTCGTTGACGTTGGCGACGACAAAAAAGCAGAGAATCGCGATAGGCAGCATAAATGTGCCGCAAACGAGCGCAGTCATTTTGCCGATGCTGAATTGTTTCTGGATAGCTGACAAGCTCGTTCTCCATAGTTTGCGTGCACCGCTGAGGATGGGATTGCACACGCGCTAAACGATCGACTCACTCAATGTCCGCACGGTCGGATTGGGTCTTGATGACGTCGTCGCGCATTTCGAAAAACGCGTTGAAGACGCGCGGCTCAAACTCCAGCAGCATGCTAGCCATCGAATCGAGCAGACATCCCCGCTTACGGTGTCTTTCTGGCCGATTCAACCGATCGCCCTTTTTGAGGCCTCGCTTAACAAACACGGCCATTCACGTTTAAAAGATAGGTCGGCCACTAACAGGGTGTTTGGCGCGTCTCAACGAGTTGCACGATTGTGCAGCAAAACACGCATTAGTCGCGCGGGCAATGCCTCCCGTGCGACCCTGCGCTGTGCGATATCGCACGGAATTCGCGCGGGCGCTCAAAGCCGTTGTGACCAGGAGTCGCGCATCCGAACGCAACTGCGAATTCGCCGATCCCGCTGCAGCGGCGGAAAGCCGATCGAGATCCTTACGCCTGCCGAGCATGATCGCTGCACTGGCGAGCGCTAGGATGGACGCTGCCCGCGAGCGACAAATCAAGCACTGGACACACGGTAAGAAGCTCGCGTTGATCGACGGCGATCTCGGCGCTCTCAAATCGCTGGCAAAGCGTCGAATTCGTTGATGGTTCGTGTATTCGTGCGCAGCCAGAAAAGCCCTTGGTCCTCAGTCGCCCGGCGATTGACGTTTCCATTGTTGCTTGAAACTAGGCCACGATTTGTAATAGGGTTTCAACCAATCAGCGACACCAATCGCTGAATCCCGTCACCGCGAGTGACGGGGGTATCTCAAAGAGCTCGGCAACAACGAGTATCCAAAGAGCCCGTCTCTGGCAGTGCACTTTCAAAGGTGCATCGCCAGAGGCGGGCTCTTTTTTTGTTGCATTCACTTGGGAGGCGAAACATGGATGGCCGCGATGACGCGTCTTTTTGGTCGGGTGAACCACCACAACTATCCGAGCGTGAACTGCTGGAGTGGTGCGCAGGAATTTCAGACCGCGCCGCAGCGAATCTCCAACGTCTTCATTTGGCCGAAGCTGAGGCAAAAGCCAAGGCGCGTCACGACCGCGAACTGCTTGAGTTTGTCGCCGCGATCTCCGGAAAGCCTGAGCACGAGCGCGCGTTGCGTGCGCTGCTGCAGAACGAAGCCGAAGAACGAGCAGCGCAAGGGAAACAGCAGCAGCCAAGTGAGGCCGAGGTTACGCAGGAAGTGTGGGATTCGAGCAAGCATCCGCGCGGAGGATTTTCACAAAATCGCGGCTGGTGGTCGCCGACTGGCGGTGCAGGCTCAGGAGCCCCAGCAGACCGTGGTGATTCTACAACGTCTCACTTTGCGACCTGGCGTTCCGCGCCAACGACTAACAAGCTAGCCGCTCCAACCGGCTCGGACGCCCTTACCGCTGGTGCTTCGCCGGAAACGTTTCTTGCAGCCGCAAACGACGCCCATGGCGCCAGAAAATCCGCCGCCGCAACGGACTGGTATGTACCCAGCGATGATAAAGGCACGTGGCTGGGTAAAAAAGGCGAGAGCACATTTCGTCTGAAGACGCCCGTGGACGTGAATGGCAAGCTCATCCGCGATATTGAGTATCACAAGGGCGTTCCTGTTCTGGACAAGTTCGCCCTGCTGGGAAGGGCGCCGACGATCATTATGACTGGCGACAGTGAAACGGACATTCAGCACGCCAAAGACGCGTGGAAAAAGCTCAACCCGGGGAAAGAGCTTCCGAAGAATTCGACGTTTCACCACGATTTACTGCATGCCACCGACCACATTCAAATGGTTGACGGCAAGAAGACGAAGATTGTTATCGGCAAGATGCAGCTAGTGCCAAGGACGGTCAATGATGCGGTTTCGCATCAAGGGACGGCCAGTGTCGCGAAAAGATTCTACGAGGGGCTAGACCCCGACACGATGGCTGCCATCAAGCGATTGTCTAAAGAACAGGCGTCGCTCGCCGGCACCGGAAAGGATTTTGTCGCCCGTGCTGCCAAGAAAATCAAGCCGGGCACGATTGCAAAGAGGCTCGCCCCCCTTGTCGGTCGCACTGTCCTCCGGGCAATCCCGCTGATCAGCACCGGCTTGGCCGTCTTGGAGTTTGCTGATAATGTGGAGGCGCATGGACTCGGCGGAGCGGTCGCCCGGGCGACGCCGGTGCTTGGAGACTTGATCTCTGCGCATGATCTCGGTACCGACTTAGCCAAAGAGATTGCCAACGACGCGAATGCGAAAGCCGATGCTCATTTGAAATCGCTCAATGCATCAGTCAATCAAGCACACGATGAAGCCAATCAGCAGACCCTCGATGCCTTTCGCGAGTTGGCGCCACAAATCAAAGTAACTAACTCGCCTGATTATGGAAGTGGACGACTTGTCGATCCCCAGGAAGTTACGGATGCTTTGACTGAATACCGCAACGCGATGCTGATTGCGAATCATCTGCGCATCGCCAAGCAAAAGGGCTTTGACTACAACGCTGCGGCGGCGCGCAATAAGGAAAACCTGAAGCGAGCACTGGAACGGGCTTCGCAAAAACGCGCGCCCTTGAAGCACGATCCATCAGCGTAGGTCTGCAATGCGCGAATTGCTAGTGCAGGAATTCCCCATCCTCGAACTTCTCCAGGATTCGGACGATCCTCCGTTGACTAGCGAGGCTATCGAGGAGTTGGAGATTCTGTTGGGTGTGCGGTTTCCCAGGGACTATGCGGACTTTCTGTTGGGCTTCAACGGCGGCCATTTTAGCCGAAGCGTCGACTTCTCCTTGCCCGAGCCAAGCCGGTTTGTCACCGGTGGCCTTGTCTGGCGCCTTTACGGCGAGCCGGGAGACGGCATCGAGAACTATGGCCTCGTAAAGCACGCCGAGGTATTCAGCGACCGACTCCCCGAGGATTGCTTGGCTATCGCGGATTGCAACGGTCGAGACCTCGTTGTTCTGAGATTCGCTAACGAGGGGTCGGAGTTTGCGGGCGTTTGGTTCTGGGATAGTGACGCATTCTGGATGGATGAGGACACGCCGGCGCTGCATTGGCTCGCCGACACCTTCAACGGTTTCTTATCGATGCTCGTCTACGACGTCACTGCCTACGAAGGCGAGCCGGAGAGCCTTCCGTTGTTTCAAGCGACTCAGGATGGCAACCTCCGCGCCGTCCAGCATTACCTCGACGCGGGCGGCGACGTCGAAGCACGCAACGCCGCAGGCCAGACGCTGCTGATGGCCGCGGCCATCTACAAATGGCCCCGTATCGTCAAGCTGCTTCTCGACCTTGCTGCTGACGCGAACGCGCGTGATAACAAAGGCCAGACGCCCTTGCATCATGCTGCGTGCCAC
>Ga0182024_10024429_pt1 | contig 10742 bp, 6 predicted proteins | sample P32metaG_FD_120480 | JGI IMG/M metagenome (GOLD analysis project Ga0182024, IMG submission 120480) | Permafrost microbial communities from Stordalen Mire, Sweden - P3-2 metaG (Illumina Assembly) | ecosystem: Environmental > Terrestrial > Soil > Wetlands > Permafrost | place: Sweden: Stordalen...
CACGATGCGGGCGATGCTGCTCCGGAGAACGCGAAGACGCGTTTCGTCGGACCGGATGGTCACTTCGTCCGCCTTGTCGCTGATGCTGGTGACGACGCCGATAATGCCGGCATTGGTCACAACCTCGTCGTTTTTCTTCAGGGCATTGAGCAGCTCCGCACGCCTTTGCCGCTCCTTGCGTCCCGGCACGACAACCATGAGATAGAACATGATGGCGATCGGGATGAAGATAATCCAGGGCGGCAGAGCGGGTTCGGTTTGCGGCTGCCCTTTGGCCGGCTCCGGCGGCTTTTCGTCCACAAACGCGATGAGTACGGATGTATCCAGCATGAAGCAATTCTCCCTCGTGGGGCAGGCAGCCTTGCCTGTCCGGCCGACCGCGGTTGCGTCAGATCACGGGCGCTACTTTGCCCGGCGTTCGCGGCGGTCAAGGGGCTTATCTTAAGGTGTTGCCCCAAACCGGGCAAGCCCCAAGCCGGCTTGGGGAGCTCGGCTTTACCCCGAAGGGGTTCGATCTCAAAGCCCAGGGTTGCGTACTCGCAACCCTGGGATGAAACGAGAGACAACCTGTTTCTTACCCCAAAGGGGTTACATCAAATCGACGACGCCGACAACGAAAGGGGCACGATGTAACCCCTTCGGGGTAAAACCACCTGCTTTACTGTTTCCACCCAGGGTTACGAGTACGCAACCCTGGGCTTTGAGATTCAACCCCTTCGGGGTAAAAACAAGAAAGACATCGTTTGCGGCGTCGCCCTCCGGCGTCCGATGCCTCTTTTCTTTTCAGCGAGTGAAGAAGAACTTCCCCTGGTTCAAGTCGTACGTCACCCGCAGCAAAAACGGCGTCGAACCGCCGCGCTGCTGCCAGGCGCTGAGCGGCACAAACGGCAGCTGCTGCATCATCGCCGGCGTGATCGGCACGCTTCCTGTCTCGCCGAAGACGACGGGCAGCTCATGACTATCCTGCTCGAATTGCCCGTGCATGGTCCACTTGCCCCACTCGGGGTTCTCCATGCTGCCGCTGAGAATGAGCTGGCCCTTCTTGTTTTCGAGTTTCGCGGAGACCTTCTTGAGCACCAGGTCCGGGCTGCCTTCCGTGTGCAACTGGACCTGGGCATCTTCCAGTTCGATGAGCGGAAAGGCGCCTATCTTGGGTATGGGAGCCCCACTCTCCAGGCGATTGAGCGATAGCTGTTCGGGAAGGCAAGTCAAGAGCTTGCCGTCCTTGCTGAAGCGGAGGAATAGCTTGGCCCCCTTGACCTTGACCTGCGTGGGCACGGCCTGCTGCTTGAGCAAATCGAAAATGGAGACGTCGGCCGCGAAGCTTTCAATAGTGAGCCAGGGCGTCTTGCTATCGGCGCCGGCACAATCCGTCTCGGAAAATTCGAGGCGGTTGAGCTCCGAGCTCGTCAGGCCGATGTCCACTTCGTCGAGCTTGACGTTGCCGCCGTACGCCTGCTGAAGGTGGGCCACGACCTTGGCGACCACATGGCGCGAATTGAGGTAACGGCGAACGCAGAACCAACCGACGAAAAGCACGGCGATGAGCACGAACAGGATACGGACGGTCTTTTTCATGGGCACTTTATTCTTGCGTTAACCAACTCACCAGGCGTTTGGTCACAAGCTCCGAGGCGTCGTGGTGCACCCAGTGACCCGCCCTGGGAACGGTGATGAGCGTCAGGTCCTTTTCGACCCATTTCCAGGTGTCGTTGAGCGCTGCGGGCAAGAGATACTGGTCATCGAGTCCGTGGAACATCAGCACCGAGCATTTCACGGGCGGATAGGTCCGTTCGTCCTTGTACGGCGGCCTCGGATAGTTCGCCTTGTAGTAGTTCAGCATGCCTTCGATCGCCGACCGCTCGAAAGCCTCGACGTATTTCTTCCGGTCTTCCGCATCCTTGACCCACAGAGCCAGCAGGCCGGGCGTCAGCTTCCTGGCGGCGTCCGGTTGCTGAAAGAGGCGGGCATACTCGCTGTTCTTCTCCTGCTGCGGATTCGTGGCCAGCTCGCGCTGCAGGCCCTTGGGGTGCGGCAGATTCAAGACGACGAGCCGGTCCGTCTTGTCGGGATGTGCCATGGCATAGGACCAGGCGATGGCGCCGCCCCAGTCGTGGCCGACCACAATCGCCTTCTTTTGTTTGAAATGCTTGACGACCGCATCGACGTCGCCGACCAGCTTGGCCATGGTATAGTTCTCGACACCCGCTGGCTGATCGCTCTTGTTGTAACCGCGCAGGTCGAGAGCCACGACTTGGAAATGCTTGGCCAGGGCGGGCATTTGCTTGCGCCAGGTAAACCAGTAATCGGGAAAGCCATGGAGCAGGATGACGAGGGGACCGTTGCCGCTGGTGACAAAATGAATCTTCACGCCCGCGGAATCGACGAAGCCGTCTTCGCCCAGTTCATCGGCGTGTCCGACCGCGGCCAGGGCAAGACAGAACGCCATTGCCAGCAAGGTGAGTTTTATCATGAATTTTTCCCGCATATGGAAACACCTTTTGCATACGTGGGTCAGGATTCCGATCCTGACGTTTCCCAGGGGTTTATCAAGGTCAGGATCGGAACCCTGACCTACTTTTGTTGTCGGGCTAAGCAATCGCGGGTACGTCAGGATCGGAATCCTGACCCACGTCCTGTCTCAATTATACCCCAGGGCATATCACTTCACCGGCACCGCCCCGTCCAGATAACGCCAGTTCTTGAGAAACACCAGCAAATCCGTCATTTCCGCGATGGTGATCGCCTTCTCCAGGCCGTCCGGCATCAGCGATACGCCACTCGACTGGATCTCGTCGATGTCCTGACGCAGCACGCTGTCGCTCTGGCCCTCCGCCCGCTTCAGCGTGATGCTCGACGCCGTCTCGGCCACGATGATGCCGCTCAGGCTCTTGCCGGATTTGGTCGTTACCTGGTAGTTGATGTAGTTGTTGTCGATCGCCTGGTTCGGATTGAGAATGTCCACCAGCAATGCCTCCAGCGTCTTGGTCCGGCTGTCGGCGATGTCCGGCCCGACGTCGATGCCGATGCCGGCGACGCGATGACAGGTGGCGCAGTTCTTCTTGAAGATATCCCGGCCCCGCAGCGGATCGCCCTTCAGCTTCAGCGATTCTTGATAGCGGGCCAGCACCTGCTTGCGATCACCGGGCAGATTGTCGTGGAGAAGCACCTTGGCCCGATCGCGAATCCTGGCGTCGGCGTGATTGACGAGCTGCCGTGTGCGCAGCGAATCGAGATCGCCGGGCTTGACGCGTTTGGCTTCCACTTCGTCGAGAAGGAATTGCAGCCGGGCGGGCTGGCGGAACATCGCCTCAGTGACTTCGCGGCGCACGGCGGGGGTGTAGGTGCGCCATGATTTCATGAGCAGGCCGGCGACGTCCGGTTCGGGATGGCTGGCGAGAGAGCGCACGGCAGCCAGGCGAATCTCCTGCGCAGAATCGTCGGCGAGCAGCTTCGCCAGCACTGGCTGGGCCGTCTTCCACGAAGCATGCGCCAGCAGACGCACGGCCAAGATACGATCCTTGATTTCGCCCTCGGGATCGATGGCGAACCCGGCCAGGTCTTCGAGAAGAGCTATGCTTTGTTTGACGAGGCCGCGTTTCTCCGCAGGCATGGTTTGCAAGAAAGCTCCGAGCTGGGTGCCGCGCCGGCCCATGCCGTCGGCCACGCCGTTGAGCACGGCCATTTGCCGAAGGAGGTCGGCCCCTTTCGGCACCGTGAACATGCGGCGCAGCAGCTGGCTGACTTCATCCCTGTCTTGCCGGGCGCCGATCACCTCCGCCAACTCCTGCAACATGAGCAGCCGGGACGGGGTTGTCCGCCCTTGGGCGAACAGCAGATTCAGGAGCTGCCCCGCCTGATTTGGCACGGAGCTGGCGATGGCCAGACGCGCCCATTTGTCGCCTGCATCGGCCAAGGCAAGCGTGGCGAGCAGCGGCAAAATGCTGGACTTGTCCGACTCACCCAGGCTCAGTGCCACCTGAAATCGAACCTGCGAATCCGGATCCACGGCAAGGTGCGTGATGGCTCGAAGCAACTCATCATTTGCCTTCAATCGGCTCTCCGCCAGGCGCACGCCGTGTTCCCGAACGCGAGGCCGAGCGTCTTTGAGCATGGCGATGATCAACGTCGGGTCCAGGGCGCCGAAGCTCTCCAGCAACCAGGCTGCCAGAACACGATCATGGCCCGGATTCGTGGCTTCGGGATTGGCCATGACCACCGTCTTGAGTGGTTCAATCGCCGACCGATCCTGCCTTTGCAACAGCAAGCGCTGAGCGGTCGTCCGCCACCAGGCGTTCGGATGTGAGAGCAGCTTCACGAGTTCGACGGTCGTCGCCTTGCCAAGCTGCGGCCGGGGAGGTTGCACGTTGTTTTTATCAGGCCCGATGCGCCAAATGCGGCCCTTGTCCTTGCCGAGCGTCAAATCGGGCCGTTTCTGCAGCTCCGGCGGCATGAAGTCGGGATGTTCGATGACGGCCCGATACATGTCCACAATGTACAGGGCTCCATCAGGGCCCTGCGTAATGAACACGGGGCGGAACCAGTCATCGGGCGTGGCCAGGAACTCGACGCCTTTCGTGGCGGGACGCGATTGGAACGTCGCCCCCTTTTGCGTCAGAATCTCTTCATGGACGAGGTTGCCGGTCGGCTCGCAGGTAAAGGCGGCCCCGTGATGGTTGCCGCCCAGGAGATCGCCGCGGTAGATGAAGACGCCGCAGGCCGCGGTGAAACGGCCCTCATGCAAGGTTGACGTCGTCCAGTTCTTGCTGATGGGATAGACCTTGCCGCCCGAAAAGAGTGGGCCATCTTCCAGTTCGGAAATGTCTTCCACCACGGCGGGGGCCGCAAGGTAGGGATTGCGTTTGAGGTAGCGATTCTCGATCACCACATGGCGAAGATGATGGCGATTGTCGCACACGAAGCGCCGGCCCCAGTCGTCGAAGGTGTTGCCGAACTGGCCCATGCCGGAGATCGCTTCGTGCTTGCCTGAAATGGGATCGAAGCGAAAATCCATGCCGGCGAGGTTGATGGCTGGGGCGTCGGCCTGACCGCTCTTCTTGGCCTGGCCGCCGCGCAGGCCGTTGGCGACGTAGATCCAGTTGTCGATGCCCAGGTTCGGATGGCTGACGCGCAGCTGCGGATTCTGAGCGGCGAATCCCTCGTAGAGCACTTCTTCGCGGTCCGCCTTGCCGTCGCCGTCGGTGTCGCGCAGCCAGGTAATCTTCGGGGCCATGGTCACGATGACGCCGTCTTTCCAGGGCATCAGGCCGTTAGCGAACAGCAGACCATCGGCGAAGACCCGACTCGTTTCATAGAAGCCGTCACCGTCGCGGTCTTCGAGAATACGGATGCGGCCTTGCGGCTTCTGGCCCTTGGCGGGGCCGTTCGGATAATCGCCCATCTCGACAACCCAGATGCGGCCATCTTCGTCGAACGCCATGGCCACGGGGCTTTCGATTTGCGGCTCGGAGGCGACGAGGTCGATGCGCAATCCCGCGGGCAAGCGGAAGTGCTTGATCGCTTGCTGCGGGGTGAAGGGGCCAGTCGGCTTTTCCTGGGCTGGAGCCCGGATGCCGGCGGCGGGCCAGGTGCATAACACAAGGATCATGAGACGATGGCACATGGTGGTCTCCCCAGGGTTGCACGCCGCGGGGTGAGGTACTCCGAACCCCGCGGGTCAGGGCGCCGAGATCATGATCCTGCACGCTTGACCCGCGGGGTTCGGAGTACCTCACCCCGCGGCGTGGGTCGCTATCCAATTTACCAGCAGGTTCCTATTTGAACAGGGCCAAACCATGAAGAGCGAACGCATTATCGTCGTCGGCGGCCTCAACCAGGATCTGGTGATGCGTCTGCCGCGCCGGCCATCACAAGGTGAGACGATCCGCGGCCAAAGCTTCGGCATCTTCCCCGGCGGCAAGGGCAACAACCAGGCCATCGCCGCGGCCCGGGCGGGCGGCACCGTTTCGCTGCTGGGCCGAGTCGGCAACGATGCCTTCGGCGACATGCTGCTGCAAACGCTCCAGTCCGATCATGTCGATGCCTCGCTCATCATCAAGGATGCACATCAAGGCACCGGCGTCGCGATGATTTTTCTGAGCGAAGATGGCGACAACATCATCGGCATCGACCCGCGTGCCAACGGGTTGCTATCCGTTGCCGACGTCGAACGGGCCGAATCGGCGATCGCTTCCAGTCGAATTCTGCTCATGCAGCTGGAAGTGCCGCTGGACACGGTCGTCGCCGCCGCCGAACTGGCGAAACGTCATGGCACGCTCGTCATGCTCAACCCCGCCCCCGCTCCGGAAGATGGCTCGTTGCCCGCCGAGTTGCTGCACCATGTGGACCTGATCGTCGCCAACGAAACGGAAGCGAAGCTGCTGACAGGCATCGATCCTGCCGACCGCCCCGGCGCCATCGAAGCCGGGCGAGCGCTGCGTGATCTCGGCCCGCGGCAAGTCATCATCACGCTCGGCGACAGTGGCGCCTTGGTAATCGATGATGCAGCCGAGCCGGTGTTCTTGCCAACGTACGCCGTCGAGGCCATCGACACCACGGCTGCCGGCGACGCTTTCTGTGGGGCCCTGGCCGCGGCTATTGCGCGAGGATCGATGCTGCCCGAGGCGGTGCGGGTCGGCTGCGCCGCGGGCGCTCTGGCGACGACGGTGCTCGGAGCGGTGCCGTCGCTGCCGCAAGCGCGGCAAATCAGCGGGTTGATGATGACAGGTCAACTGCGCGAGAGCCGGTATGCCAAGTCCCGGTAGGGACGAAAGTTCGCCGCCCGGCTAAGCCGAACGAAGCAACTCCAACCGGTCAGTCCATGAAGAGGGAGACCGTTGCGCACAAAAGTGAAAAAGCCGTGCGCGACGGGTCGTCGCTGGAAAGCATTGCTGATAAACATCATGCGATAACAGGCAGACCGTCGCGCACGAATGGATGAATGGTACCCCCCCTGTGCGCGACGGCCAGATCCTGCCCTGCGGCCAAGAGTTGGAGTGTCCGGTGATGCCGCCGCTCAGGCACTGCAGCGATATGACCTGCTCGGCTGGCGCGTCCTGGAGGGGGGCAAGGGGCCGTGATGAAATAAGGGGGGGGCTGCAAACCGAGCGACCTTCGCTTGCAGCCCCCCTCCTTTGCGCAAACCTATAACTTCCAGGGCAGTAGGGCGACGAAGAGGGGGGCCTGCAAGCGTGCACGCTCTCAACCCCTCGAAGAATTGACAGTCAACGATTGCCGTGGCGGTGCTCCATCGCGAGGCTCGATGTCTCCTGGCACGCATTGGCAGTTCATCGAATCCGCAAGATTTCCCGAAGGTTCCCGGCTTGGGCGTCGAAATCTGGTTGACTTGACGGATAGCGACCATGCTCATTACGGGTTCCTCTTCCCTGTTCTCGCACAAGGCGACGCCCGAACGGCACAGAGAAGAGGAACCCGTAATATCCGGCCGAATGCGAACTCCCATTTTCTGGCCACGCGACGAATGCACGGCCACTCGTTCCATCTTATTTTGGTATACTACCCGCATGAACACACTCCTTTCGCGGATCACCATGGACGTGGCGGTGTGCCACGGCAAACCGTGCATTCGTGGCCTTCGCTACCCCGTTGAAATGCTGCTCGAACTCCTGAGTTCGGGCATGACGGTGGACGACATTCTTGCCGACTACGAAGACCTGGAGCGCGACGACCTGCTCGCGGCCCTGGCATTCGCCGCTCGCCTGAGCCGAACGAAGCAACTCCAACCGTCGTAAGCAGGGGAAGAATTGTAGCCGCGTTCGTGAGAACGCGGGTGGAGCATCCAGCGACCGAATGCTCAGCCCGCGTTCTCACGAACGCGGCTACCGGTCCGCATTTCGCCCTGGAAAGGAGCGCTTTGACATGCCTCGGGCAGCAAGCTGGATCACCAGGCGACATCACCCGGACGGAAATGAAGCGTGTATTCGGGACACGAATATCAACGTTTAGGGGACTGATTGCTTGCCGCCAGCGCGGCCAGGATGATGAGGACATCTTGGCCGCGATCCAGGATCTATCGGCGGCTGACCTCGAAGCGGCCTGGGCTTACTATCGAGAGAATTCGTCAGAGATTGACGAGGCCATTCGCCGCAACTGCGAGGATTGAGGCATGGCCCAGTTCCAGGATTCCTTGACCGCCAGTTTCGCGCTGCATAGCATGGGAGAGATACCGGCGGGACATCGTTGCTGATGCTGAGTTTTCGGCATTGCTCGCCTCGGTCGGAGCCGGTGACCACTCTTCGTGAGCAAAGGAGCAGTTCGTGTCGGAAATCCTCAATTATCTCGAAGAGCATTCCGAGTTATTCACCGCGATTGGCGCGATTTGGGCCATGATTGGCGGCGCCGTTATATGGATCATTATACGGATCATTCGCGTTTTTTGGATGCGGAAACCGCTGGCTGTGGACCCGCTCGGACCGGAAAAAGAAAACCCAATAGGGCCGCCCGATCGAAGAGCTGAAGAGAATTTCAAGAAGTACCAAGCAGCTTTGCAACAGGGCAATTTGGACGAGGCACTGAAGGCGCTCATACTGGCCGTTGAAAGAGACGCCGCGCATTTTGCTCCATTTCCATTTAGAACCTATAAGCCGGAGCGCATCCTCGGCGCGGGCGGTTTCGGCGTGGTTTTTCAGTGTACGGATCCTTTGCTGGGAACTCCCGTCGTAGTCAAGGCATATCGCCAGTCGGTAATGGGTCGGTCGATCAGCGAGGTGTTCAACGAAGCAACGGTCTTGGATAAGCTCGACCATCCAGCGATTATCCACCTGAAGGGATGCAACTATGCAGATAGCCATAATACAAGGCCCTACATGGTCATGGATTATTTTGACGGGCAGAGTCTGGATAACTACGTGCATTCCGTAGGCCCTTTATCGCCCGCTGAATTGCTGGGGGTGGTTTTTCCGGTGGCCGAGGCACTGAAGAAGGCTCACGACAATAAGATCTGGCACCGCGACGTGAAGCCAGAGAACATTTTGGTGAAGCCTGAGGCAAGCAAATGGCGGGTCAAGTTGATCGACTTCGGCCTGGCCGAACGGCCCGAGTCCTTTGAAGGAAAAGCCGGTACCGACGGACCGGGATCGAAAACCACGGCTGACAAAAACACTGCCGGCACCATGGGATATGCCGCCCCGGAGCAAATGGGAAAATCGCCTAAACCAATCGGTCCCTACACCGATGTCTACGGTTTCGGTAGGACCTGTTATTTCGCTTTGTTTGGTGATCCAGAACCCGACTACGAGGAAAAAAAAAGTCTCTCTGAGCCCTGGCGGACATTTCTCGAGAAATGCACAACGAGAGGCGACAACCGGCTGCCGGATTTTGTGGCAGTCCTGGAAGAATTGCGCCGACTGGCGGGCCCGGTAGAACCACCAGTTAAGATCAAAACCGGTGGAGAACCCGAGCCTCCCATGACGGGACCCAGTCTTCGAAGCCTGTGGGATCGACTTACGGAGCGGGTCGAGCCGGTCGCGAACGGAGTTGGAATGCAGTTGCATCCGGACTGCGACGACTATCCTCGGTATTACCCGGGGAAACGCGGAAGCCCCCGAGAGATCTGTTTTGATTGCGCTGGCGAACTTGACGAGAAAACGGAGCAACTTGGCTTCACCGTTATTTACCTGCTCCATTGTCCCGATTCGACCCCAGGCCGCGGAAGCCAATTCTCGATGCGTCTCATGGCTTGGTGCGACGGGCCGCAAGCAAGGGAATATGTTCGTAATTTGATTCTTGAAGAGGTGCTTCCGCCGTCACGCACGTTAAAAAAGTTGGGGTCAAAATGGGAAAGCATCTGGACTGGGGAATCGTATGTCTTGCAGGATTTGGGTGAGCGCGACCTCGACGCAATGGCGAAGCTTGTGATCGACGCAGTTCGTCGCACTTACCCCGTGCTCGCGGAGGTCTTCGCAAATGGCGATCTCGTCAATCCTCCTCCCGTAGGGCCCGTTGGCCCGCGAAAGAGGTTCTGGGTCATTGCCCCGTGCCGTTACGACGTTACCGACCCAGACGCGTTTGAGAAAGTTTGGCAATATAACCTGAAACAGGGCGTTATCTCTATAGGCTGGTGGCAAATGGGTGATGTATCGGCCCTGGATGAGGACGGGCTCCTCAAGCACATTGCCGATACGTACGACGGCTACGAAGGCGGAGGCGCCACCAATCTCGCCCGAATGTTCCATAAATTCTTTCACGATGTAAAGCCGGGCGACACAATCCTCGCGCGGCGCGGCAGGAAGGCTATTGCAGGGATTGGCACGGTCAAGCGCGCCGCATACTACGATCCCAACAAGCAGAACCCCGCGACCTGCAACGAAGAAGGTAACGGATTCCGCAATCATATAGATGTTGAATGGGCGGAAACGCCGCGAGACAAGTTGTTCGATCCCATCGTCTTCGCAATGCAAACGTTCTACGAGATTCCAGAAGACAAATTCCTTGCGTTGATGGAGGGTGCAGATAGGGCCGTTGTGCGAGAAACATAGTCGCGGCTATCTCTTCTATCTCGCCGCTCAAGGTAGAGTCGTCGATCCGGTCACTGCCCGAAAGGAAGAGCAGGCTGAAGCATGAACACCGATGACCTTTTTGATAGGGATATTTTTGTTCCGCGCCGACCTAAGCACGAACCTGTTCCGCCGAGGAAGCCTGAGTACACGGCCTACATCCTGGTCGCATTGTTTTGGATAGCTGTGTTCATCGCGATAACAGTGGTGTGCGTAAGGGAGAGCATG
>Ga0182024_10024430_pt1 | contig 10742 bp, 13 predicted proteins | sample P32metaG_FD_120480 | JGI IMG/M metagenome (GOLD analysis project Ga0182024, IMG submission 120480) | Permafrost microbial communities from Stordalen Mire, Sweden - P3-2 metaG (Illumina Assembly) | ecosystem: Environmental > Terrestrial > Soil > Wetlands > Permafrost | place: Sweden: Stordalen...
AATGGCGTCGTCCCGCAGGTGAGCCGTCGCTCGAAGGCTCCAATGGCCTTGCCGGCATTGACCACCACGCGCGTGACGGCAGACTGATTCTCGGGAGTCATGCTGTCGAACTCCGCGTTGTCTCCCGGTATGCCGTGGAAGGTTCCATCGCAGAGCGGCGGCGGAGAGGTCGGGTCTGTCGGCTGACAGCCGGTCAGGGTCGCGCTCAGCGCGGGAAACTGAGACGTGTCGCCAAGGGGCGGCATCGGGCCGAACACGGCCTCATAGGTCGACTGGTACTCTTTGTAGATCTGCTCGGCCATGAAGAGGCGCGAGCTGTTCATCTCGACGACAGTCTCGAGCGGCCCGAAAATTTGGTCGTAGAGAGTGTCGCGCTTGCCGTCCCACATCACGAGTTTCGCCTGGCCAACATCGAGCAGCGAGGGCGCGCGTCGTCTGCCCCAGCCCGCACCAAGTGAGATCTGATGCTCACCCGAGCGAGTATCCGAGAAGCCACTCGTCGGGATGTGGCATCCGGCGCAGGCAACACGTCCCGTCTGCCCGGTCTTACCGAGCGTTCCGGGGCCACCGTTGTTGTCGGCGTCGAGCAACGGGCCGGAGAAGGATGGGTCGTAGAAGAGCATCTGGCCAAGCGCGGCCGCAGGAGCGTCGTCGGCGAAGGCGTTCGTAACGTCGGCGGGCGGCGTGGGTAGAGGGTCCGGAGATAAGGCCTGGAGCGCGGCCCACTGTCCTGGACGAAAGACCGGTTCCGGATCGTCGACGTCCGACCCCGCGTCCGGCACCAGCTCCGTCGAAGGTGCGCCTGGAGCGGTGCAGCCGCTCATCGCCAGCAGGGCGAACAGCATCCCCATTGAGGCTATGCGATGACGTGCGTGCGGCGGCATGACGGTCTCTTCTTCAGTCCACCCTACTGCAGTCACCCGACCACGATACTCTACTACGCGTCGAACCTTAGGATAAGCTTGAGCGACAGCCTGCAAGTCCGAGTGCGCTTCGTTGTCTCAGAACGCCTTCTTGCCCAGCTCCGGGTGTGGCGCGAAAAGCGGGCCGTGAATAATGCGATTGAGAAGGATGCACGACGCCTTCTGTCTCGACGACGGGCTCGGTCCCGGTTGGTACCTAACGCGCGAGGGATCAGTCCTCAGAGAGGGCACAGGATGGGACGACGAACCAATCCGCGAGGCGACGGATTCGGAGGGTGTTCGGGCCCTCGTGGTCGGCGCGAAGAAGACCGGCATCACTGAGTTGCTCGCCTTGCTGCCCGCGCGACCGCCCGAGGCCGTCACCTGCACTCGGTGTCGCGGCTCAAGGTATGGCTCCGTTGTCTCAGGTCTGCCGGCCGACCTCGAAGCTCCCCGGATTGTCTGCCCGGATTGCAACGGGTTGGGCTGTTGCACACGAACGCTGGGTTCCAAAGCTGCGGATAGCGTCCAGCAAAAGCTTCACGAAAACCGCAGGCTTTCGCCCAGATCGTGATGCGGGTCGCGGCGTGAAGGGCGTGGCCCGCCTATGCCGCCACCGCCTCCGCGTGCCAGCCGCCCTTGGCGGCCTCGACCCGAAGTCGGACCGGGGAGGACTTTTCCTCCAGCTCGGCCAATGAGTCGAGCGAGTAGTCGCTCACCGAAGCCTTCGTCGCCACCATCAACCGGAGGAGCCGGTCGGCTACCGCACCCATCTGTTCGCGGTCGTTCTCCCAACGGGAGACGCTCTCGGGCGTGACGCCCGTGTGCCGGGCGAAGTCAGCGCCGGACCAGCCGAGGTACTTGCGGAGGTAGCGAACCTCGGCAGCAGTCAGGCGGGTTCGCTTGTCGATCACGGCGAGGGCGATGGCCCGGCGCAGATGTTCGATCTTCGGGATGACCACCTCGTGCTCGCCGCACGCCTTGCAGCGACGAACCTCCACCCCGACGAGCGTCACGTAGGGGAGTCCGGAAGCGGTGTCTCCCTCGCCCGCTCCAGAACATCTCGACGTCCCGCTCGTCGATCCCCCGGCCGCATCCTCCCGACGGCCCTCCCGAACTTGCGCTCGACGCGATCCCGGAGTCGTTCGCTCAGGGTGCCGGGGTAGGAGGCACGCTATCGTTGTACGCGTTAACGGCGTCGTACAGATGCGGCGTGGCGTTCAGCATTACGAATAAGCCGGTCAGGTAGAGCACTAAGCCAGCACCCGCGGTGATGAGACCGGTCACGGGCACGGCTCGGTTGCCCGCCTGTGATTCTGTGCCGAGATCCGTGACGATCAGCCCTCCGAAAAGGCCCGCGACGCCGACCATGGTCGTGGCAAACCCGGCCTCCATTCCTGTCTTGTACTTGTGCGCGTACTCCTCCGCCTGAGCGTTTCCATGGACGGCTTCTTCGATATCACCCCCGAACAATCCTCCTTCGTACATCTTCCCGTCGCGGACGTAGGCCAGGGTTCCGTGGTCCATTATCATGGAGATTCTTGGGCCCGGATGAGGCACGTAGGCCGATGAGCATCCGAGTGAGCATGAGACGAGACCGGCAATCGCAGCGGGATAGCGGCGCATGTTCTCAAGAAGAGCACGAGGTAGCTTTCTTCACCTGTCAATCGGTGGCGGGGCTCGACCCGATCCGGATCGAGCAGGTCGCCATCGGAGCCACGAGCCGCTTCGTCTCTCGCGCGCGCGGCCCGAGAGGTCACGCGCGTGAGGCGCGCGACGGGGGGGGCCCTGCTTCGTGTGCGGTCACGCGGTTTCGACCGGAGCTCTTGGCGGCGTAGAGGGCCCCGTCGGCGGCGGCGAGGAGCTCGGCGAGATCGCGCGACGCCCACTTCTCGCCGGTCGTGGCCACCCCGACCGACAGCGTAACCGGGATCGGTACGCCGGCGTCGCTGACGACGGCGAGCGCCTGGACGCGCTCCCGAACCCGATCCGCGACGACCTTCGCCCCCTGCGCCGCCGTGTCGGGCAAGAAGGCGACGAACTCTTCGCCGCCGTAGCGCGCGACGACGTCGAGTTGGCGGATCGCCGCGGCAATCTCGCGCCCTACGACAGCCAGGACTTTGTCGCCGGCGGCGTGTCCGTGCGCGTCGTTGACCTTCTTGAAATGGTCGATGTCGCAAAACAGGACGCTGAGTGGCAGGTCGAACTTGATCGCCTCGTCGTAGGCGAGCGCGAGCGCGGTCTCGAGGTGCCCGCGCGTGAAGGCTCCCGTGAGCCCGTCGCGCGAGTACTTCTGCTCGAGCGATTTCTTCTCGAGCGTGAGACGCGCCACGTCGGCCTCCGACCGCGTTGCCACTTGCATCGCACGGAGGCTGATCTGAACGAGCGTGTCTTTCGCCTGCGCGAGGATCCCCTTCATCTCGCGCGCGTTCGGGAGGGTCACCTCGAACGCTTGCGCGAAGGCGCTCGCCGCGTCTTCGGCGCGCGTGAGGACCTCTTGCACGGCGTCCGGAGAGAGAGACAGCCAGCGCGACGCCGTCTGGGCCGCGGTCTTCGCCGCGACCTTGTCGACTCCGGACTGCCAGACGGACCCGACGTACCCGAAGACGGCCACGCAGCGTCCGAGCGGCGAGTCGCGCTCGTCGGTCAAAGGTACGTGGCTGCTCAGGACCGAGTGGACCAGCGCTTCGGGGAGCCCCCACTCTTTCGCGAGCCACGCCCCCACTTCGGGGTGCCCCGCGTCGAAGCGCTCACGTTCGAGCCGCTCGAGGCGGAGGTGATCCTTGTTCGACTCCTTGATGAGGTCCACGTATTCCGGGACGGCTGCGTGCAGCGCGAGCATGCCGATGTCCTGGAGCAGCCCCGCAAGAAACGCCTCCTCCGGGTCGATGTGGATCTGCTGCGCGAGCGCGCGCGCGGCGACCGCGTTCAGGAGCGCGCGCCTCCAGTACTGCGCGAAGTCGAAAGAGCCGCGCGCCGCGCGTTGACTGACGAGGGAGAAGCTCAGCGCCAGCGTGGTGACGGCGTTGGTGCCGAGCGCGAGCGCGGCCCGCCGCACGGTCGTGACGGGGGATCCGCGACGGAACGACGACGAGTTGGCGACGCTGAGGAGCTTCGCCGAAAGGACCGGGTCGCGACCGAGCAGATTGCAGATGCGGTCGAGATCCACCTCGGGTCGCCGGCACTCGGCGAGGAGCTCGACGGCCACGCCGGGCAGCGAGGGGAGGTTGGGAGCGGCTTTGAGTAACTTCTCGAGCTTAGGGGTCAATCTGCCCTAGGTTCGCATCCATCATCCGCCACGTCACCCCCGCCCGCCTTCGCCCGTGGGCGGTCGGCTCACCGCCTACGCTTCGCGGTGCTCGCCGTACTTCGGCGCGCCGAGGCGCTCCTTCATGAAGTCGACGAACGCGCGCACGTTCGGAGAGAGCTCCCGCTTGCTGGCGAAGACAAGGTTCACGTCGAGGGCGGGGATCGACCACTCTGGGAAGAGCGGCACGAGCTGGCCGGAAGCCAATGCGGGTCGACAGCAGTGGGCGGAGAGGACGCCGATGCCTGCGCCGTTTACTACCAGCTTCTTGATCGCCGACTCTTCGTTCACGCTCACCCGAGCCGGAATCTCAAGCTTCTTCGTTTCGCCGTCCTTCGTGAACGTCCAGCACCGCGGACGCCCGTAGGCGCCCGGCATATCGACGATATCGTGCTCGACGAGCTCATCGAGTGACTCCAGCGTCCCCCGCCGTTCGAGGTACGACGGCGAAACGCAGAGATGGCGTGTCACGGTTCGGATCCGCGTGGCGACCACGCCGGAGTCCGGCATGGGTCCCAGCCGGATCGCGACGTCCACGTCGGCCATCAAGTCTCTCGGCTCGTTCGATACGTCGATCGACACGGTGACCTCCGGATAGCGCTGGAGGAACGCGGGTAGCTCTTGGGCCAGTAGGTTCGCGGCGAAGGCGCTCACCCTCAGAGGCCCATGCGGGACCGATTTCGACGTCCTGACCTGGGCCACCGCCTCGTCGAGCGCGCTGAGGAGTCCGACACAGCGTAGTAGCAGCGCTTCGCCCGTCGGCGTCAGCGCAACCTCACGCGTCGTTCGCTGAAAGAGTCGCGCGTCGATCTCCCTTTCAAGACGCGCGACGCTTCGACTCACGCTCGATCTTGGCAGGTCCAACGCTCGCGCTGCGGACGCGAAGCTCTTAGTAGCGGCGACTTTCTCGAAGGCGCGAAGGTCGTTCAAGTCGATCATCGTCGGATTGTCCCCCTGGTGGCATGGAGTGTCTACGACGGCCCCGATGCGCCCTCGCCGGCAAGTCCGTACCGTGCAAACAACTTCATGACGCGGAAAACGATCCTTGCCGTCGGCGCCGCGGGACAGTTTGCTGGCCTCGCTGTAACCGCGCTCAGCCAGTTCGGCGCGAGGGTCAGAGGCTTTGTCCGAAACGCGGAGCAAGGGAACGAGGCGCAGCGATTCGGAGCGGCAGAGATCGTCATCGGTGACCTGCGGGATTTGCGGAGCGTGGACGCGGCACTCGCCGGGGTCGACGCGGTCTTCTACATCGCCCCCGCATTCCTTCCGGACGAGGCACAGGTCGGCAAGCGCTTCGTGGAGGCGGTGGAGCGTTCCGGCGCACGGCGAATCGTCTTCTCCTCGGTCATTCACCCGGTTCTCGCGGAGCTCGTGAATCACGCGGCGAAGGCGCCCGTCGAGGCCGCGATCCTCGACTCGGGCCTGGAGTACGCCTTTCTCCATCCGGCGCTCTACTTCCAGAACTACGCCCGCGCATGGCCTATGGTGGTCGAGAGCGGAGTGCTCGCCGAGCCTTGGTCTGCCGAGAGCCGGTTCTCGCGTGTCGACTACCGCGATGTGGCAGACGTCGCCGCGATCGCGCTCCTCGAAGACCGACTCCTATGTGGAACGTTTGAGCTGTGCGCCGACGGTAAGCTGAACCGGGAGGACGTCGCGGAGTTGATCGCCGACGTTACAGGGCGCGAGATCCGCGCCCATCGGACCGATCCCGACACTCTCGGCGAAGCAGCAAACCCGATGCGACCGATGTTTGCTCACTACGACCACCATGGTTTGGTCGGGAGCTCGCTCATCCTACGGGCCATCCTGGGCCGCGAGCCCCGGACCCTTCGCGCGTACTTCGAAGAGCTCGCTCGGAAGCCCGCCGACTGAACCCGTCGCAAACCGGAGAGTGCACACCATGCAGCCCGAAACGCGGACAGAAGATTGTCCGCAAAACGCAGCGCCAATCAAAGGAGTCGAGCATGAATGACATGGCCAAGACCTCAACGCGAGCAGCTCAAACGGTGCCCCCCGACGATCCGACCCGGAAGCTATCCATCGTGAACCCCGATGATCCTGCGCTGCGCCACGTCAGCGTCGTCGGTGACACGTACACGATCCTTCTGTCCGGCGCGGAAACGGCTGGCCGCTACTGCTTGATCGACATGAACGTTCCTCACTGCGGCGGCCCCGGACCGCACCGCCACGACTTCGAGGAGATGTTCACGCTTCTCGAGGGTGAGCTTCAATTCACCTTCCGCGGTGAAAAGCGACCTGTCACTGCCGGCATGAACGTCAACATCCCAGCCAACGCCCCGCACTTCTTCACAAACCTCTCCGCTAAGCCTTCTCGCATGCTCTGCATGTGCTCGCCGGCCGGCCAAGAAGACTTTTTCTGGCCATCGGCAAGGCCGTCGAGAGCCGTACGAAGCTCGCTCCCAAGCCGAGCGGAGACGAGATGGCGGCCTTCTTGAAGCGAGTGGTGGAGGTCGCGCCGAAATATCGCACCGAACTGCTCACGCCTTAGTTGCGTGGCAACCCCGTCACCTTGGAGCTGATCATGACGAACTACTGGACCCCCATACGCCTCGGAGACATCGAGCTCGAGCATCGACTCGCGATGGCACCCATGACACGCGATCGGTCCGCCGCGAACGGCGCGCCGACGGCGATGAACGCCGACTACTACGCCCAGCGGGCATCGATGGGGCTCGTCATCACGGAAGGCACGCAACCCAGCGAGGACGGGCAGGGACGTTGGTTCGCTCGAAGGAGATGACTGCATGACACACGAAAAGAAGGTTCTCATGCTTGGGCTCGATCCCAAGGTCGTTGACTACTCACACCTGGCTGTGAAGCTCGACGAACCCACGCTACGAGCCGGTCTGGCGGCGGACGAGAAACGCCTCCGCGAGCTCGGATACGATGCGAAATGGTTGCTCCTCGATCGCGGCGAAACCGCCGAGGCGGTGGTGTCGGCGGCGCTCAAGGAGAAGACGTTTGACTGCGTCCTCGTCGGCGCGGGGATCCGAACCATTCCTCCGATGTTTCTCCTGTTCGAAAAGCTCATCAACGTGGTCCACGAGGGAGCTCCGCACGCCAAGATTTGCTTCAACACCGTTCCCGAGGACTCCGCCGTCTCCGTTCAGCGCTGGGTCTGACGGCCGTCGCTGAGCCGCCACCCGAGGTTTACGCGCGGGACCCGCCGAGCCGCGCTCTCGGGCGCGCCGCATGCTCGTCATCTGCCGAGGTTCCGCCGCACCCGAGGAGGCGCCCGATGTTCGAGTCGACAGCCATACGCGACACCGTGGCCGTCGTGTCACTCTCGGCCTTGGGTCTACTGGCCGGAATGATGCTTGCCATCTTCATCGCGGGGTACGCGGCGCGGGGTCTACCGGAGGAAAGCTGGACGCGTCGGTTCCAGATTGAGAACCGCTTGTTCACAAAGACGATGCCCCCGTCGCTGATGCTGCCGCTGCTCGGCCTCATCGCGTCGGTGCCCCTCACGCGCGATGCAGTCCGTTCCTTGTTCGCGGTGGCGGCAGTCCTCACCGCTCTCGTGCTCGTCATCACGTCCGCGCTGGAGGTGCCCATCAATAGACAAGTCGCTTCGTGGATGGCGGGAGCTGCCCCTGCCAACTGGGCTGCCGTTCGTGACTGCTGGCTTTGGAACCACCTGGCTCGCACCATCGTTGGCGTGCTCGCCTTTCTGTGCGCGGCGACCGCCTTGAGCGAGCTCCACGCCCACGCCGCCTGACGTGGCCGCGCCCGACGGGTACCCTTGGGGTCGAGTCTTCTTCGCCCGGTTGAGTCATCGACCTTCCATTGCGCTGCGGCTACGGACCTTGGTTGTCCTGCCGTCGAAGCGATGATGTTTGAGATCGCGGGCGCCGCCGACGCCGGCGAGCATCGCGGCGTGGGACCTGCACGAGGATCGTCACGCCCCATGCGGCCAACCCGATCATGATCACCGAGAGAGCGGCGCGGGGGATCGCGCTCCCGTCCAGGCGGATGTGGGTCCCTGGCCCCGTTGCCAGTAACAGGAGCGCGCTCGTAGCAGACACCATCAGATACGCAGCGGCGAGGAGCGTCGCGCTTCCGACCCATCGTCGCGTCGGGTCGGCGTGGACCCTCGGCGCGACGCACAGAATGCACGCGGACACGGCCACGGCATCGAGGAGGGTCGTAGCGGGTTCCCACGCGAATGCGGCGGCGCTCAGCAGGGCGAACGCGAGTCGCGCGACGTGACCCCCAAGCGCAATCGACGCGAGACTTCGCGTTGCGGCGCGCGCGAGCGCCGGGACCTGCCTTTGCGTGAGGCTCCACGCCCCCGATAGAACAACGACGGCTCCGAGCAGCTTGATGACGTAGTTCAGAATCGTCGGGTGGGGCCAGCTTGGATACAAGATGGCGATCGCAGCGTTTAGGCGCCAGAGGATTGCCCGACCCGCGTCGCCAACCAGCACCATCCAGGCGCCCGTTCGAACCGGCGAGACGTCCGTCGACCGGGCGGCCGCCGAGCCGAGAACTCCCGGGGCGGCGTAGGGATCGAACCGCGGATCGTTCAAAATCGCGTGGAAAGTACCACGGTTTCCCCCTGTTTCGCCGCCCGCCGGGATGTAGCGAAATGTGCTCGCCCTGCGGTCAGAGGTTCGATTCTTGAAGATTTGTTCGGCACTGGTGATCGTTTTCTCTAAAGTGAATACACATAGCCTCTCGAGAGCCCGTTTCCGGTTCCGCCTCGTGTCTCCCTTAAAGGAAGGTGAAAAAGTGAAGAATATTGGAGGGATGCTTCTTTTGTCGCTGGGTGTCGTGATCTCCGGCTGCGGAGGCTCGAGCGCGGTTACGGGCACGGACGGGGGCGAGGATGGCCCCAGCTCGACGAGCGCGGCTTCGAGCACAGGCACTGGCAGCAGCACGGCAACCGGTTCGGACACCGACACGGGTTCTGGCACAGGGACGGGAAGCGCCAGCAGCACGGTAGCCAGTTCGGACACGGGCACGGGTTCGGACACGGGCACGGGTTCGGGTTCGGGTTCGGATACAGGGACGAGCACGGACACCGGGACAGGTGGTGGCGCCGGTACGCATACGGTCATCGCGACGGCCACGGCCACCGAGACACGTCACGGCACGGGGACGGATACGGGCACCGTGACCCGGACGGGTATTGTAACGGAGACGGCTACAGCCACAGGCACGGGTGCAGGCACCGAGACGCACACGGTCATCACGACGGCCACGGCCACCGAGACACGTCACGGCACGGGTACGGATACCGGTACCGAGACGCGTACCCACATCGTGACGGCCACCGCGACCGCTACCGAGATCGAGCGCACGTCCACCTTTACGGGCCGTGGCACCGCTACCGCCACCGGTACGTTTACGGGCTTCTAGGCGCGCGGCCCGGGTCGGCGCGGGTAGCGCACCTGGTAGGCGCGGGGGGACAGGGTGGCGGGGGGGGTTACATCCCCGAGGCCTGGAACGCGCCCGCCTGGGGTGATGACGACCACCGAATGGCTCCCGCGGCAGTCGGGCGGCGTCAACGCCGGATACTTCCAGCTTGCGCTCTCCGCAGACATCCACCGCCTACGACTCGCAGGCACCTTTCATGGTCAGCACACCTTCGCGGACGGTCGTGACCCGCTCGACGTAATGGTCGACCTCGGGGCAACCTACCGCTTCGTGGGCCGCTTTCGCGCCGGGGTAGAGTATGTCGCCCAAGACCTCGAGGAGTCGTCCGACGGGGGCGCCGAGGGGGGAGCGCGCCACTTTCTTGGGCCCATCGCGTCTCTGCAACTCTGGCACGATCCGGTGACGATCGTAGGTGGGCCTGCGATCGGTCTGTCGTCGCTTTCGCCCGACTTTGTTGCGAGAGTGGCGGCTTCGGTCGGGTTCTGAGGGCCGCGGGCCCAAGAGGTCTCCATGAAACCGGTTCCGCTCACATTGACGGTGACGCTCCTCGTCGGTGCTTGCGCCGGCTTGACGTATGGTTGCGGCACAAGTGGAGAGACCGTCGGCGACGGCGGACCTGCCGACGCAACCGCGCGGGATGGATCCCACGACAGCAGCGCGGGCGACGCGCCTCGCGACTCCGCACCGCCTCTGGACTCTGCCCCCCTTGTGGACGCCGGCGATGGCGGAGTCCTGGCGGCCGCACGAGCTACGATCAAGCACGTCATCATCATCAACCAAGAGAACCGGTCGTTCGACCACTACTTCGGGACGTTTCCTGGTGCGGATGGCATTCCGATGGACGGCGGCGCACCGACCGTGTGCTCCATCGTCCCGGGCGATGGTGGCTGCGAGAAGCCCTACCACGACCCGGACGACAGGAACTTCGGCGGTCCGCACGGCACCGCCGCGTACGCGAACTGCGTCGCGGACGGCGGAATGAACGGCTTCATCTTGAGCGCAACGGGAGGGAAGAGTCTGCCTCAGGCCGACGGGGGTGGCGATGGCGGTCAAGACGGAGGATGCACCCCCCCCGGCAGCCCGATCTGCCTGCCAACTTCGATTGACGTGATGGGCTATCACGACAACCGAGA
>Ga0182024_10024431_pt1 | contig 10742 bp, 13 predicted proteins | sample P32metaG_FD_120480 | JGI IMG/M metagenome (GOLD analysis project Ga0182024, IMG submission 120480) | Permafrost microbial communities from Stordalen Mire, Sweden - P3-2 metaG (Illumina Assembly) | ecosystem: Environmental > Terrestrial > Soil > Wetlands > Permafrost | place: Sweden: Stordalen...
CGACGTTGCCCTGCATGAAGTGAGAATCCTCACAAAACGTTGCCGTTATGCCGCCGAGGCCGTAGCGCCAGTCCTACCCGACGCAGTCCCGTTTGCCAAGGCGCTCGCCGACCTTCAGACCATCCTTGGCGACCACCACGATACCGTCGTCGCCGAAGCGTGGTTGGTCGCCGCCGCGATCGAAGCTCCCGAGAGCGCGCCGATCGCCAATATCCAATTATCGATGACTGCCGGAGCGCAGATCAGTCCCCTGCTTTACGGCCTGAATTATGTCTGGCCGCTGGTTCCGGCGACCGAATTTCGCGCTTTCGATGACGCGATGCGGACCGTGGCGCATTATCAATTGGCGCGGTATCCAGGCGGCTGGGCGGCGGAAGGCTTTGATTGGCGGGGCAATCGCGAGTTTCGGGGCAATTTTCATCCGGCGGGCCCCGGCATCGATCCCGATAGCTTCTTGTCCGTCGTGCCAGCCGCTAGTTTCGTGACTTGGAGTATCGACGCCGTGAAGGATCCGTCCCAGATTGGACGCCTCGTGGCGGAGACGGTCGACCTCGTTCGGCGTTACGGCGACCGCGTCAAGATTTGGGAAATCGGCAATGAATGGTGGCTCCAGCGCGGCGCCGCAAATCGCCCCGCCCTGCAAGCCGCTAACCTGCAGGGGTACAGTCAATTGGTCGCGGCTGTCGCGCCGGCGATGAAGCGAGCCAGTCCCACGATATCAATCTATGCGACGGGAAATTGGCTCCATCCGGAACAATTTGGAACGATGCGCGAAGCGGTCGGCGCCGCTTGGTCGGCTGTTGACGGTCTCTCGATCCATGGCTACTGCGCGTTTCAAACCACGGAGAGACTCTGTTCTCGAATTCCGGAGGCCGTGGCGGCGATCCGGACTGTGTCGGGCAAGGACAAAATCTACGATTCGGAATGGGCCGCCGGGGACGCCGGTATCCGCGACGCGAATGACATGATCGTGCTGATGGGGGAAATGGCTCGATCGCGGATCGCGGCGGCGGCGTATTGGCCCCCTGTCAAGGCCGTGGTGGTGGCCAATTTCGTGTCCGCCGATTTTCGGGAGCCTTTCGCGACGGGCTTGGCCTTCGGTTGGATGTCGCGTTATTACGAAGGCCATGTTCTCGCCGTGCGAGGCGATTTGCCAGCCGTGGCCGCCGAAAACAATGACGGCACCACCATTATTGTTCCGACCCACGATTCAGGACCCCGAACGGTTCGTGTCGATCTTACCGGAACGGGCTTAGGCAAAGTGAAATCGGCGGAAGTGCTGTGGTCGCGTTACGCGAACCCAGCTCAATCCCGCGTCGCCCAAATCAGCCCGCTTCCGGTCGATCTTCGGCTTGGGCCCGACGGCGATCGGTGGATTGAATTCGCGGTCAACCCTGGGGGGCCTGACCGTGGCTCCAATTGGGAGATCGCGCGGGTCACGTTCGAATCGCGCTAAAAAGGCCGCTCAACGCAAGTGCGCTTGCATCTCGGTCGGATGGTCTCAGGCTGCTGCAAGCGAGACCTCGAACTTGGTGCGACTTGGGGCGGCTAACTATCTTCGTAACCGTTCTGGCGGTCGAGCGCGTCGATCGCCGAGACGGCCAGCAGAGCAATCTCGATGAGCCGCTCTCTGTAGTCGTCGCCGGTAAAGGTCGCCGCCAGTTTCCGCTGTTCGTCGATCAGCTTCAGCCAGTCCCGCGGCGCCTCCGTACCATCCGAAGAACTTTCGAGGTGTTCGTCGCATTGCGCCGTGATCTCTTCGAGTATCTCTCTTCTGTGGGTCACGCTCCCTCCAATCTCACGACAAAGCCAATGCCTCGGTTGATACGGCCCTATTGTTCTCGCAATAGTCTGGGGCGTGAACGCCGCGATCCAGCACTATGCTGCGGCGGCCCGGCGGGGCCTTACGATCGCCGCCAAGAGTTTCTTGGTACCTGCGATGTCGTCATGGTCCGTCCACGCCAAAATTCTCCTCGACGCGATCCGACGATACCAGAATGACGGGAACCTGTCCTTCACCGAGCCGGCGGTCGATTTTAGCCGCATCCGCTCCATCTCGTTCGCCTACCCGCGAGGCCAGGATTGGCGCCAGATCGATCCATTCGATCCGCCGAGGGCGGAAGCGGCATAGGCTCCGGACCCCGACCCGGGTCGGTCCGGGCGCGTGGTCCTACCGCGCGGCCTGCACGTTCGGAAGGGCGAGGGTCTCGCTCGACGCGACGGGGATCTGAGCCGAGCCGACGATTCCACTCATCGACGCATTTGGCGCCGACGGCACTTCGCTAGCCGCGACCAGCAGCAACGTACCCTCCGCGACGCTGGCGGGTTCCTCGCCAACGCCGTCCGCCCAAGCTGGCGCGGAAATAAGAACCGCGAATGTTGCGATAGCCGTCTTTCGACACATGGCGTTCATGGATGGCCCCCTGAACCCTCCCCGGCGGGATTTGCTACTTCAATTCCATCCAGTCGCCGTCAAGCGCCGGTTGAATGAAAGGGAATTCGTTCTATCCACTGACTTTTCCCCAACTTATTGCAATCTACCCACCGCTGGCATGACTTCACCCACAAAATCATCAACAGGAGGAGCGAAGAAAAGGCCCAAGGCTGCGCCCGACGGCGAGGGCGTTAGGATTTCTGGGTCTCGTTCCCACCATCTATGTTTCGGCGGAGGATCCTTGGACATGAGAAGCCTAGTATTACGAACGGCCTCTACTCGGCGGAAGCAGTTTGAAAGGTGAAACAGAAGGCGATTGAGAAGTTGCGGTAACTATTGATCCATTGTCCGATTTAATGGGCGTAGTTTGCCTCCTCTCCTGGACATGGTTCCGCTTGATTGAGGTGGAGATCATCGCCGGAACCGGTAACTCGGTACATGTTGCAGACGCGCGTTTCGTATTTACCCAGGTCGTAGGGGCCTGGGCCATACAAAGCCGAAAGGGTGCTGCCGCCATTGGGTGATCTAGCGGCGGGCTTCCTTCAAGGACGCCACGCCCTCAATCGTGCCACCTCAGTGGACTGGATCACCGCTTGGGCAACAGATAAAATTCATGCGTACGAGCCTGACTGGCTCTCTCGATCTTCACGATTAGTGCTTAATTTTGGTGGCGTGCCGGCGCCGACGATGATGAGAACTATGTCTACGCCATAGCCCTATGATAGATCACGCGGAAGAGGTGCCGTCGTGCTTGAAGCTGCATTTCGCATTGTCCCGGGCCGCTGGCACTCAGTTGCCCATCTACAGGCGGCCAGGGACGAAATCCGCCGGGCATGCGGCGAGGACCCCGCGTTTGGGAACCGCCTCCGCGAGCCGCGCGGGCCTGATCGCGATTGGCTGAAACCCTGGAAGGAAGAACATCTTCCGCTCACGGAACTGGCCGATCGCGAAGGCTGGCCGGACGACACTCGCTTCCGTTGGACACCCGACGCGCCGGCCGATTTCGAGGTCGAAGCCGACGGGGAGGCTTTCGGAATTCAGTGTACTACAGCCTATCCCGAATGGCCCAACGCTGTAGGCAAATCGGCCGGCCACACACGGGCGCTGGAGCTGTAGCACTTCAATTCCGGCGCGCCGACATTTGGCGGGGGACAGCCATCGACCCCTACGGCGCGTGACATCCTGGTCGACCTACAGGCTTGGCGAGATGGCATCGGCTCCGCGCTCAAGGCAAAGCTCGATCCGAAGTACCAGGGCCTTCGGTTGCTAATATTCGCTGGACGCGCGGGATTCGACCTCATCGACTTCGACTTCGCTGAGGCAGTGGCCCCTGCCGTCGAGACCCACGCCGCAGCATGGCGCGGCATTTTCCAAGCGGTCTAGTTTGTGGACGCGCGAGAAGGAGCCCTCGTGCGTCTCACACGAGGGTAACCCGCGGCAGCGACGCGCCGACCCGCCCCAGGACCGTATAATCACTTGTTACAGGCGTCGAAGCACTGGTCCTTGGTCCGATCGGTATATTGCTGGCAGCGCGCGAAGCATTGATCGAACGACTGTCCGCTGGCCGGAGCAGCGGCGGGTGCGCTGCTGAACGCTGCCGTGCATTGAACGTTGGAAGCCCTCGACTCCAATGCCGCGACGTTCCGTTGCGCCATCGCTTGGTAGGCAGCGGCCATAAGCGGGGTGGTCGCCATCGTTGCCCCTACGCCTGCAAGACCCTGTTGGCGGGCAATCTCTGAGCGTATCCACGCGCACTCGCGCATCCGCGCGTCATCGTCGGGCGGCATTGGCCTGTTCAGCACGGCGTCAGCGTAGGATTCCGAGTTGCTGTGCGCGCAGCCCAGTAGCAGGAGGGTGAGCGCGAGGAAAGGTATTGCTCTCTTTGGAATCGACATTGTTTGTTCCCCCACAATGCGCTGACATGCCATTCAACCGTGCGGCAACTCGATTTTGATGTCTCGGCCGAAGGAGATCCCCATCACCTCACAGGCTGCACGCAGGATCTTTTCCTTCTCACGGTTTGCGATGTTGCACCCGATGAACCAGCCGGGCGTGATCTCTTTCACATACCGTTCCAGATCGGGCCGATCTGGATAGACTTCCGAGCGAGATCGCGCGATGTGATTACGTGTCCGGCCCCGCACCTTGGCCGCGAGCTTCACGAAGAAGTTGTCATCGTACTGGGCGAGATCGCCGAGGATATTGATCATGGCGTCGGTAGCGTCGGATGCCAGATGCAATTCCCCATCAATGTGGTAGGCCAATCCGGCCCCGTTCGTATTCCGTGTTTGGGTTGTGGCGCGGGCGGCTGTTAGTTCGGCTGGCGTTCCAGTCGGTGGAAGAGCCCGGCGAAGAACATCGTCGAGGCTTTCTGTCTCCGACACGCGGAGCGCCAAGAGTCGGCTGAGCACGTCGGATGCGACTGAAATCATGGTGATGTTCATGAATATCACTCCATTGAAGATCGGGCTTCAGCGCCTCGGAGGAGTAGGCGCTGTTTCCTGCGGGCGGCGTGATACGCTGTGACTAACCGGTCGCCCGCCAGAACCAGACGTTTGCCCACCAGCCTTCTCGCCTGATCGCGTAATTGCCTTAACTCGCGGTCCAGTGCTTGAAAGTCCTTCTCGCGGACGAGGTATCCGCCCTCGACCTCGGTCCCGATCCAGCGGATCAGTTCGAGATCATCATCGGCAACCCCGCGCTGGGCCATTCGCTTGACCGCGTGAGCGGTCAAATCCAGGGAATTCATCATGATGCGTCTCTGGAGTTGGACGCTTGAGTGTCAGCGCCGCGCGGGGTGACCAACTCGCCGAGTAGATCATCGAGATCGCCATATTTGCGGTCGAACTCAGCCCGCGCCCACTTGGCCCGCTGTTCAGGCGACCCTTTCGGCATTTCGTGAAGAGCAGCAGCGCCACTAAGGATGGCGTGCGCCGCCGTCGTGTCATTCCCGACAACGCTTGCGGCCTCTTCAGTACATACCCGGTAGTTGGGCCACAAGCCGGGCGTCCAGCGCACGGATTCGGCCAGCTCGGCAGAAGTGTCGATCTTTGAAAGACGATCCCGCAGGAACCGGACGAAGGGGTTATGTTCTCCCTCGTCGAAGTCATCATCAAATTCACTCAGGAATTGCTGCGCGTCTTCCAGCACCTTTTTGCCGAAGAGATCGCGAGCCTTGATCGACCGCTCTTCGCTGCTCACTGCCCCTTCGTCAATCGGCCATTCTGGAGGTAGATGGGGAATTCCGCGGTAAAGGTCGAACAGGGCATCTGCAGAGGCGCGGACATCGGCTATGCGGGTTCGGCGCTCTTCGAGGGACTGTTCGGCGGCGATGAAGAACAGCAGGGGTGCTATCTCGATGATGCTTTCACGGCTGATCCGGTAACGGTGCGCGACGAGGGTGAGGGCATTCCTGGCGGCCGCTTCTATGCGGAGTTTCATCACGTCTCGTTCCGCCTCGGCCGCAGGACACAGGCTCTCCGGCTGCACGTCGAGCGCCTTCGCAAGTGCCCTCAGCGTGTCCGCCCGAACACGTGTCGGCTTGCCCCTTTCGATGCGAGAGATGGTCGAGACATCGACCTTCGGCTTAGTCGCTTCGCTCAACTCGACTTGCGTCCAGCCCTTCTTACGGCGGGCTTCCGCCAGCGCTTTCCCGTTCAAGATCGCCATCGCTATCCTCCGAGGGCCGCAATTTGTGCCGTCAGATGACTATATAGGCGTTACGATGGCCCCCCCAATGAGTAATTTGCCGGCATATGGCGGTTTTCTTTGCTGTGTAACGCCACCTTTCCAAAGATCGGCGCCTATCTGGGCGCCTAGACGGCCTCATAAGCGCCCAGCGTAAGGATCGACTAGGCGTATGGCTCTGCATCTCGAAAAATGCCGTCGCGAGATGGAGTTTCGCCGTTGGGGGTGGACGGCAAGATAAAAGCATTGCTGTCGTTGGGCGCTTTCTGCTCGTTCAGTCAATGGGTTATGGCGGCTCTCGCCGAAAGGGTCTGCTGGCGCTTTTGGGGAATATCCCAATGATATCAATGCTATTTGCGCCGTCTGGTGTTGCTTTCGGGTGCTTCGTGATCTGCGAAAGTTGGACGGCAAGGGAAAAGCGACACCATCCGGTGCGCGCAAGTGGCTGGTAGAATTAGGATTTCTTGCCTTCCGCTCGCGACGCGCGGATGGCGGTAAAGGCACTTTCTTCAAGAAATTCAATGCTCCAACCGCCATTCGCTGCCTAGGGGCCGACTCACTTGCTTGAGTTGCTTCAGTATGATAACAATATGCCGTGACCGAACCGCGTGACCCGACCCTCGATGTGCTGCTCGACCTCGACGGGCAGGTTCTCGTGGTGGACCCGGAGGGTGGCCATTGGGTCCGGTTCGTGGTGACGCGGGTGCCGGTATCGCCGGAGAAGCCGCACGGCATCGACTACTCGCTCACGCTGCACGGGCCGGATGGCGAGCGGCTGGTCGGCTTCGACAACGCCCATCCGGTCGCGCGGCAAAGGCGCTGTGAACCGCAGGACCATCGCCACCGCCTGCGGAGCATTCGGCCCTACGAGTACCGGGACGCGGCGACGTTGCTCGCGGACTTCTGGACGATGGTGGACACGGTGCTGCGCGAGAGAGGAGTGATCCAATGACCACCTTGAAGGTCGGCATCGCCCGCTACGAGGAGATGAAGGCCCGCACCATGGCCGTCGCACGCGGCGAGCGTCGCGTAGCGGCCGACGAGCCCAAGGTCTGGTTCACCTCGACAGAGTCCTTTGCCAAGGTCCTGTCGGCTGGTAATCGCGAGTTGCTGCGCGTCATCGCCGAGAAGACCCCCGGCTCGCTAGACGAGCTGGCACGGATCACCGGCAAGGCCAAGTCCAACCTCTCGCGCACCCTGCGGACGATGGAGGGCTACGGCTTGGTCCGCCTCGAACGCGGCGAGCGGGGCCGCATCACACCCAAGGTGATGCACGACCGGGTGGAATTGGACCTGCCGCTCACGCTGTCGCGCAAGGCAAGCTGAACCATGACCGCTATGGCGCGAGCAGGCCGGACCGCCGCCAGCCCGTCAAGGCTGGCGCGTTCCGCGCCACCGCTTCGCGGCTGCGGCCTTGACCGGCTGTCGCCATCCCCAGCAAGTGGCCCGCAAGCGATCAAGGTTCAGAGTGAGCGGGACCGCTCCCCTTGTGACGAAGGCGCCGAAGCGGTTTTTGTCGCTATCTATGCAAGGCGGGCTATGGCGTAGACATGGGTCGTTCCGCCAGGACCAAGTTGGCGATCCTGGAGGCATGTCCCACCTTGGCCCACCTCGTCGTGCCCGAGCCGAAGCAGGCACCTTGCCCGACGACCTTTATATCGTTCCCGGTCCGTGGCCGCGCGTCGGCCGACCGGTCAAATACGATGTCGAGACGTGGCGCGTGGTGGACGATTGGCCCGAGCGCGTTCCGGTTACGCACGCCGAGATCGACGTATTCGAGGCGTGGTTCGGCGATCTTTTCGATGAACTATTCGGGCCACCCCTTTGAGGTGAGGAGACACCTGCCATGACTGTGCCGTTGCGCGCCGCCCTCTACCTGCGCGTCTCAATGGCGCCGCAGGCCGAGCACGATATCTCTATTCCCGACCAGCGCCGGCAGGGTGAAGCCTATTGCGCGGCGCGCGGCTACCATCTCGTTGAGACCTATGTCGAGCTGGGTTCGACGGCGACGAACGACCGCCGACCTGAGTTCCAGCGGATGATCGAAGCCGGATCGGCGAAGCCCGCCCTGTTCGACATCGTGGTCGTCCGTTCGTTCAGCCGCTTCTTCCGCGACCATTTCGAACTCGAGTTCTACGTCCGCAAGCTCGCGAAGAACGGCATCAAGCTGGTCTCGATAACCCAGGAAATCGGCGACGACCCGATGCACGTCATGATGCGCCAGATGATGGCGCTGTTCGACGAGTACCAGTCTAAGGAGAACGGCAAGCACACGCTCAGAGCGATGAAGGAGAACGCCCGGCAAGGCTTCTGGAACGGCTCCCGCCCGCCGATCGGCTACCGCGTGGTCGCGGCCGAGCAGCGCGGCGCGAAGGTCAAGAAGCGGCTCGAAATCGATCCGTTGCACGCCGATACGGTGCGGCTGATCTACCGCCTGGCGCTGGAGGGCGACGGGACAACCGGCCCGATGGGCGTCAAGGCGATTGTAAGTTACCTGAATGCCCGTCGCATATTCACCCGCGATGGCGGCCGGTGGGGCATCGGGCAGCTCCACAAAGTGCTGACGCGGACGACTTATGTCGGCCGCCACGAGTTCAACCGCACCAGTCCCAAGAGCGGGCGGAAGTCGGCCGCCGATATCGTGACGGCCGAGGTGCCGCCGCTGATCGATCATGCGACCTTCGATGCCGTGCAGGCGCATCTCCGCGCCCGGAATCCGAAGGTCACGCCGGCGCGCGTCGTCAGCGGTCCCACCCTCCTTACCGGCATCTGCTTCTGCGCCGCCTGCGGCGGCGCCATGACGCTCAGGACCGGCAAGGGCGGGCGCTACCGCTACTATACCTGCTCGATCAAGGCGCGGCAGGGCGAGACCGGCTGCAAAGGCCGCTCGATCCCGATGGAGAAGCTGGACAACCTTGTTGCCGGCCATATCGAGGACCGATTGCTTCAGCCGGAACGGCTTGAGGAAGTGCTGGCATCCGTTCTGGACCATCGCCAGGAACGCGCCGAACGCCGCCGCGAACATATCGCCGAGCTGAACCAGCGGGCCGCTCAAGCCGATCTACGGCTCAAGCGGCTCTACGACGCTATCGAGAGGGGCGTGGCCGATCTCGAAGACCCGGCGCTCAGGGACCGCATTGCCGGCCTCAAATCGGTCCGCGATCAGGCGCAGGCCGATGCCGAACGGGCTGTCGCCGTTCTCGAAAGCGCCGGGCAACAGACCATCACGCCTTCCATGGTTCGGAAGTTCGCCGCGACCGCCCGCGAGCGGCTACGGATCACCGGCGGCGGCTACCGCCGCGACCATTTGCGCGCGCTCGCCCAGCGCGTCGAAGTCGCCGATGGCGAGGTCCGCATTATGGGATCGAGGAGTGATTTGCTCAGAACGCTTGCCGCCGCCGCAGGTGCAAAATCGCCTACGGTCGGGGTTCGCAGTTCTGTTCCGAAATGGCGTCCCCTACCGGATTCGAACCGGTGTTGCCGCCGTGAGAGGGCGGTGTCCTAGGCCTCTAGACGAAGGGGACCACCCTGGTAGGTCTAATCATTCAAGGCGCGGGGATCAAGCGACTCGCCGAGCCTGCGAATACCGGCGGAGGGCAATGCTAAGCGACGCTCCCGCGACCCAGGCAGCCCGGTTGCCGCAGGCGCCAATGGTGAAACGCAAACCCACTTGAAATTCGTACGTATTGAGCGTATATAGGTTGGAAGCCGTCGGGTCGTATGGAGAGGAAGGAGATCCCGAATCATAAAAAATTACCAAACGAAGCCAATTTTGGCGGATTTGCGCCATCGAGGATGCAGGATCGCCGCCGGCGGGCCGATAGCAAAGGGCGAAACGGTTGTGCGACAATGCCGGCGATGACGACCGCGCTCATCACACATGCTGCCTGCCTGGAGCATGATCCAGGCCCGCGCCACCCTGAATCTCCGGCGCGCCTGCGCGCCGTACTCGATGCCCTGTCCGAGGAACATTTTCCCGCGCTCGCGCGCCGCGATGCTCCACGCGCGACCGCGGCCGATATCGCGATGGTCCATTCCCGCCCCTTCATCGAAGCGTTGCTGGCGGCCGTCCCGGATCAGGGGCGGCGTGCTGTCGATCCCGATACCACGCTCTCGACCGGCTCCGGGGAGGCGGCGTTGCGCGCGGCCGGCGCTGTCGTGGCTGCCACCGATGCCGTCATGGCGGGCGAGGTGGGCAATGCGTTTTGCGCCGTAAGACCCCCCGGCCATCACGCCGAGCCCGATCGCGCCATGGGCTTTTGTCTCTTCAACAATATCGCGATCGGTGCGGCGCGCGCCCGCCATGCTCATGGTCTCGAACGCATCGCTGTCGTCGATTTTGACGTCCATCACGGCAACGGCACCCAGGCGGCCTTCGAGGCCGATGCGCATTACCTATACGCCTCGACGCACCAATCGCCGCTCTATCCCGGCACTGGCGCGGCGAGAGAGACCGGCGTCGGCAACATCGTCAATGTCCCGTTGTCGGCGGGTTCGGGTTCGCGAGCGTTCCGGGCCGCGTTCGAGCGGACGATTCTCCCGGCCCTTGACACATTTCAGCCGCAATTCCTCTTTCTCTCCGCCGGCTTCGATGCGCACCGCGCCGATCCTTTGGCCGGCC
>Ga0182024_10024432_pt1 | contig 10742 bp, 8 predicted proteins | sample P32metaG_FD_120480 | JGI IMG/M metagenome (GOLD analysis project Ga0182024, IMG submission 120480) | Permafrost microbial communities from Stordalen Mire, Sweden - P3-2 metaG (Illumina Assembly) | ecosystem: Environmental > Terrestrial > Soil > Wetlands > Permafrost | place: Sweden: Stordalen...
GGCGGCGCGGGGCGACTTCGGACGACGCGTCTCGCGCTTCGACCTCTACTATCTCGAGCAGCCGGGCGGCGGCGACGTGGAGCTCGCGGTCCGCGGGAGCGCGGCGGAGCGCTTTTCCACGCGAGGGGACGCCAAGGCATCGCGCGTCCGTGCGGTCCGCGTGGAGGACGGCGAGGCAAAGCTCACCGTACGCGCGCTGGGAGGCGGACCGGTGCGCCTCTTCGGGGTGGCCCTGGAACGCGACCAGGCCGGCATCGTCTACGACGCGCTGGGATCCCACGCCGCCATGGCCGTCTACTGGCAACGGCAGGACCCGGCGCATTGGAAGGACCAGCTCGCGCTGCGCGACGCGGCCCTGGTAGTCTTTCAGTACGGTACCAACGAGAGCGACCTGTGGAAGCTCGATCGCGACGAGTACGAGCGCGCGCTGGCCGGGCTCATCGACGAGCTGCGCGACGCCGCGGGGGGAGCGTCGATCTTGGTCGTCGCTCCCCTCGATCGCGCGGAGGACAAGGACGGGCGCCTGCTCACCAAGCCGGTCATCCTCGATCTGGTGGCGATCCAGAAGCGCGTCGCGCTCGCGCACGGGGCGGCTTTCTGGAGTGCCTTCGACGCCATGGGCGGCGAGGGATCCATGGCGCGCTGGGTGAAAGCCAAGCCCCAGCTCGGCGGCGGGGACCTCACGCACCCCACGCCGCTCGGGGCCGAAGTCCTCGGCGACATGCTGAGCGACGCCCTGGTCGCCGCGTACCAGCGCTGGAAGGCCGCTTCAGCGCGGGGCGACGGGGGGTGAGCCGGCGTCCGACGCCGGTCCCGCGGTGCGCTGCCCGCGGGTCGGCGGGAGCCCGCGCTCCGCGCGCCATTCCTCGTATGCACGCAGGAGATCGCCGGCGAACGACGTGGCCAACTGGGCATAGCCCGTCCGCGTGAGGTGCACGCGATCCCGCTGCGCGCGCGGTTCGGGCTCCGTCGCCCAGGACACGATGCTGCCGGGGCCGCCCATGGCCTCCTGCTGATCGTAGAATCCGCAGCCGGCCGCCTCGGCGACCTTGCGCTGCACGGTGACGATCTCGGCAAGGCGAGGCAGCGAGCGCCAGTCGTCCTGACCCGGGCTGTGGCGCGCCAGATCGGGCGGACCGAGCAGGATGCAGGAGGCGGCGGGCGTCGCGCGCGCGATTCGTCCCAGAAAATCCACCACGCTCCGCTCGTACACGGCATCGCCGAGCCCCGGCTCCAGCGCCTCGTTGGTGCCGTAGGCCACGACGATCAGCGCCGGCGAGGCATGGCGCAGCTGATCGGCGAAATGCCCCTCGTTCCAGCGAAGCGGGGTGAAGATCTGCGCACCGTTGATCCCCAGCGCGTCGACCACCACCCCCACCTCCGAACGATCGAGCGTCATCCCGAAGACACGCACCGCGCCGTCACCCACGACGCGAAGCTCGATCTGGTGCGGCGTGTCGGCCACATCGAAGGACGACCATCCGGATCCCGCCCCCGGACTGCGCGTCGCCACGCGACCGGCGTGCGCGCCGTCGATCGTGACGTCGAAGCTCCCGCCATGCGGGTCCTCGGCGTAGTCGAACTCGACGCGCGACGAGCGCGCGGCGACGTCGGTCCAGGCGCGCGCCCCAGCCTGGGCCGTCTCGATGCCGACGCCGAGCAGTCCATAGCGGCCGTCGATCCCGGTGAAGGTCCTGTCCTTGTGGAACTTCACCTTGGTCGGCTCGAAGGCCCGGGTCATTCCGCCGCGGATCCCGTCCTGCCCGTAGCCCTTCCAGGGCCGGCCCAGGGATACGAAGCCGCGTCCTCCGTCGCCGAAGCGGCTCTGAAGAGCGCGCCGGAGGACGACGACGCCGAGATCGCTGGCGGTGTGCGAGTCGCCGTACTGCAAGATGCGTACGTCTTCGTGCGCGTCGCCGCCGTCGAGGGCCGCCAGCGACTCGAAGAGGTGCCTCAGAAGGTTCGCCCCGTAGAGATGCCCGACCGGCGCGCTCGAAAGCGCCACTTCAGCCGCGGGAGGAACGCTCGACACGGGAGCGGCGCCGATCGCACCGAGCGGCGGGGTAGCAGCGGCTTGGTCGGGCTCCGCAGCGGCATGCGTCCCGCGGGCGGCCATCAGGCCCTCGGCCGGGCGTGGCCCTGGCAGCGCGGAGGCCCCGTGCCCGCACCGGGCGACGAGCAAGAGCGAGGCGAGGAGGCAGCGCGACCGCACGGCAAGGGCGATCGTGGCACGTCGCCGCGAAGGGAAGCAAATGGCTCCAGACCCGCCCTCGACCGGTGGTCCACTGCCGCTGGCTGGCCCCAATGCCGCTAAATCAGCGAGCGCGATCTTCGGTCGTGCTCGCTGATTTATTGCCCACGGTTTGTTGCTAAATCCGCGTTCACATTCGTGACCGCCGATTTAGCCTCAGCGTGGTGATCGGTACGCTCGATCTGCGCCCGCGCGCGCGCGTGATCTTCGCTGCGTGCTGGATGGTGGGGCAGGCGGCGCTGATCCTGTCGGCGGGGATGCGACCGGACGGCATCTTCGCCTTTCGGATGTTCCCCGAGGCCTCGACCATGGAAATCCATCTCTGGCGCGAGGCCGGCGGACGCTGGGTCCGGGCACCCCAGGGCGAGTGGAGTGCGCACGACAGCGCGGGACAGCTGCGGCACTTCTCCTGGCGGGATCGCGTGCGCGATCCCATCCTGGCCGCGGTCGACACCCGCGTCTTCGCCTCGTACGGTGCCGACACGCAGCGGGCGCGCGTGGGGTGGGCGCTCGACGACACCGCCGACCACCTCCCCGAAGACGGCGAAACGACGCGCCTGCGCGCGGAGGTCGTGGTGTGGAGGAACGGCCGCGAGCCAACCACCACCCTGCTCGAGAGTCCCCTCCGCCGGAGTCCGTGAATGCGCGATGCCATCCGACGCTGGCGCGACGCCATGGGCGACACCCACGCCCTCGGCCTGGTGCGCATCGCGCTGGGGCTGCTGCTCTTCGCCGGAGCCCTGCGCGCAGCGCGGGAGCTCGAGGACGTCTACTTCGGCGACGTTTTTCACCAGCCCATGGTTCCAGCGGGGTTCGTCCCCACCCGCAGCCTCTACGCGCTGCTGGTCATCGCCCAGGTGCTGCTCGCCGTAACGGTCGTGGCCGGTCATCGGAGGAGCGCCCGCCCCGCCCTCCTGGCGAGCGCAGTCCTCGGGGCCTTCGTGCTGCTGTGCGATCGCCTCCAGTTTCACAACGGCCGCTGGGCGCTCTACTGCTACGCGGCGCTTCTGGCGTTTGCGCCGTGCGATCGAAGCTTTCACCTCGGCACGCCGCCCGGCACCCGCGTGGGGCCGCTCTGGGCGGCGCGACTGGCTCAGATCCAGCTTGCCATCATCTACGTGGCCTCGGGCGGTTCGAAGCTGCTCGATCCCGACTGGCGGGACGGCCGCGTCCTGCTCGAGCGCTTTCGCCTGTACGGACCGCAGGCGGTCGAGGCCGGGGTGCCGCAGCGTCTGCTCGACTGGATGACCCGGACCGACGTCAGCAGCGCCCTCGCCAAGCTCGCCATCGCCACCGAGCTGCTGCTCGCCATCGGTCTGGGGTCCCGCTCCGCGCGCATCTTCGCCCTCTGGTGGGGCGTCTGGTTTCACCTGGTCATCGAGGCCACCAGCCGCGTCGAGGGTTTCACCTGGCTGACTCTCTCCATCTACGTACTCTTCGTCACGCCGGACGTGCGCGCGCGCAAGGTCTTCTTCGACGCGTCGCGCGCCAAGGGCCGGTGGGCGGCCCGGGCGGTGACGGCGCTCGACTGGTTGGCCCGCTTCGACGTCAAGGCGTGGAGGATGGATGCGGTCCACCGGGGGCACGTCGTCGTCGTGTTGCGCCGCGACGGGACGCCCGCCGCCGGCTTGCGCGCCCTGGCCATGGTCGCGCGCTGCACACCGCTCCTTTTCCCGATGTGGGCGCCCCTGGCCATGATCGCCAGCTTCACTCGAGGCCGCGACGCCGACGTCGAGGACTGAAGGCACTGGGACCATGCCACTGGGTGGGAGAAAGTCGTAGGCTTCGCCGCCTCCTCGATGCGCCTCACCCGACGCGCCCTGCTCGTCCCTTCGCTCGTTCTGGCTGCCACGTGCGTGGCGAAGGACGCCCTCGCATACCGCCCCTTCGACGGCACCGACGCTGACGTGGCCAATCTCGGCGACTTCGAGCTCGAGCTCGGGCCTGTCCACTGGTATTCGCAGCGCGACGTCCACGACCTCATCGCGCCTGCCACCGTCCTCAACTTGGGGCTTTTGCCGCGCTGGGAGCTGGTCGTCGACTTCCAGAACTTCGTCGCCCTCGACTCCCCCCGCGGCCAGCCCAGGAATCAGCTGCTCGATACCGACGTCTTGACCAAGGTGGTGGTCGTTCCGGGAGTCCTGCAGGACCGCGATCCCTGGCCCAGTATCGCCGCCGAGCTGGGCCCGCTTCTTCCCAACGTGCACGGGGAGGAGGGCTTCGGCGCATCGACCGACGTCATCGTGTCGGGGCGCTGGCCGGGCTTTGCGATGCACGTCAACAACTGGGTCGAGCTGACGCGCGGTGCTCTGCACTTCGACTGGTTCGAAGGCGTCATCCTCGAAGGAGCGTCCCGGGCGCAGGTGCGTCCGGTGGGCGAGCTCTTCGTCGAGCACGAGTTCGTCGCCGACGTGACCACCTGGTCGGCGCTGGCCGGCGCCATCTGGCACGCGGGCGAGGGCCTCGACTTCGACATGGGGCTGCGCGAAGCTCGTGTCGGCGACGAACGCGCCACGGAGGTGCGCGTGGGGCTCACGTGGGCATTGGGCCTCTGGGAGCCAAGGGCCGACCGGCGCTGAGCTCCCGGCCGCTGCCGTTCGCTTACCGAGAACCGGTTGGACTCCTCGTAGCCCACGGGCGGCGCAGGCGCCGGTGCCCGCCGTTCACGGCACGGGCTTCTGCCATTCCGCGCGCTGCACCACGGGAAGCTGCAACGCACGCTCGCGCTCGAGGTCGAGGTGCCCGACGTGGAGCGAGAGCGGGGCCTGCACCCACTTGTAGATCGAGGCTGTAAACAGCCGCACGAAGCGTGCGACCCAGTCGTCCAGCCGCTCGGGAGGCTGGTCGCGGAAGATCGAGCGCAGCGCCCCGGCCACCTCGTCGGGCGCCATCTTCTCGCCGGCGAAAAGGGCGAAGCACGCGTCGAGGACGACGAACGGCATGAGCTCACGCTCGTCTTCCTGATCGGGGGCGAGCTCCGCGCTGGCCGGCTTGAGCAGCGTGAGGCGGATCCCTTCGGAGTGGTTCTGCTCGTAGAGCCAGTCGATGACGTAGTTGACGACCGTCTTCGGCACGTTGGACAAAACGCTGAGCGCTCCCTCGCCGTCGCCTCCGATGGTCACGTAGCCCACGGCCTTCTCGCTCATGTTGCTGGTCTGGAGGAACAGCCCTCCCGCCGCGTTGGCCCAGGTCCACATGCGTTCGGCGCGGACGCGGGCCTGCACGTTCTGGCGAGCCAGGACGGTCAGTGCTTCCCCGGGCTGGAGCATCTTTTCCACGGCGGCGAGCTCTCGATCGAGGGCGTCCTCGATCGACACCAGCGCGAAGGGCGTATCGAAGTCCCGGGCCGTCTGCTCGGCGGCCGCGCGCGTCTCGGCCGAGGAGAAGCGTGACGGCAGGTAAAACCCACGCAGGATCTCCCCCGCTTTGGCCTGGCGTTCGGCCGCGGACAGGGCGGACCAGCGCATGTCGATCCAGCGGCGCGCGATGGCGAGAACGAGCAGGCTGTCGCGCCCCCCCGAAAGGGCGACGCCGATGGTCTTGAAGCATCCGTTCTTCTCGAAGTAGTCGCCCACACCGAGGGCCAGGGCGTCGAGCAGCTCCTCGCAAAAGACGTCGCGCGGAGGACGGAGGGAGAGCTGCGCTTCGCCGGCCGGAAGGAAGAAGCTCTTGTTCGACGGAGCCGGAAAGTCCAGCCGATGGCGGGCGGACGTGTAGGCGGTGGGCGCTTCGACGCGGATGCGGGCGGGCTTCTCCCCGCGCGCGGCAAAGTCTTCGTGGTCATGACGCCAGGTGGTGTTCTCGGTGCGGAGCCGCCGCGTGCGGTCGAGGTCGAGCGTCACCGCCGGAACCCCCTCGCGGAAGCGCGCCGCCGACAGCAGCAAACGCCCGTTCTGGTTCACGAAGCCGCCCCCGTCGAAGACCAGCCCGTCGTTGGCGCCGACCAGATTCACGTACGCGAGCGTCACCTGGGAGTCGGCCGCCCGCGTGGCGACCATCTCCCGCCGGGTCTCCACGATGCCGACGCGAAACGGCGACGCGCTGAGGTTCATCACCAGCTCGGCGCCCGCGTAGGAGCGCCGGCGCATGGGACCGTCGGGCGACCATCCGTCCTCGCAGACCTCGAGCGCGAGCGCACCGAAGTCCAGCTCGAAGACCAGATCGCCGAACGGCACGCCATCGATGACGTCGTGGAGGCCGGGCACCCCGCGAGCGAGCGTCCGCGCCTCGTAGAACACGTTGTAGAGCGGCAGCTTCTCCTTGGGGACCAGGCCCCAAACGCGACCGCCGTGAACCAGCGCGGCGACGTTGTAGAGGTGCGATCCCCGCGCCACCACCAGCCCCAGCGCCGACGCGCAGCCAAGCGATGCGGTCTCGCGCGCGAAGCGCCGGAGTTCGTGCGTTTGCGCGTCGACGAAGGCGCGCCACTGCACCAGATCCTCGGGCGGGTAGCCTCCCACGAGCTGCTCCGGAAAGGCCACCACCGTGGCCCCGTCGGCGGCGGCGGCGCGCGCCGCGGCGATGGCGCGGTCGACGTTGGAACGGGACGCGCCGACTGTGGTGTTGACGCTGGCGAGGGCGACGCGAACGAGCCTCATGAGGAATGGCTAATGCCTCGACTCCGTTGAAGTGACGGGTCGATGTCGAGGCACTAGGAAACTCGCGGGAGCGAGTTTCGGGTTTGGGCGAAGCCCAAGGGACCGTCTGGTGCCTCGATTGCCCGGCGAAGCCGCGCGTGCGAAGCACCCGTCATTTTGACGGAATCGAGGCACTAGCGCACCGAACATGTCGCAGGACCGAGGATTTCAAGGCGTTTCACTGTATCGCAAGGCGCGACGACGAAACATCCTTCGGCATTTCGAAGAGGAGCAACGCAGCGAGACGGCGAAAGCCGCAGAAATCCGACGGGATGCAACATGTTCGGTGCTCTAACTCAAAACGTGTAGCGCAGACCCATCGCTCCATCCCACATGAGGGGGAGATCGGAGCCACCCACCACCCTGGCGAAGCCGAGCGCGTCTCTCGCGCCGGCCTGCGCGGTCAACGCCAGGTGGCGGTCGAGCTGATACCATTCGACTCCGATGCGCGCGCAGAGTTCGCCCTGGAGGCTTTCGGCGTTGCGGTAGCCCAGAATCGCGAGCGCATCGTGAGGAACATAGGCGGCGAGGGCGCCCCCCTGCCCCTGGACAAACAGGGCCAGGCGGTCGCTCGCGTGTGCGGTCGCGCGCAGGCCCGCTCCGAAGCCGTAGATGGGAAAGGCGATGACGTGCGAGGGATCCTGGGAGACGCCGGTGTCGGTGAAGGCCAGCTCGCCGTCGGCGAACACCATGAGCCAGCGCACGAGCTCGTACCCGAGCTGCGTGTGCATCCAGTAGCCCGGCGGCAACACATGGCGAAGCGACCCAGCGAACCCGAGCACGCCGGCGGTCGACTCCAGCACCAGGCCTTTCTTTCGCGGGTGCGACGGCGGCGCTTCGGGAGGCGCCGCGGGGAGCGTGCTGTCGACCTCGCCGGTCTTGCCTTCCGGCGGCGTGGCGGCGAGGTTCACCTGCGCGTCGGGCGCGAGCGTCGGCGGCGCGGCGGCGTCCTCGGCCCCCGCCGCGGGCCGGGCGAGTCCCACCGCGCCCAGGAAGGCGAGCCCCGCGACGAGCGTCCGCCCCGACGTGCGCACAGCGGCGACGGTATCACCATCGCGTTCCCAGCGCAGCCAGCGCTTTGGCGCGACGGGCCCTCTTACGCGGCGTCGACCGCCACCAGCGCGTGCTCGATGACGCTCATCAGGTCGTCCACCAGGAGCAAGGGCTCCCAGGCGCTGGTGTGGGAACGCTGGGCCTCGATGGCGCGGAAGGCCAGTCCGTAGGACGCCCCACCGAGCGGCGTCACCCGCGCGTAGGGCTCTCCGCCGGGCAGACCGAGAAGGACGTGGGGGCCGGAGCTTCGCGCGCGCACGCTCTTGCATCCGAGCAAATCGATGGCACTGGACACCCGCTCGAGCAGCGTCGGAGGGGCGCGGTGCGGTGGGTGAGTCGAAGTCTGCGACGATGTGGAAACATGGAGCATGGTTGCCTCCTCGTTCTCGACCGCTATCAGGGGCGAAACGGAGAGGCCAAATTGTCTCCAGGTCCGTTCACCCCAGAAGCCACTTCTGGAGCATGCGCTTCGTCGTCTCGCGCCCGACCGCGGCGATCGAGTCGACCAGAGGGATGTCCTTGGGGCACACCTCCACGCAGTTCTGCGCCTTGCCGCATCCCTCCACGCCGCCCTCCCCCATCACCGCGTCGAGCCGCTCGCCGGCGTGCATCGCGCCGCTCGGATGCAGATTGAAGAGGCGCACCTGGTTGAGCGCGGCCGGTCCGATGAAGTTGCTGAGGGGACCCACCTGGGGGCAGGCTTCGAGGCAGCATCCGCAGGTCATGCAGCGCGACAGGGGGTACGCCGTCTCCTGGTTTTCCTGGGACTGGCGCGGCCCGGGGCCGAGTTCGTGCGATCCGTCGAGGCGAATCCAGGCGTGGACGCGCTTCAGATCCTCGAACATGCGCGAGCGGTCGACCACCAGATCGCGCACCACCGGGAATTTGCTCATCGGCTGGAGGGTGATGGGTTGCCCCTCCGGAGCGATGACGTCGACCATGGCGCTGCAGGACTGACGTACGCGACCGTTGACGCGCATGGTGCACGAGCCGCACACCTCTTCCAGGCAGACGCTTTCCCACACGACGGGGGTGGTCGGGATGCCGCTCGCGGTGAGGGGCCGCTTCTGGATACCCATCAGCGCGCTGATGACGTTCATGTGCGGCTGCCAGGCGAGTTCGAACTCCTGCCAGTAGGACTTCTCCCCCGGGCCGTCCTGGCGCTGCACTTTCAGCCGGACCTTCTTGTGGTCGCTCTTGGCCATTCAGCGTCTCTCCGTGGGATCCGTCCGGGCGGCGCCCCCCCCGGCGGGCTTGTCGGAAGACGCACCGGGCTTCGGACCGGTGGCCGAGGCGCTCGCGGCGCCCGCCATCTCGTACTTGCGCGCGCGGGGGCGGACCAACGTCGTGTCCACCGCGTCGGTCACGTGAACGCGGGTGCCGAGGAGCGCGTAGTCGAACTCCCGCACGTAGCGCACGCGTTCGGGCGTCCCGTTCGCGGCGCCCTCGTGGAACGCCAGCGTGGTGCGCAGCCAGCCGGCGTCGTCGCGCTGCGTGAGCTCCGGCTTGAAGTGGGCGCCTCGCGACTCGTCGCGGTTGCGCGCGCCCTGGGCGATGACGCGGGAGAGGACGATCATGTTCTGGAGGTGCCGGACGTACTGCGCGCCCTGGTTCATCTTGCCGATGACGCCGTCAGTCACGCCGACCCGCTTGCTGCGCTCGGCAATCTCCTCGACCTTGGAGAGCACCTTGTCGAGCGTGGGGTTGTGCCTCTCGATGGTGCAGTCGACCAGCATTGTCGCCGCGAGCTCCTCGTGCAGGAGATACGGGTTCTCGTCGCCGTCCATGGCCAGGATGGCCGCAAACTTCTTTCCCTCGCGCTTCTCCGCCTTGTCGAAGAAGGACGAGGGCATGTCCCACGCGCTCCGGCCGAGGCTCTTCCGGTAGCTCGCCATGGCGGGGCCGGTCACCATCCCGCCCCAGAGACACGAGAGAAGGGAGTTTGCGCCGAGCCGGTTGGCGCCGTGGTACTGGTAGTCGACTTCGCCCACCGCGTAGAGCCCGGGGACGCTCGTGGCCTGGTTTCGCGGCGACCCCATGACCACGCCTCCGCCGGCGTGACGCTCGAAGTCCACCCAGAGGCCCCCCATGGTGTAGTGCACGGCCGGAAAGACGCGCATGGGGTTCGAATAGGGGTCGTCCCCCACGAACTTTTCGTAGATCTCCAGCACCCCGGCGAGCTTCTTTCGCAGCACTTCGGCCGGCAGGTGGGTCACGTCGAGGTAGACCTCGTTCTCGTTCTTGTTGCTGGTGGTGTTGAAGATGCCGCGTTTCTCGTGGAAGCATTTCTTGAAGAGCTCGCGGCTGGCGATGTCGCGTGGGACCAGGTTGCCGTAGCCGGGGTACTTCTCCTCGAGGAAGTAGTCGCGTCCGTTCTCGGGGACGTCGCGCCCCACGCGCTGCTCCTTGGCGTCGCGCGGCACCCAGATGCGGCCCCCCTCGCCGCGGACGCTTTCCGAGATGAGGCGGAGCTTGTCCGCTCCGGGAATGGCGGTGGGATGGACCTGGATGAACTCGCCGTTCGCGTAGCAAGCGCCCTGCTGGTAGACCTCGCTGGACGCGGTCCCTGTGTTGATGACGCTGTTGGTCGACTTGCCGAAGACGATGCCGCAGCCGCCCGTCGCCAGGCACACCGCGTCTCCTGGAAAGGCGCGGATGGCCATGGTCTTCAGATCCTGCGCGACGACGCCGCGGCAGATGCCGTCGTCGTCGATCACCAGGGCGAGAAAGTCCCACCACTCGATCTTGCGCACCATCCTCTCGCCGGGGACGCGCTCGCCCTTGTCGTCCTCGACGTCGAC
>Ga0182024_10024433_pt1 | contig 10742 bp, 12 predicted proteins | sample P32metaG_FD_120480 | JGI IMG/M metagenome (GOLD analysis project Ga0182024, IMG submission 120480) | Permafrost microbial communities from Stordalen Mire, Sweden - P3-2 metaG (Illumina Assembly) | ecosystem: Environmental > Terrestrial > Soil > Wetlands > Permafrost | place: Sweden: Stordalen...
GTATTAGGTTTCCTACAACAACCAGACGAACATATTACGTACATACGCCTTCGGGGTATACACAATACGAGTACCCAACAACCATGACCGCCATTGAAAATGGTCTTTACTCCAAGGGTATCAGTAACGGCGGACAGCGGCAGAACGGCGGTGGCGGTGGCGGTGAATATTACCGAGGGCCGGAACAGAACAACTTCGGACCGCAGAGGAGGCACAGGGGCCGCCATAACGAGGGGGGGTGGAATGGATACGGAGGTAACAATTAGGGATGGTTCTAACACGGTGGCCCATACTGGGTGTGAGATTTTATGCGCGCGTCGGGCGATATTATACCAGGGAGGCGATATTTAATACATAATTAGCACATGTTCATCGTTTAGGCCGTTGGCCGAATAAGCCCATGATAATTAACTCACCGAGCTTCGTTGATTTTATGTCGTTCTATCTGAGATGAATGGGCGTGACAAATTGCACGGACTAAGACTCGGCCATGGCCATTCTATGTGCTGAGCTGGTGGAGTAAGTGTCTAGGACTAGTACTAGTACGATTCGTGACACGACTTGAAAGCACCGGTACTGTACACATTTCAATGATTTTCAACTTGTATTCACAAGGCCAAGTTGGTCCAGAAAAATATAATTCCCAACACCCCTACAGCTTTTTAAAGTTCCGGGTCTTCCGGAGGCAACGAGTGTCCAGTCCTTTATATACATACATACTACCCACATGATACATACATACACATACATAGTCGACCAACCTAGAATTCATTCACAGCGAATTCCGCAAGGAGTGTTGCCCCGACCGAAGGTTCAATTTCCGTCCCGTCTCTTCCAACCTTAACCAACAGATTCCTATTCCAAGGATTACGAAGATTGCGAAGGCGGCCGAACGGAAGTGGCTTACTACAAGTTGATTAGCACAACATTTTGGCACAGTCGCGGGAGGCTTACGTTGTGATCCACTCAACAGGAAAAGGCTGACTCCACTTGAATTTAGAGATTTCGTCCTCGACCACGTCCTCTTCATCGCTTGGATCGCATACCTCCCAGAATGTTGTTCCGCGAAACTCATCGGTGATGATTTGGCCACTGGGGACAGATGCTGTTTTCGGCGTTATCGTGATCTTGAGATTCGAATGGACGGCTATTTGGTCCTTCGGCATGGGTGGCGGTTGGACGATGCCTTGACTGAAGTAATCGGAATTGGAGCAACTGCCACTTGTTCCAGAGGACATACGCGCATATCCACAGAAATGGCCGCTCCGATTGACGCTGAAAATGAGATATACTTCGGATGTCTAAGACTCTTAGTGGATCAGCGGTAAAGAGGACGGCATACTTTAATCGCCTCATTGAGGGCTGTTTCGTTATGTTTCTGTGTCATCCAGACGTTATTCCTGATACTCCATTCAATTTCGTGATACGACAGACACTTCATGATAAAATACCGGCGCATAAGCGACGGAGAAGAATGCGCGTGAATATCGACCGAACTGCATGGCGCTGATTCCAGATTATCTGCCGCTAAATATTCAACTTGAACGAGGAATTGAAAAAACCTCCTGAAGGGAGCGTCGATGTTCCCATGAGCGGCGAGGATGGGATGGGGGGCACCGTTGGCGGAGTTGCTGACCGAAGTCGACAGACTAGAGTGACATTTTTGAAGACTATTTTTAGTGTATGTATGATGCGGACAGGGGTGCGTTACCTTTCAGATGAAATGCGGCCAATGCCTCCTCGCACGTGTGTTGCGTGTTATAATTGACAAAAGCACAGTTCGATTTCCTGATTAAGAAAATGCTCTCGAGACCATCCAGGGCGAAGAAGTCGATCAGCTCCTGAAGTTGTGTATTGTGAGGGAGATTTCCGACCCACAGAGCATGGCCTGATTGTCGCGGTTTCCGCGGCGGGCCCCTGATTGCCTCCGGAATAGGGAATTGTTCCGAAGATGCTTGGATGTTCGGACTCGGTAGGCTGGAGGGCCAAGGGGAGTATTGCTGGCGGAGAGTCTGCGGCTGACATGGCGGTGGGTTCGGTGGCCACTGGTTATACGCAGGCGACGTACTGTGCGATTGCTGCTGCGAATAGTACCACTGCGTGTCGGATACGGAAGTTGTTCGCGGGTCGCTAGGGTTAGCCACCCACGACGAATGAGGTCCGGCAACCATGTACGGCGCATAGTGATACGCGGCCACAACGACGCTCACGTTCTGCGGGGGTCCGGCGATATGATAGTACCACGGATACATCTGAGGCGGACGCGGTGGAGAAGGCAAGGAGGGACGAGGAGGTGGGGAAGTGAAAGTGTGTGGGACCAGAGCCCTTGTCGATCCTCATATTCGAGCCGTGCGCCTCTCAAAGATTCGGCACCGATTGCTGCAAACGTTGTTAGCAACGAAAAATGGGATGCCACTAAAAAGTTATGCGGAACGGAACAGCTTTCGTTTCATTCGCGGAGCTTGTGCGTGGGGTGGTCGCTGGTCAACGAATCAGCGTTCGTAATCAGGTTTAAGCTTTTAATTTTCCCTTTTGGCTGCGTTCCTTTGTAGCTGACGGAGCGTCAAGAGTGTTGCAGCTAGTAAACCCTGCATCGAGCTTAATCTCATCTATTGGCCACATGGGACTCATAGAACAACTGTGCCGTCTCACGTGGAAATGGCATGGTTCTTAAACGGACTGCGTGACGCGGTTATCGAATTAGATCTCTTCCGGTCGCGAGCGCCGAGTAGCCAAGCAAGTAGTACCCGGAACGCCCCAACATCATCCACAGAGCCGATTCGAGCTAGTAATGCACAGCAACATCAAGATCAATACCGTCCACCTTCATCAGATGACGTCCGACACATTATTATATACATTCCCGGTCCTCTTTCACGTTGATTTACTGCCATGAAGTGGAAAGTCAACGACCCCGCTGCCGCCGGTGGATCATCACTCACTGCACCTACCTACCCATCGGTAATATTTCTAGTTTACCAAGCCCACAACGACTCTTTACGAAGGCTGATGTCCCAATCCATTCGCATTTCGGAAGAAAACAACGTCTCCCGTATCGTCCACATACTGACACATCCTCGTACTCCTCCACGCAGCAATAAAAATATTAGTCTCGTCATGCGAATAATGATCCCCCATCACCGTGCGAATCGCCTTAGTAGCTTCTCGACCATGATAAAACGGAATATGCGAACAATAGTGGTGTGCTACGTGCGTCTTCAATTAGTCTACCCTTGCCAGTGATGCGAGCCAGAGACGGCAGTACCTTTAGGATGTCGTGGAATAGGTATTGGCCTATGAATCCGAAATCGCGGTCCATCGTCGCAGCCGCGCCACGTTGAAAGGTCCAGGCCCCTTCACGATAGTGAGGCAATGCCGGGTCAGTGTGTTGAATATAAGTTATCAAGACAAGCCAGTGATTGACCCAGAAATAGGGAACGAAATAATACCGAACGACAGTTAAGAAGCTCCATTTCCTGGAGGCGAGGGCCAGAGCGATAATTGTGAGAGCGACGCCCGCATCCGAGAGCAGGATCTTGTTGTAATGAAGTTCTGAGAACAATGGCGATTTAGGATTGAAATGGTTTACCGACCATTTACTGAGCTTAGGATATTTTTGACCCGTCAGATTTAGTGTAAGGTATCCTAACCATCCTAGTGTTTGTTGACGGATGAAAACGTACATCGAAGCTAATGGAGTCTCCTCAATCAGATCGTGGAGTTTACTTTCCTGCTCCTCGGTCCTTTCATGATTTTTGGACAGGAACTGCGATGGATCGCCTCCTCGTCGTATGATTAACGAAGACAGTGTCTTGGGAACTAAAACCATGTCCTTGGACATATGTCCCGTGGCCTTGTGATGTTTTCCATGAGTAATCTGCCACGCGAAATACGGCACGAGAAGAGCCGAATGTAATACCCACCCAATAAAATCGTTTAGTTTTCGCGAACAGGAGAACGCCTGATGTCCACATTCATGGGCAAGGACCCAAATTCCAGTAGCGAAGCATCCTTGAAGGAAACCATACGTCATCCACCCGAGAATCCGAAGCCCAAGGGTCGGTAATTTAGGGATCGTGTACTGTGCCGCTAAGCAAGTCGAGGCAATCAATAACAAATCTCGCAGGACGTAACTTAGTCCTCTTACTGCCGAACGGTGAAAACAGTCCGCTGGGATGGATTCGAGGATTTGCTTCATTGTGAAATCGGGAAGAAGGAATTCGTTGCCGTATGTGTCTCTGAATTCCTGCGGGTTCGCTATTTCTTGGTCTCTATATAACAGTTAGCATGTCCGCGTAACCATAGTCGAAGAGACTCACATTTTCTCTGGGCCGTCAAAGCAATCCATCTTTCTAAATCCTACTGCCAGAGAGGGGTGCCTCGCCAGTGACGCCTTGCTGCGTGTAGTAAATCTACCTGCGCTCACAATGACTGTAACTGCAATCGCTGGCTACGGTGCTGGCGAATTTAGACTTTAATCTCGCAGAAACCAGAATTTGGGGCAGAGAAATTTCATTGGGTTATCTCGTGGCCGTCGTCATCCCTGGCACATGTTCCTTCGGAGATAGAAATTTCCACGTGCAGATTCCAAGGCGCCGCTTCCCATTGGCCAGCTCGCGGCACCTTCACATGCGATGACCGTGAACTTTCCATACCGTGCACGATCCGTTCGCCGATTTGTTTGGTCAAAGTTGTTGAAACAGGTTCGGCAGTACGTAGCCGGTACTTTGGAGGCAGCCAAACACGTTTCTCGAGAAATCTTCACGAATGACGCGTCAGTCTTGACTTTGTATTCAGCGGCGCGATAGAATATTGTTGGGCCAACTCTCATTGGATAGGGAAATTTTTGGGCCACTCGGCCGTAGCCTATGAGAAAGAAGACGGAGTCTTAACTTATAACCACGACAGGATTGCTGAATGCCCTCCAACTTCTTTCGCCATGATCCCAGACTCGCCAGGAAACCGTTTCATAACGCGTGGGTTCATTACTATGGTGAGCGTGATGCCAGTTGTTTCCATCGTGCTCACAATCGCTGCGTTGCTTCTCCCGCCGGCCGGATCACTGAGTCTCCCGTCATGTGCTCTCCTCGCTTGGTGTTTGGGCGAGACCCTGTTCTGGGTTTGGTGGAGAGTACACACCCGACCATCGTGGACGCGCGTTATCCCGTCGGACGAGGAGCGCAAGAAGTTGAAGGAGGATTGGGTCCGCATCATTGCTTCACAGGATGAAGAAGGTGCCGTTGAATTCGTGGAGGGATGGTTCCAGACCGGAAACCGCCGGACACAACTAAGAGAGATCCACCTCGACAATATCAAGGATTGGTATGAGCATGATCATTGGATTCCATAATGAGTTTACGCTGATTGTAGGCTCTGCTGGGCGTTCTATGCGGGCACAACGGACCGGATAGAGGCAGATTCAACGTTGTCTGCCGAATTGCACGAAACACTCGCAGATCTTTGCAATACACTTCGGAAAACAATTCCTGAATGGAAAATCCCCGAAGGCAGGAATTCAAACGTTCAGTCCGTCCGGCTGACTTTGGATCCCATCAAATGCGAGCACCGTCCACTCATTTTTTATCTTGTAATCATGCCTCTCGCCATCACAGAGACTAACTGAATAGGTTGTCTATCTGCTTCAGAGTACAGCGTCAAACCTTTTCCGTCTTCGTGGATACTCTTATCATACGTTGTCGCCGCATCCCACTGAACCGGCCTTGGGGTATTGGCACAGAGCACCCGTTGCTCCCGCTTCAGCACATCCAGTTAGTATTGTGGTGATCCATGGCGTTGGTTCGATTTTGCCTCTTTTTGGATTGGTCATGCGCCTGGCTGTTCTCGCTCGGAATCGACATATTTTCGTCCTCGATATAGGACACGTCAGTATGCGTCTCCCACGTCCCTCCCGGTTCCCATCCCCCGAGGGCACGTCTCTGCAAATTCGTGCCATGCTCGATCATCACGTTGGGTCCTCCGGCGACGGTGGGTGTCCCAAAGCCACGTTCTTTACTCACTCTCTTGGCTCCACGTATGCCGTCTGGATGCTCAAGGTTGCTCCGGAACGGGTTGCGGGTTTAGTCCTTTGCGATCCAATCAGTATATTACTGCAGCATCCTGCCGTGGCTTACAATTTTATGTACCGCAGCAGCCTGACTGCGACGGAGATGTTTTTCGAATGGATTGCACGAGAGCCCGGAATAGGAGTGACGTTGGGACGAAATTTTCATTGGTTTCAGAATACTTTTCCAATGACGCCCGAGGCGGATTCGAATACCTGTACACCGTTCTTCCCCAAAGGCCTGCCGGCAACGGTTTTTCTTTCGGAGAGTGATTGTATCGTCCCCTCGGCAAGGATTGCACAGGTTTTGGGAATGGAGAAGAAGGATAATGTGGGTGTTTACGTGATGCCAAAGTTGAACCATGGGGAGTTTGTGTTTCATAAGAATTGGTTAGAAAAGGTTGTACATACTATGTTGGAACTGGATATAGAGGAATAAAGCATCGGCTGTGCGTCCATCATTTCCTGGACAGCATCACCGAAAATGTCATTTCACTGAACCGAGTGACCGTAATCGCCGCGAGTCTTGCACTGGCAGTTCAGGTTAAGGATTAAGAGGGAGAACAAGTTCGCAGGAAAAAAACATCCGCTCGCGCTCGACCGAGAACGCCCTATAGCGCGACATATTTCTGTCCTGACAGGCCCGAACCTTAATAGACGTGCCGCGAATATTTGAAGGCACCAAGTTCCGATTGGGCACGAATGAAAGGGCCGCTCGGCAGTTGTGGCAACTCAATACGGGTTGCGGAACGATGAACTTCAGGTTGCAACGCGAATCACGAAATTGTGGTCGGCGATCCATGGCTGGAGTGGTTATCTAAAGTTGGCTGCGGATCGCCGAAACGAGCGTGCTCCGTCCGCGTCATGCCGCAATTCCACAACTTGAGCCAATCAGAGCCCGTAATTGCGGGAATTGGCACAAGATGTTGGCCTGCAACAGAATTTGCTGAACCGACATGGCTCGGCATTGTGCCCCCATCGGTGTCGTTGCGCCGGTTGGGCAGAAAACAACGAATGACATTATGACGTAGTATTCCGGGCCACGTGGGCGCCAGGCGCACGGTGGCACAATAAACTTACTTTATTCTGGGCCCCGCTATCTTTACCTAAATAGCAGCCCTAAACCTGGCTTTTCCGCCACATGACCGCTGCCCTGTCACCGCCGCTGTCTCCACTGGTCTCTTCCACCACCAATTCACTTCACCGCTGGCTGAAAGTGGGACCACAGAGCCGGAGAGCCCGATGCGGGCTGAGATACTCAATATCTGCGAGATACTCGACACGCTAGGATCGCGCAACCCACCGGTCGAGCTGAAAAGCAATGGCCTTCTTGAGCCCGCCGAATCACTCGCTCTCGAGGAGAGTTTAGGCCATGTTTTTCATCGATTCCAGGAGCTGCAACAGAAGCTCGAGCACGCAGAAGCACCAGTGCTCCCGAAGGCAGGCAATGAAGCAATACATATTCACACGCAACCGCTGTCAGAGTCCGAGGCTCGGCCAGAGGAAGCCCCGCAAGGCGGAGTCACATATCGTACGGTTGAACCTTGGTAGGGCTAATTGCAGTGATCCAGGATTATCGCAATGCCCTGAAAGATATCTGTGCGGTGGCGGAGGCGGTATCCAGAGGGGAGCTCACGGAGACACTTGTGACCACAGCGGAAGGCGAAGTTGACGACGCCAAGCGAACGGTAAACAGAATGACTGACAAATTGAGCAGATTTGCGACCGAGGTTTTGTGGGTGACACGGGAAGTGGGCAGTATGGGTAAGCTCGGGGAACGAGCCTCGCTGGATGATCTTGAGGGCACCTGGAAAGAATTAGCGATGGCCCTGAACAACATGGCGAATAAATTCAAACATCAAACAAGAAACATCGCATCTGTCACGGCGGCGGTCGAAGAGGGAGACACAACCCAGGAAATCCCAGCCGAAGCTCAAGGTGCGCCGTTTTTTTATTGTGTATTAAACAGCAGGGGAGATCCGCGATCTTGCAGGGACCATCAACCGCATGATTAAACGACTGAACAAATTCGGCAATGAAGTAGCGCGTGTTGCGAGGGAAGTGGGCATTGAAGGTCGCATGGGTGGCCAAGCTGACATTCGAGACGTCCAAGGTCTTTGGAAAGAGATAACCGGCAATGTCAACGACATGGCCAACAACCTTACTGCGCAAGTCCGTGCGTTCGCCGAGATCACTGTTGCCGCGTCGGAACGAGGTTTCGGCGATGAATCTGACACAAAATCCAGGGGGAATTTGAAGCAACAAATTCATGACATGGTGACGTCTTTGAATGGAAGCATCCAGAAAAACAATCTGGCTAGGGAAGCCGCTGACTCGGCCAGTGCGTCCAAAAGCGAATTCTTGGCCAAGATGTCCCATGAGCTTAGGACACCTATGAATGGCATTATCGGTCTCTTGGGCATAACGCTGGAGGATACGGATGGAGCATTAAATGCGACCCAGAAGGAGAATTTGCAGACTGTTTCGGTATGTCGTCCCCCTTTTCTGGGCTAATAAGTAGGATCTTGCCTCCAATCTTATGTTGATTCTTGATGACCTCCTTGATGTTTCGAAGATTGAGGCCGAAAAGATGGATTTGGAGAACATTGACTTTTCCCTCCGAAGCGCGCTATATCTCACCCTCAAGACTATTTCGGTAAGAGCAATTGAGAAAGGAATATCTCTGATCCTCGTGGTGGATCCGGCTCTTCCGGACCAAGTCATCGGTGATACATTACGATTGAGGCAAGTCATGAATAATCTCCTCAGCAATGCGGTCAAGTTTACCGAAGAAGGCAAAATCGTGTTGTCAATGACCTTGGAAGGTCAGGAATCAGGCATGTTATTCGTCAAGGTCACCGTCCTTGATACGGGAATTGGGATTGAGAAAAGCAAGATCGGTCTCATCTTTGATAAATTCAGACAGGCAAACGAATCCATCACGCGAAAGTATTTCCACGTTAATGGCTTTGCTCATCTAGATTTGGTGGAACTGGGTTAGGCTTGAGCATTTCCAAACAACTTGTCCTTTTAATGGGTGGCACGCTTGAAGTTAGCAGCACAATTGGCGAAGGGAGTGAATTCCGATTCGATCTTCCTTTGGGACGGAGCCAGACGCGATACGATGAGGTTCTCGAATCAATGAAGCCTTTCTGGGGAAAAGCCATAATCTATCTCGACTCTGAACACGACACCACCGGAGTGGCAGAAATGATACGCAATCTAGGTTTGAAGGTCTTCGTTGCCCATACGTTAGACACGGCTTACAAGATTTCCGATGAGCATAAAATTGATACGGTGGTCTTGGATTCGATCAGTCTCGTACGTCCAATACGCGGCCATCTCAGCTTAAGCGACGTATCTATAATCCTTCTCACAACTTCCGGAACGATCAAAGACCTCAATGAAAGCCTCGCGGAGCCTAGCATCACCTCTATTTACACAACCCCCACGACCCCTGTAGATCTGTCGCCGCCATTGATAGCGTCGCTCCTTTTGGATCATGCGGCTCCTTTGGATGGAATCGCGTTTGATGTCCTTCTCGTCGAAGACAACCGTATCAATCGAAATATTGTGGTCAAAATGCTCAAGGGAAATCATCGCAAGATCGATTGCGCGGAGAATGGCGAGGAAGCATTCAACGCCTTTGTCGCCAACAAATACGACATAATTCTCATGGTACATTCATTTCGTAGATATCCTGACCAAGAAGGATGTTCAAATGCCTGTAATGGGCGGCTTTGAATCGACCGCCTTGATACGAAAATATGAGGAAGAACACGGTCTGAAGCCAACCCCGATAATCGCGCTCACAGCTCACGCCATGGTCGGCTATCGCGTTTGGCCCCTTCCTTTGCAACGCTGACAAACACAGCAAAAATGCTTACAGGCAGGAATGACCGATTATCTCACGAAGCCCATCCATAAAACCATCTTGCTGAACATGGTCCGGAAGTGTATCACCTCGTCGCTTCTTGTTGTTGCCCTAGGTTCAGCTGTTGAACTTCCCGATGGTCCGATCGAGGACACTGCTCGAGAGCCAGAGAATTAATTAGAGCCAATGCCAAATTTATATGTTTACCCTGATATACGTAGAAAGGAGCCACGGTCCGCGATTCCTTTATAATTATTAGGCTGCCATATGCATCGTTGCGAAGCTACCACGCCGAGCACCAGCGGAGGGTGGCTGCAAAAGCGGAGTGGGATCGGTTCTGGGGCATGCCAATTCGAAACGGTTACATTCGGGGCGGAGAAGGTATTTGCCCGGGAGTATGGTTGAAGAGGATATTCAGATAGAAATTAATTACGGTGAGAGTCAGGATAAGTACCTAATAAGTGGAGTATATGGCGCGTCATATCCTGGATTGTAGTACCCCCCTTCGCCGTCATCGACAGACCGATCCCATTTCCCACCGTCAAACACCCCCAAACGACCCTGCTTAATGCTGACCGCTCCAGTTTCATGACACCGCGAAGACTATCAGAAATGTGGTATAAATCCTGACCAATCAATAGACTGTTCAGTTGCGGGAAGTGCCCGCAGGCTGCTTATGCTAAATGTTTCGGCAGTACTACCGCGTGTCAGACTCTTTTTTCCCCAGCCCCACGTACTCCTGCAAATGTCTCATTTCGGGGGGCCTTGCATCCATTATCTCTCGTGTTGACAATCTGCTGCGGTGTA
>Ga0182024_10024434_pt1 | contig 10742 bp, 2 predicted proteins | sample P32metaG_FD_120480 | JGI IMG/M metagenome (GOLD analysis project Ga0182024, IMG submission 120480) | Permafrost microbial communities from Stordalen Mire, Sweden - P3-2 metaG (Illumina Assembly) | ecosystem: Environmental > Terrestrial > Soil > Wetlands > Permafrost | place: Sweden: Stordalen...
AGACCAGCAATGCGCCGGCCAATCCGCCCTGATAGGAGCCGATGACGGCCAGGATTTTGTTGGTGGTGCTGTTGATCTTCGCCTGCACGTCAGCCGAAACATTGACGCCATGCTCCTGGGCGAGCTTTACCGCCTGGTTGTCGTCGGCGGTTAGCGGCTTGTCGGGAGTATTAAAATTGACGGCAATTTTTGGTGCGGAACTAGTTTGATAATTGCCTTCGCCGGACAGCTCGTTGTGTGCGCCTTCAACAGCCGCCAGGCCCGCGTGCAAAGCGTTGTTGGGGAAATCGGGGTTGGCGGTGTGGAACCAGATAAGAAATCCGCACATCATCCCCAACCCCACGAGGAAGCGCACTTGCGCCCCCAGCAGCAGGCCCATGGACCCGCCATATTTCCGCTGGATGTAGCTTTCGTGTTTTCGCTCGAATCCCTCATCTTTGGCCAGGTTGTCATCATCGAGCAACGACGCCGGGGTGACCACCGAAACCGCGCCGCTGCCCGAAACGCGGCGGGCGCGGGCGCCGTCCTGGATGGTTTCTCGCATGCGGCCGGCCTTGGCGACCACGGCATTGGCCAGCTTGCGGGCCTTGGCCGCCGGCTGGGCCACGCCCTGGGCGCGCAGCTTGCGCTCCTCGATTTTGGCCAGGAATCGCCGCTCGCGCTCTTCCTTGCGGTGACGCATCTGCTGATCGATCCAGGCGATGGTCGAATCGCGCCACGCGCCCCATTTGCGGCGGTCCCGGCCCCAGTTCTGGCGGGCCTGGATCTTGGCTTCGTAGCCGAAGAGCGCTTCGTAAAATTCCTCCCATCGATTCCCGGAATACTTGCACACGAACTGCCGCAGCGCTTCCTCGTCCAGCCCGCGCAGGCGCATGGATTTGAACAACACCTCCGCCTGCGCCACCGGGACTTGTCGCTGTTTCTTGGCCAGCATATCGACGCTGAAATGGAATGCCGCCGTCAGCGCCACCGCCGCGATCAAAACGCCCAGCCAGACCCACAACAGGTTCAGGACCGTCAGGATCCCAATCAGAACGATCAACGCCAGGCCAACTTTGAGCCAGTCCAGCAGCCTTGCGCCAAACATGTACTGGCGGATTTTGCGGAAGATATGGGTGCGTTGGGTGATCCCGTTGAGAATGACATAGCTGGCCATGGAGAGCACCGCCAGCCCGAAAATTCCGCCGGCCCATTTGATAAAGGTCGCCGAATCCCCTTTGCACGCCAGCCCCAGCAGCGTGCCGGTCGTTGCGGCGCACAGGAAAAGATAAGTCCAGATGATAATCCGCCGCAGGATCGCCCAACTCGCGTTGTTGAACTGGATGAGCGTGGATTCCAAAACCCGCGCGTGTTCCTGCTTGGGTGTGAACGGCCCGCGGCCGCCGGTGCTGACGCCCAGGTATTCTTCAAGATCCTTGATCACATCGGCCATGCTGGCGTAGCGCTCTTCGGGCTTCTTGGCCATCATTTTCAGAAGGATGCCGCAGAGCAATTTGGGAACGTTCTTAACGATCATGTCCGGCGGGACGACCGGCTCGGAGGCGTGCTTGGTCATCACCTCCATGGCCGTCTTGCCGGTAAACGGGGGCCGGCCGGTCACCAGGTCGTACAGCGTGCATCCCAGCGAATAGATGTCCGCGCGGACGTCGACCTTGGCGGCATCCTTGGCCTGCTCGGGGGCCATGTAGGCGGGGGTGCCCATCATCAGATTCGCCTGGGTCTGGCTGGCGTCCGACGCCGCCGCCAAGCCGGGCGAGGCCGTTTCCTCGCTGGTGCCTTTGCGCTTGACCAGGCCCAGGTCCGCGACCTTGACCAGGCCCTGATCGTTGAGAAGCAGATTTTCCGGCTTGATGTCGCGGTGAATCATGGCGTGGTCGTGGGCGAACTTCAGCCCCCGCGCCGCCTGCAGCACGTACCCAACCGCGGCGTCGGGATCGAGCCGGCCGGATTTCTTCGCCGCTGTCCCCAACGTCTGGCCGGGCACGAACTCCATGCTGAAGTAATGAATCTCCTTCTCCTCGCCGATGTCGTGGATCTGGACAATATTGTGATGCGACAATTGCGCCGCCGCATAAGCTTCACGAGTGAATCGGGCGACAAACGTTGCATCGCGGCCGAGGCGCGGCGCCAACACCTTTACCGCGACGTTGCGATCCAGCGACACCTGGCGGGCCAGATAGACCGAGCCCATGCCGCCCTGGCCAAGTTTTTGCAGTAATTCATATCCGCCGAGTTTTCCCGCAAGCTCCACTTCCCGCACCGCGGGGTCTTCCAAATCCGACTGTGCTTCGGGTTGGGCGGGCGCGGGCGCGAGGGTGTTGGGCGCGGGCCGGGGCGCTGCCGGTGGAGGCGGGGCGATCGTCTGCGCGGCGCGCGAATTCGAAGCCGCTTCGTGCTCGCTCGAATGCACGCCGTCGTCGGCTTCGTCCAGCGCCTCCTCCGCGGCGCGGATGGCGGCGGCAACCGAATCGTGTCCCATGCCCGGCGAATACTGCGGCGCTTCCATCGCGGCCGCTTCAATCCCCGCCGGCTCAGGCAACCCGGTCGCCCCAATAGCCGGCGGCGGAACCGTTGCCTCCTGGTTGGCCGATGCCGCGCCCACCGGCGCGGGTGCTTCAACAGGCTGCGCCGCTGAACTCCTGGCGACACGAGGTGGTGGCAGCTCGATCCCCAGCGCCAGGGCAATCGCCGGCGAAACCTTTTCCAGCGTCACCGCCTTGGCAACCGGGGCCTGGTTCGGATCATCCGGGACAAACAAGTGGAATTTTTCGCCGCACTTTTGGCACCGCGGGCTGAAACGACCCGGCCGGGTACCTTTCAAGAGCATGCCGAAACCGCAATATGGGCAATGCACTGACATGTGAATCAGTTCCGCAGAGGACAGGAACGACGCGGACCGGCGTTGAGCATCCAACAGTTTAAATGTTTCCTTGCAGCCGGGCAAATAAATCTCATTAACCCTCAGTTTACAGGGCCGGGCGGGTGTTGGGACCGCTTCCCTTGCCCACCCGCCGGGCCGGTCGTAGGCTTTTGGCCAATGGCAGTTTCCGCATCCCACCGCGCGTGGCTCATTCCGCTGCCCGGCGGGCCGCCCCTGGATCCGCTGGAATTGAACGCGGCGCCCGGCGGCATTGTTGTCGGACGTCACGAGCAATGTCCCGTGCGGCTCCCCGCCGATGCCGACAAGGTCTCGCGCCAGCATGTCCGCTTTGTCGAGCAAGGCGGCCAATGGCGCATCTCCGATCTGCAAAGCCGCTGGGGCACGTACGTCAACGGCGTGAAAATTCCGCCGCTCAAGGAATTACCCGTCGATGAAGGTGACCTGGTCCGCATCGTTCCCTGGACCTTCAGCTTCACCACCCACGGGATTCCGAAGCGCGGATTGCAGGCTGTCGACGACACCGCCACCAATGCAACAATGATCCGCAGCGTCGCGGAAGAAAAAGCCAAGCCGCTGCAGGATGAGCTTCTCAACCTGTTGCTGGAAAGCGCCTCGGCCATCCACGCGGCACAAGATGAGAAGACGCTGGCGACACTGCTGATGGACGTGGCCTGCCGCGGCACGGGCCTGCCCAACGCGGCGGTGTTGCGGGCGCTGGACGCTTCGGGCCGGCTCCAGGTCCTCTCCTCGCGCTCCGGTCCATCGCTGCACCCTGAAGGCGGCGACGGTGGGGCGCTGTTCAGCCGGTCGCTGCTGGCCGCCGCTTCGCAGGGCGCCGTGGCGGAAATCTCCGCCGGCAGCGGGGGCAGCATCTCGCAGAGCGCAATCCAGATGAAGATTGACGCCGCCATTTGCGTTCCGTTGATGTTGGGATCCACCGTTGCAGCCTATCTGTATCTGGATTCGCGCGGCGGGGGCGCGCACGCTCCGCTTCGCAGTCACGCCTCCAGTTTTTGTGTGGCGTTGTCCAAGATCGCCGGGCTGGCGCTGGCCAATCTTAAGCGCATGGACATTGAGCGGCGCGCCGCCCACATCGAAGCCGAGCTGACCGCCGCCGTTACCGCCCAACGCTGGATTCTTCCGCGCAACCTTGTGAAGTCCGCCCCATTTGTCTGCTCGGGCAGCAGCCGGCCGGGCCAATACCTTGGGGGTGATTTTTTCGACGCTTTGATTTTGCCCGATGGCCGGTTGGTCGTCACGCTGGGCGATGTGTCGGGCCACGGCATTGCCGCGTCGGTGCTGATGACCGCTTCGCAGGGATTTCTGCACGCCGCCCTGGCCGATCACGGCGATCCCGCCCGCGCCGTGACCGACCTGAATATGTACATCCATCCGCGCAGGGCCGAAGGCAAGTTCATCACCTTGTGGGTCGGGTTGTTCGATCCCAGGCAGATGACCCTCACCTACGTCGACGCCGGTCACGGATACTCGCTGCTGATCAAACCGGACAATTCGTTTGATAAATTGTCGGGCGGCGAGGGGCTGCCGATCGGGATCATGCCCGATTCGACGTATTCCACATCTTCGGCCCAGTTGCCGCCGGGAGGGCGGGTGTTGGTGATCAGCGACGGCGTGGTCGAGCAGTTTGAGCCGGAGCCCTCGGCCGACGGCAAACGTCGGCAATTTGAAGTTAGCGGGGTGCAGGCCGCCATCGCCGCCGCGCCGCGCGGCCAGGACGTCATCGCCAAGCTTTTCGAAGCCGTTTACAAATTTGCCGGCACGCAAAGCCTTTCGGACGATGCGACCGCGGTGATGGTGACGTGGTAGTCGCCCGCTGGCATGTCGAACCAAAAGTCGGCATGCCGCTATGGGGCTTGGTTGGCGCGCAGGCGCGCCACCGTCACGTCGTGCAGCGTCCATTTCTGCTCGAGCGGAAACTTCGTCCGCAACATCGCCAGTGTCAGGCCATCGTGGTCGTGCCATTCGAGATGCGCAAGGACTGCGACGACTTCATCGTATCCGCCCGCGGCCAGATCGGACTTCAATCGGGCCAGGTCCGAGTTTTGTATCACGCGCAGCATGGTTCGCGGCGGGTCGCGGTCGAAGAAGCCGGACGGGGCGCCGGTCTGGGGGTCCGGACCGCGATAGTAATAATCGAAGGGAAGCTGGCCGTCGTCGGACACGAATACGATGAGCCGCCGCGCCGCAGGCAAGTGCTCGACGATTGCCGCGGCCCCGCGCCAGTCCTCGTTCTGCGCCTCGTATTCAAATCCAAGCAGAGCGGCGCCGATCAGCAGCAGAGTTGCCAGCGCCACCACCCGGGCGGCGCGGCCGGGGTTTTCCAGCGGAAACATGATGAGAATCGGCAGCAGGCTTGCCGACAGCAAAAAAATCTTGTCCATGAAAAGCGGGGTGCTGACGCGGCTATAAACCGCCACCAACACCGGCGGCAGCAACGCCGCCAACAGAAGCGCAATCGCTTGCCGCCGCTTTGTTGCATCGATTGTACTGATCCACAGAACCGTCGATGCGGCCAGCAGGAGGATTCCCAGCAGCGTGGGCCCGTATTCGATTCCGCCGGGGAATGGAAAGCGGGCGATCCATTGATCCCAAGTCCAGAAATGCCCGATTCCCAGGAGCTCGGCAATGAGCGTGCATAGGTCTGCCAGCCGCGGCTTGTGCACCCAGAATCCCTGATGGATTAACCCGATCTGGCTGGGCAGCGTTCCCAGTGCCCAGGGCAGATACAAAATCGCGATGAGCAGCGCGGTGATGCTCATATCCGCCAATCGCCGACGCAGCGGTTGCCGCGAAAGCATCAGCCAAAGCGGAGCCAGGCTGGCCAGATAGGCGATGGCCATGTTGTGCGTGTAGAGCGCGGCGGTAAAAAAGATCGCCAGCGGAATCAGCCAGCGGCGATCATCCGTGCGCAGGTGGCAAAGCAGGCAGTCAACCGAGGCGAGGATGAGCAGCGCCATCAGCGAATAGGCGCGAGCTTCCCGCGCGTACCAGATCGCGAAATAGCAAAGCGCCAGCGCCCACGCCGCCGATGCCAGGGCCGGCGGACGCTTCAAGAACCGCCGCGCCACATCCAGCGCCACGAACAACGTCAGCACACTGAATGTGGCCGAAAGAGATCGCAGCGCCGCCTCTGAGGCGCCAAACAGAACAACCCACCCCCGCAGCATCAGGTAATACAGGGGCGGGGCGGTGTCAGCACGAACCAGGCGGACGATCTGACCAACCGGATGCGAAACCAGCCAGGCGGTATACCCCTCGTCCATCCAGAGGCTCAGGCGGCCCAGTCGCAGAAAACGCAGAAAGATCCCGGCGACCACGGCCAGGAAGATCAGTACCAAATAGATTCGATCGGACCGTTTTGTCGGGATCACTCGCCAAACCCCATTGGGTGTTGACTATATCGCGCCGGGGTCATAGTGTGGCCAGCGGAAACCAGCCGCAAATTCCGCCTTGGAAAATATTTGTGAAGGCGGTCGGGAAACGCTATAAATCCCGTTTTCGTGCCGTTCTGCGCCGACAATTAACCCAGACGCAACGCAATGAATTGCAAATCGCCCGCTGTGGGCCTGTACAATCCCCAACTCGAGCACGACGCCTGCGGCGTCGGGTTCCTTTGCCACATCAAGGGGACGGCGAGCAATCGTATCGTGTTGCAGGCACTGCAGATGCTGGAAAATATGAGCCACCGCGGCGCCTGCGGCTGCGAGGCCGACAGCGGCGACGGCGCCGGCATCATGGTTCGTCTGCCCGACACTTTTTTCCGCCGAAAATGCGCTGCCCTGGGGATCACGCTGCCACAGCTCGGACAATATGGCGTGGCCAATGTGTTCATGCCCAAGGATCAGTCCCAGCTGGAGGATTGCCAGCGGATGCTCGAAGGGGTTGTCGCCTCCTACGGGATGACAACGCTGGGCTGGCGGGATGTTCCGGTCAACAGCCAGTTCGTCGGCCCCACTCCCCGGCGCTCCGAGCCGCGGATTCGTCAGATCTTCGTCGGCATCGGCAGCAACTTTTACAACCGCCAGGATTTTGATCGCCGTCTGTATCTAGTACGGCAGCGGGCCGAGAACGACATCGAATTTTCCGGCCTCCCCGAGGCGGCGCGCAACGCGTTCTACATCTGCGCACTTTCCTCCAGCCGGATCGTTTACAAGGGAATGCTGACCGCTACACAGGTGCGGCAATATTTTGCCGACCTGACCGAGCCGGATTTTGAATCCGCCCTGGCCGTGGTCCATTCGCGATTCAGCACCAATACTTCTCCGTCGTGGGATCGTGCCCACCCTTACCGCTACATCGCGCATAACGGCGAGATCAACACGCTGCGCGGCAACCGCAATTGGATGCGGGCGCGGTACGGATCGCTGCAATCGGATGTCTTCGGCGACGAGCTGACCAAGATGTTCCCCATCCTCACCGAATCAGGCTCGGATACCGCCACGCTCGACAACGCGCTGCAGTTCCTCACCCTCAACGGCCGGAGCCTGGCGCATTCAGTCCTCATGCTCATCCCCGAGGCCTGGCAGAACAATCACAAGATGGATGAGGATCTCAAGGCGTTCTACGAATACCACGCCTGCCTGATGGAGCCGTGGGACGGGCCGGCCAGTATTGTGTTCAGCAACGGCAGCCAGGTCGGCGCCGTGCTCGACCGCAACGGGCTGCGTCCCAGCCGCTATTACGTCACCAAGGACGATCTGGTGGTGATGGCTTCGGAAGTTGGTGTGCTTCCCATCGAGCCGCAGAACGTCGCCAAGAAATGGCGGCTCCAGCCGGGCAAGATTTTCCTGATCGACTTCAAGCAGGGCCGCATCATCGACGACAACGAGATCAAGCGCGACCTGGTCGAGAAACGTCCGTGGAAGGAATGGCTCAAGGAATACATGATCCCGCTGGACGACCTGCCCGCGCCGCGGACCGTGCAAGAGCCGGATCACGATACGTTGCGGGTGCGCCAGCACGCCTTCGGATACACTGTGGAAGATTTGAAGATGATCATGATGCCCATGGCCGCCAGCGGGCAGGAGCCGGTGGGCAGCATGGGCACCGACACGCCGCTGGCCTGCCTCAGCGACAAGCCGCAGTTGCTCTACAATTATTTCCGCCAGCTCTTTGCCCAGGTAACCAATCCGCCGCTGGACGCCATCCGCGAGGAATTGGTCACCAGCCTTTACACCTACCTTGGCCGCGAGGGGAACCTGCTCAGCGAGGAGCCCAAAAGCTGCCATTTGATAAAGCTCAAGCAGCCGATCCTTTCCAACAGCGACCTTGAAAAGTTGCGTGAATTGGCGCACGGCGATCTGCGCGCCGTTACGCTGCCCATGCTGTTCAACGTCGCCGAGGGCGAAGCGGGCCTGGCCAGGGCGGTGGAGGAATTGTGCGCCGCCGCCGCCGCCGCCGTGCGGGATAAAGCGTCGATCCTGGTCCTATCGGATCGCGGCGTGGATGCGCGGCGGGCGCCGATCCCCAGCCTGCTGGCCACCGCCGCCGTGCATCATCATCTGATCCTCCAAGGCACGCGCACGCAGTGCGGGCTGGTCATCGAATCTGGCGAGGCCCGCGAAGCCCACCATTTCTGCCTGCTCATCGGTTATGGCGCCGGCGCGGTGAATCCTTATCTGGCCTTTGAAACGCTCGCCGATTTGCACAAGGACGGCATCCTCCCCACAGATTTGTCGCTGGAAACGGCCAAGAAGAATTACATCAAGGCCGCCAACAAGGCGATCCTCAAGGTCGCCAGCAAGATGGGCATCAGCACCGTGCAGAGCTACCGCGGGGCGCAGATTTTTGAAGCGATCGGCTTGAGCCAACGCTTGGTGGAGAAGTATTTCACCAACACCGCCAGCCGGATCGACGGCGTCGATCTGGACGTGATCGCGCGGGAGTCATTGATGCGGCACCGGCACGGGTTTCCACCCATCCGCGTCAACGGCGAAGTGCTGGAAAACGGGGGGCAATACCAGTGGCGCCGCGATGGTGAATATCACATGTGGAACCCCGACACCATCGGCATGATGCAACACGCCGTGCGCGTCGGCATCACTCGGCCGATCGACGGGCTGAAGGCCTTCGGCGAATACACCCGCCTGGTCGATGATGAATCACGCCACCACTGCACTCTGCGCGGGCTTCTCAATTTCAAATATGCACGACAGCCGGTGCCACTGGACCAGGTCGAGCCGGCCAGCCAAATCGTCAAACGCTTCGTCACCGGCGCGATGAGTTTCGGATCCATCAGCAAGGAAGCCCACGAGACCCTGGCGATCGCCATGAATCGCATCGGCGGCAAGAGCAACACCGGCGAAGGCGGCGAAGACCCCGAACGCTTCAAGCCCGATCCCAGCGGCGATTGGCGACGCAGCGCCATCAAGCAGGTGGCCTCGGCCCGTTTCGGCGTCACCGCCGAATATCTGGTCAACGCGGACGAGTTGCAGATCAAGATGGCCCAGGGCGCCAAGCCCGGCGAGGGAGGACAGCTTCCAGGATTCAAGGTCGATGAATACATCGGCAAGATACGCCACGCAACGCCCGGCGTGCAGTTGATCTCGCCGCCGCCGCATCACGATATCTATTCCATCGAGGACCTGGCCCAGCTGATTCACGATCTGAAAAACAGCAACCGTCAGGCAAGAATCAGCGTGAAGCTGGTTAGCGAGGTGGGCGTCGGCACGGTCGCCGCCGGAGTGGCCAAGGCCAAGGCGGATCACATTCTCATCAGCGGCGACAGCGGCGGCACGGGCGCCTCGCCCCTGGCCAGCATCAAATACGCCGGAATTCCCTGGGAGATGGGCCTGGCCGAAACGCAGCAGACCCTGGTCCTCAACGATCTGCGCGGCCGGGTCATTCTGCAAACCGATGGGCAGATCAAGACCGGCCGGGATGTCGTGATCGGCGCGCTGCTGGGCGCGGAGGAATTTGGCTTCAGCACCGGCCCGCTGATCGCCGCCGGGTGCATCATGATGCGTGTGTGCCACCTGAACACCTGCCCGGTGGGGATTGCCACGCAAGACCCCGAGCTTCGCCGCAGATTCGCCGGCAAGCCCGAGCATGTGATCAATTTCATGTTCTTCATCGCCGAGGAAGTTCGCCAATTTATGTCCCGCCTGGGGTTCACAAAATTCACCGACATGATCGGACAGACCCAGATGCTCGAATTCGCCGATTTAAGCGGCCATTGGAAAGCCAAAAATCTGGACCTCTCGGCAATCCTCCATAAGCCGCAGACCGGCCCCAACGTGGCGATCCGCAATGTGCAGAAGCAGGATCACGGCCTGGAAGCGGCGCTGGACAATAAGTTAATCGAGCTGGCCAAACCCGCGTTAGAGCTTGGCGAGCCGGTACGGGCCGAGCTGCCCATTCACAACACCAACCGCACCGTCGGCGCCATGCTCTCCAGCGAGATCGCCAAAAAATATGGACACGCGGGTCTGGCCGATGGAACGATTCACTTCAAGCTCAATGGATCGGCCGGCCAGAGCTTTGGCTGCTTCCTGGCAAAAGGCGTCACGCTGGAATTGGAAGGGGACGCCAACGATTACTGCGGCAAGGGAATGTCCGGCGGACGGGTGATCGTCTATCCGCCCAAGAACTCAACATTCAAGGCCGAAGAAAACATCATCGCCGGCAACGTGATCTGCTACGGCGCGATCAGCGGGGAGATCTATCTGCGCGGCGTGGTCGGCGAGCGCTTCTGCGTGCGCAACAGCGGCGTGGAGGCCGTGGTCGAGGGCGTGGGGGATCACGGCTGCGAATACATGACCGGCGGGCGAGTGGTGATCATCGGCCCGACGGGCCGCAACTTCGCCGCGGGCATGTCCGGCGGAATCGCCTACGTCTACGA
>Ga0182024_10024435_pt1 | contig 10742 bp, 9 predicted proteins | sample P32metaG_FD_120480 | JGI IMG/M metagenome (GOLD analysis project Ga0182024, IMG submission 120480) | Permafrost microbial communities from Stordalen Mire, Sweden - P3-2 metaG (Illumina Assembly) | ecosystem: Environmental > Terrestrial > Soil > Wetlands > Permafrost | place: Sweden: Stordalen...
CGACGCCCGTCAAACTCAAGCCGAGCCGAAACCGACGATGCGCTCGCTCGACGGAGAACCCAACTCCACGTAGGCGATTCGCGCGGCCGGCACGCCGACCCGGCGACCTTTGCGATCGGTGAGCCAGAGGACCGAGTCGTCGCTTAAGGCCGTCTCGATCTCTTTCATCACCTTCTCGCGCTTGGCGTCTTCGGGGAGAACCACCTCGATCTCCTTCATGGACTGCACGATGCCGATACGAACTTCCATCACTACTCCTCTGCCACGTAGGCGACTCTTCACATGCTAGAAGGAAGGATGAATATGGAAAACGTGACGGACCCGCCAATCTCTGAACGCAGTCGCCGCTGGGCCGCCACCATGGAGGGCTACGAGGGCGCCGCGGACGACGTCACGGTGGCCCATCGTGACTCCTCGGCCTCCATCGACGTCGCCGGTGGATCAACCCCGGGATCGCTCGCCGAACGAGAACAGCAACTCGACGCCACGTTCGCGGTGGGCGCGACACGGGGCCGCGGCGCGGGCAATCGGGCGCGCCCGGAGGAACCGGATGAATTCCGGACGTGCTTCGAACGGGACCGTGACCGGATCCTGCATTCGAGCGCCTTCCGTCGACTGGCCGGCAAGACCCAGGTCTTCGTCTTCCCCGACGACCACATGCGCACGCGCCTCACCCACGCCCTCGAGGTCGCGCAGGTCGCCACCGGCGTCGCTCGCGCCGTGGGACTCAACGTGGCCCTCACCGAGGCCATTGCCCTGGGACACGACTGCGGCCACGGACCCGGGGGCCACGCCAGCGAAGAGGCCCTGGACCCGTTCGTAGTCGGGGGCTTCGATCACGCAACTTGGGGCGCGGACGTCTCACTCGTGAGCCTGAATCTCTGCCTCGAGACGCTCGATGGCGTTCGCAACCACTCGTGGTCGCGCCCGGCCCCGATGACGCCCGAAGGCGAGGTCGTGAGTTGGGCCGACCGCATCGCCTACAGCTGCCACGACTTCGAAGACGCCGTCTCGGCGGGCATCGTCTCGTCCGATGAACTCCCGGCCATCGTGCGCGAGCGCTGTGGCGTTCGACGCAGCCAACAGTTGGGGACCTTCATCAACGCGATGATTCGTACAATTCGCTCGACCGGCGTCATCGGCATGGACGCGCGTCACTCCGAGGCGCTCGCGGCCTTTCGGACGTTCAACTATGAGACGATCTATCTTCGCAGTGCCTCGCGCCAACAGGCCTCGGCCGTCGTGGCGATGCTGCGTGCGCTGGTGGAGTACTTCGCCGTTCATCCGTCGCTCATTCCGGACGTCGTCGACGGCGACGAAGCGCTGGAGAGTCCCTCGCTGGCCTTACAACTGAGCGTCGCCTACGTCGCGGGCATGACCGATCGATTCGCCTGTCGCTGTGCGCTCACCCTGCTCGACTGGCCGATCGACCAACTGCCGAGCGGCATCGACCGCTAGTTCTTGGCGTCGGCGCGGCGCGCCATCGGCGAAGGACCGCCGCGCATCCACTCGAGGCGTAGTTCGGTAATGCGTTGCGCCGAGTGTTCGTGCGTGAAGACCCAGAACTTCTCGTTGACGACCGCGTCCTCGACGGCCAACGCCACGTCAGCGGCGTCAATGCCGGCGCTCACCAACGCGGCCGCAATCTGGCGGTATTCGGCGCCCTCGGCGTTCTCGGCGTAACTGGCGAGTTCCTTGGGCATGTTGCGATCGGCCTCGAAGATTCGCGTACGCACGTACCTCGGACACAGCAAGGACACGTGGACGTTCTTGCCGGTGTTGGCGAGCTCGTGGAAGAGCGACTCCGAGATGCCCACGACAGCGAACTTGCTCGCATTGTACGGTCCCATACCCGCAACACCGACGAGGCCAGCTTCGGAGGCCGTGTTGACGACGTGACCTTCGTTCTGATCGAGGAAGAGCGGAATGAAGGCGTTCATGCCGTTGACGACGCCATCGAGGTTCACGCTCATCACCCAGTCCCAGATCTTCTTCGGGGTGCCGATGGTTGCGCCGCCCCCGACGCCGGCGTTGTTGAAGATCACGTGCACGGCGCCGAACTCTTTCAACGCGGCGTCGCGCAATCCTTCGACGTCGGATTCCTGGGCGACGTCACAGTGCACGCCAATCACGGTCGCGCCGTGAGAACGCATCTCTTCGACTTGGGTCTGCAGCGGCGCATCCTCAATGTCGCCGAGCACGATATTCGCGCCGGCCTTTGAGAATTGGATGGCGGTGGCGAGGCCGATGCCGCTGGCCCCTCCGGTGATCACGGCGGTCTTGCCCTTCAACTCCATTGGTCGTCCTCACTGGTCGTCGTCTTGGCCTTCGACGTTAGACGGTGGCCGGAGAATGCGCCGAGCCGCGCTAGCCGAAACCGCCGAAAAGACCCTTCGCCTGGAGCGCGCGCCAGAACTCCGGTTCGTAGGCGTGCTCGGGATCGTCGCGCACCATTTGATCGACGATGACCGCGTCCTCGCCGACGAGGATCCGCCACCGGTTTTGGCGCACACCGTCGAGAATGATCTCCGCGGCCGAGGCGGCACTGAGCGGCGCGAGGTCGCGGAAGGCCTCACCGAACATGGCGACACCCTTTCGAAGGTCCTCGTCGGAGACTTCATCGACCGGCGTGCCGTCGGCCGCGAGTTGACGGCGCACCTTCACCAGGTCCTCCTCGTCGAGCGTGTCCGGTTCCTTGCCGTGCACGATCCCGGAGTTAATCACGATCGACGTCCCGATATGTCCCGGCATGACGACCGAGACTCGCACGTGGGGCGCGTTCATCCGCAGGTCCGCGATGAGCGCCTCGCTGAAGCCGCGCACGGCGAACTTGGCGGCGCTGTAGGCGGTGTGGGGTCGGTTGGGTCCGACCGACGCGAAGAGACCATTGATGCTGCTGGTGTTGACGATGTGTCCTTCGTCGGCGGCCATCAGCATCCCCAGGAACGTCCGGGTCCCTAGATAGACGCCGCCCCAGTCGATCGCGAACGTTCGCTCCCACCCCGCTCGATCGTCGTCGACGAAACTCCCGGCGCCGGCGACGCCCGCGTTGTTAAAGAGCAAGTTGATCGACGTCGTGCCGTGCTCTCGGGCCACGGCGTCGCGAAAGGCCAGCAGCTGGTCCTCGTCGGCCACGTCGGCCAGGAGGGTCGTCACTCGAGTTCCGGTCGGAGCCGTCTCGAGGGCCAGGGACTTCGTTTCTTCTAGTGTCGTGGCCGAGACGTCACAGGTCGCCACGTGACAACCGGCCGTCGCCAATTGGCGAACGAGTTCTCGTCCCATACCCGTGCCACCGCCAGTGACGACCGCGATCCGTCCCGCGAAGTTCTCCATGGCCCCCCTCGTTTTCGCTCATCCTAGAAGTCCGAACTGCGCGACGACGGGCGAACTGCGCCCAGGCGCCGGCTCGCAGTCGCGCTCTAACCTCGGGCCATGACCGAAGTAGTGGATGATCTGGCGGCCCGTCTCTGGCCCGGTCGAGTGCGCTCCATTGAGATCCTGGCGCACGGCATCACGAATTCGAACTACGTGGTCGACCTCGGGGACGAACGCGTCGTGGTTCGCGTTCCGGGCAACGACACCCACCTGCTCGGTATCGACCGGTCCAACGAGGTCGTGGCCGGCGGACTCGCCGCGGCCATCGGGGTCGGTCCCGAGGTTCTCGCCACGGACGAGCCCACTGGTTGCATCGTCTTTCGCTTCATCGACGGCCGGCCGATATCAGCGACCGAACTCTCCGAGGAGCCCATGCTCCGCCAGTTCGCCGAGACCCTTCATTTGGTCCACCACGCCGGGACCACGCCAACCATCTGGAATCCTTACCACGTCGTTCGAGACCACCGAGACGTCGCCGCGGCCCGTGGCGTCGACGCGCCGTTCGACGCGATCGTCGCGCTCGAGCTACTGGCGCGCATCGAAATCGTCCGACCGTTTCGGGCCGCCGTGTTGGGTCACAACGACCTGTTGAACGCCAACTTCTTGTTCGACGATCGACTGCGCATCGTCGACTGGGAGTACGCCGGAATGTCCGATCCGTTCTTCGACCTCGCCAACGTGTCGGTCAATAACGGCTTTCCCGCCGACGCGGAGATCGCGCTACTGCGCTACTACGTGGGGGACGTGAGCGAACCGGTCGTGTCGACGCTGCACCTCATGAAGATCGTGTCCGAACTTCGCGAAGCGATGTGGGGCGTCGTCCAGATGGCGATCTCCTCACTCACGGTGGACTTCACGACCTACGCGCGTGATCGAGGCGAACACGCCCTCGCCCTGGCTCACGAGAGCGACCTCGACGAACACCTGCGATTGGCGCAGCTCTACAGCAACGCGCTCTAAGCGCGCACCTTTTCGTTCTTGGGATCAAAGAGTGGCTCGGCCCTCACCTCGGCGCCGACGTCGCGTCCGAACACGCCGACGCTGACCCTGGTACCCGGCTCGACCAGCGCCACGGGCAGGTAGGCGTAGGCGATCGAGGACTGGACGCTGTAGCCGTAGCCGCCGCTCGTGACGCGCCCTTGAGCGCGGCCGTCGAATCGCACCGGCTCGGATCCGAGCACCACGGTTCGCGGCTCGTCCAAGACCAGACAGGCCAGGCGTCGCGTCGGCTCGCCGGCGCGCTCGAGCGCGTCGTACCCGATGAACTCACCCTTGTTCATCTTGACGGCGAATCCCAGTCCCGCTTCGAACGGCGAGTCGGTCGTCGTGACGTCGCTGCCCCATACCCGATAGCCCTTCTCCAGCCGCAGTGATTCGATCGCGCGATAGCCGCCGGGCCGCAGTCCGTGAGGTTGACCGGCGCTCATCAACGAGTCCCACAGTCCGACGGCGTACTCACTCGGGCAGTAGAGCTCCCAGCCCAGTTCGCCCACGAACGTGACGCGCACCGCGAGACACGGCACCGCACCCACGTTGATCTCCTGGGCGCTCATGTAACCGAAGGCCGAGTGGGAGAGGTCCGATTCACTGAGCGGCTGGAGGATATCTCGGGCGCGCGGTCCCCAGAGAGCGAAGCAGGCGTACTGCGAGGTGACGTCGTCGACGACGACCGAGTCGTCTTCGAGGTGCTGGCGTATCCACGCGCCGTCGTGATGCCCGAAGGCCGTGCCCGTCACGAGGCGAAAGCGGTCTTCGGCCAGTCTCGTCACGGTGAGGTCACACTCCACGCCCCCGCGCGGGTTCAAGAGCTGCGTGTAGGTGACCGCACCGACTCGGCGCGCGACGCTGTTGGCACACAGACGTTCGAGAAAGGCGGCCGCGCCCGATCCCGTGACGTCGAGCTTGGAGAACGAACTCTCGTCAAAGAGTCCCGCGCTGCTGCGACAGGCGAGGTGTTCGGCGCCGATCGCCGGTGACCACAGCATCCCGGCCCATCCGTCGGGCCTCGTCGACTCGTCGCCCGAAGGGGCGTTCGACTCGTACCAATTGACCCGTTCCCACCCGGACTTCTCGCCGAAGGCCGCGCCGAGGTCGCGGTGACGCGCGTTGACCGCCGAGACCTTGAGGGGACGCCCGGCCTGGCGCTCGTGGCCGGGGTACTTGACGTCGTAGTACGTCGCGTAGATCTCGTCCGTGCGAATCAACGTGTAGTCCCGGCTTCGGTACTGCGGGCCGAAACGCCGCGAGTCCAGGACCCAGGCGTCGAGGCTCGGCTGTCCCTCGATGATCCACTCGGCCATCAACTGGCCCATGCCCCCGGCGCCGGCGATGCCGTGCGCGCAGAACCCGGCCGCGACCCAGAACCCGGCGACCGCGCTCTCGCCGAGGATGAACTCGCCATCGGGGGTGAAGGCCTCGGGACCGTTGATCAACGTCACGATCTCGGCGTCGGCCAGTTCGGGCACCCGAGAGATCGCGGCCTCGAAGAGCGGCGCGAAGCGGTCCCAGTCCGGATCGAGCAACCGAGAGTTGAAGTCCCCGGCGATACCGCCGAGCCCCCACACCGAGGGGTTCCGCTCGTAACCGCCCACCACTAGTCCGCCGCTCTCGGCGCGAAAGTAGACCAGTCGCGCGGGGTCGCGCAGCGTCGGCATGTCGCGCGACAGCCCCGTCGGCTTGGTGATCGCGTACTGGTGGGCCATCGCCACCAGCGGGACGTGGACGCCGGCCAACAGGCCGATTTCGTGAGCGTAGATGCCACCGGCGTCGACGACGACGTCGCACTCGATCGATCCCTGGTCCGTCTCGACCGCGCGCACCCGATGGTTCTCGACGCGCACGCCGGTGACTCGCGTGTTGGTGAGGATCGTCGCGCCGCGTTGGCGCGCGCCGCGCGCCAACGCGAGCGTCAACTGGCTCGGATCGACGTAGCCGTCCGACGGCAACAGCGCCGCGCCGAGCACGCCCTCGGTCGACATGGGCGGGAACATCGACTGGGCTTCGTCGGCCGAGACGAGGTGCATCGGCAGTCCGAACGTCTCGGCCCACGCGGCCTGTCGTTCGAGCTCTTCCAGGTGCTCCTGGGACGACGCCAGTCGCAACGAGCCGACCTCGCGCCAGCCCGTCTCGAGCTCCACCTCTGCACCCAGGGTTCGGTAGAGATCGACCGAGTTCATCATCATCTGGGTGAGCGAAAGCGAGTTGCGCAGCTGTCCCACCAGTCCGGCCGAATGGAAGGTGGAGCCGCTGGTCAGCTCGGAGCGCTCGACCAGCGCGACGTCGCTCCAGCCGAGTCGCGCCAGCCAGTAGAGGATCGAACAGCCCCCTATCCCGCCGCCGATCACCACCACGCGAGCCCTCTCGATCATGTGTCTCCTCGCGCGCGTCGTTGGCTAAACTGTCTATACCAAAAACAGTTGGCGTGGCAAGTGAATACCGCCCGTTACTCTGCTTTGAGAGGATTAACTGTGCCGCCAAACTCCAAATGGCCCCCGAAGATTTCGCGTTCCAAAGGGATGCTTCACACCCAGATCGCCAACGCCGTCGCTTCGTCGATCACGCTGGGCCACTTTCGAACCGGCGACCGACTTCCCCCGGAACGAGAGCTCGCCAAAGAGTTCGGCGTCAACCGATTGACGGTGCGCCAAGCGCTCGCCGAACTCCAAATTCGCAAACTCATTCATCGTCGCACCGGTCGAAACGGCGGTACCTTCATCGCCGAGCCGGTGATTGAGTACGACCTCACCACGTTCGCCGGATTCTCCGAACAGGCCCGCCGTCTGGGTCACATAGCGGGCGCCCGGCTGTTGCGCACGGAACGGGTCGTGGCCGACGCGTCGACCGCCGACGCGTTGCAGCTGTCCGAGGGTGACGAGGTCTACGAGATTGACCGATTGCGTTTCGCCAACGACCTACCGGTGCTGCTCGAACACTCGAGCTTTCCGGCCGAACGATTCGCCGGTTTGCTCAGAGAACCGCTCCACGGATCGATCTACGAACTCCTCGAGCGGCGCTACGACGCCCGACCGGTGCGGGCCGTCGAGCGAATCTCACCGATCGCCGCCAACGCCCGTACCGCTCGCCTCCTCGACGTCACCCGCGGCACGCCGCTGTTACGTGTCGAGCGAGAGGCCTTCGACGTGAACGGCGTACCGGTCGAGAGCGCGACCGACATCTTGCGCGCCGACCGCAGTCGCACGCTGGTGTGGTCTTTCGAACTGCCTCCGAAGAAGTAGCTTCCGACTCCTTTAGCTCATGACCTCATCTGGTGGCAGCGACTCCGCCGGAATTACCACTGGACCGGTCTCCGACGGTGTGATGATGTCGACCTTGGGCTTACGCACTTCGGCGAAGAAGTAGTACAGCACGCCTATGACCAAGATGACTCCGAGCACGGTGTAGAGGATCGGCACCTTGTTCAGTTCACTGATGCCCGTGCTGAGCGCGCCGAGTGTCTGATTTGGCGTCGGGTTGCTGGCGGCTCGCGGCCACGCGAAGTTGACCAACATCGCACCACCCCAGACCAAAGCCAAGATGTTGACCGGCATCCCCCACTTGCCCAGCGAGAACGGCGTCTTCTCTCTCGGCCAACCCTTGAGACGAGCCCCCAGGATCGCCAGGTTTCCGAGGAAGTAGGCGAGGTAGATCATTCCCGTCGCCGCGATGGCCACGATGCCGGCGCCGGCGTACTTGAACAGCGGGACCGCCGCCAAGACTGCTACGACGAGGCAGCAAAAGACTGGCGTGTGCAACGTGGGGTGCACCCTCGACAACGTGGCCGACGCCGGAAGTCGATTGTCGCGCGCCATGCCAAAGCACAATCGGATAGTCGCCGCCATGATGGCGAGGCAGCACACCAGAATCGCGGCCGATACGACCGCCAGATAGATAATGGCGTAGGGCTTGGAGAAGTTCGATTCGATGATGGTGGCCGGAGTCCACGCGCCGGCAATCGCCGTCTTGAGGTTCGGAATCGCCATCAATATCGCGATGAGAAAGATACCGCCGATGACGAAGGCGCCCGCTATGGACGTGAGGACCGCTCTCGGCGCCGCACGTCGCGGATCCCTGGTCTCCTCGGCGAGTGTGGACGCGGTATCAAATCCGTAGATGACGAAGAGACTCATGAACATCGCGAGAAAGAACGAGCCGAAGCCGACGTGCAGGCCGCCGCTGTTGGTAACTATGGAGATCGGCTGGTGACGGTGCGCGATCAGCATCACGACCGCGAAGACCACCAGGCCCACAATCTCGAAGAACACGCCGGTGTTGTTAACGACCGAAACGACCTTGACGCTGTAGATATTCAGCACCGTGATGACGAGAAGTGTGATCACGGCGACCCAGATCTGATCGGAGTGCGCTGCGGCGTTGAGGTTCCAACCCATCAAGTTCAACATGGGCAAAATCGTGATCGGCAGTGTGATAACTACAGCCGTGACCGTCAGGACGCCGGCAAAGATGTAGATCCAGCCCGTGAACCACGCGTAGGGCCGACCGGCCAGATACTTGGTCCACTGGAAGACCGAACCGGCGATCGGGAAGTGACTCGAAACTTCCGCGAAGTTGAGGGCCACCATGAATTGGCCCAGCGCGACGATCGGCCAACTCCAGATGAAGACACCGCCGAGGGTCGTGAGTCCGAGTGCGAAAAGAGTGAAGATACCGGTGGACGGTGAGATGTAGCTGAAGGCCGCGGCGAACGAACTGAAGAATCCGAGCGTCCGGTGCAGTTCCTGTTTGTAGCCGAATCCGGCGAGGTCCTTCTGGTCGGTCTGACCCGAACCTACGCCCGCGGTGTCGGTCTCATCCATATCTATCCCCCCGATAGCCCGGGCGAGTTTGCCCGGTGAACGGCAAATTATCAGATGAAACGTAAATTATCTAGACAATTGTTTTGCCAGTCCCCAAATGGCGGATTCTCGTTCGAATGAGACGAACAACTGAAAATTGAGGCCGACGTTACGAGAGTTTCAGCTCTTGACGATACACGCGCGCGGGACCTTGGCTCACAATGGTGGCCGCCAGTGCCTTGAAGGCGAGCGAGACTTCGCTTTCGGGATCGTGCACCACGATCGGCTCGCCGACGTCGCCGCCTTCTCGAAGCTTGGTGTCGAGTGGAATCTGTCCCAATAGAGCGATGCCGAGTTCCTGAGCGAGTCGCGCGCCGCCACCGGAGCCGAAGATTTCGTAGCGTCTGTTGTCGTCGCCCGTGAACCAACTCATGTTCTCGATCACACCGCGCACGCTGAGCTTCAGTTTGCGCGCCGCGTACGCCGAACGTTGCGCGACGCGCTGAGCAGCCGCCTGTGGCGTGGTCACGACGTACATCTCGATGCGCGGCAGTACTTCCGAGAGCGTCAAGGCCACGTCACCGGTGCCCGGGGGCATATCGATCAACAAGAAGTCGGGCTCGTCCCACCACGCCTCGGAGACGAGTTGCTGGATCGCCTTGTGCAACATCGGCCCGCGCCAGATAACCGGTTGTTCGTCCGGCACGAAGTACCCCATCGACACGCAGCGCACGCCGTGGGCGAGCGTCGGAATGACCGTATCGCCCAGCACGATCGGATCGTTGACGGCGCCGAGCATCTTGGGTAAGGAAAAGCCGTACACGTCGGCGTCGAGGACACCCACGTCGTGACCACTTTGGGCTAGGGCGATCGCGAGATTGACGGTCACCGACGACTTGCCGACGCCCCCCTTGCCCGACGAGATCCCGAGAATTCTCGTCTTGGAGAGCTTGTCGAGGAACTTGGGAGGTGCGTCTCCGTGCGCGTGCTCCCCCGGTCCCGGTTCGCCAGCCATGGCGCCCCGGAGGAAGTTGCGAAGTCCGAGGAGTTCCTCTTCGTCCATGGCCCGAACCACCACGGTGGCCCCCGGGACGATTTCTTTGATCGAACTTTCGAGCAGCGCGAGATTGGGCCAACTAGAGACGGGAAGGACGAGCTCGACTTTCAGTGAATTGCCGACTTCCACCACTTCACCGAGGAAACCCAATTCATCCAGCGTGCGAACCAGTTGGGGCTCGACGATGAGGCTGAGTTCGTGGTGGTGCGCACTGTTTGGTGTCACAAGATTCCTTTGAGAGAGCCTTATGAGGCTACCGGCGTGAAAGACCAAAGCGGTCCTAGACTTTCTACGTGCCAACTTCGATCAACGAAAACGATCTGGATCCGGCCCTCTTCACGGCCAACGTCACGAGTTTGACGCACTCCTTCGGCGACAACACCCGCCGCAAGATCTACCTCTACCTGCGCGAGAACCCCGGCGCCACGGCGACCGAGCTGTCGCGACACTGCCTGGTGCACGCCAATGTGGTGCGCCATCACCTCGAGCGCCTCACCGAGTCGGGCTACGTGACCTTC
>Ga0182024_10024436_pt1 | contig 10741 bp, 12 predicted proteins | sample P32metaG_FD_120480 | JGI IMG/M metagenome (GOLD analysis project Ga0182024, IMG submission 120480) | Permafrost microbial communities from Stordalen Mire, Sweden - P3-2 metaG (Illumina Assembly) | ecosystem: Environmental > Terrestrial > Soil > Wetlands > Permafrost | place: Sweden: Stordalen...
ACGTCGTAAACACGGTTATCGCGAGCTTGGAGACCACTCTGCTGAATAATGTGGGCACGGACGGATTCACGCTGAAGCTCAACACCTTCGGCAAGTTCTCAGTCAGGCACAAGGCGGGAATTCTCAGGAAGATTGGGTTCTCGGGAGAGACGATTCAGACGAAGGCGCTGCGGAAGATCAAATTCGTCAGCTTGGGGGCGCTTCGCCAACGGGAGCGGGTTGACTAATTGAGGTCCTCTGACTTGAGGGTCGCGTTCCTCTGGTCGGAGCAGCCTGTGCTATAAACTCTCATGCCCAGAATCGTTGAGCGGTGGCTCCTCTTCAAATACGTCGGCGGGGAGTTCACGCCCTCAAGAAAAAGGAACAAGCGGAGAAGGTTCGCCTGAAGTATCCAGAACGTGAGCGCAAGACGATTGGGATCGGCGTAATCCGAACCAAGGGTTAGTTCAGCGTTCCACGTAACGATACCTAAATGGTTCTGGTGGGGCTTGAGGCCCACCCGGTAGTCCTCAACTATGGATGTAAGGTAATGCGATCCATGTGGCTTACGAAGAGTTCTGGGGCAAAGTGTGGGGGAACCGCCATCAAAATTGGCTTTACGGTCTAGCCGCTCCTACGCTTTAATCGCCGCTGTCTCGGTATGGGGCTTCCACTTGGTAGGTGTGATTCCTCGGCATAAAAATCGGCAATTTCAGCCTCCGATGGAAGTTCAAGTGTGCCAGTCCGTGGGCGGTCGTAATTCAGCAGGCGTGTGACCATTTTTTCAAAGAATTCGTAATAGATTTTATTCTCCGCTTGCTCACTCTTAATCAGTTTCTTGGCGTCACTCCAGACATGGAGAATCCAATAGTGAAATTCCACAGAAACATCTTCTAGGTTGAGATACTTGCCGTCGAGTAAATAGCCCATGTGCTCAAAAAAGTTCATCACGTCATGAAGTTCTGGCGACGGATTATTCAAGTCGAGGCTAATCAGTTGCCCGTTCGGCGCTCGTGTTGCGCCAAGAGTTCTGCGATGGGTGGCCATCGGATCGCGCTCGAATTGATCGACTAACGCCATGAGATGTTCAATGCGCGATTCTCTTCGGAAATCACTTAGTTGCTTTATCGCGTATATCGCGGACACCAAAGCGATGAGAGCAAGCGCGATGGTCCCAATCGCGATCAACGCTTCCCAGTTGATGCTCACGCTTGCCGTTGCAATGTACCCCACGAGAAAATCCATGCTGTCCCGCTCCCAACCTCAGCGTGCAAATCGTACCATACGAGCGCGGGCGGGCCATTTCCACAGCCATTTCTGAATTGTGCTTCTTGACGTGGAAGCCCGGAACGTGGTGTTCTGCGAAGTGATAGGCGAACGGAATATCCGTTATGCCCACGAACTGGAAAAGGCGTGAGCGGAATGGCAAATGCAACAACAGTTTTCGAGACAGCGTTTGAGACTTACACCGTTGTACGGCAAGTAGGCAGCGGCGGTTCTGGCGTCGTTTTCTTGGTTAAGACCTCTGACGGACAAGACCTCGCGCTCAAGGTGCTGGATCGCTCCAAAACGCCACGGAAAAAAGTTAAACGGTTTCAGAACGAAATCCAATTCTGCCAGCGTCAGGCTTCCGAGCGGATCGTGCGCGTCTTGGACTACGGCCAATCGGCGGACGGCTCGATTTTTTATCTAATGCCCTACTATGCGAGCACACTCCGCGATCTAATCAAGAAACAGCTACCAATGGGTGAACGGCTTCCGCTGTATGTACAAGTTCTCGACAGTGTTGAGGCTGCACACTTACTCGGGGTTTGCCACCGCGATATAAAACCGGAGAACGTGCTCTATGACTCAGCTACGAACCGAATTGTGCTGGCCGACTTTGGAATCGCTCGATTCACGGAAGATGAGCTTTTGACAGTCGTTGACACAGGTCCGAATGAAAGGCTGGCTAATTTCGCCTACGCGGCACCGGAGCAGAGGAAGACTGGCAATGCCGTTGACCAGCCCGCCGATATCTATGCCCTTGGACTGATACTCAATGAAATGTTCACGGGGGAAATTCCACAAGGAGCTGGCTTCAGAAAAATACGCGAAACTGCGCCTGCTTTCGCCTACTTGGACGAATTAGTGGACATGATGGTACAACAGCGGCCCGAACAGCGAATCCAATCCGTTGTGAAAGTGAAAGAAGAATTGATTGGGCGCGGAAATAATTTTGTGAACCTGCAAAAATTGGAGTTGCTGAAGAAACAGGTTGTGCCGGAATCTGAGGTGAGCGATCCCATCATTGCCGATCCGATTCGTGTAGTCGAAAGGTTGGACTGGAGTGATAGTACGCTGACGTTGCGGCTGAACCAACCTATCAACTCCAACTGGGAACAGTGTTTCCGATTCCGGGCAACGAGTTACAGTGCCAATTTTTCTCACCACAATATCAAGTTCAGCGGCGACAGAGTTTTCATTCGCGTCGATGAACATTTTCTTGCCCACGGCATTCAGTACCTGCAGCAATACATTCCCACCGCGAATGAAGAGTATGCGGCTCAGGTTAAGCAGGAGCACCGAAAGAAAATCGAGCAGAGAGATGCTGAATTGAAAAGACGGGTGAGAGAACAAGAAGCTCGGACTAGGATTCTTCAAAATGTACAAATTTAACCTCCGAAACGCAGGGCGCAGCGACCGAAATTCGAAGCGCGTGCTAAAATTCCCTCATGTTTCATCCTCATCCCGGCACAAGCGGTCTCATTACAGGTGTGGGTATTTTTCTTGCAATCGGCGGGCTTACCTACTCCACAAGGGGGACTGGCCCGTTCAACTTAGACCCGCAGAATAGGCCCGGTGCCTTCGAGCCTTTTCTTGCGAAATACGTACGGGCGGCTGAGTACGTCATTGGCTTGGCGACTGGTTCGATTGTGCTCCTTGTTGGCTCGTCTGCGCTTCACGGTCAGGGCGGTCGCTTGCCGTGGTTCTACGCTTCGCCCCTACTACTTCTCGGTTTCTGTGTCATCTACGGCGTCGGATTCATGGTTTGGCTAATCTACAATTACGAAGAACACCAGCATGGCAACCCACATACGCGCGTTGCTTACTCGCTTAGTCTCTCGCTAGGTTTCAGTGCGCTTGCGTGCTTCTGTGTCGGGTACGTGTGGCTGATTTTATGCGTTGCCCGGTAGTTCCGCCGGAGGGTGAAAGAAATGCCCAATACTTACTTCTCCCGGCCCGATTCATCCGTTTTTTCGAATCCGCACGTTTGCCGCAGGATACGCCATTAAAATTTCACGCTTGAGCCGTTTTGCATCGGCCTCGTTCGTGAATCGCTCCGAGATGGCGCGAACGTTAGGCACGCCGGGAGCAAACACACGATAATAGTCTTTGGGCTTTTCGTTCATGTCAGTCTCGCTTTGCGTCTGCCAGTTCTGCCAGCCCGGTTTGACAGCATCAAGGGCGCACGGCTGGCTTCACTGAAATTTGCTCGTCATACCATTTCACTTGCTCGATGGTTTTTTGGATCGCTTCCTTTAGTTGGTCTTCACTCAACTCAGCATCACCCCAAGCATTCCGGTAGCAATCGGCAATGCGCCGCTGCTGTCCTTTGAAATACCACTCGCCTCGGGAATCCGCATGAACTACCGAATGTCTCAGTTCGGCCAAATCTTCAAAAAACTTTACGGGCACCGGACCATCGCTCAAGGCATTGTTCAGGGCTTCAATAAGATTCGCTAACCCATTCTTGTTAACGCGAGGAGGCGTCACCTTCAGATGTCTTACGAATCTGGAAATCCAGTGCTCTAACCTCGTTATTACGACAACGACCGCGGATAGCCTGCTCTTTTGCCGACGCTCGTCATAGCCGTTTTGCACGTATCCCAACATCGAGCTAACCGTTTCGTGATCCTCATGCTGGAATCCATCCCGAATGTCGAGCATTTCGCTCTCTTCCTCCCGGTCGATACCTTCGAGCATCGCATTGTGATTTGCGATTACGGCATTGTAGAGGTCTATTTCAAACTCGTGCGCAATTTCCTGCGGTTCCTCTAGCGCACTCCAATCAATGCTTTTCGGGTCCATGGAAAAAATCCTCAGCATGTCCATCTTACTCGTGTGAGGTAGTTCTTTGCTAGGTTGTGAGTGTCACTCGGAACTCCGATTGCCGAGTGCGAGATCGAATTTAGTTCGGCGAGGGATGGGAAGCGATGAAGGGCAATCCATGTTGCGACGTTGGCGTAAAGTGGTAGCTATGGTTCGTGGCGTAGACTGCGGCTGATCAAACCGCGTTTCATGAGTAAGACTATTCGCTTGTGCGAGCGCTACTTCGACTACGTCCTTAAGAAACGATCAAGGGTTGATCCCTACCTAGGCTCCCACGATTCCCCACGCCCCGACCTTCGTGACGCGCACGCTCCCGTTCGGCAGACCCCGTACCGAGACCTTGTCCAGCCGCGCAGCAGCATACAAACCGGAGCGGAATCGGTTGCGGCTCCGCTCGTCTATGCCGATGCCCGGAACGTCGAAGTGCTGACCGACCTTCAGCCTGTGAACGCGGGCGGCGATCTTGCGGTACTTGCCCAGTTGCTCGACGCGTGGACGGACGTAGGCGTGCCGCAGTGCGATGCAGTGTTTGTTTCCGCATCGGACATCGACAACTTGCCCGGCAGGGACGGCACCGTGCGCGTCGATCCAGTTGCGCCGCCGCCGACCGTAGGCGGTGGACGGGGTGTCGATCTCCTCGCAGTCGCCGTGTTGCCTTGTTGGTGAGAATCTTCCCATTGCGAACCAAGCGCGGGCGCGGACTTCCTCGCCGAGGATTCTATCAAGACGTCACCCAGAAACTCGATTTCTCCGCCGAATTGGCTGCCGGGAGGGGTTGGGGACGGATGGGGCGTTTCCGAGGCGGTAGAAGGCTTTGTGACCACCCTAGCGGGTGGTTATCCCCCGCGTCGTAGTCTCTGGCTAGGAAATTGGCGACGGTTCCGAGGAATTCTCCCGCGTATGTGGCGGCGATTGCTGATGCTGTTGCGGACGCTAAGCGAATTATTGAGAGGATTGAGCAGGAGAATCGTCGTAGGTAGGCGGCGGGAAGTTCTGGGTCGACTATACTTCTGGTGAAGGGATGACCGACATGGACGCCGAAAAGAAACGAATTGAGGCTTACATGCTGGCTGCTGCCCGCAAGGCAGGCGTTCCGATACCAACCGACGAATGTCCCGACGAAGAACCAGATTTTCGATTCAATGATGAAGTCCCGGCCTTGGGAATTGAACTCTCCGAAGTGCTACGTCCTGCCAGCAGCAATCACGGAATCTTGCCTGTTGAGCAAGAAACGTTCCACAGAGAAATCATCACGAAGGCCCAACAGAATTACTACGATGCGCCGGATGCCAAGCGTGTTCATGTCAGCGTCTATTCACGAACACTAGAGGAGAAAAACGGCACAAAGGGCAATTGGCCGTCGCTCTTACCGAATTTGTGAGGGCCAACGTTCATCGGGCGAATCCCTTTGTCAGTCTGTATCGACCCGAGACGCCCGATGGTTTCGATTCAGTCGTCATAAGTCCTGAATCACGAGATTGGTGGTGTGGGGAGGGCGGAGGCTACAGCCTTGACGATATACGGCCACAAGTTGCCGCCAGAATAAGCAGCAAAGACAAACTCGTTCCGACTTACCGCGCCAACCTGCCGGAAGGCGCTCGTGTTTGGCTTCTGCTCTACAGCGGTGTCACCGTGGCCCGAAGTATGATGATTCCGCACGGAATAGAGGAATGGAAATTCCCGTTCCGGTTCGACAGAGTGTTTTGGTTTACGGCTTTAGAGGAACAGTTCGCGGAGATTCAGAGAGCAGAAGCCGCGAATACAGTCGCGAGCTAGGCACCGATGGCGGGCTTCAATGGCGTGGGCATTCAATTCATCGCGTATCCCGCAGCCTTCCACGCTTCGACACCTCCCTGTAGCACCGCGACGTTCGTAAAGCCCTGCGCCTGATATTTGGCTGCCTGACCGACAGCGCTCGCTTCGGCGGGTCAACCTCAATAGAAAATGATTTCCTGTGCCTTCGGCAGTGACGCCGCCCGTGACTGCAAGCTAGCGAAGGAGATGGACCCGTCCAGATTTAGCATCCGGCATTTGGCCTCGTCCTCATAGGCACAGACTAGTAGGGCTTGGTTTGCCTTTGTCTTTGCGTGCGCTTGTTGCACGCTGATTCGCTTGATGTCCGCCATCTGTCCTCCTTGTGCCATGCGATTATAACGCTCTGGAGTCTCGATTGCATGGCGAAGCATTGGCTGAGAATATTAGTATTCCTACAATCCTTAAGCAAAATGACCTTGGACGAATTTCGCGAATCGCTCACCGCTCAAAATCTTGATCATGTTGTCCACAAGACGTTTCGCTGGCTTTGAGTCCTCCCTGTGAATCGTGTGTAAATTCTGACAGATAGTATCGCAGGAAGCAGGGTGGGGCACCGTGATCGGACGCGGGCATTCGTGAACCTAAAGAGCGACCGCTGTTCAATGATTTTGGGGATGGGAGCAGGCCCTGTCTGAGCCGGGGAACAGCGCACCGGGTGGCGAATGAAAGGCGAACATGATATCATGTACGGTGACGGGGTCGACGCGCAACCGAATTCGGTTCCTAATATGGTCCATGCGATAGGAGCAAGAACTCAGGGCGATGATTATCAAGCGAGAGTCTTCTGGCTGAACGCCTGCCGCCTGTTAATGCCCAACACAAACGTGGTTCGTGTAGTCTACGAAAATCCTGAAACTCAATTCTTCGATGATGTCGGCGTCTACTATGGATGCGAATGTGCAATAGAACGTGGCGAGTACTGCAAATCCGACCACTACCAAGTAAAATTTCATGTAGACCACTCAGGAAGATTTAGCTACGAGAGCTTCATTGACCCTGCCTTTCTCGGCGTGAAGAAGAAGTCCCTGCTACAAAGAGTTCATCAGTTCGTTGAATCACAGAAGGATGCCTGTCGCCTTTACATCGTCGCTCCTTGGGGAATTCAGGATGGCGATCCTTTGAACAAGCTTGTCAGCAACACCGGAGGTGAAATCCGGCTAAGACAGTTGCTTTCCGATGATACTGCGATGCGGAAGGTCAGAGAACAATGGGCGGAGCATCTGAACCTGAAGAACGACGACGATCTTGTGCGCTCCGTCAGACCGCTTCGGATGGAGATCAATCATTTCACGCTGGAAAGTCTGCGGTCGAAGTTGAACTTTGCTCTTTTTGGTGCCGGGTTGAGAACAATTGACGACTCCCATCATCACAATCCGTATGACGACTTGATTAGAAAATGGCAACAGGGAGGAAAGACCAATTTCACAAGGGAAGAGCTGATTGACCTTTGTAAGAAGGAAGGATTGTGGGTGGGTCCAAAGCAGGAGCGTTCTGCCACTCGGATTGGAATTCGGAGTTTCGTGAGATGGGCGGAGCACATGGAAGACGACTCCACCTTACTGCTATCACTCGATGACCTTTTCGATGAGCGTGAAATACTTGAGCTGAGTTCATGGAATGAGACCATACCGCGAAAATTGTCCGCATTTGCTGCCAAGTTAAATCGTGGGGTTTCATACGAACTACGGCTCGACGCGCATTCTTCCGTGGCCTTTGCAGCTGGCCACTGCTTAAACCCAAAGCGAGGAATAGAGATCGGTACAATCCAGAGGATTCTCGGGCGTGAAGTGACATGGAAGCCGAGCTTGGATGCTGTAGCGGCCAAGCCTGAGGAGGTATGGAGAATAGAGAGCGCAGTCCTTCAAGAAGGCGGTAGGGACGTAGCAGTAGTGCTGAACGTTAGCCAAGACGCCACAGCGGATGTTCGCTCTTTCGCCGAGAAGCATCCTGAAATTGGCCGAATGTTGAAACTTACGGTCCTACCCGCCGTCGGCCCCACTGCTGTTAAAGATGCAAATCATTGCTTGCAGTTAGCGCAAGCCGTGTCGTCTCTTTTGAAACAACGATCCGGGACTGAAAGAGAGGGCCTCCTGCACATATTCGCAGCCGCGCCCAACGGCTTCATGTTCGTGTTGGGCCAGCTTTCACAGGGTTTTGGGAAAGCTCTGCTGTACGAGTACGATTTCGATTCAAATGCGCTCGGCGCATACAAACCTAGCATTCGTTTTCCGTTTGCAAAGGAAGGTCAACATGGAGTTGCCTAGCTACTTCAGCGATTTCCTCTCAGCGATTCGCCCGACCGATTCACAGAAGGAAGATTACAAGACGGGGCACAAGACTCTGCGGGAGCGACTCAACAATGACGAGAAACTTGGTCCCATCCTCGTCAGCGATTTTCTGCAGGGAAGTTATCGTCGTGCCACAGCTATTCGACCAGTTGGCGAGAATCGGCCAGACGTCGATGTGATCGTTGTGACCAATTTGAGCGCAAACGAAAACCCAGCAGATGCAATGAGCCGATTTGTGCCTTTTCTCGACAAACATTATCCCGAGAAGTACCGCTTTCAAGACAGGTCCATAGCAATCGAATTGTCCTACGTCGATCTCGACTTCGTGATCACTGCGGCTCCGTCTGAGGCCGAGACTGAGATGTTGAAATCCGCTGCGGTCAGATCGGAAGATACCCCGGAGGATGTGAACGATTGGCGTCTCGTAAAGTCTTGGATACCAATTGAAGACCGAAAAGGAACATTGGCTCAGAGGATCGCTCTCAGCGAAGCAGCCAAACAGGTAGAGTGGAAAACCTCCCCTTTGTTGATTCCTGATCGAGAGAAAAAGATTTGGGAACCGACGCATCCATTGCAACAAATCCAGTGGACGTGGAGAAAGAACAACAACTGCAACGGCCATTACGTCAACGTGGTTAAAGCCATCAAATGGTCGCACCGCTTCATGCGGACGGACACGAAATATCCGAAGGGATATCCGCTCGAACACATCATCGGAGTCTGCTGTCCTGATTCGACCAACTCTGTGGCGGATGGCGTTACTCGAACGTTCGCCAACATTGTTGCCACCTTTGCCCCGCATGTAGCAGCAGGGCAGACACCGTTGCTCAAAGATCACGGAGTTTCCGATCACAACGTATTGAAGCGGCTGTCACCCGCTGACTTTAAGAAGTTCTATGAGTATTGTGTAGAAGCTGCCGCAATCGCCAAGCGTGCTTCGGACGCTTTAACTGTTTATGAGTCTGCGAATGCTTGGCGCGAACTCTTTGGAAACGAGTTCCCGGAACCGTCGTCCGACGACCGAGGTGGCGGCTTCTCTAAGAGGACTTCTGTTTCCACAGTCGGCGGGGGACGCTTTGCTTAATGGTGAAGCAGCCGACTAGCGAAATCCGTGCAGGACGACGCGCACTAGACGGAATACCCGAAGCCGAGATTCTCGACGACTGGGTATGGTTTGAGGAGCCAGAGGTGTGGGGGCTGCATCTTGCTCTCCGTCCAAACCTGACGCTCTCTGAATTCATCCCCGCGCGGACCGACTGGTACTTGACCGTTTCTGATCGTTACCCACAAGGCCACGTAAAACTATATCCGGCAAAACAAGGCGGCATCACCGCGTCATTTCAACATCAGAGTTTGAACGAAGAAGGGTCACCGACCGCGCTGTGGAGAACAGGCGATCTGTGTCTTGCAACCAACTTCAAGCAGCTGGGGCACCAAGGCTACGATTTCGAGCCGCGAGTCTCTCACGAACGGCTTCGCTGGAATGTCGAGCGCGCCATCGAATGGCTCTTAGCCGCGTCGCTAGATCGCGTTGCTGAATCGAATGAACCCTTCGAATTGCCTCAAATCAGGCGAATCTCGGGATTGATCGCGTTTCAAGAAAATGCGGCTCAGCTGGGCAAGTGGAATAGTTACTCCGAAAAGTTCGGTCTCGTCAGGTTATCGCCTCTAAACTCTGAACTGCATTACTGGCATACGCTGACTTTTTCGACTCGTACCGGAAAACCCCTGATCAAGATTCAGTGGGGCACCTTCCTTGCAAAGGCTACAAGCAATGACTCAGACGGTATCTGGATTCGGCTACCTCAAATCCCTGTTGTTAGACCTTGGCGGTTCCCGGCGACGTGGGACGAGCTTAGGGAAGTCCTCAAGGCCCAAAGTGTCGATTTTGATTCATGTTGCAGTTCGGCTGCGGGGCTGGAATTGCGGGACGGGAAGCCACACTTTTGCTTGATCGGGTTTCCTATACCGGAACGAATTGGGCAGTCACCTGAACTAATGTGTTGGCAGGCAATTCTACTGCCTGCACTCGCGTCTCCGCACGGTAGGGGTGGGTTCGGAAACGATCCGCGTAGATTGTGGCTGAAAGACCGGGAAACAAATTTCAAATCAAACGGCGCGATCACTTGGGTTCCAACAGAAAATTGGGACAAGAAACAGATTCAAACTCGTGGAACTCTGCCAACCGACCTGACTGAGAAGAAGACAGTTGTGCTTGGCGCTGGGGCGATTGGTTCAGTCCTAGCCGAACTCCTCGTGAGAGGCGGCGTTCACAATCTGATTATCGTCGATGCCGATTCCCTCAAGGCTGGCAATCTCAGTCGTCACACATTAAACATGCAACAGCTAGGTAAGAAGAAGGCGTCATCCGTGGCAGCCAGACTGAATTTGGTATCACCTTACGCCAAGGTTATTGGAATTGGGGCTTCCATTGAAGAGCTAGATGAAGAAGAGCTTGGGCAGATTTTGGAAGCTGAGGTGGTATGGGACTGTACAGCAAACGACGAAGTCCTCAGTATGTTGGAACAATTCGCTTGGAAAACGAATCCGGTTATCCATTCCGTGTC
>Ga0182024_10024437_pt1 | contig 10741 bp, 10 predicted proteins | sample P32metaG_FD_120480 | JGI IMG/M metagenome (GOLD analysis project Ga0182024, IMG submission 120480) | Permafrost microbial communities from Stordalen Mire, Sweden - P3-2 metaG (Illumina Assembly) | ecosystem: Environmental > Terrestrial > Soil > Wetlands > Permafrost | place: Sweden: Stordalen...
ATGAATCGCATCGTAGTGTCTCCTCGTAATAATTCTTGAGTTAGGAGCTGGGCTGCTACCGGCCTCGACCGATGAACCTAGCTCTATTGATACGTCGAACGAGTGATCGCAAAATCGACTGTGGCACGACTATTTTTGCTGCCAACCTCCCCGGGACACTACTTCCTTGCAGCCCCCTGCTTGCGCAGGCGCTCCTCCTGCTGCTTGAGCTCGGGAGTCAGCTCGGCGCCGAAGTCTTCCGCCTCAAAAACCTGGCGAATCTCAATTTCGGCCTCCCCTGCATGAGGGCTCGGGCAGCGCTTGACCCACTCGACAGCCTCTTCCATGGACCTCACCTGCCACAGCCAGAAGCCGGCGATCAGCTCCTTGGTCTCGGTGAAGGGTCCGTCAATCACGGTCCGCTTCTCTCCCGAGAACCGGACGCGCTTGCCTTTCGAGCTGGGCTGGAGCCCGTCGGCGGCGAGCAGCACGCCGGCTTTGACCAGGTCTTCGTTGAACTTCCCCATGTCCGCTAGCAGCTTTTGCTTCGGCATGATACCCGCCTCTGAGTCCTTGTTGGCCTTAACCATCACCATGAACCGCATTGTGAATGTCTCCTTTAGATCTGAGATAACCATGACCACTCTTACGTCGAACGACCGGCAGTCAGATCGACAAGTCCGCAATCTTTTTAGGGCCGTGGGGTTTGTGCTCACGATCGCGGCTTATTTGTTGGACCGTTCATCCGGCCAAGCGCCCAGAACGCCGAGCACCGATGCCTGGGCTCACGCACTTCTCCGCACTTCGGCCGGAAGTGGGGCCAAGGCTTGCGCGCCAGCCGTGGCTGCGCGAAGAAGACTGTCCCTTTCGACAACCGAAGGAGCGTCTTGTCTTCTGGCTGAACCGGTGCAGGTGTTCTTTAGAGTTCGCTGGTTCGCATGTTCGACCGACCGTGGTGCCATTGCGGCTTTAGGATGCAGCAGACAGAACATGTCCTGGATGGAGCAGAATTCAAAGACACCATCCAATTTGGTCAATTGAAGTACCTGCTCCACCTGGTTCATGACATTCATCAGCCGTAGCCTGATTGCATGAGAATAGGCCCACTGCCGTAGGCCCAGCAAGACACCCAAACCGCCAGCATCGATACGCTCAACCTGCGCCAGGTCAAGTACCAGCATCCTGGTGCATGTCTGGCTGAGCACCGCATTGCGCAAAATCGCGTAGGCATCGCCAATTACAATTCGTCCTAGGCACCGTAGAACGGTACTGTCTCCGAACTTCTGCACCGTCGCATTCAGCATGAATATCTCCTTGGCTCCTTGACTCATTCCTGAAGATTCCGGAATCGGAGCTGAGCCTCTGGGCCGTCTCGACCGGCTGTACCTCGGCTCTACTTACTTGTCGAACGAAGGGTGGCGAGATCGACAGATTCTGGAATTTATTTTTGGGAGTTTTTGCGCGACCTGAAGGCAAAAGCTCGCAAAATCAGCATGGCACTGACACACCATAGGATCCCTCCGGTCGATTGCCGGATGCCAACCGGATAGTCCGGGAGCGCCGACCTGTGGGACGGTCAACCTCCGGCTTTGTCCCTCGGGAACTATCATCGAAGCTCGGGATATGCGGTCCGTTCGTTGCGAATTCGATAAATCAGGTATCCCACCACGGCAATATTGAGAATGAGCACCAGGCTCTTGATCGGACTTGGATGGCGGTATAACTCGTAAACCTCAACCGGGAGCAGCGAACTCGTGATGATTACGCTAAACCACTCAGCCCAACGCTTCACGAGCCAGAGACCGGTCCCCTCAGTTAGAAATAGTCCCGCGTAAATAAAGCTGCCAACTCCAAAATGCTTTATTTGATCTGGAGTCAGGTTGCCCGCCTTCTCCAGTGCTCTGTCGACGTACCGATTGCCCGGATCCAGGCCAAGCATCTTCACCCAATGTTCGACTACGCTCGCCACGTCTCTATGCAGCAGACGGAGGGCACTCATGCCGACCGCGATCAGAAGAGCCGACTTTAGCAACTTGAACAGCGCGATGAGACGGATCACCCGATTATCAGCGGATTTCATGCGGAGCTATAGTAGCCCAGTCTTGGTTTTCGGGTTGGCATTACCACATTCAGCACCCCGGAACCCCGAGACCCGGTTTGCGAATTGGGCATCCGACAGTGAATCGAAAACCGGTCACGCCCTGTCTCGAGGTGCGCTCAGATGATTGTAATATCCGAGATCCTCTCCCGTCAGCGTCTTGGTGGCGAAAATGATTTGGCCGGTGTGCTGCGCGAAGTGCTCAACGACCGTATAAATCAACTCGAGAACAGCTTTCTGCTGATGTTGAACCGTGACCATCTCCGTCAGCCGGCTGGCCGGCAGTGCGCGGAGGACCTCCGCAGCCTTCTGGAGCGTTGTGTCGAGCCGGACTCGCAGTTCGCCTGCAGTCAAACCGCCGAACTGGGCGAACTCGGCAGCTCGATCGCGAACATCAGATTCTCCGCCGACACCGGAAACAATCCACTGCTGCACGTTTCCACAAAGATGCAGAACGAGATTGCCAATCGCATTCTGGTTAGCACCCATTCGGGTCCAAAGCTGTTCGTTTGACAGCCGGCCGACACAATCAGTGACCCGCGACCCGAGCAGCTGCAGCCGGTCAACAGAAAAGCGCAGGAACAAATCGGCGATTGTTTCCGGCATGGCAGATACCTTATCAAAATGCTTCGTGAGCCTAACAAAACTCTCGGATCGTCCTTTATGCCGGCAAGTCTCGAATTGAGTCTCGCTTGCGGGGCTTCAATTCCACCCCAATCAGCGGGCTCAGTCGAGGCTCCGCAAATTGCCTTGCGTCATGAGCGGAGGAAGGATGGGCCACGCGAGACAGGCGGCCGTCGGCTACTAAATGTTCGTATGCCTCCCGCCAGGCGGGGACAGAAGCGCCGGTTGCGATGATCCAGTGTGCGTAGGCGGCTTCGTCACACCATTCCACAAGGCGCGGCATAACCTTGGCGTGCGGCGGCGTGCCGCGAAACCCCTTCATAGCTCGATCGCTTTCCCACACCGTCAAGGTCCAGAACGTGCGATGAGCGTCTAAGAGGAGTCTTCCACCTAGAAAACCAGGGGCGCGCAAGGCCTGGCGTTGGCTAAGAAATGTCTCCCACGCGAATGGTGGAAGATACTTCGCCGAGCGAACGCGAAGACGCGTGACGGTCGCGAGCATGGGCCGTTATCTTACGCCAATTCCTGACGGTTGCACTAAAAGTCTGGTTTTGTTTTTTCGCACCATAGAGTCCTTACACCGATAAAGGCTAAGACCACGGTGTCTATCACGAGAACAACCAGAAGTGGCAGGAGAAATGGCAACTGCATCGGACACCAAAACCAATGGATTCAGTGGCCGCCTCGGGGTGAAAAACGGATCAACCTTGCGAATTGTAGTTGCAGGTATCTCTCAGCGGACACTCAGTGCAGCGCGGGTTCGACCGCTTGCACAATTCTTGGCCGTGCCTCCGCAGCAGCTGATGTGCCCGAATCAGGGAATCGTAGCCTCGTGGGAGTTGCTCACGTATCGCGTCCTGAACCAAACGGTAGGTCGCGGAATAATTTTTCTGCTCTTCAGCGAAACCGAGTCGAACTAGCACTCGCAACCCATTCGAGTCGAGCCCCATCACCGGATAGGAACGAGTAAACAACAGTATCTTCTCCGCGCCGGGATCCCCGATGCCGGGGAATCTCTTCAAAGCCCTTTTTGCTTGGGGAAATGGTTTGGTGAGGGCCGGGCGTAGGTCGCTGTCGAACTCCTCATACGCAATCTTGGCAATGGTGAGAAGCTTTTCGGCGCTCACGTCCGGGAGGATGCCAGCCTTCCCGATAGCAGCCAAAGCGGAGTGCTTGGCGGCAAGGATCTGCTCTGGTCTCGTTCCAATGTTTTCTTTGAGCTCGGCGAAAGCTTCAGCACGACGCTCGTCGCTCGCCAGATATGCGATATTTTCCCAGATGACTAGTTCTAGGGGATCAGTCGAGGGTGGCGGAGCGTAAGCACCATAGTGCCGATGGAGTTTTTCGACCAGCCTTGAGAACGTACTGGTAGTTGTGCCCATCAGCCGCAGCCCCAAAATTTAACAGATGACAGATCAAAGTCCTCCCAGAAGGCGAATTACCTCGAATAACGGCGCACGACCAGAGAGATGGGCAGGCCAACACAGACCATGTGTGTGAGGATCGCAATGAGGGCTCCTGAAGCGGAAAAAGGACGCCGGTGAAGATTTGAGAGTGGCATAACGATCCAATACATGAACAAGTAAACCGCCACGCCGTAGGATATGCCCGCGAGAACGGGTCGGCTGGTCATGAAGGTGAGTGTGCGGCTGGCGGCGTAAAACACGGCAGCCGCCGAAAAGGCGATCAGGAAGTGCAAGGCCGCGCCCAGCGCCGCCGTTTCCCACCGGCCGTCAAAGGACTTCTCGCCGAGCAGCCCGCTGGCGATCGCCTGCAGTAGCATCTCCGGCGGCGCACCTTTCGGCGCCCAGGTGACGAAGGCTGCGGTGATGTCCAGAACCCCGCACAAGAGGCCCGCCCGGAAGATGACCCCCAGTGGGTTTGGTTTTTCGATGGTAGGCGCGTAGCTGCGAAAGGGAAGAGGAATCAACTTGTGCTCCCTGGCACGTCGACCGGGGGACGGTTTCGGTTCCCATGAGTGGGCAGTTCTGGTACGGGGCGCGTTTCGTTCGAAAATCGGTCTTCCTAAGCCACCGCTGCCTCGATCAGACTGTACGGCGATTTGGTCGGAACCACCCGGGTCAGACGGAATCCGGCTTTGGCAAACAATTCCGCGTACTCTCGCTCGGTACGCTCGCGCCCCCCGGGAAAAAATAGCATTTCGATATCAATAATCTTCGACATGTGGGGGACGTCGCCCGGGGGAACGACCAATTCGAGCAGCACAAGTCGGCCGTCGGGTTTTCCGCGTAGCGCAGCACGACAGTTCCCGAGGATCGATAGCGCCCGCTCCTCCGCCCAGTCGTGAATGATGTTTTTCATCAGGTAGAGGTCGCCGCCCTCGGGGACAGATTTGAAGAAGTTACCGGCAGCAGTGCGGCAGCGGCTGTCGAGTGCCATCTGGCGGATCCTGTGTTCTCCCCCTGGAACAACATCCGGGAGATCGAACAAAATGCCCTTCAGGTTGGGATGCTTGCGTAGAATTTCGCAAAGCACATAGCCGTGTCCGCCAGCGACGTCCACGATCGTTGAAAAGGACGAGAAATCGTAGACTTCCAAGACCGCGTGGATGGCCATCGCGCTCATCGTCGTCATCGCGCGGTGGAAGCGGTCGAACTCGACCGGCTGTTCGGCAAAATACTCGAAGGCTGGCTTGCCCGTAACGTGCTCCACTGTCGGCTGGCCGGTTTTCACCGAGTGCAGGAAATCTCCTGCCACCTGGAAATGCAAAGGGTCTCCGATCCAGACCATGGCGTCGCGAAGCGAATTCGGGACATCGGAACGAAGCAGTTCGCCAACTGGAGTGAGAACGAAATGCCGCGGTTCTATTTCCGCGAAAATTCCGACCATCGCCAAGAGGCGCAAGGTCCGGTAGAGCGCGCCTTCATCGGTCCTGGTCTGCGCTGCCAGTTCGACGACCGGCCGTGGGCCATTTTTCAGAAGGTCAGCGATTCCCAATTCCGCGACCACCCACAAGGCCGAGGATATGACGTAGCCGGTGGCAAGTTGAAATAGATGCGTTCCCGCATCAGGCTGTGATCCGGAAGGCGCAGGGCTGCCCTGGGCCTGAGGTAGCGTTCCTGACATGCATCCCCCGAGCAAAAAATGAATGTGGAATCATAGCGCAAATCGAGAATGCGGGAGCGGGAACCGCGGCCGGCGGTACTGTCCTAAAGTTGGACAGTACCCGGCCGGCCAAGCATAAATTAGCCTGCCTTCTGGTACTGTGGCGGACTCATGCCCAAACCGCACTTGCCTGCCCACAACTCCGCGGTCCTCGCCGAACGTCCTCTGCCATTAGGAGTAGCCAAGGACCACTGGTAGTTGGTCGCCTTCCAGAGGAAACCGGGAGCAACCGCTAGGCCGAACCTACGGAGCACGGCGCCTTGCCCTCGACCCAACCAGATAAAGGACAGCGGCCCCTTTGGCTTGCGTCTAGTTACGTGGTTTTGAGAGCCTGTCTCTCTTCCTTGTCAGGGTTGTTCTGCAATTTGCATTGGGTGTCGAAAATCATGGTGGGACAACTCTCCGCCGAGAAAGCCGGCCAGTTGGGGATGCCGCCGTGATTGGGATTTCCGCTGCGCGCAAACTGAATCCACGCCTCACTGACGTTGGCGGCGAGCGCCCGTGGTCCAGGGCCGCCACCCGTCAGGTTTTCGGAGCGGTCGGTATTGTCGAAGCAAAAAGGCAGATCGCAGCAATGAATGGAGCGCGGCCTGCCGTCCAGGACAGGCGTTTTCCAGGTGAACCAATAGAGGTAAGCTGGCGTTCCTTGTGCGCTCTTGAGCCCGGCTTGAATCACTGCGCCCTGACGGACCTGCGCGGTCATGGACAGGGAGAGGATGTCAAAGGGCTTCGCGTCCGGATGTGCGGCGCGGAATACTTGAATGATGTGCTCCGGATTGTTGCCATACATATCGCCCAGTCGCTTCTTCACCTCCGCTTCGGTCATCGATTCGTATTCCGGGTGATTGAGGGAGGTGGTGAATTCGTTGAGCGTGGTACCGATTAACATGGGAACCTGCGCTGAGATGGCGGGTGCGGTGGGATCAAAGGGATGCTGGGGCAGAAGTTTGCCATCCACCACAGGTCCCCAGCCCAGCTGATCGGCCACGCGGCTCCAGACGAGGGGAGCGTGCGGATGGGTTTTCAGGAGGGCCGCATCGCCAGCCTCAATCAGTTTCTGAAGGGGCACGGTTTGCAGTTGATCCACTTGCGACGCGCTCAGATTGAGTTCGTCGAGCATGGCCTTGGTCAATATGGCCGATCTCTCCGGCTCGACGGCCCGCAGAAACGATCCGCTTTGCACGATGGCGCGGTGAAACAAGCCTCGCGCTGCCGGCATCGCCATCAGGGTTCCCACCTTGCCGCCGCCGCCGGACTGGCCGAAGATTGTGATATTGCCGGGATCGCCGCCGAAATTGGGGACGTTATCGCGCACCCACTCCAGGGCCATGATGATGTCTAGCAGTCCCAAGTGAGCGGAACTGGCATACTTCTCGCCGTAAGGAGTCAGATTCAGAAATCCCAAAGGGCCGAGGCGGTGATTGAGCGAGACCACGACCACGTCACCGCGCCGGCTCAATCTCTCTCCGTCATAGGAACGATGCTCCTGGCTGGAGCCGGACACGAACCCGCCGCCGTGCAGCCAAACCATAACCGGGCGCTTCTTGCGCTCGTTGATTTCCGGTGTCCAGATGTTTATGCGCAGGCAGTCCTCTCCCTGAACACCGTCGTCGTAGCAGAACAGCCACGATTCTTCGTCGTAGTTCCAGCTGCCGCGTGGACCTTGAGGACATACTCGGCCATACTGCATACAACTGCGAACCCCGGTCCAGGTTTTGGCTTTTTGGGGAGGTTGAAAGCGACCGTTTCCTGCAGTGGTGTCACCGTAGGGAATACCTTTGTAGCTGAAGATTCCGTTCCTGATGTAACCGCGGATCTTTCCGGTGGCGGTTTCCGCAATCGCGTCCTCGTCGGAGGCGACAATCGTGAATTTGCCGGCAGGCGTGGGTTGACGGGCATCTTCCTTCGTGGGAGCAGCCTGGGCAACAGCCGTCACCAGGCCGGAAGCAGCAGTTGTTCCCAGCAACGCCGCGGTGCTCCGTAGCAAGCCACGTCGGCTCATTGGGTTTTGTAATGCAAACTGCTGTTGGTCAGTTCGGAGGTTCTCCCGCCCGTCGCTCATCTGCCATGCTCCATTTGTATTGGGTATACGACCTGAAATCCATCCTGGCTGTTGTATGCCAGTCCTGGAATGATTTTGCCGTTCTGACCTTCAAAAAGCGGCAGCGATGGTACGCCACACTGCCTGCTCGCAATACTCTGGAAGGTGCAAGCGCAAGGATGTTCCCAACTCTCCGAAGTGAATCGTCCACACTCGCGCGCACAACGCCCGAAAGCGCAGCCTTCTCGGTAGGGTGGTGCAAGCCACCCAAGGGCGGATGAGAAATGACCCGAGCAGTCGGCGCAGAACGGATTCCGCGGCCCGGTGTATCTTTGCGCAGCTCGAGATGTTCGATTCTAATGGTCGTCCGTCAACTTCGTCGACACTCAGAGGGCCATTCTTATCGGGCGTACCTGTTGAATCTGTCACCAGAATGATTGATGGAAGGCGAGCCAATGTAACTCCCAGATGAAACCATCGAACTCGTTGCATCCGATCTGAATTCTCAACCTGCATGAAGGATGATGTTACTAGCCTTGTGGAGATATTTTGCTCTTCTTGCCATTACTTGACCGATTCATCGGTTTGATCGCCTGGGTCGATTCACGCACCACCAGTTCGGGTTCCACGGTGATCTGTTCCCGGAATTGCTCTGTCCTATGAAGCTGGTTCAGAACGCACTGCGCCGCGATTCTTCCCATATTGGATAGGGGCTGGCGGATGGTCGTGAGCCTGGGGTTATTGAACGCCGCGGCCTTGACATCGTCGAATCCGACAACAGAGACATCGGCGGGCACGCGCATTCCAAAATCTTGAAGAGCACGTATCGCGCCAATGGCGGACATGTCATTGAAGGCGACCACCGCCGTGAAGCGCGCCCGGCTGGAAAGGAATTGCTGGATGACAGGATAGCCTAATTCAGGCGAGCTCACGTCGCGGTCGAGCTGCGCGACGAGTTCTGGTCTGATGGGAATGCCGATTTCCCCAGCCACATTAACGATGCAGCGCCAGCGTTCATCCGCATCCGCGCTAAAGGCCTGGCCGCGCACAAATGCAATGCGCCGATGTCCCAGGGAATACAAATGCGTCAGTAGCAATTCTGCCGCGAAGCGGTGGTCCAGTGTCACGTTGGTGACGCCGTCAACAGGACGGTGTCCCGCCACCGCAACCACCGGCACAGAAAAAGGATGTTCCAGCGGAGTATCAATGACAATAAGGGCGTCCGCACCTCGACCCACGAGCATTCGGCTGTATTCTTCAATTAGATGCTTCCTGCGCCTATGGTGTGCAGTGAAGTAAAAATATCCCGCTTCCATGAGATGATCGCCGATGCCGCTCACCACTTGGTTGTGATAAGGGTCGCTGAGGTCTGGCACTAGGACCCCGATGCTGAGCGTACGGCGATTGCGAAGGGCGCGAGCCAGCAGACTCGGCCGATAATTGAGCTCTTTGGCTGCGGCCTTAATGCGATCGCGCGTGGCCTGGGGAATCGAGCGGCCCTGAACATCGTTTAGAACCACAGAAACAGTTGCGGGATTCAAATGTAGATGCTCAGCCAGTTTCTTCAGACTCATGCGGGGATTTATGACCGGCCGTTTTTCGCTCATGCGCTTGTATTGCTTGTTCAGATCATTATTCTCCATTCCCCTTTTCTCACGGACTTGTGACGACGGGCTTTCGGGTTTCCAAATCCAAAGGGATTCTGAAGACGGTGTTGCGAGCACGAACACGCATATGAAAAACTATTTCATTTCTTAGGTGTTGAACTCCGGGAAGGCGAATTCAATGTGTTCAAACCTTCGGATCAAAACAATCAATCGATTATACCGTTCTTCTGGGTGTTGACCGCGACTTGTCTGAAAACCGCCCGCGCGATAGTCTGCACCCGGTGCAGAGCGATCGCACATATAATCTATTGTCTAGACAGGACCGCTGTTTGGACAATTTCTCCCTTGACATTGATTGCGAGAACGAGCTATCGTCTCGGCGTGCTGCGAAACAATCGATTGTCTTTGGTTGTTCGCGAGCCGGGCGGATTCCAGTGTGGCTCGGAAGCCTCGGCGATTCTCCTTCAAGGCCCTGGCTGCGGAGAATCGTAAACACTTGACGCCAATCAGGAGCACCGGGACGTCTCCGGCGAAAAGATAGTTTTGCCCATGAGAAGTTTCTTGAAGCCGTCAACGGCAGCATCAAAGCTCTGCTACGACGCGGCCGCGGCTATCGCGACATGAACTATCTGCTGCTCAAAGCTCAGCGCTTAGCCGCCACCCAGACCGAATTACTGGTTCTTCGGAAAGCCGCACAATTACAGTTTTCTGGATTCCTGTTCAGGGCCGAAAAATGATTGACGTATAAAGTCAGATGCCCATCCACCATGTTCAGCCAGGACGGGCTGGTGGGAGTGCAGTGCAGAGGAAAGCGCGGGTGTCGCGCCCGCCAGCGCTGGACTTTGGGATGCTTATGGGTGGCGTAGTTGTCGCAGATCAGATAGAGTTGCTGATCCAGCGGAATGGTCCGGTCGATCAGACGGAGAAACTTGATCCATTCCTGGTGGCGATACCGCTCCTGGCACAGGCCAAGGACTTCGCCGTTGGCCACGTTTGGGAGCAAAGCCGCGGCCCGGGAATGTAGGCAGGACTGCGGCTGAGAACCTCTTTAAAATCCTTCTTAAGGAGATCCCTTGCGCTACACTCGAAACGTTCTATTCCTCGTTCAGTCCTTGCTGATCCTAGTAGGTTTCGCGCGTGCCCAGAATCAGCCGGCAGTGAATTCTTCGGTCCCGCCCCCGCCGCACGCTAAAGAGGTCCATCTCAAGCATATTTTGGTGGTCAGTCAAACCAAGGGATGGGAGCACGATTCGGTTCCAGACGGGA